>Ga0098033_1000233_pt1 | contig 27847 bp, 8 predicted proteins | sample 1_EtaG_FD_75049 | JGI IMG/M metagenome (GOLD analysis project Ga0098033, IMG submission 75049) | Marine viral communities from the Subarctic Pacific Ocean - 1_ETSP_OMZ_AT15124 metaG | ecosystem: Environmental > Aquatic > Marine > Oceanic | place: Pacific Ocean | collected 2015-01-07
CCTTTTTTAATTTCATCCTTTGCCAGCAACCGCGCAAAGTTCAAAAAGAACACCTCTTGTAGTTTTGTCCCACCGGCGAGAAGATTGCCGTCCTCGTCAAATTCTTGAATAGAACCAGTCACGTCATGGCCCATTAAAATTTGAGCCATTTGGTTATAGATGTTTGTTTTCTTCGCTTGCTGAGCCGTAGTAACAGAATATAAACCGCTCTGCGAAGAAATACCAACCGTAATATCAAAAATATGATTTGCAGACGAGCTGAGATATGGGTAATCATAAACTGACTGAAACATTCCGTGAGAATAATTTTTGATGTGTGGTTCGCTGCCTAGCGCTACGGGAGCGCCCCCATATGTTCCAGAAACCAGCGAGCCGGTAATCGGAATCGACTCATGCAGCATCGTCCTGGTCGAAGCGATATCGTTATTTAAAAACGTTTTAAACGTGGTTGCCATATTTCTTTCCTTTCATCCTTTAGCTTTTCTTGACAAATCTAACTGGAATGTCAAGAGCAAATCCTGTAGTTGCTCCGACGACGCGGACAATGCTGTCAATGAAATAAACATCGCCTGCCGGGGACAGGTTAGGGGTGGTTGAGTTGCCTGTTGTCAAGTCGCCAAGCTTTTCAAACAAGTAAGTACTACTGTTCAATTCAATTGAGGATTGAATCTTGAATTCAAGAATCGTCCCTCGCGGACCAGTGATGACCTGGGAGCCTGTCGCCGTTTCCCTTTCGGTATTTTCTGATACATATTCCTGGTCTGTCCCGAGCGACAAATAATAAGAAGCGATGTTGTCATCATCAATGAATGAAACCTTCGCTCGGTTGCCGGTTTTACTTACAAGGTTCCCAAACCTATTATCAATTTGAATAATATATTGAGTTTCAACCAAGTCTGAATCTAGATTAAAACTAGGCGGAATCTCGCTGGTGTCGAGCCCTTGGTCGACGCGAATAAAATCGCCAGATTTTGGATTTTCGCCAAAAAGGGTTCCTGGTTTCTTTTGGCCCGATATGATGGCTGCGGCATCCTCAGTTTCTTTATCTACGCAAACAATATGGGCTCCGGTATCTTCTCTTTGCGGAGCCTCTTTAGTGTTCAATCTCGTGACCGGGAGGTATAACAAGTTGGTGCGCGGGATAGAAATCAATCGGTGCTTAAGCATAGAAGTGTTGTTTGTAAACGCTTCAAGGGATGGCGTCTGCAAGATCTCTAAATCATAATAAGCGCTGCCGCTAGCGTGGTCTTTATTATAAAGTCCATAATTTATTTCATCGTCGCCAATAGCGAACTTCGCTATTCTAAAGCTCCCATCACCTTTAGCTAGACGAAATCTCCCTGTGTCCGTTAAGACGGCATCAAGGATGATATCGCCTGAGTTGTCAAGAAATGCCATTAGTTATTCTCCCTCATATATGTAAATAGGCTTTTGCAATAAATAGTTCTAATCTTCCAAAAATACATTATTTAAGTGTGGACTTCCGCTGCATCGCCGTCTTAAAATCAACATTTAGGTCTATTTTTTTTCCTGTTTTTCTGGACACCAATCTAAACTTAAATTTTCTTCCCCATGGGGATTCTTCCAAAAGTCCTAATTTCACGTTCTTTGTGCGGAAAGCTGATTTTTCGCCATCCAGAAGATCTTCATCAATATAAGTATGTTCCAATCCTGGCTTTATTTGTAACAGTCTTCTCATTTTTTTTGAGGGATGCTTCGGTTCCACTGGTGAAAAATCTACTATTCTTTTTATCATATAAACAGAACCTTCGTCGTTGACTAGTTCAACTTCATAAATGTCTGACGGGTTCGAAACATGTCCATGTACATCTATCATTCTACAGATATAATAATATTTTCTGTTTGATGCGATGCGGTCAATATATTCTGCCGAGGATGCGCTTAAAGATTCAGTATTCCCGTATGTCGAATTGTTAGCTATCGATGTCAACAAGTTGCCATGAAAATCAGACCACGATTTTGGGTGGTTTTGCAATCTATAAATTTCAAAATATCCCTCCTTCCCAATCGGGTCATCACTTTTAAATCTTATTGGATCATTTATGCCAACCTTTTGCGCCCGTCGAATTTCAGCATGTGCAGCCACATCTTTATTATTTAAAGCAACAGGGTCAAATTTATATTCTCCCACGGCACTTTTCAAATTAAATAAAAGGTTGCGTCCGTCAGCAAAGTAGGGCACAATCTCAACTTCCGGTGGCACGGGCGGGTCATCTATAATCAAATGATCATCTGTAAATATCTCTTGTTCAATTAACAACACCTCTGGTCTTTGCTTGACACGAAAAGCGGCATGCCTATTCCATACCTTTAGTCGGTCATAAGAATATTTTGTATTGACGGCGAGCTGGTATGCATAAATTCGATATGCATATTTTTTGTTATATTTTATTTGAGTGTCTACTAGATGTAGCACATCAATCTGATTTGTATTTGGAAACCAAAAATTTTGAATCGTTTGGCCAGCTGGTAACCCTGCCTCGTTAGCTAAAGTTTTTTCTACTCTATAGAGAACCGATTCTGTGTGACAAGGGTGACCTTCGATAATTTCGTCAAACGTTCTAAACCTGTTTTTGAGGAACGTTTTTAATTTCCCCAGAAAAATAACTCCCAATAAACTCCTAAAAAACTTTTTTCGTGGATCCACTGTCATGTTGTCCTGAAGGGTGCCATCATCCAGAAGAACGGTGCTTTTCAAGGCATTCTCTTCATCTTCCGCAGAAAAGCTCGGGGTTTTAATGGTGCCAGTCTCGAAATCCATCAATGAATTATTTTTGAGCCATGAAAGAATATTCCAAACTTTTCTGACTGTGCTGGTTGTGCTCATACTTTTAGTAGTGAATGGCGTATCGTCTGGTCGTCTCGCCTGCGCAGAAGTTTCTACAACCTCCATAAAATTAATTTCTTCAAATCCCGTCGATGATGTAATGTCTTTTACCATAGACCAAATAAAATCATCGGTTAGCATAGTTTCCGAAAGCATTTGAGCGAATTCTGTCATTTTATCGGTTGAAAACTCCATGTCGACAAACATGGGGAACAATTCTTTCTTATCCGATATTTCTTTCAGAAGATTGACATTCTCGACAGGCACAACAATATTCTTAAACTTTCGGCCTAACTCTGCAATCTTTGCCTTCGTAGCTTTTGAAAAACTTCTTCCATAAATGTCAAAATATTGTCCCGAATGTTTCTTTATATCAAACTTATGTTTCTTGGAAGCGCCGACTGCCGCTTCGTTTGCACTAATGGTACCGCCTAACGTAAGATGGTCAACAAACACTGGGTTACTTGTATCATTTATTTTTTCTAACATCAGTGCATATAAGTTCGGGAACGTTGTCTCTGGCTGATTGAGCCCATCCCCAAACCTTAGCATGTGCTCATAACCCTGAATGTAAAAATTATATTCCGGCCTAATCTTCGCATACTGCGGGCCTGCAATGCTAAGAGAGTCTAGTTCTCTATAATTAAAAGGCATTTGCATATCAAACGCTAAATAATCATAATCAGTTCCAACAGGAAACAATCCATCAATTAAAGTCTTCCAATTATCCGTTCTATAGTTGCCCTTGTTGTCAGTGAAACTATGTTTGTTCGCTTTCAGTCTAACAACCTGCTCAACTTCAAAAAAAGGATTGTGCTCTCCTACAAATTCGTCAGGGCTAAGATTATAAATCGGTTCTGAGGTCCAAGTAGAAAACGGAATGTTAGCTCCTCTATTACTCGAACTGCCGCGTTCAATAAATCCAACCGATCTTGGCGAGTCTCTCTTGTTATCATAGCCCCAGTATTTTCCCGCGACGTCACGAAATTTATCACGGCGAGGGCTTTCCCGTGAGCCTACTTGATACCCTGGCGCTTGGCGCTTTTCTAATGATGTGCTCCAATTGTTTTCTTCGATTACGAACTTCCGCTTGCTGGCTCCTGCGAAAGAAAATACTTGATTAGTTTTTTTCTGGCGATCCCTGTGTTCTTTTTCAAGTGTCGCTTCATTAATGTTTTCCTCTAGAAGCGAAGCAATCCGCTGTTCATTAACGTAGTGCGCATCTTCTATCTTTGGTTTTTTATCTTCGAGTGCCATATAATTATACTATCCTGCCAGATTTGAGATTCTTTGTGAGGTCGGTGTTGCGAATAATTCTCTGCCTAGAGGCACGCTTTGGAATAATACGCTTCGAACTTATGACCGCTGTAGATAAATATTCGCTGGATAAAAATCTGTGTTGGCGCAATATTCTATTTAATCGCCTTGAAAGGCGATCGCGATAGAGAACTCGTCCGCGCCGCAACAAACCACTAGCTGTACCGGGATTACTAATGATGAAATATTTATTATATACTGGTAGTCTCGTGCCCTTAGCTTCCTCTACTCCAAACGCTTTGTTTTCATATTTAACTGTTCTACACAAAAGATTTTTGTCTCCAGCACGGCGAAAAACACTATATGTCAGGGGCACCCATATGGGATGTTTCAAGAGAGGGTGCCCGTTTGAATCAATTTTGTAACCTATCATCGCTTCGGTTTTTCGTAGTGTCTTATAATTAAATATGAATGCTGCTTTGCCCGCCGGGGTTTGCAATAAAGAAGAGCGAGCGCCGGTCCAATCGTATCGAGTAACCCCTGTTGTCGCTTTGGCCAGAAACAAAGACTTGATTTGATTTGGTAAGCCCGCCATTACCGTCATTATCTTAGGAGTAACAATGTTAGGGGAAGCTCCAGGTGGCTGTGCTGTGGGAGATACCAAAGCAGTCATATTTTCTGATTTTATAAAAGTGCGAATAGCGCTCCGTGAATCGCTCCCCAACTCATAAAAGTCCATACTAAATTTAAACCCCGCCTGCGATCGCGCCTCTCTACTACCCGCTTGATTTGTTATAGGGTGTTGTGATTTTATATTACTCGTTCCAACGCCGTCTAAAAACAATGGGGCAGCAAGATTGGCAAATAAAGGAATAGGATTCAAGTTTGTTTCCTGTTCGTCGGCTTCGCCGGGCTCTCCAGACACAATAACATCAACCTCTGCCCACTCTCTTCCTAAAATGTCGTCTACATCTGTATATGGGTCATAATCTTCCTCTAGAAGTTGTCTTATGTTATGGTAGGGAGAAGATACCGGCGTAATCAAAGTACAATTAAAGTTCGCCATTATGTTTGTTAATTGGCTTTTTACTTGAAGTTCGTCCTTGTTTAGTTGGAGAGCCGCCTGAGTATTTTTTTTAGGGCTTGGTGGTAAAAGTGGGAGAAATGGTGATTTTCGCGCTAAATTTATATTGGCTATTGATGTTTGAATTCTTAAACTGGCTTGGGCGTCAAATGCGTTGTCCAACAAAGATATGTTTCCTTGAGTACCAAGGCTTACATTGGAAGGGGTAAGAAAAGTAAGACGAGTATTGTCAACACTATCATTTTTTGTATAAACTGCGGCTCCATCAGTCATATTAATGTTAGCGGTTGTTGAGGTGAAATACTTAAGAGATTCTAGCTCTGTACGTTTTTCATATTCGGCTCCAGTGATCACCCTTAATCCATCTTCGTTCGATTCTCTTTCCAAGGCACCCGGCGAAAGAAAATCATAACCTAATCCTTTCGGAACATTACTATCAAACAGTTGTGGGAAAAAATATTCAATCGTAAATGTTTTTACTTGAGGCTTCCCCGGTGTTAATATGGATGAAGGTCTAACAAAGTTTCCATCGGAATCGGCGCGAATACCTTTTGACCGTTGAGATTGTAAGTTAGCTCCAGTTGCCGAAGCCAGCCGTTGCATTAAATTTTCAATCAACTTTTGAACCATGGCAATTCCTCGGGGATTGCCACTTTTTGGATCCAAATACTTCCATAGCGCGGCGGCAAGCTTTATATCAACCGAGGATTTGCGGAAAAAAGATAAAACAGATAAATATGTAATCAATGGTTGAATCCAAGGACTCCTAACTGGGCGCTCTTGATTTTTTTTCCACCCATATTTAGAATACATCTTTTCGATAAATTCTTCAGTGAACCGATTACTGACTGGATCAAAATGATTGGGTAGCGTAGCTGTATTATAATAATAATCAAGCCAATACTTGGCTACGGATAAATCACGAATCTTATTATTAATAAATTTTTGTGTATTGTCCTCTACTACAATTTCAACACCATATTGATAAAAACCATCTGTCACCAATGGCATTGTTTTATCAATTGCCGTAAAGTGACGTACCTCATCGAACTCTGAATCTAATTCAATAACTATTTCTTTAACCGCCCCCTTTGTGGAAACAGATTTTTGCATTTCGCCAGGACGTGATTCCCCAGTATAAGAAATAACTTCAAACGGCTCATCTTTATCAAATATATCTCTAAGCTGCGTGGGGCTTCCAAGACGGTTCAGAGTTGTGAACTCGCGCGTCATACGTCGACGTTTAATCTGGAAGTTTCTAACTTTAACATTTTTAAAAAGCTCGTCTTGGTTGGCCTTGCTGTATAGTGCGCCATACTGAGTATGATCTTTAATCATTTTCCCATAATCTATTGCGAACGCGAGTCGCGCTGCTCCTCTACTGTCCCTCGCCAAAGCTACTTCTGAAAAATAGCTCTCTGTTCTTGGCACATCCATATTGTCATTTGTGAGCCTTTTAAATGGCAAATTAACATTGAATAGTTTATTTTGAACGATAGAAAAATCTAATTGTAGCTTTTCCAACTCGTCGAAGTTTCGAAAATCTTGAATTTTATTATTTTCAACCTCGTGTTTTGTTACAGGCTCTTTGACCTCACTATCAACAGTGCCGGTTAGCCACCCTCCCTCCGCTTGGTGCACGGGGCCAGACCAAATGTTCCCATTGGCGTCTTTAAACACGAACGATTTTGATACAAGACTGCCATTTCTAATCACAGTATCGGTTGCAACCTTTCCGTTCATAAGCTCAAAAAGATATGCGCCACTAGCGTCTAAATTATAATCTTCAATTAATTGGTCGATGTCAATAGATGACACAGCAAAATAACTTAAGTGTCGGGGTGTCTTTGTTGGCACTTCAAACTTAAGCCGAAATGTAATATCATAAATGCGTTCACCCGTAGAACTCGTTGAGCTATATTGTTGATTTAGTAAAGACTTGTTGTTTAAGAAGTGTTCTTTAATGGATATATATTTTGTGCTCGTGTTCTCAAAGATAAGCTCCAATAGTTCAGGGATATCTTCTTCAGAATAAGCAGGCGGTCTGCCACCGATGGAGGCGAACTCTGGTAATTCTTTTAACTCTTCCATGAGTTCTGCAACAAATACAGCCGCCTCTACCGCAGAATTTATATTTGCAAGCTGGATGGCGTTATTTGAGGCCGACATGATTTTTGTTACTAGGGGGTCTGTAGATTGTATAACCACAAACCTCAAATATTTTTGGAAGTCCTGATTGCTGAACCATGTATCAATGATGCCGTTATCCAATTGCTCTTTCAAAAGCAGATCTAAATTAACAATAAGGAGACTATCGGACGGCGACTTTTGCACTCGAACTGTTTCTCGGGCATGGTCAATGTGTGGGTTGGTTTCTCGGATTGGTGTGCCTGCTGTTTCCAAAGTTACTGTCTTAATATATACGTCTGGAATCAGAGAGCCAATTAGTTGTTCTTGATTTACTGCCGCCATTAATCACATTCCTCAAAATCATCTAAGTCTTGTTGTGCTGAATCATATAATCCGCTAGCCACACCTATCATGGTCCTGCTCGGAGAATCGTCCGGGCATTTGAATTCTTTGGCTAGTCTCAGACCCCGACTCTTATCCTTTGGTAAAGCCCCGCAAATATCATATTTATCAATCTCCCTGTCAACATTCACTTCGAAAAAGTATTCAACATAACTAGGATCGACCTGGGGAAACATTTCATCAACACTCTGCGCGGAACCCTCTGGAGCATTGGTTAGATACACCGCACCAAGGTCCGATTGTTGGCGTGCAAAAAAGAGAGGGATTAGTTCTTCTTTTTCCCCCTTTCCGTGGCCCGGTTTCATGCTCCCTGATGCTGAAATAGTTTTAATTTCATATACTTCAATATCGAAATTTTCTTGGAGGTAATCTGTATTCGATTCTTCGATTTCTAAAAGTATATTATTTTCAAACACTTTTAGGGCAGACCCATCTTCGAACTCCAATTCGGTGCTTCCAAGCTCTATCGGTTGATAATCATTTGCTGCCGGGTCATCCATGGGGCGGCCCGGAGGTCCAAAAACATCGTGCTCGCCCTCAGCGAAAGCCCGTATATTATATAAGACTTGGCAGTCAAGCTGCGGTATTTTAATATTTGGCGAAGAACCCGTTGTATAATCAACAGAGGATGAAAGTTGACCCTGTAAAAAATATGTTTGCCATGCGGGTAATTTATCTGTATGTAAGCTGGAGTTGCCGAGCGGTAATGTCATTACATGATGCTTCGATGCCATGGGCTGCAACATATCATCGCCTAGTTTCGCCTTTTTTTGTCGCACCAATTCATTTATTTTTTTTATTTCTGTTTCTACTCCGTGATAACAATTTTGCACGCGAGGTCGCGGAGTTTCGTCCTGAATTCTATCCTCGACATCACTTTGTCTTTCCGATAGGACAGAGCCGGTAACCCACTTTGTATCGTATATAATATCATCATCAAAGAAGGCATAATACTTCGGAATAAATTTGCCCTTAGATAATAGATGCTTGCCGTATTGGGTTATCTTCAAATCAATAACATCTTCTTTTGAATCAAAAAATTTCATTATGGTTCATCCTCCTGATCAGGCAGCGGTGGCGGGATTGGAACATTGCCGGGTGAAAGGGTTTTCCATTCTGGGTTAGTTTCCCCATAAAGCCCTGTTTGTTTGCTGCCCTTGCCAAGCCAAGGTGGAGGTGCGCCTAAGTTAAGATTCGTTAATTTAACCGGATTAATCAAGCCTGGCCTCCACGCAGGCAAAGTACCTACAAATTCCATGGCTTGAGGACTAGCAGGAACAACCGGAACGGGTGGCGCTGCTGGCTGTTCCGCCTCCACCGCTTGCGCCGCCATATGACCAGCGGCCAAAGACCTATAGGCTTGCTCACCAATTATTGCATCGGGAACGGACCGAGGAGGCAACATTGGAAAGGAGTCATTTCCTAATCCGACTTTCACATCTATCTTTGCAAGTTCGACCAAACTAAAGAAGTCATAAGGCCAATTATAGCTGTAATCAGGAATTGTTTTATGGCCACCCTGCGAAAAATTGAAACTAAACTGGTGGTCATCGCTAGAATCAGCAGTAAGCTTGAAATAATCTTTCCTGGCCTTTTTCTTAACTTTAAAAACCATCCAGCGCGTGTGCTTTGGTATTGGGTTCCCCCTAAAGAATTCGTTTTCGCCAGTTTCATGCATCAATACTGACGTCCCTTTCTCTGCGGTAACCGATATGTCAGGCATAACATTTTGCCAGATATTCGATAAGTCTTGTTGAGATAGTTTGTGATGGAACTCAAAAATATACATTGCATATGGCTCGATACCAGAATCAGTAAGAAAGTCCATATGAGGGGGGAAGATATATCTTTGCATGCGATGTGCCATCTTATTTATTGAGAGCCCTGGGCCATCTTCACCGGATAGCGCAGCTGAAAATATAGCACGAGATTGGCGAGGTGTATTGCCAAGAGAAAAAAACTTTCGTCGGCCCTTAACATCAACAAACGGAATTGCTACGATTGCCTCTGAAATCCACTTCGACTCTGCCAACTCTCCAACCCTCCTTTGCTCGGCTCGGAAGTTGCATGCTTTTAGCAAAGACCCAACTTGCCCAAGAGACGGATCCGGACCTCGGAGAAGTTGAGAGGGAAAACTTTCTCGAAGGCCAAACCAAATACCGGAATCACCTGTTGGTACTGAGCCGTATCCGTTCCAAATACCTATAGGTCGTCGCAAGGGCATGGGGACCACGGCATCCGGGTCGTCTACTTGAGCATGTGTTGTCCACCAATCGCCGTAGCCATCCAAGGACATGTCAGAATCGGATTCTCCTGGGCCAAGCCCGCCGCCCATTCCATTGGCGAAGTTCAAAGTGGGACATTCCCATTTAGTATGAATTACCCACGATTTCGACGCTAGTTGTTCGTCTGCGCGGATTGGGCGTCTGGTTGTGGGGTCATACTGAATTGTTGGAGTTCTAGTTGTTCCAAAAAGATTTATAGAAGAACTCACACGCATTGCGCTTTTGTTTGCTGCCATATTCCCCATAGTTAGGACTTTCTCCAGCTCGGAAGTGAGCGGCACATTTTCGTTTTTATCATAAAAATATGCTGTGCTTTTCGCAACATTAGCTAAAATCTCGTCGAGGCCAAACGCCATGCTCTGGCCTTCCGCCATTTCAACCGCCTCGTGGGGTTTAAAGGACAGCCGCGCAACAGCAGTTCCATAATAATATGGAGGTGTCGAAGGGGCGTACGCTGGTGCGCCAGCGTTCCATATGCCGCCCATGCCGACGGAATAAGCGTGGTCGTGAGGATAAACTTCATAGCGAGGTCCGAAGCCCCATCCGTATGGTTGAAGCCCGTATATGGGTAAGCTTCCATACATCTTGTCGATTTGGAGTCCTTGATAGCGGAAATGCGCGTTCATATGAAAATCTGGTGTCTTTCTTAAAACTACATCCATGTAATAAGTCGTTCCAGAGGCGAAAGCTTGAAAATCCGTCTCTCTCGATGACCGAAGTGTGGATAAGGTCTTGCTTTTCAAAAAGAAGTTTGGAACTTCAGCAGCCCAGTTGTTTGCAGCCAAACTATAATGCGGCTTGCTTTGACCCGACCACGTAGCATAAAAAGAAGATGAACCATAATACGGAGCTGTGAGATACATCCTTCCCTCGGAATCCAACCCCAGTAAGTCGGTGTCCAGATTATCCGGCGACGGTATCGGCAGATATCGGTCAGGATTAATTAAAGCTTCAAATGGCATTCGCATGTCAGGCGTATCGATAATAGCGTATATCGAGCCTGTGGCAGATAGAACATCGCCATGCGGGGTGGGGGACGCATCCCAGTAATTGGTAACTGGTACAATTTCTGCACTACTCGTGTGAACCGGATAATCCACCGCAATACCAGACTTAATAGAATTATACATAATACCGGGCGCATAAAAGGGTTGCAAGAGAGATTGCAGTCTTTCCGCGAAATATTTATCACGAGTGATTCCCTGCCCCGGTGCTTTGCCATAATGGGCTGAAGTTGAACCACTTATAAATGGCGCGTATGATGAAGAGAACAGAGAGGCCAACTGCACCGAGCGTTGCACGGGATAAAAACCATTATATGGCAAAAGTTTCTTAACTGCCGAACACTTCAAGCTAATACGCCCAGGCGATGCTATATCTTCATGGTCTTCCTGAATAAAATTGAAGTGATTCATAAAGTCGCTATGGCAATAGTCTTTCCAGAACTGTTCATTATAATATGCGGTATTTTCCCAAGCGCTAAAATCCGTTCGACCGAAGTCATCGGGTGCCGATGCGCCTTCTAGCGATAAAAACTTGAAGTTGTTTGTTTTGAAGCCGTTCTCAATATAAAAGTCCATGTGCTCCGATATTCTAAACTCGGGAATGGTTGTATATTCTTTCGCTATACTTCGGATATCATCGGCGTAAGCTTCATATGAATCAAACCATGGATTTCGACCTGACCAATAATGTGTTTTCCAGTTAGAAGGTTGTGGGCCGCGATATGGGAATTTTGTAGCATTATTACCCATGCCGTTAACCGTTAGGGGATATAGTTCCGCATGCCACCCTTCATCCCATCCATCCCCCTCGGAATACTCGTAGGAACTGAAATGCACCTGTCCCGCCACCGAAAAATGATTGAAGCATAATGAGGCAGTTCCGTGGGACTTAAAATAAGTATCCGACAAAAAGTGAGCACCATCGGCAGCGCCACGACCACCAGCAAATATTGTAGGTTGGTTGCTTGCCGAATTGCAGTCCCCGTCGGCGGCCATGTTCCAGAGGGACGCAGTTCCATATGCGATGGTTTTATTACCCAATACCCCAACCACGTCTTGTTCGAGGATCAGATAAGGATCTTCATTATAGGCAGTTATTTTTATGGCGTGGTCATTAATGTGTTTCACCAATGATGTTATTAGCCAAGAATCGATAAATTGTGTTACCGGATGTGGAGATCCATCTGCATAGGAATTGGTAACTGGTACAATTGTGGCGGGGCCAGTCGGGACAAAGTGTGGGCCGTTCGAACCAGGGTCGACCTCGAAATACACCACTGTATTATCGGTATCTGTCAATTTTATGGTTTCGGGTGGATTCCAGAAACCGTCGTTCGCACCATATTCAGAACCACAGTCGTCGCGCAGGTCCATTGGATCCGCCCATCCGCTAAACTTAAGTCTAGCCGTGGCTTTGACCGCTGCGACACCACCAAGAAGGTCAAGGTGGTCATCCGTCACACTACCAAATATAGAACCAATCGTATCACGCTGTAGTTCGCCGAAAGTGCCGCCGTATTCATCATAATATGGTATAGACGTGCCTTTCTGCTCGGTATCGTCGTGAGGCCCAAGAGTTTCAACACCATCAGCACCCCAAGAGGCGCTGCCTGGGAATCCAAAATATTGGTCATCAAGACCATAAAGCCAATTGCGATGACCAGACCCAACATCCAAAGGCCACATGCTCAACGTGCCTGACCCCAAAATCCACATTGGCTGTTTGGCAGGATTAGCAGCACCGGCAACATTTTCCGGGTTAGCATTATTAAATATCTGGAAACCCATCGAGTTATACGCGCCATCACCCCTATTTCTATCCCACAAATTATCTTTCCAGAAAGCTCTGTAATTGCCATTGGAGGTTCCCCAAATAGTATTGTAGCTTTCAGCATATTGTGTGCGGCCCCGAGATTTTGACAAAAAAGTATTAACCTCTTTCGGATAAATTGTTTCGCTATAAGATAAAGACCTGAAAGCCTTAATTGGATTTGCGAAGCCAGACTCTTCTCCTAGTAAATAATTGTCCTTAAGAGTATCATAAAGTTGCCTGGGTTGCTCTTGATTGGTGATCAAGTTCATCAAGGGTGGATTGGCGAAAACCGTGAGGTTATTGCCATACGAGTGTCGAATGGCCAAGTCCTGCGGCATACCATTCGCTAAAGAATCGATTCGATGAACCAGGGGAGTGTGCTTTATTGTTACTGGCGACTCAATATGATTTGAATGAGTTGAGGCTTTGAGTTCTGTAATTTCTTGTTTTGTGCCACCATAGAAAAGCGTTCTTGTTGTTGGCGCATCTGAAACAGATATAATGTTATGTTTTCTATGATTCCTCGCAACTGGATGTTCGCCAGTTCTGATTTGTTTCCAACTTGGATAGCCGTATGGTCCGTTGCGGTGGAGCATGAGGGCGTTAAAAGTTGCGCCAACTCCGAGGGCATCATTGATAGAGGGTACCCAACCCGGCACCCTAAGACTGTCAATCATATCCATGTTGAGATAATTGTTGGTGTCTGGAGAACCAGCGGCATCAGCGAAAAAACTAGGTTGTCCTAAAAAGTTCGAAGATGCAGTAAGAGGTTCATAAACCTGAGTATTAATACCTGCAAAATCAGTATATATGGGTTGAGCAGGGGAGAGTAGCTGGTCATTGCCAAATATCCGACTAGAGGCGTAATAACTAGCATAAGAACTCGCCGTCACAAACGATGCCGTTGTCAACACATCACACCCAACCTCTTTCTGAGCCGACGCTGTAATCCAAGCATAACCAAATTCATTTGCTGGAATTGGATGTTGGACAAACCAGTTGTCTCGTGTTTCGAAGCAATCAGTTGCATAGTAATTGGCGGGGAGGTAGATGGTAGTGCTTGTTGCAGCCTTGTAACTACCGCCGCCGTCGACAAGATCATAACCGTTCCCAATTGGCGCTGAATCAGTTATAACATCAATGCTATCGCCCAACTTCCACCAAGAAATAAGAGAATTTGATCTCTTATCACCCGTAACAAATTTTATTCTCGTTAAATCACCTGGACCGGCTGAATCGTAGCCCGGTAAACGGTAAAGATTGGCGACCTCAGTCGGGTTCAGTGCTCTGTCCCAAAGAGAAACATCCTGTATATGGCCGACGGGACTAAAATTAGCTTCCTCGGTACCAATCCAGAATTCGTCGACAGTCGCATTATACCACGTTGGAGCAAGACCATCGGTGCCCGTGTCGACATACCCAGTGAAGAGTATTTGGTTTCCATCTAAATAAAGCCTCGGATCTTCCGTAATACTAAGTGTTTTATTGTCCCACACAAGGATAATGCTATGCCACTTGTCGACTTCAATAGTGCCGATGGGGGAGTAGCGAGAACGTCCAGGGGTGCTAGATGGCCCGTGAAAGGTCTGCACGACAATCCTTTCTTGGCTATCTACGTGGACCTGGAGCGACTTCCCATTCACGCTATCGCCAAACATGAAAAGCTTAGCTACGAACCCCGTACTTTCGCCTGTCTTTTTATACCATATGCTAACCGTAAAATTAGTAAAAGTTTCATTTACAGTTGTATTTTTGTAATAATCATCATCATCAAAGAGGAGCGAAGTCGCCCGATAAGCAGTCAACGTCGGAGTCTGCCTAATATCATAATCTGTGTTGCGGTGAATTTTGTGGAAGGAAGCTGTTAGTGCTGTTGATGCCTCACCAACTGATAAAGTGCTATTCGGCAACGCTCCATATTTAGCACAATGAGCTGTCTGCATCGCATCGAGCGGTGTTCGGACAGCGAGATTACGCCAAGGGAGCGCATTATAAACAGAATATTTATTTGCAGACTCGTCAATGCCAAAGCCGCCATAAGAATCGCCGGAAGTTTCAGGACCGCCTGGAGCAGAGAAACGCTCTACAATTAGATGTGGGGATGTGTAGGGCCATGCGTCCGACCCCCCGCCCTCTTCGGTAGGCGGTCCCGCTTCGGGGCCAGCAAATGGTGGAAAGGTACCGGCGAGGACATTGTAGTCATACTCGGCGAGCATATCTTCATACATCTCCCCATAAAGTAAAAGCGCTTTCCCGAACCCTCGCAACTTTGCATAATCATATGTATCAGAAATGAGCGGGCTTTCGACGGGTTGTTGGAGTTGGTCAATCGTCAAGTCAGCTTTGGCCCACGCGCCCGATAACTTTGCATAAAAGGAATCTCCAGAACCCTGGACACTGATAATTTGTCTTGGGCGATCGTAGTTCCCTGCAAATATATGCGCTGCCGAAGCGTCTAGTTCTGTTGATACTCCCGTCTCGCTAGAGCGGTTATAACCGTATGCATCCGCGTTTGGGATTGTTCCGTGCCACACCACCGAACGAATGTTTCTAATGTTTACAGGGCGCTTAGCTGTCTCATCTCGGTAGTATAGGGCGGGCGCATTCCATGGATAGGTGATACCACCATCGGGGTCAATGATGGGACCACCAAGAATTTCTCCATCTTCATGAATTCTAAATCCCTCGGCCCGATTTTTTTCATTGTGACTCGTGCCCAAGAATGAAGATGTCCCGGCGAGATGTCTATATTGGCGGCCCCCGACGTGTGCCTCCGTGAACGGACCCTGCATTGGGGTTTCGTTTGATTCCCCATAAGAATCATCATGGAGCCCGAAATACGCTGTAGTACCATCCTGCCCATTGGATGGCACTGATGTTACTATATCAGAAGATTGCGAAAAGTATTGGAAAGGCGCTATAAGCATACTTTTCAACGCATTGGCGGGGGGGGTATTTTCCAAGTTCGCAAATCTGGTTTCGCCAGACCGCCTGATCTTTCTTGTTTCTATTGGTCTAACGTTGTCGGTGCAAGAATACCACGGATCTCCCTTAAGATTGTAATCTGCTTCGGCTGCTTCAAGATCAAATTTGTACCAATACGATATTGTTGATGACTGATTTCTGAGCGCCGCATAAGTCCAATCAATACCCTTATGATTCATTGGAACATTTGTGCCGCCGTGCAGGAGCCGAGATGTTTTTAAGTCTAGCTTGTACGGTTTTGAAAATCGCCGAAGAGCATAGGTTGATCCTTTGTATTGTGTCCGAGCGTTATATTCATCTCCGTCCTGTGACAAGTTAAACTGCGCTGCGTTTGGGAATCCGCTGTTCGGGTAATCCGTTGGGTCTGTGTATTCTCCCGTGGCTAGAATTTTATTTGTTGTAACATCAGAAGTTAAAATTCTACGGAGGGTGTTCCGGTCAGCATCTACTGAATCATCCGTAGAAGGATTAACAAGAGCCTCGGCTCTTTCTTTCCACCAAAGACAATTTTCGCCGGTATTATAAAAAAGTGGATTTCCACTGGTATCATAAAAAAGTGGGAGGTTATACGGCGTCATGAGGGTACCGGGTAGTTCCGATGTCACGACACCACTAGTTGTAGTACCTTCAAACTCATCCATTACTGCGTTGTTGCTGCCAACTTGATCAGGAATAGTAAAATTTGGAGAGGTTCCTGTCGCACTATCGCCCATTCTCCACCAAGAAACTATATCACTTTGGGCTGACCATGAAGATTTTAAATCCCAAGGTGAACCATTATTATAGAGTGTTGCAACCTCCGGTGCGCTGAGCACTTTATTGAAAATTACTACCTCATCGATAAGCCCCTTAGCAACATCGTTCGTCGCCGTTGAATAGGCTCGTCCGATAGCCAAATTGTAAGCTGTTGAATGCATCGCAGTATAGCTACCCTGAGTAATATCATGGGCAGAGTGGGCAGCGCCATTGACATACATGCTAATATCGTCTGCGTCTCCTCCTCCATTGTATGTGACACAAACATGAGTCCATATATTTTCATAATCCTTCATGGCATTCTCGGTGCTTGATTTCCGTGATATGTAATTTGAACCATTCAAATCATAAAGGGCTAATTGCATCCTATAGTTATAATCTGTATTGCCTGTACTATTACGAATTTTCCATTGATATTCATATCCCCCTTTGGATAAAATCGTAAAATGTTCCGGCCAGTCACTATTGATTTTTACCCAAGCAGCAAACGAAAAAGCCGAATCATCAGACGCGTCCCCAAAGCTTAGATTGTCTGCATCTGCTATTGTTAGCTGAGATTCATCATCCACGCCATTAAAAGCGATGGCGCTGCTATTAGAAGTTGGAACCCGAGAAGGGATGGGTGCGTGACCGTGCTTCCAATCATAAGTTAGTTCGCTGATACCCTTAACGAACGCCACGGGATCTTCCGCTTTCATTTCAAGGGTGGGAAACTTCGTCCAATATTTATTTCTCTCAAGAATATGACTCTCTACCATGGTCTTTACACCATCAGAGAAGTTCGCTGTTGCAGGCACCAACTGCATCAGCATTGTTGTGAGTGAATCATCAATCCATTTATAATACTCAACAAACTTATTAAAGTCAGGCGCATTAGTGACCTTCCTGAAGAAAGCTTCGCGCAATTTACCAAGAGCTTTATATTCCTGACGATACCGGTTTGCTGGTTCTCCAATGATGTTGTTAAACTCCACCGTCGTTGCAAACATATTAAGCATTTCTTCTGAAATGGTTTGATACATGCTTTTCTCGATGGCGAAGTAATGGTTGATTGGTTTACTATCGCGTGTAAAATAATTGTCATCAACATCCAAAATACTGATAGTATCGGGGCCACTCATAACTTCCGGCAGATTGGTTTTTGCTGCGTATAAGAAATTCAAATCTACAGCTTTGAGTTCATTTGGCAAGAAATAATCGCCGCGACCTGTGTAGTGATATTTGTATTTATCAGGCACGTCCCACTTATCATCGGAGCCGGAAGAAGCATCGACAACGGGAAAAGAACTATCCCAACTTGTGCCACCGTACGGCGAGCCCGGCCCAGGTTCCACCTCGCCATTACTAGATCCTGTTATGTCCGCAAAATCCCAGTTCAAGAGCAAGGTTTCAAACTGCGGTATAAAAATAGAATCAATGTTTGGGTCGCCACTCTGATTAAACAAATGCGAGCTTTTATAAACTCTTTCGCGGCCAAAATTTGTGGGGTCTATGGCGTGCGTCTTGATTTCAGAATCACTAAGATAGTCATCCCAAACACGAACTGCGCCAATCTTTACGTCGGAATAATCGAGTATACTACCAGAGAAATTTTGTCTGTGTGCTCCTGCGTAAATCCTTTTGTTGGCATTCATAAAAGCCGCGCCGTTTGCAGCAGTTAGTGTCCCAGACAAAACAAAACTATTTTGGAATTGATCTAAAGAGGGGTTATAACCCTGAAACTCGATGATGTGATTGCCGCCAATCTGTGTAGCAAGAGAACCACTTACGTGACGCCCCTCCAATGAACCCGATTCAGGATATACCTTCACGGCAAACAGCCAACGCTCATTATCATACACATCCGCGAATTCGCTAGAAGTTAGTGTGGGTATGCCTTCATAACTTGATGTAAGCATAAACCTCGCATCTTTAGAATCTTCTTCCGGTCTTAGTGCATATATTTGAAAGGATGCTTTATCATCCGACGTTATATCCGCGCCTGTCCAATAAAAATCTTCGTTGGCGCGGGTGGTCGATTTCTCATGACAACCAAACAATGAACTTGTCAAATACGGATAATCATACCACAGGTTGGATGGGTGAGTTCTTTCAAATTTAAGTGGAAATACAACATCGGTTTCAAACGTCATTGCAGAGCCCGTCGCTAAAGCTGTGGAGGCATTGGACGGGTTATCTCCAGGTATATAACTTATAGAGTTTGTGGTGCCCTCGCTGGCCGATTGATACATTGTAGACTGAACCCGGTCCGGTTCATTAAAATCAATATATTTGCTCTTGATCGAGGTAGAACGATAATTTGCATCGTCCAATCTATAAACTGTATTATCGGCATAAAGATTAATTCTAATCAGCTCGTCATCAACGCCGAAGCAGCGAATCAGATTTCTAAAAGATTTCTCAGTGCCCTTCGTTTTATAAATGTAAACGAGGTTGTTGTAGATGTTTTGGTAAATGGTGTTCTTGATATCGTAAAGTTTTTGGTCAAACTCTCGATATTCATCTCGATTGGCGAGTTGTGCCAATTCACTCGCCGCCACAAAAATTTCTGGGGCATGCATCCCCATCCCTTCAACCATGTGCTTGGCATAAGGAACTGGACTATTAGAGTAGGGGCGAACCTGAGTTTGAGCTTCAGTTTTTTCATTTGGGTCGTGAACAATTAATTCTTCATATGGATATTGAATATCGCCAATGGTCGGAATCGCTTGGATTTGAAGATGCATCGTATCCAAGTAACTTGCAATAATTTGAGTAAGCTTTTTAAGAGTGTCACCTCCCATATCCTGATCTTCGGACGTAATCCATTCCGGCATGGTGTGGTAGAGCGCCGAATTATTATTAAGATCCCACTCCATACCGGAGGCTGACATTTCTGTCATAAGTGCAGATACATCGGGATGCCCTGAATAAATAATTGGGTCGTTGAACTCAGTCAAAGAAGCTGACGATTCAATCATCGCGGAAGATGTTGGGCCTGCCACGCGAGACAAACCAGGAACAAACCCGGTCCAGGCTCCATTAGAGATTCTGCCTGAATAGTCTAAAACAACTGAATCAGCCACGGCGTTGCCGGTGTTACCCTCGTTGAATTTATAATAAACACCTAAGTCTACTGGTTGTGCCGAACCAGAGAATTTCGCTGCATCTGTGTTTGTTCCACCACCAATTTGAGTGAACCAGAATCGACTAATCTCTTGGGCAGTTCTTGCAGTTTTCCAGTAACGAAATTCATCAACTGATCCCGATAGTTTACCATACCCGTCCACCGCATGAGCTTCAATCAGGGCCGCCGCTTCCGCCTGGTTGGTTGCTGGAAGCCTGAATGCGCCAATGTTTGCAATCATAGAGCCTGTTACTGGTCCCCACGCAGTCGCTTCAGCTTCTTCAAAGGTTGCAACATATTGACCATCTAAAAACTGATTCCACTCAATATAATTCGCACCCGCATCGTTCTGAACCTGCTTAACACTAATAGCAACATGATGCCAATTTCCGTCGAGTATTGCTGTGGATATGGTTGAATCTGGCGTAAGGGCAGACGAAAGGGAACCAGAATGAATCTCCGCTTTGAAGGTGGCACCCTGCATGCCCATAAAAAATCGTCCATAGGCCGCATCAGATGCCTGGTCCCCTTTGCCATTCCAAAGGTCAAAAATAGCTTCGATGTCGGTAAGCGCTGAACTAGGAGTTCCAGGCTTTTTTATCCAAAACTCGACAGTCGCGCCTTCGTCCAAGTCGAGAGCAAGGTTTGAAATACGATTAATCCCAGTTGTATTGTCCCAAACATTTGCTTTGCCGTCCCACGGTTCTGGAAACTGGTGTGATAATTTTTTTCCACTGTCGGGGTCCGCATGTGGTCCACCCTTTATTTGAACATATTCTGGCGCATCTGAGAGCCCGAAGATGGTGGTCACCTTCGAGCCGTCCCGTGCGCCCCAACCATCCTGCGTGGTACCACTTACGGAAAATTGAGCGTAACCGCAGGTTCTCGGATAGCGGTGATTGAAAATATATAAATCATAAAAATTGGATAGATTGAACCACTCAATCTTCTCCGACAAAGAGCCATCATAAGGATACGTTTGATAAATCCTAGAAATAGCATCGGAAGCGTATTGCTCGGCAGAACCATATCTTGCAAAGTTGCTCGCCGTGGCAAAATTTATTGGGGGGAGAAACCGCGTCTTTTGCTTTAGGTAGTGGTCAATATAATCAGATGACTCTACCGGAGTAGCGCTACCCGTAATATCGGATATGCTTTTCTGCGATAAAACTTTATAATTCTTCCCGAAAAGTTCCTTGATATTACCCATACTATTCTTCTACTCTAAATTTAAAAACCTCGGGCTGTTCCACATATTTCCCATTCAAATAATAAGAAAAGTTCATACCATAAGCAAAATCAGGTTCAAAAAGACTCATATTCAAATCAAAATAACTTCCACTTTGATCATATGAAAGTCTCGTCTGATTGTCGCTTCCCGTACCATATGGAATCACCTCAAAGTTATCAGAAACTCTAAATATTTTATAATACGCTGAATCCACTATAACACTATCTAATGTCTCTGTTGCCTTAGTATAAATAGTAGGCGACCAATTTTGTTTTCTGATGAAAAGTCTAAAACGGGCTGTCTCTTTTATAGAGTATGTCGAACGAAAGCCGACCATCGAAGTGACATGATTTGGATTCGGATTTTCGCCCATGGCGCTAAAAGTTTTTACAGAAATTGCAGAACCAGTGTGAAGGGAAACAGAACCAGTAGTCCAAACATCATAAAGGTATGATACAGGTGTGGCTGAGGTATAGGTAATTGACGCGGTATAAATTCCGGCATCTGCTGTGGGATATCCGATGGCGGAGACAACAGGGGTTTCTGCGTCGCCGATAGCAGAATACAATTTGACATCCAACGTATTACTAGCATGAAAACCTTCGAAGGTTTTCAGCTGTCCCCGCACCGAATTATATAAATATAAAGTATTAGCCTGGTCCGCCAGCAGCAAGTGGTTTGAGTTCGTAGCAGCATAAAAATTAGCCCTGTCGTCTCTTTTCGAGTCGTCCCATCGCGCTTCAATGCGCGGACGCTTGTAAAAGTACTCGCTTGTTCTAGTAAAATATTTCTTTGTATAGAATGACGCGCTTAGAGTGCCGTCTTCGTATGCTCCCGACATCATCACGCCAACGCCATAATTAGCCTTTGTTGAATCTATCCATTGTTCAACAAGTTCCGATATGTCAACCTCGATATTTTTGGTGCCGTCATCGCCAACTAAACTTGTATACATTGTTCGAATATTCTTTGTGTTCATGGCTGAATCAGTAGCAAGTAGCGCGGCGCTCGACGTATGATACGCGCCACCTTGAGCGGCAGCTAGGCCGCCGCCCCACAGGGTACCCGTAGTAGCATTAAGCCAGCTAGCTGATCCTGAATCCATATACGTTTCCATATCTAAACCATAACCTTCAGTCCAACTTTCGGAAACGGGCAAGACACTAAGAGTATAATCCGATGGAAGAGTGTTCGGGTGTTCTGCGTTTGTAAGCTTTAAATAAAAACTGACTGAACCCGAGGCGGGAATGTTGCCAGCTGTTCTGTCGGAACTTATGGAATCGACTGGAAATTTCACCAATGCTCGGGATGCTTCAATGGACGGACCATCTATACTACTTGACCTTTGCCCCCAGATTGAAAACACCTCCATTGAATCTGACGCTCCCATATTCGCACCAGTCGCCAAATCAGATAAGTTTTCTTTATATGCGTTTGAAATTGTAGTGTCGGCATCTGCAATGTATCTTTTAATTGCCATTATTTAACCACCCCTTTGATATCAACAACCGGATGTTTGATTTCCCAAATCATATCTTCAGGAATTTTAATTAGCCGACCATCGGCGGAAATATTTCCGTCTACATCAAAAGCTAAGTCGGAATGCATGCCGCCCGACTTCTGACTAATTTCTACATTTATAACATCAGTAACGCCTATGATATCATTTAAAAGAGAGTAGACATCGCTAATATAAAATGGCTCAGCGATATCTGGTCTTTGAACATAATGACGCTTTAACGCCGTATTAGCGCTGTTGAGAATATCATATCTATTCATCTCAGTATCACCAACAACACTAAACTCTATTCCGAGATTTAAAACTCGCGCATCAAGAATATCAATAGTGTCATTAATCATTTTACTTTTTGCTAGCCAAACTTTTAAATTTTGTTTTATGCTATCGTTTGTTCTTACCAAGGCACCGCCGCGATTTTCCGAAATGACATATAAATTGAGATTCCTCTTGAGTGAATTGTGGTCCCGTAATATATTACAGCGCTTAACAGAACCGAACTTTGGCGGCAAAGAATAAACAACGGAAATATAATCTTGTTTTGTTACAGCGCGGTTTTGTGTGGCAAAAACGTCTTTTGCACGGCGCTTCACTTCTAATGACGTGGGCAAAGGCATATCGCCAATTATTGGCTCTTCGTTTGTGACTTCAACATTTTTGTTAATAAAAGCAATAGTACTCCTATTCAGTGAGGAGCGGTTCTCAAAATATAATTTTGCCCTTATCACGTCGCGAATAGTATCAACTCCAGCATTAACATTCTCAGTTGAATTGATTCGGTAAGTTACAGTTAGTTGAGTGTTTGACGGTGCCACTCCAAATTTATCAGTTTCCATAAGTTTTGCCGGGTCAAACGACTCGTCGGTTATATGTGACTTCCCCCATTGATTTAAAACTACCGAAGTGGGCTCAGCAACACTATTAGCAGTCAATTCGGAATCGGACCCATATCCAAACTGAAGAAATGTTCTCTTATCATCTTGTTCCATAACAAAACGCCTCGGCACGACGAATGGTTTTAATAAATGCTGGACTTCTCCATTCTTGCCCGAGTAATTTGGATTTTTGACCGGCTTGTGAATAACGTTCTGCGAAAGGTAATCTACCTCATAATAACTATGACCCTCGGAGTCTGTGACTTCAATAATCTCTGCTATATCAGAAGATTCAATTTCTACCCTTCGGAACTTTTCAAAGTTTCCAACTGGAATAATAACCCGAGCTAGCATTCCAGATATAAGTTGCCCGTGGCATTTCACAGCGAACCATGTGGGCAGCCCGGTTGTATCATTGACACGAGCAACAACAATTTCATTATTTTCGTGGCCGACATGAACGTCTTCATTTAAAATATATTGATTTCCATTCGCCGCCGAAAAAGAACTGCCCCTTTTTATAATTGGCATATAAGAGTCGTCGGGATTCCCAGTAATTGTAGCCGGTATCATAACATAAAATGTTCCCATGCCGGAAGCGCTTGGGCTTCCTCTAAACTTATATCCCAACCTGTTGGCATGCCTAATAACATTTTGATATTCAATTGAAGTATCAATAAAAGATTCATTAGCTTGGTAGTCCATATAAAAAGATAGCATATCGCCGACATATGCGACCGTATCGAGCATCAACGCGCCAAACGAAGCTTCATTAAAATCTTTGAATGTTGTTGGATAATACTTCTTTGCATATTCTACAAGTTCACTTTTAATCGAAGCAAAATCTCTTGCCGTATATCGCACAGGTACTATTTTTTTATAATTTTTTGGCATTACGAATTCCTCTGTCAATAAATAGGATAGAACTATTAAACTTAAACTTTCAATTCCAAAGTTGTTCCCCTACCTATAGGTGTAATTGTTAAAAATATTTTTATCTGTAGTCGGTTTGGGTCGAGGTTTGGCGATTCGATTCCCGGTAGATATCCGTTGGTGCTGCTCCAAATTCCGTCTGGTCCGTAAAAAACCACATCATTAATCCCTACAAACGGCATATATTTTTCTACTTGATTTGTTATCCTTGCGTGGATATTAGAATAAGTGATGACCGAGTGTTGTTCAAACAGATACTTTTTAAGGCCCACCCCAAACGCAGGATCCATTATTCTTTCGCCGGGGAGCGTCAATATAAGACCTTTCAAATTTTGAAGAATCATCTCAGTATAGGTTTTCGTTAGAGAGTATCCGTCTGCAACGTCACGCTGAATTGGCAATTTTGGTGATAGTCCCGCCATTTATCCTTTCTCCTTTTCCTTTATAGCATCTTCGTCTGGCTCTGGCGCGTCGCATTCCGGTTCGGTATTGCTAGCGATGTTTTCCTCTTCTTTAGCTTTCTTCTTTGCCTGTTTCTTTTTCTTTTTATCAGCTGGTAACTGCGGCATACTGTAAGCAACATCCCCATTGGACCCAAAGCTGGACCCCATCCAAAAGGAAAAGTCACCGGCCAAAGCGGGAATACTGATTTCCAATTTTTAGGCAAAGGCCAAATTCCTGCATCAACCATTCTACTAACCAGTTGATAATGCGGATCCGTCCACTCGGCAACTCCGCGAAGCAAGATGGGGACAGTCCTCAGAGCCATTTTCAATAAATCCGGTGAGCACCCCTTTGTCCCAACATTCCCCTGGTGGGCTTGGTGCAAACCGGCATTCCCGCCCACAGCTGCAACTGTCTCGTCTTGGCGAGCCCACCAATCTTCCTTACTTGGGGAAAAAGAATAAAACAAAGATCTTAGTGCCTCCTTAGTTCTGTTAAATGCGAGGTCGAGTTCAGGCTTTGATAAAACCATCGAATTGCCATTATAAATAGTTACAAGGGACAACATTCTTGGAAGGGGGAAAACATATTCAAATAAAAATTTATATTGTGACGACTCCAAAAGTTTTTTTCTTAATTTGGCCATGGTGTTGTTGGGATACTTCTCTAAGTCTGAGCGTTTACTGACATTAGGAGAGGCTTTCAAGTTGGTTCTCCATGACGTCTCAGCCGAAACTAGTGGAAAAATATGAATTGGGCGGCTAATAGTGGTGCGATTTGTTTTCAGCGCAGCAATGTCTATGGTCATATACTGGAAATTACCATGTTTCGATGTCGTCTTTTTCTTAAGTGACTCTTCTAAGAAATATGCCTTTTCTTTTTTCGCAACATTAATGGCGGCGCTCTTATCCCACACGGCAAAAATATTCTTTTCAAACTCTGTTAAGATGTCGTTGTCGACTCCACCCCCAGAATTTGTGATTTTCCAAACAGCTTCATCTTCATCCATATCCGTATAAGACTTTGCTCCCCCTAGAGTTTTAGCGCTGGTGAGTGCTATGGAAGCGGCAGTAGCAAGCGCGCCGTCGTCGAGAACTGAGGGGTCTGCTCTAACCCACTCTTCCATTTTTCCAGTTTGATATTCTCCAGGTTTTAATCTCGGAAGCCACACTAACCGAATACCATACGAATGGGTTTTGAAAAAAAGAGAAGTGCTTACATTTTCTAGACCGCCCAATTCATTATCGAGATCTTCAATAAACGATTTCCATTCATCAATGTTGACAACACCGCTCAAGTGCGGCTCGGCGGGGCCAGGATTTTTATTGAGTGGACCACCTGGACGATTTCTAATTGCCATAAGTATGGGGTCGGTTGGCGCAATGCCACTGTAATTTATTTTGTCCTCGATACGAATATATCTTTCAAGAAAAAATGTTCCACCATCTTTTTTTAAATCTGGATATCTTGAATCTATTTGTTGGTCGGATGCTTGTGTTTCCCAACTATTTGCGCCTCCGCCTCCCAATGTTCGGGCTCGCTGAAAGCGCAACTCGGAAGGCGCAGGCCCATATTTCCGTGCTCTGGGTACATCCACTGTCCTAATCCAGCCGCCTAGCGTTTTTGGCGTTTGTACAACAGCGCCTTCGGGAGTCGACTCATAATCTCTATTCGATGGCGGGTCTGTAAAACGCCGATGAATGTTGTGAGTATTAGTGCCGATTTTTGCGTCTAACTTTAAAGCCAGATCTGGTAGTTGTTCCATGGCAAGATATTTTATTGCTTCTTCGCCCGTACTATACGCGACGCTATTTTCGTCTAGTAAGGCTTTCATATCAATTATATCATACAAATTTTCAATTGGGATATTGGCATCTCTTCTTTTCTTAATCATTTCATTTGCCGCTTCGCCGACATCTTTATAAAAAACGGGGTTGAATCGCTTAAGATCCTCTTTAAGTTTATGGCTAATAAATTCAATAATCAATTGGTCGCCAAGTAACGTGCTTGTTTTAAATTCTGAAAAAGCGAAAATAGATTTCAGAAGCGTTTCCAGCATATACACTCGAGTAATTAACTTGACCACGCCAGACTTCGCTGATTTTTCAAACTCGGACGTAGGATCATTATTTTGTCCGAAAGGGGTACAACTTTTGTTGTATTCTTCTTTTATTTCTTGAGCAATATTATATATGTCTAACAAATCAGCTTCAGCTGCGCTGGTCGCACAATTGTCGCCAGAACCCTGCGGGTCCGGCACTAACTCAACGTCTTCCAACTCTTCTAAGTCGAAGAGCCGAGAATTAGACGTCTGCCGTGCAATCTTCCGAAGTAAATCAACCATAATTTCTCCGTGAAGAGTTTTTAAACGATCATAGAAAAAGACTTTTTCGTCACCTTCTGTAGCATCTTTGTCGGCCAGTTCAACGAGCCCATCTGCACGAAGCCTCGATAATACATAGCTGGCAAACGCCTCCGCTTGAGGTGTATTGTCTCCGATTTCCCACGATTCCGATGGTGATATGGGGGCTGGAGTCGAAAGAGATTTATCTTCTGCGGCCAGTTCAAAATCTAACTGCTTTTGTGTTTGCGCAGCCTTGGGCGTAGTAAGGCGCAGCAAAAAATTATCTCTAAACCCGCCTGCTGGATTGTCAACATACGGAATTTCATATTCTACCATCGGCGCAGGAGGAAGAAAATGTAACTGGGGAGTTCCAACTTCGTCACCCTCAGCTTCTTTTTTCGCCTTCGCTTCCCTTTCAAGCTCCGCTCGCCACCATTCATAATTTGCGCGTGTTCTCTGAATGGATCCTTTTTCGTATTGCGAGATTTCAAGACGTTTGCCCTTCTCTGGCTTGTTGCTTGTAAGGGCTGTAAGTTTATTGATTTCGTCCTGGGTACCCTGGTCAACCTCGCCCAATTCTTCTTCCAGTTCTGCGGCTGTTTCCCTCAGTTCAGCTAATTTATGCTGCTTCTTTTCGAGCCGCGCCTGGGCGTCGTTGGTCTTTTGGCGAATTGCTTCCAGTTCGTCGCCTGACGCTGGAGCTGTGAGCGGCTGAAGCGCCTGGGCGAGAAACTGAATTTGAAAAGAACTCTCCACATCTTCTACAACAATAAACGAACGCTTGCCTGTTCTTAGGTTTTTCTTTAGGCGCGGGGCGACTTTCGAAAACAGTCG
>Ga0098033_1000234_pt1 | contig 27746 bp, 27 predicted proteins | sample 1_EtaG_FD_75049 | JGI IMG/M metagenome (GOLD analysis project Ga0098033, IMG submission 75049) | Marine viral communities from the Subarctic Pacific Ocean - 1_ETSP_OMZ_AT15124 metaG | ecosystem: Environmental > Aquatic > Marine > Oceanic | place: Pacific Ocean | collected 2015-01-07
CTAAATCTAATTATCATCCTCCGAGCTGTGGGTGACAAAAAGGGTGCTTTAGTTATAAATAATTATAAACTGTCATTTTCTGAGGTCACAAAATGAAGATCAAGAAAATCAAGCCGGCCAACGGATCCAGCATTCTCGCAGAGCAAGCTCGAATTCTCGGCCAGCGAGACGTCCCCTCAGCCGGTGAAGAATACCTCTCCGTCAACGAAAGAAAGGGCTTTAAGGAGGCAATGCTTCTTCTCGAGGCAGAAAATGTTGAGCCCCTCTCTGTTCCACCTAGAATTTCAGCAGGAGAGCTTGCCGACCCCAGCGAGATAAATCTCTTCTTCAGAGATGTAAAGGCAGATCTTGACTCTTTGAATTCAAACTTAGTAAATATCAGAAGGGCTCTATTAAACAGACACAATTTAATTGCGTTAAAGGAAAACTCAATTATAGGTCTTCTAAAGACTCTCAGATCAAAGATCTCAACTCTAAAGCTTTATTCAAGAGATCTCGGAAACAATAATCTTTACACTCATTTCTCCTTTACTGATGCCGAAGAGATCCAAAAAGGAAACTCTATGTACATAGAGGCAGAGGGGGCGCTGACTCTCCCTCGGAAGCCATCGGGAGTCAAAAGAGTGGGGGTAGCTAGGATAACCATCGATGAAGAAAGCAACGGAAGTCCAGGTTTTGCTAACAAAGCCGGGAACCCTCTGTTTAATAATGACAATTTAGATCTTCTAATTGACAGGAATGAGCATACCTGGTTTGAATATGAGGTCCAAAAAGATGACGGCCAACGCTTTAATGGGGTCAAACTCGTACTGAATATTTACCTCCAGGGAGTCGAGATAATAAATCAGATTGTTATCCGCCCGACCAATCTTGGAACCCCCACCTGGGTCCAGATAGATGACATCACAGTAAGTCACAAGACAGTTCCTAAACTCATCTCTATTAAAAACGATATGATCTCTTCAGACTGGGAGGAGGAAAGCTTCTTCTCCTTGGCCCCTGCTACTTCTAAATATGCAGGCGAAGGAATATTTACCTTCCTTCCAAGAAAGGCAAATTTCATTAAGATCACCTTAAGTCAAAAATCACCCTACCAAGTGGAAACGACAAGAGGATCTAAAAAGAGGTATGCGATAGCTCTCAGGTCGATAGAGATTAACAGTATACGCTTTGAGGAAAGCGGAGAATTTGAATTACGAAGGCTTGACTTTGCTCATCCTATAAGGGCTATGGGCTTCAATGAGAACTTGGCTCCAGGACACCGGGAGTTAAGTAAGATGAGCTACTTAGTATCAAGCAATGAAGGACAGGACTGGACGGAAGTGCACCCGCTGAGCAATAGCTCAAAGCTCAACACAGAAGCTCTTATCTTTGATGCGCCTACCAGGTCGCTTCTCCTCAAGGGGAAGATAGAAAGAACTTCTGAAGGCTTTGTGGACTTCAAGGAGAAGACAAGAGAATATATCGACGTAGAAAAAATCATCCCAGTTCCGACATCAAGTGCTCCTGTAAAGCTAGAACATAAGCAGCTTTCTTATACTGAAGTTATCCGTATAGGCCTAGGGACTGTCGGAGATGAAATTGAGCCTACTATAATCGGCTACGGTAAAAGTACCCCAGGCGACAAGACTGTCTACAACCTTGATCGAAAAATAGCCAAAGAAGACCTTGTCGTCCTCGTAAACAATGAAAAATGGACTTCTGTTCCTAACTTCCAGAATGCAGATGGCACCCTAAACGTTTCTAGCCCTAATTTCATATATGATGAGCATACCGGTAACGGACAGATAGTCTTTGGCGATGGAGGGAGAGACTTAGCTGCAGGGAACCTAGGAGGAAGAGCCGTTCCAATAGGCGCAGAAATTGCTATTTTCGAGAAAGCAGACAAGCCTAAGGTTAGCTTAAGCACAATCAGCGGGAGATATGAAGTTCACCTCTCGAAAGATTCTGCCAAGTCAGTAAGTAACACCGTTTTGTTCTGGACTCCGGATTTTTTCGAAATAAAAACAGATGGTCTTGCTTTTTTCGCATCGGATTCTCTCGAAGCAAGTTACGATATAAATCATGCAATCCCCTACGGCGCAGGACCTACCATATCCTATCATTCCGCAGCTATAAATCCCCCTAATGATCCCTACTTCGGACCTGTAGCCTTCATTAACGGAGAGCAAGAGTTTACAGAAAGAGATTTCCCTGGAGTCGAACTAGCAGTAGGGCAATGGGTTCAGGACCGAAAATACTTTAGTATCGACAGAGTTAATCATCGGGTCTATTTAAGTGCCCCGCCATCATCTGAGGCTTATCCGCTTACGTTCAGATATTCATATTATGAAAAATATAGGTTTAGTAAAGACCAGTTGAAATATCTTCCCTTTGGGGAGATCACCAGAGCAGATATCACAACTATCGACACACAGAGCAAATTAATTATTACAGATCCAACATTCAGGCCAAGAAATATTATTTTAGATCTTTTTAATAATGCGGCAAATGCTGTAGTCCCCCAGTATGCTGTAATGAATGAAAGAGTGCTGCATGTCAACTACAAGATAGTTGAGGGAACCCTTACTGTCAGCGACAACAGTCCAGCCTCTCCCTGGCTTCAGAGCAAGTTGGCAACAGAGGTGGAGTTTGTCAATGGTGCTGAGGAATTTGAAGGGATCGCAGAAGAGGCGAGCGCATTCTCTATAGACTATAGAGGAGCTATAACAGATGGACAGGGCTCAAATATCTGCATTCCAGGAGGGGCCCCCTGGACGGATCTAGACATCCCGGCACTAGCAGGAGGGGCTACAGGAAGCTGCCTTTTGCTCTTCCAGAGCGCAGACATAGAGGCTCACTATATGAAGGGGGAGCCTCTCACTCCCGAGCGTGATTTCTTTCCCAAGAAGAGTCGAGTTGATTTTAGCCCTGATTTTATACTGAGCCAATCTAGAAGCAGGAGCCTAGAGAAGAGAATTCTAATACGATATGATATATTAGCAGAGGAACAGGAAGACGGGGCAGAGATTGAAGAGTACTACACACCCGTCTTAAGAGACCTTATTGTGACAGGAATTACAATAGATCCAAGATTGTCAGGGCTAGAGGACCTTTAATGAGCGTTCGCAAGATACACAAAGATAGAATCACTCAAATAGCTCTATTGGATTTACTCAGAAAGAAAATGGTCCCCAGTGTCTCGACTATAAATCTTACAGTAAAGGACCTGTTGCGAATAAAGGCCTTTGACGCGAATGGAAACAGGGCGGATAAAGATCTTAACCTTACCTACCCTTTAACTCCTCAGCTCTACAAGGATTTCACTTCCTTCGAGCATTCGAGTGCAGAGAATTTCAACAAGCTAACAGCGCGACTTTACTCTGATCTTGATACTCTTTATGATTCGATGCTTCATATTGAGAAGCAAAATCTCGGGCAGATCGAAGCCGACCTTATCCGGATGGGAGGAATTGAAAGAAAGGTTAGAGATCTTATATCAAATGCAAATAGACTGTTGCTCCTCACCGAGGAGACCGAAGGACTCCTCTCTGTCGTTGGAGACGACTTTGTTACAACAGGAAAAACTGATCAATCAAGAACCAATGCAATTATTGATATAAAGGGAGGGGTGATCCACTCTAACGTAATAAATCCCGATGCCGTGATCAACAGGGTCCTGGATTTAGGCCGGATGACACCAGACGACTTCATCGTAAGTTTTCGATCAGAAGATGGGGCCTTGCTTACACGCTCTGGCGGAAACGATCTCGAAAACATGACAAGAGACAGAGAGACTCCTTGGTTCATAAGCCTGTCTCAGCCTGCAGCGTCTGACTCTCCGGTAATAGTTGAAGTCACACTTGACATGCTCAAAGTCGGTCGTCCGTTTATTACAACGACGAAAATTAGCTTGGAGCCCTTTCTCCAGATCAATTCCCTCGTTCTTTTAATTCAGCACTCTCAAGATGGGGCAAGCTGGCAGGAGCTTCCTGTGGAGGAGCCGATAAGAACGATTACAGGACCTACAGCATATGTCTTTAAGGAGACCTCGTTCAGATTTTTAAAAGTCTTTCTATTAAAGAAAATTCATGACAGAGAGTCTGATGACGGAACCAAATATTATGATATTGGGATAAGATCAATTCAGCTTTGGGAGATGGGATCTGAATTCATGGAAGAATCTGAATTTTATTCTACTCAGCATTTTCCTCTTGACGGAGAAGGGGCAAAGCAGAAGTTTACTAGTGCGGCCCTCTCAACCGTGTGTCACCAGATCCCAGAGGACACATCAATAGAGTACTCTATATCTTTTCTCATCCCCCAAGCTGGAGATGTCCCCTACAGAGAGAGCAAATTTCAGAGGATCAGTCCGCTAAACGACAGAGATCCGGTATACCCTCTTGTCGCAGAGATCGGAGGACTGGGCGACCTCGCGACTAGGGCACACCCTCAGACTAGCACTCTCACCTTTAGGGGCTCTTCTGATTCAAAGAACATTCTTCTTTTCAATGACGCCGAAGAATTGCTACTTCTTCAGGGAGATTATTCTCGTTTGAAAATCTGGAGAAATGTAGGAAATAGAGATAGATTCAGAACAATCAGACACCCGGGAGGAGGGATAGTAGAAGAGGGTTGGCTTTTTGATGGAAATTACTATTCGTGTTACTTAGAGATTCAGGCAAGTGACGGACAAGTAATAGACTTTGGGCCAAACCTTGAGATAGACGGTGAAGAGGTCTCAGGAACAGTCAGACTAACAACGGGAATCCATCATATAAAAATCGCCTCAGAAAATTGGCTTTCCTTTGGCGGGATAAGCAACATAACAGACTTCGACGAGGTTTCAAGAACCTTCACCGCCACAAGAAAGGAGGTCTGGGGAGGAGCGGGTTTAGAGGATGCAATAAGCCCGGGTGCTATCGGAAACTTCACCGTCCATGACGCTCTTTACCCCTACAATCAAAAGGCTCTAGTGGAAGGTTTGACCTATGACGTAGGCTACGAAGGGGTGAAGAATTACCGTCAAAATGGCAGATACGCAGCTTATCTTATGACCCGAATCCCAGAATTTGAATTTGAAAGAAATATTGATAACCTAGATTATTCAAAATTTGCTATAATCGACACTAAAGACGATCAGGACGTTGAAAGCTCGGGCGCAATTGTTGTAAAGATCGATAAATCCTTAGCGCAAAGATCCTTAGACCCAGCAAGTTGGACCCCAAGAGAATTCTTTGATGTGGTCCGTCAGACAAGCTCGGTAACCTTTGCAGAAGGCCTTGTTTTTAAAGCTTTATTTAAGACAAGCAATATAAAACACTGCCCATCACTTGATGGGTATGAAATTAAAGTTGTAGAATAATGTTTAGAAAGATTACAGTCACCTCCGTCCCTCGAGACTTCGCCCTGACGACAGATAATATCCGTAGGGCACTCCTTGAGCTTCAGTCCGTTCAGGCTACAATTGTCGAAAGATACAATGAGCTTCACCCTCTCCTGGACTCTTTAGAGGGAGGAGCGACAAAGCGCACACATAAAGATAGGAAATCCTCACCAAATCCCTGGAATAATGGATTCGACGGGGCCAATATCCTTACTGAAATGGCTGCGACAAGAGAAGAGCATGGAGGCTTTCTTTGGGACAATCTTAATCAGCGCCCAAAAACTGTCAAGCAGTCTATACTAGATAGCTACTTTCTACTCGGCGGCCGTCTTGATGGTGTAGAGAGACTTATTCGCAACCTTGAAAGACAGCGCCCCGATCCTACCCCCTATGATGATACCGAGATAAAAAAGTGGATCAAACAGATTGCAGCAGACACTTACGGCCAAGATAAGGCACAAGGAGCGGAGTGGTTAGACCAGGACTTTAGTGGCTTCCCTGTGCAGACAGGTACCTATTCAGTACGAGACGTCGGGGACAGCCTCGTTTCTCTCGTCGGTGGGGGCTATCAGCACAACCAAACAAAGATAGTTTTCGCAGCCCCTAAGCATGTTCTTAGCGTGGATGCCGCAGGGACAACTATCTATGCCTCTCTAGAGGCTTTGGATTCAGGCGTAGAGACGAATGCCGATGCCATAACACAACTGCAAGTAGATTTGAATTTGAATGCCGCAGCAGATATCGCTCTGGGTGGAGACGTTAATCAGACGGGAACAGATAATGCTATTGCAAGATGGTCTGGTGACCATCTCATACAAGATAGCGTAAGTGGCCCCTTTGGAAGTGACGCAGGGAAATTCGGAATAGGGGTGGCAAATGCTGCTGGAATCGGAGCTGATCTCCATGTCGACGGAACTGTTAGGCTTGAGAGTCTTGCTCAGATAGCAGCGGGCAATGTTGTAGACATTGCCACCTTAGACGCCAATGGAAATGTTGAAAGAGTCCCCAAGGCCGACCTTTTAAATAATGTCGGTGTCAGGGCTGGCAATCTGGACACCGGAGCAGTTCTTTACGCTGATCCCGGAAATCTCATTACGAGCTCTTCTGACGGCCCCTTTGTCAGCGAGGGAACGTTTGGCATTGGAGTGCCAAGCTCTGACGATATCGAAGCAGCACTGCATGTAAATGATCCCTCAATTAAATTCGAAGGACTTAATCAGATCCTCTCAGCAAATGTTATTAATCTGCTCACTATCGATGCTGACGGCAATCTTGAGAAAGTCCTAAAAGCGGACTTTCTCGGAGGCGGAGGAGGCGGCGCAGGAAACGTCCAGCACGCAGGGAATGTAACCCCTTTTGCGGTAGCTTACGGAGGGCAAGCTAATGATAATATTATCACAGATGCAGATGGTCCTTTTATCTCAAACAGCGGGAATTTTTATATAAATTTTCTTGCTGCTAACATTCCGGCAGGAGGTGCCGCGACCTATGCCCTAGAAGTTAATGGTACGACAAAGCTCCAGGATGTGCTTACTGTCGTTAATGGTGGAGGTACCATAACTTTGGATTCCGGAGGAATCCTAGGCACTAGCACTGCAGTTTTCGCAGAGGACATCACATCCAGCACCGGCGACATTACTGCAACACTGGGAGATATAACTGCAACACTGGGAGAGATAACCGCAGGAACTAATGTCTCCGCTGGAGGCAGTGTCGCCGCTGGCGTAGACATTACGGCAGGGGGCGATATCTTTGCCGGGGATGCTATCGAAGCTGCCGGAGAGATAGTAACCACGGGAGGAAGTCTCACTGCAAGTGTGGGCGGCCTTACTGTCGCGACAGATATAGTAAGTACAAACGGATCAATACTCGCAGGAAGTGGTGCATGTATTGTTCGAGATAATATCCAAACGACACAAGGTAACATTACTGCGCTTGCAGGCAGTGTGGTTGCTTCAGACACGCTCGATGGTTTGAATCTAAAGATTAGCAACGCCCCAGAGCAGGGACACGTCTTGACATGTATGGACGTAGCAGGCAATGCATCCTGGCAGCCAGCACAAAATGCTGTTGTCCTAGGCAACCATTGCTCAAACGTCCCCTGGAGAAGTCTCCCTTCCTTTGGGAGTCTTGGCGATCTTGCTGTAAGATTTGGTTTTGATGTTGATGAAATCGTAGATATTGTAAATTTTAGCGACCACCCAGACGAAGATACCTGGGAACAAGCTGGAGCTCCTCCGTTCTTTTTTGGTAGCGCTCCGCGCCCAAACAACGAGTTCTTTAGATACGTTCAGACCGGGAATACACACTACAATGTAGCTCAGCTTCAGGGGGTTAATTGTGTCCTCCTTAGAGGAGTCGGAGGCTTCCATGTCGAAGGAGGGAATGCCCAGGCCGTCGGAGATGAAGAAGCAGACTTAATTGCTGATTTTCAGGGCAAGAAAGACCTTACCGTCCATGCCATTGTATATCCATTCCTGCAGCCAGAAGAAGCAAACTTTGAAGGAAATGCACCCCTCGATCAGATCCTCGCTAGATATTCTAGTGGGGACGATCAAATTGACAACTTTAATTTCTTCTTCAAAGATGAGTCTCAAGTCCCCGGAAATCTTTGGAATCGCCTTAGCTACAATCATACTACAGCTGCTGGACTCTCGATTTTTCGGCCCGTTGAAACAACCCCGCCCATAGGCGGCTGGCACTTGGTCTCGATGACCCGAGAATGGAATGCAGGCGCTGGACTCTATGAGGTTAAGACTTTTTATGATGGAGCACTGATTGATGTGAAGCAGGCAGGAGGGGCAGACCCCTTTGATCTGTCTGTTAACCAAAGCCCTCATCTACTTCTTTTGGATGGCTTTTATGGTGCTTGCGCTTCAATTATGATTGCTACGCATAAACAGTCAGACGATAAAATAGCATCCCTCTTCGAGTGGATCGCTCGATATGATTGCCTTGAGACTCCAATCACTGGAGGAAAGGGAAGCGCCCCTGCAGTGGTAGAGGGTGGAATGGTCCTTGAAGGACTCCCTGAAGGAGGATCAGAGGTAGATATTTTCATTGGAGGCTTTCTCGACTTTACGACAATGGGCAGTGCAATAGACTGGGTCGGAAGATGGAGTGACGGTGCAAGCATAGGAGACGGGACCCCGGTCTTCCAGCCGGGTTCAACTGGGAACTGGATGGCAAGTACGAATAACGCATGGGGAGCTTTTGCTTCTTATGATCCATCAAGTGAGAGCTTTGATTCTTATGATTTCGCATATTCGACTGGATCAACCTCTCACATCTATGCCTCAATCAAATCCGATGGAAAGTTTGGCATTGGAACGACGAGCCCAAATGAGGCATTACATATCGTATCCGCAGGTAATGGCGGCGTTGAGATAGAGAGCACCTCTGGTGCACCATCGCTAACTTTTGATATGCCCGGCAACGAGGAAGCACGAATCCTCTTCAGAGAAAACACCGAGCTAAGAGCCAGCATCGTCTGGGACTCGCAGTCACCCATTGTAAATGCCATGATCTTCAAGGGGAAGGGCACCAATACAGAAGTGGCCCGCATCGACTCTGCGGGCAACCTGGGGATCGGAACGGCTGCCCCTGGTGACTACAACGATAGTGCCGACAATCTCGTGGTATACGAAGAGGGCAATGGCGGCATTACCATTGCAGGGACACCATCGGACTGGGGTTGCATATACTTCGCTGACGGAGCCAGCGGAGGAGCCACACACGCCGGGGCGGTCTGCTACAATCATGCCACAGACAAGCTGCATTTTGGGACCAACAGCACGGATGACCAAATAACAGTCGATAGTAATGGCATGCTTGGCATTGGCACAACAACTCCCGGATCTAAACTGCATGTTACCGACACAACCCCTGATGTGACCGTCGTTAAGGTCGCAGGTGGTGACGGAAATTTTGGAGTAGTAGGAGGCAACAAGCTCACCTTTGACCGTGAAGCCGTCAATTACATTACCTGCACAGGGTCTAGCGGTGCGTTCAGGGTTGAAACTGGCGGTGGCGGCAATCCCCGTTTAGACATTACGTCTGACGGCAAGGTGGGTATCGGAACAACGAGTCCTGCGACTACACTAGACGTTGCGGGCGCAATAAGTGCCACGGGGACCTCAGCCTCTGCGCCTGCGTATACATTTTCCGGCGATGCAGATACCGGGATGTACCGACCGACTGCGGACACCATACGATTCACGACCGGTGGCAGTCATGCAGCAACAATTGATTCTTCGGGCAATGTCGGTATCGGAACGACGAGTCCCGCAAAAACGCTAGATGTCTTCAGCAGCGATGGAAATCCCCAGTTGCGTCTCAGCTATAACGCCGGCAACTTTATGGAGCTTGGCGTTGAGTCTAACACCGGGAACGGTATCATTAAGGCAGCCGGCGGTACGCTGATCCTGGATCCCACGAACGTTCAGGTAAACGGCTCTATGGGTATTGGCACCGGGAGCCCGGCAGAAAAACTTGATGTTACCGGTGCTGTAAAACTCGGAACCACAAGTAGTGCAAATGCAGGAACCATCCGATGGACCGGAAGTGACTTCGAAGGCTATACTGGTAGCGCATGGAGCTCCCTAACAGGGTACTCACTCCGAGCTTTTGTCGGAAGCGGAACGGTAGCCGCAGGCGATCCGGTACAAATATTTGGCCACGGCTCCAATGGAATAACGGTAGCGCTCTACTCCTCGAGCTCCACTTCTGATCTCCCCATGATGGGGATAGCAAAGAGCGGAGCTTCTTCTGGAAGCGCTATCGAAGTCACTGTAAGAGGCGTCTCAGACGCATACATTATGGTTGAATACAATGACTTAACCCCAGGTTCTAAACTAGGCGGATCAAGTCTTGATTCGACAGCATTAGCTTACGTCAGCTCCCCAATGGCTGGACAGCTAGTGGGCTGGCTCCTTGAAACCGTCCCCGGAAACGGGGGATCACCAGCAAAATCTTCATCAACATATAAAATTTGGGTACAACCAGGGTAGAAAATGCAGCAACTCAGAAACATAATTAAAAAGAAACCAAGAACACTTTCAATCTCTCGAGGCTGTAAGGGCTGTCGTGACCAAAAGGTCACCCACACTAGCAGGGAGCCCGCCGTTAAGCCTAAGCCCCCAGCTCAGCCTAAAGCTCCGCTGAAGGCAGAAGCATCGGTAGAGGTCGCGGTAGAGTCGGTTGAGGAGCCCAAAGCCCCACCAGAAAAGGCACCGGCAAACCCTAAAATACCCCCCGTGAAAAAAGCTATAACGGCTACCACGAAGAACACTAAACGTAAGAAGCCAGAGCCTTTAGCAACAAAGACCTCTAAAGTACCTGAACAAGATGGAACAGAACGAACTTAAAGAGTACTTTAAAGATAGTGGCTTTATGAGTAGGAAGCTATTGGTTACAATAGGCTCAATTCTTCTTGTGGTTACTATGAGTGTGGTATGGGCAGTCTGCAAGTGGGAGGTAGGGATTTTGAATACAATGACTTCAAGTCTAGTGACTCTTGCCATTGCTTTCATAGGTATAAGTGCAGGTCGAGCTGCACTCCCAGCAATGGCCTCTGTATTAGGACGCCAAAAGAAACCCCCAAAGGAGATTCCAAATGCCGCTGACAAATGATCAGTTAGAAGCCGTCTATAACGCTCTTTCGGATAGAATTAAAATTCTTGAACGGAAGATGGTTAACGTTGTTTCGACACCCCACTTAAATACAACCCTGCTGGTTGTACAGGAGTCGTTAGATACGATAAGTGCGACATTAACTACGATAAGTAATAGGTTGGATGCATTAGAGAGTAAGGTTAATGATCTTATTTAGGTGGTCTCAACAGGGGCTGCTAAGCCATTAAGGGCAAGGGCGGATTCATTCCAGTCATCGAGTCCTTCGGTTTGGCAAACAAATTTGTCAAACCTTACATCGGGATACTCTTCAAGAGTGTCCCTTAGTTTTCCAACACAGAAGAGTTGGCCGAAGGCCGTCCCTGTCTTTGTTGGTTTTTTACCTTTTCCTTTCGTCTCTGACACTTTAGTGACGAGGATAAAGGTTTTTCTATCGTAAGACTCAAGGGCCCGAGGTCCTTGGCCCGGGTGGTAGAAGAATTCCAACATAAAATATGTACCTCCTTCTTTCTTGACTCTTACGGCAGTTGGGTTAGGGAAGGTGACTCTATTTTTTCCTTCCACAAACATAAATTCAAGAGTCTCATTTTTTGAGTCGTAAACGTCCACTCCGAGTCTAGGCCCTTTTCGATGTGTTTCAGTCATTAGTCACTCCTTCTCGGTAATCTGTACCAGTTTATCCGCCTCTAAGCGAGGGGCTCCGCTCTTCTTATAACAATAATCGCGGTAATTACAATAGCTCTGACACAAGAAATGACCAGGTCTCTTCTTGTTGTTTTCCCAATCAGTATAAGCAGTCTTAGAAAGCTTTCCAAGGCTATACAATCTTTCGACTTCATCGTCTGTATAAAATTTCTTAAACGGCCTCGGAGGAGCTTTGTCACTTGAGAAGATTTCTTTTTGCTCAGCAAATCGCGCATACATCTCTTCAATAGAGAACCGTGTTTCAACATAGCTGTCATGTCCCTCTGTCTCAATCAACGCATATCTATTAGAAGGCTTCATATCGGCTCTGTGCCGGGCTAAGAGCGGCCCTGAAAGGTCATCTATCGAAACCAGTGAGATATCGTAGTAGCGGCCGTCTACGGGCTTGTCACGAGGCAAGTACAATAGCTTGAACCCTTCGAGCTCGAATTCCCCTCCAGATTCTGAGCTAAACTGATCGATATAGATCATTGTTTGCATTAGGTTCTGATCTTTGGGCTTAGGTCTTACAGCGGGCTGTCCTCGCCAGGCTCTACTTCTTCCCGTAATCGTAAGAGTCGCACCGATACCATAAACACTTTTAACTTCTACGCCATAATAGCCAATAGAGTTATCTGATTTCCTATATCGTCCAACAACATCAAGCTCTCCCGAAACGTTATAACGAGGATCGTAGAACTTAGTATTGTTAGCCTCAAAGATACCGGCCTTCTTCATCGCCTCTACAACTGTCGCCTCAACTGCATGTCCGAGCTGAAAAATCATTGCCAAATAGAAGTCAGGCTTGTTCGTCTCTTCGATCCCATTAACTCTATACCAATCCGAACGCCAACACCCGCCAACGACATCGCCATCAGCGAGCTTGACAGAAGCAGAGCTAGGGTAAAAAGTTGGTAACCGTCGAGACTTCGGTTGTCTCGTACGAGTCAGCTCGTTGCTAATCAATCGTAATAAGTTAACTTCACGCAAAACCAATACCTTTTCCTTTGTCAGGGGCTAGTTCTAAGAGATATGTAGTCACAGCTCTTAGTAAATCTTTTTCATCAACTAGAGGAATGTCTTCTTCTTCCAGATTGGAAAGAAGCGGGCCCTCTAGAGAATTAAACTTATTCTGAAGAAATTTTAAATGCTCTTCTGCCTTATTCTGAAGAGCAAGAGTCACTATTGCATTGATGCCTGCTCCTGGCAGGCTTCTAATGTTACCTTTTAAAAAATCTAAATTATCTATAGAGAACAGCGTGCGTTTGGTTCTTTTTTCAAACAGGCTAAAATGAACCTCAAATGCCTCTATTATATCATGAGGCGTGAGTTTATTATACTCAACTTTAAGAAAACGCCCAGCCCTTCTCATCGCAGGATCCACTGAATCCCAGTTATTAGAAGTGACGACTAAGGTCATATCCCGAGTCCCCTCTAGGTCTCCGTCAAGCCATCTCAAAAAGAAAGAAGTCTTCTTAGTATCACTAGCATGTGTGTTTTTGTCAGAACGATTCTGGAAGAATACATCCCCTTCATCGATCAGTATTATAATATGACCATAAATTTTGGCTATCTCTATAGCCTGATCTTTAAAGGCTGCTAATCTTCTAATTGATTCATCATAAAGATGCGAAGCAATATCTTCATATTTTAGTTCCATCAAGGGACAGTCGACTTCGTTTGCGAGGGCTCTTATCGAAAGAGTCTTACCGCAGCCGGGAGGGCCGACGAGGGCAAGAGCTACAGGCTTCTTTACGCCCCAATGCTCAAAGATAGAAGTGTACTTAATTTGATCGACTAGTTTTCGAAGAACGGACACAGCTAACGGCTGCCCCACAACGCAATCTAAATTTAAATTTGAATCAACCTTGACAAGATTCGCTTCTGATTCGTAATCAAGATCGTTGTCCATTTAAATAAATATTCTCCAATTTGTTAAGAACACTTGTAAGATGTCTTTTTATCGTGTCCTTGTCTCTGTGAAATTTTTCTGCGATCTTAGAGATGGGCAGAGACTGACCATAAAGGAGCAGTAAAAGATAGCGCTCATACTTTGTAAGAGGGAGATATGCTGCCTGAGATGGCTGTTGAACCCACTTCAAGTCCATCCTGCGAAGGATCTCATCAAAGTCAACATCGACAGAAACCATTTTGCTAATCCAAGTATGTCCGTCAACCTCCTCTCCATTAACGTATAGGTTAGTCTTCTTCGTATGGAACAGCGCATCTTTGACAACTCTATTATACCAGTCCTTAACTCTCCATCTAAAAATTTTAGTTAAAGGATTTAAGGCATTTACTCCCTCATAGATCCTGTACTTATCAAGAACAGTCAAAAAAACAAGTGTTAATTCTGCCTTCAAATCTTGTCGCTCAAAGCTGCTTAATGTTTTTATTATATACAAGCGCTGCTTGGCAAAATTTTCTAAAGTTCTCTCTCTCCCATTAAGAAAAAGAGAGAGAAAAAGACGGGTGTCATAATTGTACAGATCGATCTGTGTGCTAGAAAAAATATTAGTATACTTCTCTAAGTAAGCATCAAAGAATTCAAGTATTTTTCCTTGAGCTTTTCTTCGTTTGAGCTTGCAGTCGCCAACATAGATAGCAACCAATTCGTCGATTTTATCGATGTCTCGATTGTGAACCTGCTTGTTTAAGGCCTTATCTTTCTCGGTTTTTAATACCACTAAGGGCTCCGTAATTAATATTCTATATTAATTTTAGTTATAGCACATCTTGGTATTCTCTTTCTTCCTGATTTCCCACCAAGTTCTATCGCACTAAAGAATTTTCGACACTCCCCGAACCAGACCTGAGAGTCATCATTCCAAGCATACCCAGACAAGGCATCAAGGGTACTTTTTAATAAGTTATCTATATCAGGCTTTGAAACATGAGGGATTATCTCTTCAGAAAATTTCTTCCCACACATTGAAACAGGTCTATTTAAGATAAAGTCTGCACTAAGCCGAACCAGTCCTGCAATCGGTACAAAATCTGGTCCCGCAGCAGAAGAGAAGCTTTCCTGAACTGCATCCTTCCACGCTTTCACCTTCCCTGAGTTCGGAGTATATATATGAACTCCCATGGGAAGACGACGAGCTTTTGGCCTTGGCTGAGGATAAGCCCTGTGAGAAACCTCAAATTCTATCTGCTTAGTGTACATAGAAATCATTTTACTACTCTTTTGAAAGACTTTCTAAGATTTTATTTTTAACAAGCTCTAAGGTTATAGTTTCATGGTGCCAAACAGTCACCAAAGTGATTCCTTCTTCCATGGCTTTTTCTATTTTTATTCGGTCTCTTCTCTTTGAGGCTCTAAAGCCTCCGGCGCTCTTATGGTAGTGATCGACATAGTTGTCATGCTGTCGACCATGGTACTCAAAGCCTATCTTGTAGGAAGGAAGGTAGTAGTCTAGTCGCAATCGGTAGCCAATACAGTGCTCAGAAATAACCTTTACTTTCTTCCCGTAAAGCTTATAGATTATCTGAAGAAGTAAGTCAGCACCCTTCGACATTATTCCACACTGCCATATGCACTCTTGTTGGTAGCAACCACCAAGAGTAGAGCTTGGATTCTGATGATAAATATATTCGTATATGACCATCAATCACCCCCGCGACAATGAGGCCTTGAATTAGCTCAAAGATTTCTTCATCGAGGTCCTTGTGGTCAACTTCGATCTCTCTATAGCGAGACTGAGTCACCGGATCAGCCCCAAGAGTCCTGAACCATCGAATATACCGTACTATTTTTTCAGTATAAGCATTCGTCCAAGTTACTGCATCCTTTGGATGGATCCTGACACCCGTCATGCCAGCATGTCGCTGCACTCCTTTCGAAGAATGCACCCTCCACATGATGAGGAGTTCATATAATAAAAATCATTTTGCATTGATGTTAGAACTCCATAAAGCTCGGAGTGAGCCCTGTCCCAAAATCTTTCAGTTGGAAAGACGCTGACAACAGAAAAAGTATTCTTAGACGTAAAAGATATATTAAAAATTTGTGAAACTGCTATCTCTGAATTCATTAAATGAGAAGTACAAACGATTCTATGAGACCTTAAGGCGTCGTCTACACTCCCAGCAGACTCCATAAAGACACAGGCAACAGTTCCGTCTTCCTTTTGAAGGATGAAGGGGACCTCACTTATTACCTGGTGGTTTCCTATCGTTCCATTCAGATTAAATTTTAAAGCAAGAGGCGTTAAAGGCAATTCTATATACCAATTAAAAAATTTCTTAATCCCGATCTGAGACTTATTAAAAAGAGTCTGAGAAGCAGGAGAATCTTCTGTGTCCAGCCAAAAAAGTCTGATCCACTTGTCTAAGACCTGCTTCCATGTCGTTTTTGTTTCGAGCTCAAACTCTCTTCTCAAAGTGTAAAGGACAAGCTCTTGAAGTTTTGAATGTAAGCTTGAGCTAGTTGTAGAAATTTCTCCATTTAATCTAAAGAAATTAGGACAAAACGTATACTTGACGATATCGTCTATCGTAACTTTCATGTAACCTCAACCTTTACCGTATGAAATTCTATGTTTTGACTTTCGATTATTGACCTGAGAGCCTTTTGATCTTTTGAAAGAACTGCTCTCTTTCCTGTCTTTATGTCTATGAAAGTCAAAGCTCCAGGAGTTTCTTCAGTCGAGAATTTTACTCCTATAAAATCAACGATACTACCGACTGGTATCAACCGATCATAAGCGCGTTGCAATTCAATGAATTGAACAAGCTCTCCCAGCTTTCCTGTTGTGTGATTTACAGAACCCTGAATTGTTCTTAAAATTGTAACCGGAAGCACTGAAATCTTTTCGTCTGTTTTTTCTTGAGTGGCAACAACAGAAGTGATCTGACTATCGAGGTCACGAAGGCGAAGGGATATCGCCTGAGACTCACTAGAATCTAGAGCCCTCGAGTCCTTGTCGACCTTTCGCCCTAGTACAAGATAGCCGATAAGAACAATCTGTAGAACTATCACAAATATCGAAACGATCTCAAACATCAAAGTACAGAGGTCCTTCGAAAGTTCATTCGGAATGGAGCTGCCTTATCTCCCCAGGTCCGGATAAAATTTCGAGAGCCGCAAGAGGCGCAGCAATCATCTTTCTTCCGCCTCACTGTCGCTCCAACTCTGGGAGAGTCTGATAAAGGAAGATCTATCTCTTTCTCTAACGAGCATTTTTTACACTTAAATGTATACCTAGGCATCCTTGTCTCCCTTCGGCAATGAAACCGACTCTGCCACAACCTCCGCAATTCGTTTTCTCTTTTTGTTCATTGTGATTTTTCTTTTCTTTTTCCCTGGTTGTTTCAACAAGAAAAAAGCAGTATTCACAGTGAAGTCATAAGCGGCATCTTTTAAAAATTTCTTTATATTAGGATCCATATTCTCTCCTATAGCACTCCCGTCAGCTGAAGCAGCAGCGAGTGACCAGAATCATATCCATAACAAGGGGTTACCCATATATTACTTACAAGAGGAAGTTTTTTCCCCAAATTGTAAGAAGCAGGACAAAGATTTATTGAAACTCCTTTTTCATGGGGTCCAATTGAAGACTTGAAGAACCTCCAATCTAAGTCGTCAGAAGTTACTCCGTACCCACTTACTGAAATCCCCACGTCTGGGATGAATCGAGGTTCATCTCTTTCAGGAACCTGAAAGGAGATACCAACGTCTAAATGCGGAGCTAGCCAATGCATCTTCTTCAGGTTCAGCTTTCTCTTTGTCACTGTAAAGTCTTTTAATGTAAGAGATTTTGACAATCTCTTACCGTCTGGACCAATTTCCCAAATCTTAATATAAGAGGGCGAAGTCCCATTAGAATCTGCCTCGACAAGAATCCCTTCATATGTTTGCTTTAAGTCATAAGTAAAGCTACCTGCTCCGCAAGTGCCTTTAAATTTTCCAGACAGTCTCCAGTCGGAGAAGTCCCAATTACAGTTTCCTTTAGGCAGGTCGACAGGAAGCGAAATCGTTTTATTTTCAGAAGATCTTTTCTTTTTGACCGGCCTTACTCGACCCGTATTCCGAACGCTAGAGGAGAACCTGAACCTAGCAGCGCTAACAATTTCCGCCCCCCATCGATTAATATCCTTTTTTATATCTAGGGGAATATCAGAGATCAACTTTCTAAGTTCCTTCTCAGTATTTACGATGTTTGTCTGACTTCGTCCTAAATCTGCTCTAAAAGAATGTAACTCTGTCTTTATTAACTCCCTGTTCCTAGAGAGATTATCCTTTAGGAATTTCATCTGAAATGTCTGGTAAGCCAAGCCTCCCCCAAGACCTAAGAGTAGTGCGATTATAGTATAACCACCTACTTTTTGGAGAAACGAAGAATCGTTAGAATGGGATGTCATTTTCTTTAACCTTTACTATTTTTTTATCAGCCTCAGGCAGGACAAGATTAACACGTTTGCCATTTTTCCAAACCCAATCTCGTCTTTCATCCTCGTCCAGAATGGAGCTTTCCATTCTATGCATCTCACTGATGCTAAAAGCTTCCTCAGGAGTTACGCATTCGTATCGAGACTGAGCCGGAAAGAATTTATAATGGTGCCTTCCGGTGAACTCTGTAATTTTATTCTTACCTACATCCCCTTCTATGATAGGCATCTTAGCAAATGGATGCCCATGCCACATAGTGCACTCTTCTTCCTTCCCTATATCTTTTGCCGTTTTAAGGGGGCTAAATAAATGTTCAATATAATTTAAATCATATTCAATATTCACCGCGTCTCTAAGATCCGAATTACTAGGTCGCTTCCCCGTTTCAATTTTTTTATATTCAAACGTTGAGAAAACTGTAATTCCATATGTTTGAGCGATCCCCGTCTTTAGCATCGAAGACTTGCGCTTGACAGCTGACCTTTCATCGAGATTGCCAAAGCCACCAGTTTTATGAAAATTGTCCAAAATGACTACAATACTTTTATCGGGATAGTCTTCTCTTGCCTTGCGCACCATGCGCTCTAAGAGGTCTAAAGTTATTCCATGAGTCATATCTTTCACATGGAGTCGCCCTGATAGCATATAGTCACGCAGCTTCTTATATCCGAAGTCACGAAGAGAAACAAGATCTCGGTTCTCATCCAAATGAGTATGAGGATCTATCCAATACTTAGGATTCGCAATCTTATTTAAAGTCAGTACAGTCTCTGAGCCTATCCGTAATGCTTCATCATATGCAAACTGGATGGCTAATCGACGGTTCATCTGAAGTCTGTTGTCATCAATTGTATGGAGTATCACTATTGAGTCTTCATTGCATTCTACTATTTCTTTTGCAACTTGTGACTGAAGTGCACTCTTTCCCGTATTTGCGACTCCGCCGAGCCCGATAACAGTGCCCTCACATGGACCGTTGAGTGCATCTTGAAAATGTCCCAACATCTTAAAAGTAAACCCAGAGGGCCCCTCTAAAGAGGCTTCTTCCTCCATTTGAGAGTCCAGGGCACTAACGGTCTCTTCTATCGAAAGAGGATCCTTTCCTGTAATTTTATCTAACTCTTCAATCTTCTGAAGAGCTGAGCGGAGAAGATCCTCTCCAAGCTCTCCCGAGTATTGAATTTGCCTTAGCGCATCTTCTGCAATTCGCCTCTTCTCTAGACTCACCTTAGCAAGAGCACTGTCTTCTCGTCGAATTAGCTCCTCTTCGATTGCTTTCATCGAATGACCGGTGGCTTCAGAAAGCACCCTTGTCATGGATTCTCTGACTAAATGATTCTCTTCCTTTAGGATAAATGGAATCATCACTTCACAGGTCTGAAGTGGATCCTGGGTTAAATCCTGGGAGTGAAGAACCCATTCGAAAGAAGTCTTAAGCTTTAGTTTTGAAAACTCTTCGATTCCATATTCATTCACATATGAATTCGGATCGTATCCATCCGGGAATTCCAAAACAGAAACCTTAAAGCCTATCATAGAGGCGAGGATCCCAGGATCCTCGCCTCTACCTAAAAGCAATGAAGAGATCTGCTTCCGTCCAGCATTATCTCCGTCGAGAGCGAGGATTAAATGAGAGACTTTATTCTTTCTCAGCGAATTTAAATGGCCACTTGTAAGTGCAGTCCCACAGAGGCTAGCACAATTATAGAGTCCGAGAAAACTAAGCAGGTCTCTATCAAATTGGCCCTCGAATAAATATAGGGGGTCAGACTCTTCCCTAACTCGAAGATATTGATCAAAGCCATATAAAAGCTCTGCCTTACGGTAAATGCGATTATCAGCACTAGTAGTATTGTACTTAATTGGAGGAGTTCCAATCTTTCCCTTGTCGACATAGGCTCCATACTCCTCCTCCCACTTGGTGTTTCTCGCAGCGAAACCAACTGGGGCTCCGTTTGAATCTCGAAGAGTAAATAAAATATTTTTAGAATTGAAAAGACTGGCTCGGGTGAATCCTACCTCTCGCAAAAAAGCGAGAGTATAACGTTCTCTTAGGTATCCGAAGAAAGCATCATAATCAGTAATGATTCCGATTCCATTTGTCTTACAGTATTCAACTGTTAATCCTCGACCTTCAATGTACTCCAAGAGATCCTGAGGCCACTCCCTCGTCACGATGTAATCAGAAACCAGTCGGCAAACTCTATAGGAGTCAATAATGAACTTATCTTCTTCAGTCAAATCCCCGATAGTAAAAGCTACCTCATATTTTTCACATAAGGGCATTAGGTTTTCTGAAATAAATGTAAAACCAGAAATGGGAGCCTTGTTCAACCAGTAGTTAGCCGTGAGAATATCAAAGGTTGCACCACAGCCGTGGCAATAACCTTTTAATCCATCCGGAAGGATATGAGATGAAGGATCCGCATCCTCGTGCTGAGGATTTATACAGCAAAAATAGTCTGAAGCTTTTTCTATAATTTCATGTTCAACTAGAAAGCTTGCAAGATTTGGTCGAAGATTGTGTAACGCTTCTTCGATATTCTTTGTTTTCATGAAGGTCCTAGCTTGAGGGAGGGGTGATAATTCCAGAACGAGGAACTACTATATCTGATTTTTTACCTTGAAGTTTAGACAGAATATCTAATTTTGCTTCTCTTGCGAGAAGGAGCTCTTCATCAGTAATTATTCCTTTTTCAATAAGCAAGCCGACTAAAGCATCAAAGCCAACAATCAATAACATATTGTTAGCATTCATTTTTTCTAGACTTACTTCAAGTTGTTTTGCCCACTGAAATAATGCCTCGACTTTATCAGACGGACTAGAATTAACAGCATCCGACTCCGGTTCAAAAATAAATCTTTTCATTTAAACTCCTGTAAGTTGAACCGTATCTTGCCAAAGCTTCTTCTTTGAAAGATACGCAGTATGGAGTTTCATTTCGAATTCATAGAGAAGCCTCCCGATAGAGGTCTCCCCATCTTTCCACCCCCGGAATGAGTCACAAGATTCAAGAAGAGCGCAAAGCTCAGGGATCTCAGACATTTTTTTAATAAACTCTTCTGCTGCATGTACGTATACCTGCAGGCATATTGCCGTTTTTTTATCCATATTATTTCACCAAGATTACGGAGTAAGAATTTTACAAAATCCAACAGACGCAGAGTCTGTAGTTCCTACAAGCCATTGAGCGGGCCCCTCGAGGAAGCCAAGTTTTTCAGAATAGTCATTTCCAGGAGGGAGCCCCCCATTCTTAAAGACTCTTGTTCGTCCGACGGAGAACAATTCAGGATTGTGATAGTGTCCATAAAAAACAAGATCAGCATCATGATTGTTAATCCAATTAATCATTCTTCTGCCTGGACCCGCTGTATTTGTTTGAACAACACCTATGTGCCTGAGATGAACATTCCACTTTTCTCTCACTGTGAAGTCCATCCACATCTGGGTCGGAACTCTGATCTCAATGCCACAAGGGTCAAGCTCTGCCATTAAGGCCAGACTATAATAGAGAACGTTATCCCAATTTGACATTTCTGCATGATGATGGCTCATGCGCCCATGATTTCCTGCCGCACAGTAAACTTTAACAAAGCCAAACTTACTTTGGATGCGTTTCAACGCTTCCCATATATTGACAATGGCTTCTTTGTACTGATAGAAGATCCCTCCATCAGTGTGGGCATGATGCGTGGGATAAATCAATTCTCCATCAATAATATCGCCCCCAAGAAGAACGACAAATTCGTCTACATTGTAACCAGAAAGTTCTGGAGCAGCGATTGCTTGATTTATAATGCTCTCAAAAGATTCCTTTGCTATCTCAAGATCAAAAGTTACCTTTCCGTTTAATTTAATTAATTCACCAAAGTGCAAGTCGGAGAGCATCAGGATCGGAGAGCATCCCCCCTCTGTATAAGTTACAGGAAGTGGTTCTTTCTCTGCGTTTTTAATTTCATCTTTTATTTCATTGATTATTTCACGACAATTTTGTTTGACCTTTTGCCTTCTGACTGGAATTGGGATGTGTTCCTTAGGTGTGATCACAGATTCCTTAACCTGTGTCTTAACCCCTTTTATATAATCGCTGATTTCTCTTTTATCGCGGATGATCCCAAGATCTTTTTTTAATAAAAATCTTATATAGCCAATATTAACAAGTCCCATTCTTTCTACTGCTGCATCTATTAGCTCTTTCTCATCATTAGTCCAGGTTGTCACAAAACCTCCTTTAAGGCTCCAAGTTTAGAGAGCTGTTTAGATAGAGATTCGTCAATAGAAAAAGATCCAAGTCGATATCTAAATCCTGGCACCTCTAAGTCGACGGGAATTCGCCCTCTTGCCAAAGAGGATAGTAAAAAGATCTGATCTGAGGCAAGAGTTTTTAATATATACTTTATTTTTATGTGTGAATTCTCTACGTCTGCTAAAATAATTGAGTCAGTCGAAATTTGCATTCCTCTGTAGAAGTTAGTTTTACCTCTTAGTATTACAGAGTTCCCATCGACTAAACTTTCACGAAACAAATTTATCTTGTTACTCCAGATCTTACAAGGAATAGTCCCTGTTTCATCTTCAAGATCAAATATACCAAACTCAGTGTTCTTTTTTGTTCTTCGTACTAGGAAATTTTTAATGATACCTAGAACTGTAACACTTAAGTCAGGAACCTCAAGGCTTGCCACTTCATCAAAATTGCGCTCCCCCCTTAGGGAAGTATACTTCTCAAGAGGGTGCCCGGAAATAAAAAAACCTAGAAGAGTCCGCTCATATTCAAGAATCTTACTTTGATTATACTTAACAGAAGGCCTTTCTATTTCGATGCCTTTTGTTTCACTTTCAAATAGAGTTTCAAGAAAGTTTGTTTGATCTTTCCTTAGCGTCTTTTGATCAGACTTCACTGCGGCAACAACCGATGCCGCATACTTAACTATTTCAAGTCTATTCAATTTTGGTTCGAATCTATCAAAAGCCCCTGCCATTGCCAGTGCTTCAACATTATTAGATCGGACTGCATTAGGATTAATTCGAGAACAAAAATCGATAAGGTTTAAAAATTTACCATCTTTTCGTTTCTCTAAAATATCAGAAACAGTTGCTATTCCACAGCCTCGTATCGCCCCAAGGCCAAAGAGGATTGTGACTTCATCTGTCGCCGTAAAGTTTACATGACTCAAGTTGACATCAGGAAGGAGAACTTTTATACCACTCTTCTTAGCTGCAGCCAAGAAGGGTTTAAGTCTTTCCTGGTCCTCATAGCTTGAAAGACAGGCTGAATAAAAATCAGAAAGATAATGAGCCTTTAAGTAAGCCGTTCTAAATGAAAGGATCGAATAAGCTATAGAGTGCGACTTGTTGAAAGCATAATCAGCAAATTTTTCAATCATATTATACATGTTTGATGAAACTTTTTCGCTATGCCCGAGTTCAACAGCTCCTTCAATAAACTTAACTCGATTTAACTCCATTTCCTCAGGGATTTTTTTCCCTATCGCCCTTCTTAAAAGGTCGGCCTCAGAAAGTGAGTAACCTGCCATTACTCGAGCAATTTCCAGAACTTGTTCCTGGTACGTCAGCACCCCTTGCGTTGGCTCAAGGATGTGCTCTATCTCCGGAATGGGATACTCTGGAGTCACTTCTCCCGAACGCACTTTTAAAATTGCACTCACCATTCCGTTATCTAATGGGCCGGGCCTATAAAGAGCAGAGATTATTGAAATCTCCTCAATGCTTTGAGGCTTAAACGACTGCGTAAATGAGCTTATTCCATGATCCGAAAGCTGGAAAACTCCAAGACAATCTCCGGAAGCAAGCAATCTGTAAGTTTTTGGATCTTTTTCTGGAATCGTCTTCCAGTCTATATCAAGAGAGGTTCTTCTTAGGATGCTCTCTTCCGCCTCTTGCAGCACCGTCAGAGTCCTTAGGCCAAGGAAGTCATACTTGACAAGGCCTAATTGTTCAACCTCCTTGTCCACCCACTGCGTTGCCAGGCCTCCATCTTTGGTTCTTAAAAGAGGAACCAGGGATGTAATTGGTTGATCCCATATAATTATTCCCGCAGCATGGACTCCAATCGATTTCGGACGTCCTTCAATTTCAGAAGCCCGATTCACGCAATCTTGAAAATTCAAGTCGGTATCATAGGTTTTCTCAAAAATTGCTAGGGCATCCAGATGACTGTCTCTAAATGCCCTATCAGGATTAAGGCATTTAAGTAGCGTTACCTTATGGGAGCCCTGGCCCCCTCGGGCTTCGTCCGGGATAAGCTTTCCGTATCTATCGACTGTTTCTGGATCCATTCCAAGGCAGCGAGCAGTATCCCTAACCGCAAGCTTTGCTTTCATCGTTCCTTTTGTCCCTATTTGGACAACCTGATCATAACCATATTTATTCTGTACATATTTTACAATTTCGTGACGTCGCTTCATGCAGAAATCAATATCAAAATCAGGCATCGAAACCCGACCCGGGTTCAAAAACCGTTCGAATACAAGGCCGTAATGGATAGGGTCAACATCAGTAATCCCAACAAGAAAAGCAATAAGACTTCCTGCTCCGCTTCCCCGACCGGGTCCAACTGAAATCTCCTGAGATCTTGCCCATCCAATAAAGTCTTGAACAACAAGATAATAATCAGAGAACCCCATCTCTGAAATAATATCCCATTCTGTATGTAAGCGTGTCTTATATTCAGACCTCGAGCTTAGCCCTTTTTCTCTTAGCCCTTTCTCTGCGGTGAAAAGCAGGTAATAATCTTGTTCAGTTCTTTCTTTCGACAAAACTCCCCCCCTGCTAAGGTCTCAAGTAAAATATTATGACAGTTATAAAAGCTGCAAGCAGCTTAATTGAAAGATTCTTAAAGATTAGACTTTGTAAAATTCTTTTTCCATTGGATAAAAGATTCATAATCAGTTTGTTTTTTGATATCCACTGAAGGAATTTTATAATTTTTACTTTCGGTTTCAAAATCGACCTTACAATTATCGCTAATTTTAATCGTATTTTCCACAGCGATTCTTCCCGTTGAGCCATATTCAGAAGTAAACTTACTCATAACCTCAGAGGGGGTCTCTACTGAATGCCTTTCTGCGGGATACCTGTGTCTATCGGGATCATTTAAAAGCTTATTCATCCCTAGTGAGAAAAGCAAATCTTGCTTATGTGAGTCCTCTCTCTCGAGATAATGAGAGTCGACTGTTGCTATCAGATCTGTTTTAAATTTATCCGACAAAGAGATAAGTTCTTTGTTAAATTTTTTCTGAATCTCTTGCCCGTTCAATTGGATCTCTAAAAAGAATCTATCATTAAAGATCTCTTTAAATCTATCGACCATCAGTTTAACAGACTGCTCTCTATGCCAAGGTTTTGCTAAGACACCACCCAGGCATGCCGATAGGGCGAAAAGCCCCTCAGAATGGTCTTTAAGCATCTTATAATCGACTCGTGGCTCAGAGTAGAAGCCAATAGAATTAGACATCGTGGTCAGAAGCTTTAAATTCTCCCATCCCTTAGCATCAGAAGCGAGTAGAACGAGATGAGAAGACTTGCCCCGACCCCACTCCCTACCGCGACATCGCTCCACATCGGGTACGACGTAAACCTCATTCCCCGGAATTAGATTTATGCCGTACTTTTTTGCATAGACCGCAGACTTATGCATTCCCATAAGATTCCCATGATCAGTAACTGCAACGCTTTTCATTCCCTCTTCCGAGCACTTTCTCATAAGGGCTTCAGGAGAGGTAATAGCATCCCTCAAGGAATACTCAGTATGAAGGTGGAGGTGGGTGAAATTGTCCATTTTTAAGCCTACAGGTAGAGAATTGCTCTAGTTGTTTCAAACTCTCGGATAAGAGTTTCTTCAAATTCTGAAATTGAAAGAGGCCCCAACGGAAGAGTGCATCCTGCGGCATAGTCATGCCCTCCTCCTCCAAGGCTTTCAGCTATTTTTCTAACCTTAAAATTTTCAACACTTGATCGTAAGGAAACTTTTTTTGTTTTTAGATCTATTACCACAGTAATATCAGAAAACTTTCTGAGTACTGAAAGGATGTGTTTCGAGGCCTCAGCTTCGATCGTATTAATCTTTCCGACAACGACATGTACCTTCTCTCCCTTGTGGGTTGCATCATAGAAATTTATCTCCGCATTATACAGTGCGTCCAATGAGCTTCTTGGAAATGGCTTTTGTAATTCCCTCATGTAAGAGGAAATCAACTCGTCATCAAAATGACGGTATCCCTCCTCTACCAATCCGTCAGTAAGACTCACTATGTATTCGGATGCTAAAAGATTGCTTACTGTAAAGAAAACCGTATCAGTTGCAATAGAGACCCAAAGATAAGGATGATATATTTCATGATCGATTAAGACGCATGCTGTAGCTGGAACTTCTGCCCAAAAGAGAGAGACGTTAAGGCCCTCTTTCGTTTGAGTCTCCTCTATAATTTCGATGCAGTCATTGCCTTCTCTATCGTTTTCAGAATCTATCGTGGACTCTTCGAGAAAGGGTCTGGCTAAAGGATTGCTTGAATGATGATCTATATTAATAATGGGAACATCTCGAATACTTATTCCCAATCGCTTAGAGCAAACAGAATCATCAACAACAATTAAGGCTTCATATTCCTCAAGAAAGGTCTCTTCGCAGACATCATCCTCTGATATCATCCAGGAGAGATAGCTCGGAATTTCTTTTTTAAAGAAGGCATAGGCTTCTTTATTGTGCAATCTTAAGAATGCCAGCAAAGCGGAGAGTGTTCCCACACTATCTCCGTCAGGCATTTTATTTCCGATTAAAAGAATCGGTTCGGGCAGCTTAAGTAAAGCTTCTTTCATCAAGGGGCCTTTCAGTAAAGGTTTCTTTGTTTATAGTAAGCAGTCTTGCGAGAATTGCTTTGCGTGCTGTTTTCTCATATTCTCATCATACGAAGATTTAAGACTGTCCACTAGGCGCTTCACTCTGGACTCAATATTTGAAATATGATCGGTAAGAGGATAAGAATCGAACACTTCAGCCAGCTCTTCTGTTAGAGCTTCCCAGTCCCTGTCTCCCATTAAATTCTCCAAAATTAAAAATTAGTTTTTTGAAAACAAATCCAAATAGACTCTCTAGGAGGGTCATACATAGCTACGCCAATCATCTTGTAGCCTTCTGCCCCAAGGGCATTGAAGCGGTCGTTGAGATGTGCGTTTGCTCCTAGCAGCCATGTCACATAGCTTGCCTGAGAGCTTTCTCCTATTTTTCCCGTATCTCCAGCCTCTAGTGCTTGCTGGTAGAGCACCATCCCTGTTCTTAACGAAGCACTAGCATTTGTCGGAATGCATTTAAATTGATACTGAACGTCTTTCTTCAGCCCTACGCAAGAAGAACAGCCAGAAATAATCATAAAGAAAAATAAAATAGAAAAGAAAAATAAAATAGAAACAGTAGCATAAAGGATTCTGGTAAACATCAAGGCTCCTCTTGCTGATTATTAATGCAATCAGCCTCTTCTAGAGCCTCGCGAATACCATCAGCTATCTCTTGTTCGTCATTGTTTAGATCGTGACGAATCTCACCCATACTGTGATAAACCGCACCTATATCGATCAGCTGGCCATAGCTGTCTCTAACACGCCGGCCTACGCCGGTCGATATATTCGGCCCAATAATAAATAACATCCCAGAGACC
>Ga0098033_1000235_pt1 | contig 27705 bp, 53 predicted proteins | sample 1_EtaG_FD_75049 | JGI IMG/M metagenome (GOLD analysis project Ga0098033, IMG submission 75049) | Marine viral communities from the Subarctic Pacific Ocean - 1_ETSP_OMZ_AT15124 metaG | ecosystem: Environmental > Aquatic > Marine > Oceanic | place: Pacific Ocean | collected 2015-01-07
ACTTATGCAGAATGGAAAGCACAAGTTGAAAAATTTGCAGATGAACAACCTGCTAAAGCCAAAGAGTATCAGGAAAAAACTCAAAAGTTTTGGCAAGATTTTTTCAAAGATGTTTTTAAACCCAATTGGTTTAATTTCTGGAAAAATTAAATTATGGCTAAGCACGTTATCGATGTAGCACCTGATGAGAAGATCAATCTGGTTAGAACCGACGTTCCCTCCGATTTCCACGGGAAGAACCATTTTTATTTCCAGAAACATTATCTTGGTCAAATCCGACACGACACTGGAAAATATTACTCTAACCTCGCTAGGCGGAGGTATTACCATCCAAACGAGAGGAAGAAACATCTTGCCGTGGGTCAATGGGTGGGCTACAGATGGGTAATACAGAATTATTCGAAGGAGGGGGATTTTGTATTTGATCCTACTTGTGGGTCAGGGACTACGCTCGTTGAAGCATATAACAATAAACGACATTCAGCAGGAATTGAACTTGAGTTTTATGATGTCGCCCAGATGAACACCATCCATCAAAGACAGATTCGCCCTGATACAGGAGCTCGAATTGATCTGATCAAAGGGTCTGCCTTATCACTTAAATTTCCAGATATTCAACCAAGCTTAGTTGTGAATGGACCTCCTTATCCCATCTTAAGGAACTCTAATTTAAGTTCCGATATACATGAATCAACATGGGAAAGGGATGTAGTTTATGATGAAGGAGAAAATCTCGGAAATATGAAGGATGGCCCAGTTTACTGGGAGGCATTAAAAAAAGTTTATTCCAAATGCTTTGATATATTGAAACCTCAAGGATACTTATGTATACTGATCAAAGATCCAGTTCGGGACAAAAAACCTTACCAACTATCGGAGAAAATGGCAGAATTAGTGGAGCAGATTGGATTCGTGACCAAGGCTTCTTTCCTTCACCGACATATTCCCAGCACTTTATTCATGCACACTTACCCGAAGAAATTTCCGGAAGTTCAGATTCCTCTATATCAGGCGGGCATGATTTATCAGAAGATAGTTTGATACCAAAGCTACCATCCCATTATTCTCCCAGCCAGATCAACATGGCTTCTGAATGTGGGCGGAAGTATTATTATGAATATATTTTAGGTATAAAGCAAAATAAACCAAATCCGTTTTTCATATTAGGTTCAGCAGCAGATCGAACCATAGAGATATGCCTCGGTAATCCTCCCAATAGTTCTAGTATACCTGCTCCTTCAGAAATATTTCAAGAAGAATTAAAAAAAGAGCTTGAAGGAAAGAAATTAACTGAGGATCAACAACAAAAAGTTGATAAACAAGCGATATCATTAGAAATATTACTTAATAATTATTTGAATTTGTTTGTAGATTTTACACCAGTAAGTTTTCAACGGAAGATGACGCTGAGGATAAAAGGAGTAGGTCCCATAGTATTTGGGTACTCAGATATTATAGCCAAGCGGGGGGATAAAAATCTTATCATTGATATCAAAACTTCCGGCAAACAAATGTCTGAGGCGTCTCCTACTCATAGGACACAGATGATGTTCTACTGTTTATCCTTGATGAAGATGGATAAGTTGAAGGAAATCCCAGATTTAGAATTACACTACTTGGTTAAGACTCGAGAACCTAAGATCAATATTGTAAAGGTCAATATAAGAGAATCAGACCTTTATCAATTAGTAGCTTCTATCCGTGAACATCACTGGAGGATTCAACAAGGATTTTATCCTCTAAATCGCGGTAATGTATGGTGCTCTGAAACAGGTTGTGATCATCATACCCAGTGCCATGAGGAATGTTCCATGACCATAGAAAAAACAATGGATCAAGTGATTTTAGATGGAGTTGAATAAACGGATACCTGGGACAAGATTAACCCCTATAGAGTTTGTGGGGAAGATCAGGATGAAACGCTCTTATCATTATGTTTATCAATTCAGATGCGACTGTGGTAAGTTGATTTGTAAGAGGAGTCATTCAATAGGTTCAGGGAAAAAAAGAACGAAGAGTTGTGGGTGCCTCCGTGACGAATGGGTTAGGAATATTAAGAAGGATCCAAAAAAATATTGTACAAAGGCTGTCCAATCAAGTTGGATCAAAAAAGGTCAATCCTTAAATAAGACCCGAGGATCGACTGGTAAAACAGCCCACAACAGAGGTAAGATCTGCATCTATGAGAATCAGAATGTTGTCCATAAGAATTCTAAGAGAAAGTATGTTACTCAACAACAATTAAACGAGATGTACTATGGCGTATGATCCGGTTCTTGAGTTTCGTGATAAAGTACTCGATATGCGAAAGAAGCAAGTTGCCTTTCAGCAGGATAAAAGTAGAGAAAATCTATTATTAGCTTCGGAAGCTGAACAAACGGTAGATGACATGGTGGGCTATAAAATTATGACTGATAAAAGAATAAGAGGGAAATATGGAGCAGATTTGGCTTGACATCGGTGATTTTTTATGGTTCACACTCAGAGTATTCGGATCGCTTCTCTTCATTGCTTTTATATTCAAATCGGTTCAATCAGCCTTTGAGAAGACAAAGACTACACATACCCCCGAAGAAAACGGTGATAAAAAATGGATGAATTAGCATTAGAAGTTATCCCCGAAGATTCTAAAGGGATCGTAATTGCTGCTACAGAGCGGATTAATCTTCGTCTCAGGAGAACGGCAGAAGATATTGTATTGGTAGGTCAAGATTTGAAGATGATCAAAGATTCTTTAGATCAAGGTCAGTTTTCAGAATGGATTTCTGATAATTTTGACATGACCCATAGAACAGCTAATAATTTCATCAATGTTTATTCAAAGTTCCATGATCGACTGGATATGATTGATCACCTAAAACCATCAATCTTATATCAGTTATCTGCCCCCTCAACACCTGATGAGGTGGTTGATGAAGTTACGAAGATGGAAAAGAATCCTACTCTAAGTGAATTCGAAGCTCTCAAAAACCAAGTTAAGAAGGAAGAAGTCAAACGTAAAAGAGCAGAGGATAATCGCGACTTGGTCATGAAACAAGCTGATGATAGAATTGGTGAAGCAAATCGTGAGGTTAAGACTCTTCAGGACAAAATGAAAAATATTGGAGAGATCAAAGATAGAGTTGAGATTATTCCTGAAGGATATGTTGATATAAACGAGATACCTATTAAATCAGCATTACACCATTTAGAAGAATCCTACGGCTTATTGCAACAAGTTTCCATTCCTCCACGAGGTGTGGAAGAATTCGATAAAGCGTTCCAGTTCGTTCAAAACATAAACTCAGAGATGAGACGGCTTACGGAAAAAGATTCTTAACCGCCCAGCAGAGGGTGGCGGTAATAACTCTCTGCCAGCATGATGTCCTTTCTCCGTGAGGTATGCCCAGGCTAGGGATATCTGGGCATACTTTCTAAAAGGAGGTTATGCACTTATATGCTTCTCTTTAGTCAACGCACCTGAGTTTTATGTCGATGGCTCGGGTGCGTTTTTCGTATTTACATTTGAATTTCTATAGGATATAATAATATAAACAATCGGGGGGTCATGTTAACTGACTGGATTGTCAAGAAGCTAGGAGGTAGAATAAATGATATGGACAAAGTTGATAAATTTTGGACGATTTTTTGGAGCCTCCTTTTTTGCTCTGTTGTTTTTTATTTTGTTATTAGCAGTGGCTATAGTATTTGTCTCTTTGGGATCAATTTCTTATGTTTGGGGTAAGATATGGAAGAAAAAAGTAGGGATAAATTTATGAAATGTCAATTTTGTTTATCAGAAAATTCCATGATATTCTGTCATGGTCATTACCACTGTTCAAGATGTGGTAAAGCAAACTATGATTGTTGTGAAGGAGAAACAGCCGATGGAAATGATAGAACCGTCTTGGTGGACTGACCCTAGTTATGATAACTATGGACGAAAAATAGAAGCATGTTGTACTATATGTAATGAACCGATCTCAGATTTCGATGAGACGGATATCGAACAATGCGAAGATTGTAGGGATGATCCTAGAGATGAGTGACTGGAGAAGACACTGGTATCCTGGTGATGAGGAAAACTTCATTGAGAGTTTAGTCAAACCCATGGGAGATGAACCTTCTCTATGTGAAGAATTTAATTTAGATCCTGTTAAAACCCTGAGGGGATATTTGGGATCGCTTCATTTGAGAAAAAACTGGGGGAAGAAGATTGAAGAACATCATGTCAATCAGTTCAGAAAATTAGCGAGGAAACTGCTTCACGATGAACATCTTTTATCTAGATTGGAATCTGAAACGATGCGCTGAATATCATACTGACCCGCACGTCGTAAGGATGATTCTAGAGTCATCACAGATGTTGTGCAACGCTCTCCATCACACTGGTCAAAATGCTCCTTACAGGCCAGTCCATATGAACCATCCATGCTCAATCTGGACTCGAGATAGTCTATCCAATTGGCATTGGTTAAAAAATCTTGTTCTACATTTAAACCGCGAATTTCGGTTTCGGTACATGGGGAAAGACCATCAATCCTATGTCACTGCCATGACTCTTGAACTTCCTGATATAGAAGACAAGGGTATTACTCCGCGACCGCAGTGTGTCCCTGAGGAATATAAAAGAAAGGATGATCCAATTAAAGCTTATCGGATATATTATACAAGATCAAAAAGTCATCTACATAAGTGGACAGGTAGAGATACCCCTAAATTTATTGAAACTTTTTTGTAAAAAGATATTTACATTTGACCGCACTATATATACAATAAATAATGTCCGGTGGGAATCAACCTACTAGACGATCTAGTAATAATATGGAGTTCTAATATGTCAGTACTCACTGTAAAGACACCCGCAAAAGATTTTCCAAAATTCTTTGACATGAGCAAATTCTTCGGCGATGATGCCAAGGATATTAAGATCAGTAATGTCAAAGATATATTGGGGCTGATTGAGCGAATACCTCCGGAAAAAGAAGGAGATATCCCTGATGAAGTAATTACTTATTACAACCATCATTCTGGGACTGAACTTCCTCCCGATTCAGTTTCCGGTAAGCAATATAGCCAACGATCCTCAGGGGGACGCGAAAAATGGAATGGTGAAGGCCAACCCTTTCGTGAGGGGACAAAGTATCACCGCGTCTTTAAAACGTTGGTTAAAGGGACACATTCACGCCAGGATCTCATTGATGAGTTCACCAAAGAATTTGGTGAAAAGACAGGTAATCCTTCCAACATGGCTACGTACATAGGAACTGTAGCTCGGAAGGTGGCAGACCAATACAATCTGGAAAAAATGCCAGATGGTAAGTTGATTCTCAAAGCCGTTAAGTAATTTCCTGCCCCGCTAGGTCTCCTTTCAGCAAGAGGTTCTCTTACGAGAACTCTTGTTCCTGGCGGGGTTCACAGTATTTGGAGGATATATGTATTTGATAGAACCGACCTGGTGGCACGTACCTTTAGCAATAACCTGTCTGGCAGGGTTATCCTTAGTAATTGGATTCTTAGTTATATGTATGTATTACTTACTCACTAGTTCAAAAATAATTATTGAAAAGAGACAAGATGAGACTAACACAGAAACAGTTGAATAAATCTAAGGAAGATACAAAACTTCATGTTCTAAAAATGGGGGATGATATATTTAGCGTGATGATGGAACTTGAGGGAGATTATCACATGATAAAATCTAATTTTATATCTGAACGCTTGGCAAAAGATTTTATATTGAAATTAAGAACAGCCGTTATCCGAGAAAATTATGAATTATTTCGAAAGAACAATGAAAATGGCTAAAGATTTGACTGTATTAAAAGATCGATATGAGGCCATTCATGATAGATTCCTGGAATGGGAGAATTCTTGTTATACGAAAGTTGGAAACTATAATATAAATCATTATACTGATAGATATTTATTACCAAATATTGAACACGAAGATACTATTGATGTTTTGGAGGGTCTTTTGGACATATACCAAGGATCATGGGAGACATTATCAGCTCACGATGATGTAGATTTCTGGGCTTTAAATTTTTGGATAGCAGATTGGTATTGTCATGGAGATGACTACAAAGATCGGATTAATTTATTATTGAGAAAGCGGCGAGATTATGGTGAAAGACCGTTCAAGGTATCCGGGACTCTGGGAATAATGGCTAGATCAGCAGATAAAGTTTGCCGAGCCCAAAATATATTAATGATGAGACAACTTACTATAAAAGATGAACAGATAGAAGATACATTCGTGGATTTATACAACTATTCCTTAATTGCGACTGATTTAATAATGAAGGATGTGTAGTTTAAAGACGGAAAATCGCTCATATGGATTAAATCGTTATGTATGTACTGTCTTGGAAGAAATGAGACAATGTACAAAAAATTTGAATTTTTCAGTTTTACCATCTTTGATTGAAGAAGTACAGATTTTGGTAAATCGAATGGAGGCTAAATTGCACGATATAAAAGATCTGGATAATCTTCATGATAGGATAAAAGAAAAAAAGTTAATTTTAAGTAAATTAGAAGAAAAGATAAAGAAATGTGCGGTCTAAATTTCTCTACAAATAGGTTCGAACTCCGGAGAATGAATGAGTTAATTTCACACAGAGGTATTCGGAGTAAAGTTAGAGGAAATTTAGGATCAGTTCGATTACCTATTCAAGGACTTGATCCTAAATACGATGGTCCTTATGATTCAGGCAGATGGCGTATTGCTTATGTGGGAGAGGTTTATGAACATAAGTATGAGTCTGATATAATATATGTTCTTGACGCCTGGGAATCCGAAGGTATTGAACCATTCAAGAATTTTGATGGAATGTGGTCCTTTGTTCTATGGGATAGCCTTAAAGGAGAGTATCATGTAGTCACAGATCATCTTGCAAAGAAACCTTTATATATAAATCATCTTTTACAAATAAGTTCCGAAATAAAAGCACTTATTGTTCCAGATCATAAGGAAGCTGATGAATTTTATTATTCCTGGATTGCCAGGACGGGAATTTGCCCATTCGAAAATACTCCTTTCAAAAATATAAAGAAAATTCCTCCAGGATCCCATTGGATCATAAAAAATCAAGAAATAATTCAGAAAAATACTTATCGGACATTGAAACCATATAGCCATGGGAGTATCCGAGGACTTTTGGAAAGGGCTGTTAAAAATAGATTAACATCAGATGTTCCTATCTCGATATTATGCTCTGGTGGTTTGGATTCAACAATAATTTATAAATTAGCATCTCAGATTAAAGATGATATAACAGTCGTTCATATTGAGAACGACGAAGCAGAATATTTGGAGTATTTAAAACCCATCAAGAATCTAGAACAGGTAGTTATTGAAAAGGGGTGGTTGCTCAGTAGTGTTTTATATTATAATGAAGGACCTTCTGATCTAGGATCCATGATACCTCAATATCTAATATCAAAGAATATTGATTCTGCTAAGACCCCTGTATTATTGACAGGAGATGGAGCGGATGAGTGTTTCTTGGGTTATAGTCGTGCTCAAGAATATGATTCAAGATATTATGATATTTTTTCTGAATTGATCTATTACCATATACCTAGGCTAGATAAGTTATCTTCAGCCTTCACATTTGAGTTGCGTTCTCCATTTTTATCTACTAAGGTAGTTGAAACAGCGCTATCCCTTAAATATGAGAAATCGAAAGGTAAGCAAGTATTGAAGGATGCATTCTCCGATATTGTTCCCAAAGAGATCATCGAACGTAAGAAGCAACCACTTCGTTTCATATCACCGAGAGATCTGAAATGGAGGTATGATCTAATCAGTCAATCTAGAAAGGCCGTTTATGAACATTAGTGATATAGAGGATGTTAAGGAATATCCCGAACCAGAGGATATAATCCCTAATATATTTAAGATGCAAAAATTTTTGATGGAGAAACCAGGGGGTTATGACGAGATAGAAAGTAAAATAGGTTTAAAGCAAACAGAGGATGTCCCCGTAAACATTGAGTCGAAAGAAGGACAGGCCCGATTAAAAGATTTTTGTTGGAGAACGACTGAAGAATTGATGGAGGCGAAGGAATCCTACGACCGCGGAGATGATATGGAGCATACTCTCGAAGAGGTTGTGGATGCTCTACATTTCTTTGTTGAATTATGTATTTTATCTAAATGGGAGACTTTTCCTAATAACTCTATTACACCAACTCAGGAAGTAAACGAACATTTATTCTATGCACCTGTTTACCCCCTTGGTATTGCAGCAAATTTATTGAAGAATAAAGCGTGGAAGCAGACCTTCGTAGAAACTGATGTAAATAGGTATAATGACTATTTGGCTGATGCTTCACAGCAATTATTAGGAATATTTGGATATTTCGATCAAAGTCTAAGAGATGTCTATAATATTTATTATAGGAAAAATAGAGTAAACATCTGGCGACAAGATAGGAATTATTGATGGAATTAACAGCATTAGGAATGACCGACGGTGTAGGGAGTATGCTGGTCGGAGCCCAAGATCAAGGATATGAAATAATAGGAAATATCGAATGGAGAAAATATTATCATACAGGTACTTGGCAATATAATTTTAATAATGCCTGGATGGTTCATTCTTGGGAAGAATCAAGAGGAAAAATACCGAGGAATCTAACTATGGTGATGGGTCATCCCGAGTGTGGTCAATATTCTGCCCTTGGTTATTCATCACTCGGAAATGCTCCGGATAGATTCACAGTTCCTAGTGATATACCTATTTTTATCAAGGGAATACAGCAAACAAAACCAGAATTCTTTGCAATGGATAATTTGTTGAAATCACTTCATGCTGTACCTTTGACTGAATGGAGCACAGAGTTACCCGATTATGATATTTATTCAGAATATATCTCCAATTATCATTATGGGAACCCCCAGCTATGTCGGAAAAGAATGTTTATTATTGGAGCAAAAAAGAAATATGGGTATGTCTTTAAACCAGGAGAGGAAGAACATGATGTCAATGTTTGGGATACGATCGGGGACCTCCATGAAAAAGATGAATATGATTTTACTAATCATGTCCAGTTTCCCGATGATTTGATTACCCCCAACAGAGAATATTTTACAGCAAAAGCATTGACCGTTGCAGAATCAGCTGAAGTATTCAGGAAATTAAAACCTGGTCGAGCACCTTCGTACATTAATAAAGAAGGTTTGGAGAAGAATAGAATTGGAATGATGAAATTATACAAAGATAAACATTCCCATACTATCACAGGCACTAATTATCATATGCATCCAGTTACTTGTAAGCCCCTCACGTGTCGAGAGAGGGCTAGAATACAAGGTTTTCCCGATGACTTTACATTCCTGTTCAAAAAGAAAAAGGATCATTACTCGACCAATATGAGTCGTCAAACAGGAAAAGCAATGCCATTACAATTCTGTACTTATTTAAGTGATCAGTTCAAAGGCCATTATTTGGGAACAAATGGATCTCAACCTTCCGGAAAGCGTCATCTCCGTGATCCACTCATAGAAGATTGTAAAATTGATTATTGTAAAGATATAGGTTACTCGGATCAAAAGGAAGCTTGTAGATGGTGTAGTATTGAAGAATGTCCAATAAGAAAAGAATCCTCCCTTGCCAGTTATTTCCCTCCTTCCAGAAATATGGGCGGAGGGGCATACAGAGCACATTAATCTATTTATTGTTTCTCCAACCATCTTTATCCCAGGAGATTAGCTTACAGATATTTCAACATCCAGCCCTGGGAGTAGTTTATGAAGGATTCGGGTTGTATCAAACAACTCTTTATAAGAAGTCCAATGACAGGTTATCCACGATGAGCTGGTCGAAATCGCTAAATAGATACGGGTTGTTATTCCAGATAGAAGGAGATTCGGGGGGAAGGGGAGGAATCAAATATGGAAAAAGTCGGATTAAAATAATTGCACAGCAATTCTATAGATGTAGGTTATTTGCGACTCGAGGAGATCCTAAAGAATGCTTAGGTAATGAGGGAGATTGGCTCTATGAATCGTATGAATTTAATAAAGTATCGGATCAATTTTCTCTTTATCTAGGAGAATCCATATTCGATTTTATGACGATAGGTATACAATGGAACTTATTCTGGAATATAGAATCGGATAACATCGAAGTCTTAAAGCTTAATTTGCATTCTTCAATGTTGGAGGAAGATCTCAAAGAAAGATTTGTGGAATATTTCTTGAAGTTTTATACAAAATTATAAAAAAGTTGTTTACATTTGACCTTCTATATATCATAATATAATTATGATGATTGATAAACAGATCATTTACTCCTGTTCATGAAAGGGAAATATGCTGACAGGAATTGGCGATACTGCTAAAGTAACAATTGGTGAGCATTCTAGATTTGAGCATCGTATGGGTGATCCTGATCCCACTCCATATCCTAATGTGGAAAGGATACCCGTTCTATTTAACCCAGGTGGTAAATTAGCCAGGCGGATACCTGGATACCATGCACTTTATGATCAGAATTCCCAAGGGGTCTTTTCGATCGTATCTCCAAAATACGAACTTGTTCGTCATGAGGATATTGCTCAACAATTGGAGGAAGTGATGGATCGAAGGAATCTAAAGCCTGTTATCAAAACTGATCTTATAGATTATGGATCACGGATGAGGAGAGAATATAGGTTCGATGAAGAAAAATATGATATCAGGGAGGGTGATACTGTTTCTCCAACTTTGTTTTATGACAATGGTTATGATAAGCGTACTCGATTAGGTATCGATCTTGGTGCATTTAGATGGCGCTGTTCAAATGGTCAGATATCGGGGGAAAGATTTTATCAGGATCTTCAATACCATAGAGGTGAAGTGGTATTTAACGCTGATGATCTGGAGAGAGCATTCGATAAATTCTCAGATCAAGTTACTGTATGGCAAAACTGGATTGATCGTGAAGCAACGGTTGAAGATTATAAGACCCTTGTTACATCCGTCGATCCGTCCAAGTCGGGTAAGGCGTGGATCGAATCGAGAGTAATCGAGGAGGCAGGTTCTTCTGTTGAAAAACACGAGAAAACAGAAGAAGTAATGGCTATCCCTTTAATGTCTTATTATATTTTATACAATGTACTCACGGCGTATCTTACGCATTACGTAACTTCATTGAGGATGCGTGCTGCTGCAGAACAAAAATTTCGTCGAGCATTACGTCAATCTTAATAAAAAGGAACTATATGCATTTCTGGATGATGAGTGGAAAAAATGAAAACACTCGATTCTTTCAGACTAAGAAAGAAGCCGAAGAGGCTAAAAAGTCAATGTCAACACATTCTGAGGATTATCTTCTTCATGAGATGGTCATGTATTCTAAGGCTGATGCACCAAAAATATCTAGAGATTGGATCGTAAAATCTTTAGATCATTTTTCTCAGGAGCTCAATTCTAAGGGTGTTTCTATATTAAGCTGTACTGAACCAGCATGCTGAACTAAGAATGGGGCCCTATGCCACGGAGGCAGGTCTAACAAGACCCGGCTGAGCACCGATGCCAAAGTGGGGGCGACATAGGGCTTCTGAAAAACAGGGTGGTCCTACCAGTAATGATGGACTAATTCTATTGTGGATATGTTACCTTTATATCATTTTCAATTAACTAACTTTATTGGTGAGGCCCCCCGAAGGCTGTCGACCCAAAAACGATGTTGTTTGCGACTGGGTAAAGGCTAGCTTCTTGAGTCCACAAGGGGATTTCTTCAACACCCTGTTTTATTTGTAGAGGAGATTTATTATGGAAGAGGAGGAGATTATGTTGGATAAGTTGGAAAAAAAACTAAGAACAATATTTGATAAGCATAAAGATAGAGATGGTAGATTATGGAATATCCCTTATTCAGATTGGTGTAGATCGGGAGATCTTATAAGAAAAATGGGGAGAATTAGATCAAAAATTAAGTGGAGGAAAGAAAATTCAGTAAGATCTAATGGAAACCATATACATTAAGCCCGCAAGTGATACTATTCTTTTAAAAAAGTTACGAGCAAAAAAGTGAGTTATTCTAGATGGTTAAACAGTGATTTTTATACTTATTGGAGGGCTCCTGTTCTTTCAATAAAGGAGGAGAATATTCTTGCCTGTCATTACACCTTAGACGAGACCGATTATTTTACGTACGAGCAATGTAAAGGATATGTTGTTAGTCCTGATGATCTCATCTGGATGATGGGGATCAATGGAGAGCAAGCAGAAGAGCTTGCGCGTTATATGAGGGAGTTTATCGAAGATGTTGATAAAGAATTCAATGAAGGAGAGATATGATCAGAATAAATAATATCAGGGAACTGGGTAACTCATTAAGAGAGGGACGCTGGGTATGGCCCGGAGGTTATGAGAAGTTATTTATAGCGAATGATGGGGCAGTCATCTGTTTTACGTGTGTTAACGGTGAGATAAAGAGTGTTCTGGATTCCATGAAGAATGAGATCAATGATGGTTGGAGAGTTATAGGAACCGATGCGACTTGTAATAGTGATGAAACTCCTAACTGTGAACATTGTAACTACGAATTTGAACCAGAGGATGCGGTATAAATGCTTAATATTTCGGGAACAAGAGACTGAAGGTATTACTAAAATGGGTAATGCTTTCAATGAACTTGTTGTTTCGGTCAATAATTTCCTTAATACAAGGAAAAAAGTGGATACATATGATGTCTTTTATTATAAAATGATACAGGGAGAATGGAGATTTTTAGTTTTTCACAGATGGTGAATAATCTCAGCGGGCCAACCACTGAACCTATTGGGAATGGAAAAAATGCCTGGCTTTGCTCAGGTTATTTATGCGAGACATTGATCCCATTAGGAGAACCATCATATGATCTGAGACCCATTTTCAATACCCCCGCTTATGCTTGTTCACAAGAATGCTTGAAAGAGATCTGTGACAGGTGGAATTTATTATAACTTTATTATTTACATTCGATTTTCTATGGGGTATAATATATTATGCAATACCGATATAGGTATTGTTAATTCCATAGGAAAGAAACCAAATGGAACCAGTAACATCTGAACATGAGTTAGAAAACCCATGGGAAGTCGATGGTAGTAAATTGGTCGAGGAAATTAAGGAACGTTTAGAGTGGATGAAGGATAATTTTGACCTGATAAACACTATGGATATTCCTGATAATTTCAAAAAGAACGTCTCAAGTTTATATGAGGAGTTTACGAACAAATATGATCTTGAATCTAATTTCGATATTGAGGATGCAAGTTTTAAATGTTCTACAATTATCCTACGTGATGTTCTTGATACAGTTCGTCAACAATCTGAAATGAGGATAATGTAATGGCTGGAACCTGGACAGTACATTGTGATATTACAAACACTGTTGAATCGATGGTAGCTACTATACAGCAAAAAGGTATCGCCATAAAGAAGCTGGAAGAAGTTACTGTTAATGAAAATTGTATGAGTCTTACTGCAGAATTCAATAATTATAAAGATTATGCAGAATGGTGTAAAGCACATACAGGAGAATCAGATGAAGATAAGGCAGTTGAACTTATGTGTCATGATTTTGGAGATGTAATCTATCAGGAAGGCTTCGAGTGATCCTACCCCGAATCATAAAGTTAAGTAAGTTCCCTGTTGCCTGTAAACTAACGGGGATAGGTTTTTGTTACATTTTGCCTACCATATCTTACAAAGGACAGACAAGGTTGCGCACTCTCCATTAGGCGTATATGTTATCCTGCTTTATGATTCGGGGTTCATCAGTTATACAGGAGGTGGATTGTGGATTTACTCAAGACACTTTTATTTTTATCTATAATGGTTTTAATTTTAGTTTCAATTCTAGCTCATCGAATGATGGAGAAAAAAGATCCCCCACCCAGAGTGGAGTATAGATATATGAATTCTAATTTTTAATTAATATGAGATATTATCAGAACCCAATGGAAATGGTTAAAGAAGTGGAACGTGAACTCTTCGAAATGGGGATTCACGTTCAATCTGATTCTAGCCAGAACATACAAACGAAGGATAATGAAGATTATAAAACTATGGAACTTACGGGATATGGTTATAAGCTCCAAGCACCCTTCACAGAAGAACAACTCAAAGAAATTGCTTCCTATCTTAAAATTCCTTACGACTGGATTGAAGCTGAGTTTTCGGAGCGCATTCACCCTGAAGGATTTAAAGGAGAATCACTTAACCCTGGAGAAGCTTGGAAATTACGAAGGAACGTGTGGGAACATCTGTTAGTACCGAATTTATATGAGGATGAACCTGAACCTTATTTCTCCTATACTTATGGTGGAAGATATTATTACCAGTATGATGGATTTGGATCTAATCAGATTGATAGGGTAGTTAATGAATTGAAAGAAAATCGTAATAGTCGTCAAGTTATATTAGAAATGTATATGGGTAATGAGGATGCTGAACGATGGGGAGCTAGAGGAGATATCGATAGGGGTGATCCCAAACATAGAATTCCCTGTTCCATGCACTATCAATTCATGATAAGAAACAATAAGCTCTATTGTATGTACGTCATGAGATCATGTGATTTTTTAACATTCTTTGGATCAGATATTATATTGACTTTAAAACTCCAAAATGAGATTGCTAAAAGAGTGGGAATTGAGCCAGGTATTTTTACTCATTTCATAGGATCACTTCACGCCTATTATAAAGATATGAAAGAAAGGGGAATATTTTGAATAAAAGACGACCAGTAATCATCAAAGGTAAATATTATCCATCTGTTTCTTTCGCTAGGAAAGAATTACAAACACCTCGGATATCTTTAGTATACGCCATCGAAGGGGCAAATCCCGAGTATCGGTATGCTACACCTAATGAGATAAAGGAGTATGAAGAGTCGGAAACCTCTTGAGACTATATTCATGGAAACAGCTCGTCAATTTGCAGAACGAGCTACTTGTGGCAGGGCCAGAGTAGGATCTGTTATAACAAAGGATAAAAGGATAATATCCTCTGGATATAATGGTCCTTTACCAGGGCAACCTCATTGCTCCTCTGAAATATGTGATTTAAAGAATCATTGTGAAAGATCTATTCATGCTGAGGCCAATGCAATTATGTTTGCTTGTCGACAAGGTGTTCCAATATCAGGAAGCGATGTTTACATAACACTTTCTCCATGTAAGAAATGTGCTGAACTAATAATTCTTGCAGGAATGAAGAGAGTTTATTTCGCAGATGAATATAGGGAAGCTCCTAGTTCCATCCCTTTTCTTCAACATCACGGAATCGAGTGTTTTAGGATGGTGGAATTTCCAGGCTGGGAGTGGGATCAACCTTTTGAATTAAAGTGAAATTTTTTTATTTACATTTGATCGCCTTTATATTAATATATAATTATGAATAAATTTAACGAGCACCCATTTCGCAAGTCCTCTCGAATTGACTCCGGCCGGGTCCTTTGCAAGACCTCTCATCTGGGTGCTCTTCCATATTTAGAAAGGAAATAATGGAATATATAAATAATATACCTGAACCAGTCAGGGGAGCAATTAAACGCTACGTATTCGATGGAATCAGACCAGGGCATTTTCTAACCTGTGTCATGAACAATGATTTATTCGGAGCAATAGGTCGTGCTGATGAATCATCCCTAGAATGCCTCTCAGATATTATCAAATTATTTTATAATCGGCTCCCAGGACAATGTTGGGGTACTGAAGATAAAATAGAACACTGGATCAATATGAGTGATCTTGATCGACATTCAATAACTATGGGTTATAAATCCGATTTGGCCTATTTATGACCTGGGTGGATAACAAACAGTACAAGCACGAAAGGGATATGGAAGAAACTGTAAATGAATTTGTCGAACGAATAAAAAATGCACCTATCCGATATCGGGCTTATTTTAAAAAGCTCGTATTAAGAAGTAATTATAATCGACAAGAATGGATCTGGAATGATTTTGATGAAACATCAATAGAAAATTTATCGGATGCATCTCGGAAATATCTTGAGCGCCATCCTGACTGGATATTGGATAGCGTTGATAAATTGGAAATGGGGAAAGGTGAGGAGTGGCCTTCTCCTAGTGGTCGAATTTGTAAGTTACCATTAACAACGAGAATTCCGATCGAAGAACTATTATGATGGTAGAGATGAAGAGAGAAACATCACCCTGCAAGTCATATGCAAGATTTCAAACTTCACACAACAGGAATTGATATGGAAAATGAAAACACTGATTTTGACTATGAAGATTTTCGTTATGCAAAGCAACAAGAAATGCTCGCAAGAGTGAGTGAATCAATGAAGTTACTTCGTGAAGATTCACATACAACTAATGCCGTTGTTTTTGCTTCAGAATTAAGAAAAGAACATCGTACACACCAAGCAAATGTCATCCGTTTCATGCTTCATGTTTTGAAAGATTATTCAGATGCACCACATGATTTAAGGAACGAAAGACCAGTTGAAATATGTAATATAATCAAGAACTTATACGAAAAGGAAAATCTGTACATCCCGTACATTTAGTCACGGGGGAAAGATGAAAAAGGATGTTATTCTGTAGCAAGAAGGAAGTGGTTTAAAACAATTGAAGAAGCTAAGAAGGAGATAGAAAATCCTATAAATAATAGGAAAGCAATAATCATCCCAGCTAGAGAGTTGGGGTTCTTACAGACGGAGTGGTACGATGAAGAAAATCCCAGGTGATTGGTTTAAGGATTTTTATACCCCTGTTCAGCATAGTGGAATGGGTTATGGAGACGATCGGAATTTTGAGAAAGGTTTAGAGACCAGATCTCTTGAGGAATTAAAGCAATTACAGATTGTTATGATAGAAGGAGGTATTTTATTCGATAATTTGAAGGAAGCAGAAGATTATTGTGAATATGAGATGTATCGAGAGACTGAAGGTATCATACCTAGGGCTCCAGGGACATTTCATGAGGAGTGTTTGGTAGATGGTTTAAAACTATACATCCCAAAAGAAAGGAATATGCAATGGCAACAAGGAAAGATTATGTAGGAATAGCGTCAGCAATCAAGAAAACAAAACTGGAATGTCCACGAGCTAGAAAGAGGATCGAGAATAATGTGGAGGAACAACTGATAAAATTTTTTACAAAAGATAACCCACTTTTTGATAAGGACCTATTTAAAGAGGCGTGTCGCTTATGACTGAACCATTAGAAACAAATGAAGCGTATTTTCGTTTCTTAGATGAGATTCGAGAATCAGGTGTAACAAATATGTTTGGAGCTGCCCCATATCTACGGGAGATGTGGCCGGAGCTTAATCGTGAAGAAGCAAAAGCAATAGTAATTCTATGGATGAAAACATATGAGAAAGGATATCGGGGGATTGCCACCGAGGCTACCGGATAAAGGGATAGTCTCAATTGACATTGAAACTCGCGATGATGGTCTAAAAGATTATGGGCCAGGAGTTAGACGGGGATCTTATATAATTGGGGTTGCTGTAGCCCACGCAGATGGCGCTAAAATCAATTCGTGGTATTTACCATTCAACCACGAAACAGGATTCAATCACGATGAATCTGCGGTGAAACAGTGGTGCCTGGATAATCTGTGTCGACCGAATCAACCAAAAACGGGGGCCAATCTAATGTACGATCTGGACTTCCTATGGGATTGGGGAGTTCGAGTTACAGGTCCATTTTATGATATACAGATTGCGGAACCTTTATTAGATGAAACTAGAAAATCTTATTCCTTAAACAATATAGCCAAATCATACCTTAGTGAAGAAAAAACTGATGAGGGTTTATTAGATTGGGTAAGAACAAACTTAGGAGCAAAAACTAAAGACCCATATTCTAACATTTGGAGAGTACCCTCAGAAATCATTGAAGGTTATGCTAAAGGGGACGTGGAGCTCCCCCTGAGGGTATTTGAAATTCAAAAGGAGGAATTAAAAAGAAAAAACCTCTGGGATTTATTTATGCTTGAGGTTAATCTTTTACCCATGCTTTTGGATATGCGTCAAAAGGGCGTTCGAATCGACGTGCGAAAAGTTCAACGTCTAGAAGTTGAATATGATCGTGAGATAGCCTCTTCACAAAGAAAGTTAAACGATATTGCAGGAATCGAAGTTAATCCAAACGCAGGTGCTTCGATAGCCATAGCGTGTGATCGGCTTGGGATAAAATACCCTCTTACAGCCAAAACAAAAGCACCCTCCTTTACTCGTCCCTGGATGGAAAGTCAAAGTCATGAACTCTTCAAACATCTGTTAGATTTACGACAATTTAAAAAGCAACAGACAACTTTCCTACAAGGATCCATAGATAAATATCTGATAAGCGGTAGAATCCACTGCCTATTTCATCCCTTAAAATCGGATAGCCATGGAACTGTAAGCGGACGTTTTTCAAGTTCCAATCCCAATCTCCAGTTTATCCCAGCGAGGCATCCTGTCTTAGGACCAGCGACTCGAGGATTATTTCTACCCGAAGAAGATGAAACATGGGTTAAGTTTGATTACTCAGCCATAGAGCCACGGGTTACTCTGCATTATGGTGAAGGCCCAGTTGTTGAGAAAGCATCCTCCATGCTTAAACAAGATCCTTCCATGGATATCTATAAACCCATGATGGAGATGTTACCTCACTTACCCCGAAAGGTTATAAAGACTATTTATCTGGGAACGGCTTATGGGATGGGCTCAGAAAAATTGTCCCATCAACTAGGAATACCCGATCATGAGGCAATGAAAGTAATTACAGATTTTAATCGTGCTTTACCTTATATACGAAATCTATCTCGGGCCTGTATGCAGCGGGCCGAGAAAGTAGGATATATAAGAACCCTATTGGGTCGGCGAAGACACTTCAATACCTTTGAACCTTCCTTCAACAAACTCAGACAACCGCCTCTTCCCAGACGAGCAGCTCAAGCAAAATGGGGTAATCGAATAAGACGGGCCTATACATACAAGGCCATGAACGCTTTAATTCAAGGAACATCTGCTGATATCATGAAAAAAGCAATGTTGGATTTATATACATCTGGAATCACTGATGAGGTGGGAGTCCCCATGATAACTTGTCATGATGAGGTCGATTTTTCCATCCCCCCTGGTAATAGATTTGATGGAATAGTCAAAGAAATAAAAAATATAATGGAGAAAACAGTTGATCTTCATGTACCTTTAGCTGTAGATGTAGAAACAGGAGATTCATGGAACGTGGTCAAGTAAGATTGATTCAACAAGATTATATAGACGATCCTTGGAAGATGTTGGTGGGCTGCATATGTTTGAATCGAACAAGCAATTATCAAGTAAGGAAGACTCTTCCAGAAATATTTGAGAACTATCCCGATTATGATTATTTAGCGAATTGGCAAGAATGGTCCTCAAGGGGCAAAAGACCCCTACCACAGATAATTAGACCCCTTGGTTTGATGAACCGTCGATCTTCTAGTCTAAAGCGTTTTTCTGAAGATTGGGGAAGACTTATCAAGAAATGTCGGTATGTAGATTGGTGGGATCTAAAGCAGCTGACAGGTATGGGAAAATATGCTATAGATTCTTATAGGATATTTATTGAAGGTTACCATAATATAAATACTACAGATTTAAGATTAAGTGATTATATCTCTAGTAATGAACCTCGATTCGAGGAAAGGAATATTTGGTATGTCCCTGAGAATTATCCTCAGTAACATTTTTTTATTTTTGGGTGTAACGACCCGCGTGGGGTTAAAAGAATTTACTGTGGCGCGTTCTGCGACGTTTAATAACAACTAATTTCAAATTTTTATAATGAATACAAAACATAATAAGAGATTTACACCAGAATATAACTCTTGGTTCATCATGAAGCAAAGATGTTACAATCCAAAAGCTTACGGGTATAAGTATTATGGGGGCAAGGGTATAAAGGTCTGTGATGAATGGCTAGACGATTTTGGTACTTTCTATCAGAACATGGGACCTAAGCCTTCCGATAAATGTGGGCTATCTAGAAAAGATCCAGAAGAGGATTTCAACCCTGAAAACTGTATATGGATCGAGAGAAGAAAGCCGAATAAACTTTTTGTCGAAAAAGACGGAGAGAACTTGTCACTCAAAGATTGGTCAATCAAGCTGGGTGTTCCTTACCAGACTCTACGACATAGGTATCATAAATTTGGTTCTACGGAGGAGATACTTCATGCGTGAATCTGCATTTTGGAAATATCTACGCGAGGGTATGAAAAAAACCTGGTTAGCAGATAGGATTGAAACAGGTACGACCAAGGCGGGTGTCCCTGACGTTTTTTATGCTATTGATGGATCCTGTGGATGGATTGAGTTAAAAATGATGTCCTCAATGCCAAGGGATAAAACCTCTAAAATGAAAACTAAAGTTTCGGCTTTACAGCTTCATTGGTTAAGAACTCGGGCAAAAGAGGGTGTAACTACCTGGATGTTTTTTCAATGTGCTTTACCAAAAAGTTATTATCTAACTTCAATGAAGTATCTAAACAGTCATAGTTTAACAAAAGACTTTGTTTTGAATAATTCTAAAATATGGGAAAACAGAATAGATTTTAATGAACTGGCAGAAATACTCCAAAACGGAACCCTTTAAATTCCAGCAGGAAATAGTAGATAAATCCTGGAACGAAGAATACTATGGGTTGTTCTTAGAACAGGGGACAGGTAAGACTAAAATTGCTATTGATACTATCAATAGATTGATACTAGAAGATAAGATTGATGCTGCAGTTATTATCTGCCCCAAATCCTTGATATTCAACTGGGTAAAGAATGAGATACCAAAACATTCTAAAATACCTCTATCCTCGAAGCAACTTCTAGTGACTAATTATGAAAATCTTAAGGGTGTAGAACATTTTTTACATTCTAGGAGATGTATTCTAGTGCTAGACGAGTCGAGTAAGATCAAGAATCGTCGGGCTCAGAGGACTTCTAAGTTACTGAAATTATCCAAGCGACCAAAATACAGGAGGATATTAACAGGAACGCCAGTAACGCAAGGAGTTCAGGATCTATTCTCACAATTAGAGTTTCTCAAGAAGGATTTATTAGGAAACTATTATCAATTTAAATATCATTATCTTATCATTAGGAGAATGTCAATAGGAACTAGATCATTCGATAAGATAGTCGGTCATAAGAACATTGAACAGTTGCATAAGATACTAGATACATTTTGCTCTCGAGTATTGAAGACAGAAGTTTTAGAGCTTCCAAGTAAGATCTATGACCGAGTAGTTGTTGACATGGTTCCTGATCAGCGATCCATCTACAATGAACTCAGACAAAATATGATTGTCGAAGTTGATGACAATGTTCTCACTACTCCGGAAGTAATTACTAGACTTTTACGATTACAGCAGATCTCGGGAGGGTTCATGCCTACGGATGATGGAGAGATCATAGCATTTAACCCTAATCCAAAGATTGATGTTCTAATGGATATCTTGAATCCACAAGAGAAGACGGTCATCTGGTGTAGATTTATCGCTGAAATAAAAGCAATCCAGAGTAAGATCAATAAGGAATTCGGAGAAGGTTCTGCTGTGACCTTTATTGGTGAAAATACTCAGGAAGAACGATTCCAATCCGTGGACTCGTTTCAGAATGGAGATGCTAAAGTCTTCGTTGGAAATCCACAAACAGGAGGGATGGGATTAACCCTGACTAGTTCTAATCGAGTGATCTATTTCTCCAATGATTTTTCATTAGAGAACCGACTTCAGTCGGAGGATCGTACTCATAGAATTGGTCAAGAAAATCCTGTGACGTATACTGACTTATTATGCAATAGATCAGTCGATTCATACATATTACAAGCTCTCAGAAATAAGCGTAATGTTTCTGAAGCTGCAACTGATTTCGTAGGAGCTTCACTTGAAATTTGAAAGAGGATTTGGATACCATAATAGAGTATCCAATTGTAGAAGTTATAGGGTGATGAAAGTAAAAGAGAGAAGAGTAAATGGTTTTGTAATGGCTCGTTTTGTTTATAGGGCTGATTATAAACAAGAAGAGACTTGGATTGAAGGACCCAAATTCAGGACTTTAGATGAAGGAAAAAAATGGTGCTTCAATCACTCGAGAAGCGATTGAAGAAGCAACCAAAAAATATTTAGAGAAGGGGGGTAAGATCAATAAGTCCTATGATGATATCCCTGCGGAAGAACAAGAAAAGATGAATAAGGTTTTATCTGATCTGGAGGATTTCAATAGGCATAAATCGTGAGAGAAGTACTTACGTGGCAGTTTATTCTCATGACATCTGCTTTAATTTTTCTTGGATTTGAAGGGTGTCAATCAACAAATAAGGCGGGGTTTTCCGAATGTAAATCTTGTCAAAATGATAATATCTATTATCCAATTCAACGGTACACAACAATGTGTCCTTGTGGAGGGCGTTGAAGGATTATTCTATGCAGGATCAGGATTAAGCTGACTTTTGCTATAATCCACATGCTGGATACATTCTTTTGAGAATCCATTGATGACTGATTCCTGCAGGGGATTATAAGGGGGAACCCAGTTTTTCATGAAATCTGATCCTCGAATGACATGTCTAAATTTATCCAGGATACAAGAGCATATAGTTTTATAATCATCTGGCCAGAATGATTCACTCCTAAATTGTTTTTGTTCCAGGGTACGCCAACAACTATCTACGAAAGAATAGATAAAACTAGAGGGGTATTTTGTATAAGGTAACTGTTCGGATTTTTCTTGGGCATGGGCCAAAGCTACTTGTAAAAAAATATAGCATATAAAAGTAACAATTGCTATAGCAAACATAGAAATAACCAGGATTATGGATCTAATAATCTTGGAGTTCGTTAATTTTTTGAATTTTTCTTTTTGAGTGTCCATCGTTTACCCCGTTTTTTCTTTTTTTCAAGGGTCTTCCAACTTTCTTACCGTAAGTTCCAGGTCCGTATGGCATATAGAGCTCCTATTTCTTTTTTCCTCCCCAGTATTCGTAGGCATGTCCTTCGTCTATGAGAAGTTGGTTTATGTTTGTTTTGTCTTCGGGTAAGATCAAGTCCGCCAAAACTCTACCGAATTTACCCTTGGAATCTTTAGACGTTTTCAGGATCACCCCCTTTCCATCAACGAGTTCTCGAAGTCGGGCCTTGGCCGCCAAGCCCTTTTCCTTTTCTGCCGGATCTCTAGTTCTGCTTTCCCAAGCATCAATTCCAGCTAATCGGACCCTGGCTTTGTACCAGATATCGAATCCCAGATCGATCGAAGCATCAACTGTATCACCGTCAACCACTCGATCAATTTGTGCCTTATATTCGTACATTTCCTTCTGGATCTATAGATAATTTCATTTATGCTTTCTTGCATTTTTACGTGTAATTCTCGGACCATATCTCCTCTTCCATCTTCGATATAATTTAGGTTTTTTCCATGCGAGGAACTTTTTTTGCTTGTCTGATCGGAAGGGCATCAGATTCCTTTAATATATGATTTTTTTGATGGAGCTCTAATTCATCTAAATTAGAAAAAATCTTATCACATTCAAAACAAGAGCACCACTTATATTTTGTAAAAAAATCTAGATCATAAGGGAGCAACGTTGTCCCTGTCTTCACAACCACAGGGGTTATCTTCGGTGCAGCTGCAGGGATCGCAATCACAGTTGGTGCATTTGCACTCTTGATTTGGGCATGGGGTCATATGGAGTTTACTGTCATGCATTATAATCTTTTCCCTATTTCGTCAACTACTTGACCCAATAGTTTTTTAGCTTCAGGATTATCCCCGATCTGATCACGAACGAAATTTTTCATTTGATCTCCAGTTAGATCATTGGCTTTATCCGCCACAGCATCGAAGATGGCACTTACCAGATATTTAACCAGCATAGCTTCAATCATGAGAACCTTTGTTTTTATTTAAGTGTGTGGAAATAACTTCAACAAGACTATCATCCAAGTCATTTGTTGTCTTTTTAGATAACCAGATAAGTATTTCTAGAACGATTTGAATGACCATTCTTTCTGTCACTATGGAAGTGACGACTCTACCCATTGATTTTGCCACGATTTGTGATAACATAAGACCTCGTTTTTGATGGTTTATTAACGACCTATTCTTTCTACTTCTCTTTCTACATTTTGTAAACGCACATCCACTCCTTCTAAATCCTTATCGACTCTGGCGTTCATCCTGTCAATCGACTGGGTTACACTCATAATAACACCCTGACTGTCTTTCACAAGCTCTATTATTTTATCATCCAATTTCTCTTTCCTTTTGAACAGAGTCCATATTGTAAAACCCATTACCAGGAGTCCAATCCCCACTAAGCCTTGTTCTAAGAGCATTGCGGGGATATCTTCTATACCTGTAGGGTTGGGCTGTGCCTGGTGTGTGTAGTAATTTTGTGGAACTATATTTGTCGCGTATCCTTCGTTCGGGGCGAACGGTCTTGAGTGATCCATGATTCCTCATCTTAATTTATGATTTGCTGCCCCTTATATCTACTATATACTTGTTCTAATTCTTCAATTAGATCTGCAGTTTCTCGAATCAGTTTCCAAGCTTTAAAAAAAGCTTCAGGATCATCTCGTTTTTTTTTCCATAAGTCACTAAGAGAAGTTATTCGACTAAGATTTTTTTCGATATGATCTTCTAATTCTTCCAAAGGTCCATACAAATCACTCATTGATTGAGTCCCATGAGGTAATCAGTTTTACCTTTACCCTTTTTTATTGCTGTCATTACTTGATTACGGTTCGATCCATCACGTTTATAGGAACAATGAACCCATCCGCTTTGGGGATCATTTTTGGTATAAAATTCTAGAATAAGTTGATCAAATTTTAATTTAGCTATAATCCATGAACATAAGTCATAATTAGATACTGAATAACATTCAAAATCAGCAGCTTCACCTTTACAATGAGAGCTATCCTTACTACCTCCGATTGCTTTATTTAGATCCGGAACTCTGAGACCTGAGCTTATGCTTACAACCCCAAATTCATCCCGGATTGGCTGGAGAATGGCTTGGGTCAATATCGATAATGAGACAAGTTGTTCCCCATTAGGTTTATTCTCTATTCCAAGTCTTTCAGCCGTACTTGATATTATCAGCTCCTTGAGGTGGAAATTCTTGGTTATTTTCATGTTTTTTCTTTATATGATGATCCGCTGATTCTGTACTATCAAACCAGTATCCTAAACAACTGGTAAGATTACCAACCAATGCTCCCAGAAGAACTGATGATAATGTCTCCATACTTCCGGGTAATTCTACAAAGAAGATGAGAACTAGAAGAACACAAAAAATGCTTAGTAACATCATGCTAAGTATAGCTCTTACGATAATACCTCTCATTTCTCTTATATCTTCGCCCAGCTTACCCATTTTGAAGGAGCATAATGTTCCACATGGGATACTTTATCACAAAAAATAGGAATTTGCATTGTGATTCCGTGTTTAGGATGTGTTAACCAGCTTGCTTGCATGGGAGGCTCAGGAGGAAATCCCAGCGTATATGCAAATTCATCGTATCCTTTTAAAGAACCGTTTACAATCCTTGACCGTAGCATGGCTAATTGATGCCAGTGTCCACAGATAAGAACATCATATGGATCTCCCAGTCCCATCTGCCTAGTTCGTCTACGGTGATCTCCCCGCGTCACAGGACCAAGCATCCCAATAATACCATCACCCCCACGCCCCAGCATATCTCCGTGACTTAAGAGATAAGTCGTGTTATGGATCTTATACATGACATCAGGACCTGTAGGAATTACAAATTTTATTCTATCATCATGCTGGAAATATTTCTCTACCATACAGTAAAGAAACCAATCAAAGGATGTATAGGCCCTTCTTTTGAATCTTTTATTCTGGGTGTATCGCCCGTGATTCCCAGTAACACCAAATACTGCAATTTTTGGAAAATGGAGGATCAGTTTTTTGATTCCCGCTATAAGAACTTCGCTTAGATCCATCACTGTGGGCATAATATCCATTTCATTAGTTTCTCTCAGCTCATCGTGGATTGTCCCAGAAACCATGTCCCCCCCAAGAATAACAACACATCCTGGGTATTCGGGTAAAGATACGTGTTTATGATAGACTTCAATAAACCGGTCAAAGCATAATTTTGCCCTTTCGTTTGCTATTTCTAAATTATATTGGTTTTTTCCGGATATTTCGCTAGGATCTACGACTTCGGCCCAGTGCCAATCGGATAAAAATAACGTGGGAGTCCCGGAAATCTTATCTTCTGATTTTTCCGAAATCCATTTTGGGGGATCTATAGATTGTCGAGAAAGATTAAATGCTTTCTGTCGAATTTCTTCGGCGAGATTTTGTTCTCGGTATTGTTCTCGGAGAAGTCTTTTTAATCGAGTTATTTCATCTTTATATGATTGCTCCTTTTCGTTTTCAAGTTCATCTACTTCTATAATTGTCGTGGTATATTCAAGTTCTTCTGCCATTGGTTATAACCGAATGATTTCTCTATCAGAGCATCCTCGATTCGACCCAGACGCAAATCGATGTTCTTGACATCCCTATGAACTTCAATGAGAGTGTCATGATCTTGCTTCCATGTGTGCCATATTAAACCACAGAGAGCAATACCAATCGTGGATCCTATGCTGATTAGAGCTATTTTAGAATTAGTCATTTATAGAATATATGAGTATCTATCTGAGTTGTTTTCTTTTTTATACTGGCCCATCGGGGGGTAACATAATCTGCATGATAGAATCTTGCCCCGTCAGTAATATCAATGATCCAATTTTTCCTAAAAAGAACCTGGCTTGCCATCTCCACGGAATTGCGCCAAGCTACCTTATTCCGTATAGTATCGGGTTCTCCATCACAATACCAACTAAACTGGCACCTGTTTAGTTTTTCTCCCCCCTGGTAGACTACAGCACAAATTGTACCTGGGAATCTAAAATCTTTAACTCGATTTAATGTTGTTAGAGCAACAGCCAGTTTTCCTGCAGTTGACTCATTCCTGCTCTCGAAATAGATATTCTTGGCTAAGCAGGTTATTTCTTCAGGTGGGATTATATTATAGGGACTACTATCTACTGGCGAGAGAAAATAAGTTCCTATTGCGAGTAAGAGTAGGAGAGCGATAAAAATCTTTTTGAATGTATCCATACGGTCCTTTTAAGTTATTTCTTAAAGGAGTATCGAATTTTTGTCGACACTCGTCCCCGTACTGATTCACCGTAGACTCATATTCTGGATCGAACTTTCCTGTAGTAGTTTTTTGTTCAATTTGTTCTTTTATAAAGTGTTCATCATACTTTGATCTGAGTTGATCTATAAAGCAATCACATATATTTGCTACTTTATCTTGGGTCATGTTTTTTGGATCGCTTAAACTCGTAAATACTGAACACCTTATCCAACTACCACGAATAAGTTCTGTTTTATATGTCCCCGAGAATGGAGTCTCTACTTTTGATGTACATGAGTATATAAGTAAGATCAATGGGATTAATAATAGAATTTTCATTTTGTTTTAATCCGTTACAATCCACGATCAAATAAGAGTTAATATACCTATTATTATAAGTTCAATCATCACGGCTTCGGGTACTTGTCTTTTACTGCCTTAATATCCTTTTTCCATTCATTGATTCCAGAATGGTAGATTTTATCTAGCTGGTCAGCTTAATAATTACTCACTAAAAATCCTGAAAAATATGATGAGGTTCCCTCTAAATCCGCAGCGGCTGAACCTGCA
>Ga0098033_1000238_pt1 | contig 27624 bp, 23 predicted proteins | sample 1_EtaG_FD_75049 | JGI IMG/M metagenome (GOLD analysis project Ga0098033, IMG submission 75049) | Marine viral communities from the Subarctic Pacific Ocean - 1_ETSP_OMZ_AT15124 metaG | ecosystem: Environmental > Aquatic > Marine > Oceanic | place: Pacific Ocean | collected 2015-01-07
ATCCCTACCCTGCTCATGATTCCCCAATGCTATGGTCTATTACGCCCCTAGCATGGTGAATCAATAACGTGCTATACAATAATGTAAGTCTTTTTACGCTGCTAAGTACCGTAGTAGTTGAATCTACTCGCTTGACTGTAATGGTCTAAAATGCCCTATACAACTAACGAAGCAAATCACAAAGCAGGTTTGTACTGAAAAGTATGACACGACCCAGTGAGCCGTGCCATACGAGAGAGAGAGAGATTAGCCTTTGAAGTTGGAAAGAATGCGTCCGATTGAGGAATCTTTATTGCCTGAATAATGGTCGCGCACATCAAGGGCTGTAACGCAACGCGCTACGCTTGCGCCTAAATGCTTTTTAGCACATACGTTGACGGATGCACCGAGCGCGCTCAAAGCATTTATTTGAGTCTTGTACCACGCACAATACTCAGATGCCCATGCTTCGTACTTACCATGATATGCAAGTAATTTTGCATGATTAGCATCGATATCAGCAGATGTGGTGGTATCGTTGAGGCGAGCAAGTGCGGGCTGCTTGGGTCGCAAGGTTCCAACGTTGTTAAGCGCTGAGATGATTGCAAGCAAATCGTTAGCACTTGGCGCAGGATTCTTAACAGTAACTTGTACCTTTGCTTTCTTTGCTTTGGTTGTGGTTTTGTTCATTGTGGTCTCTTTTGCTGTTGCAGTTGTCATCATACAACTCCTTATATTATGTGCCATAGTTGACACGAGGTAATGATGCAGGGGAATACCCTGCGATATTGTGGATACTACCATATTTATCGACAATGGCAACAGATATATCCAACTATTATTGACATTTTGGCAACAATATGCAATTATATTGATACAGGCATACTCTGTTAAGGTTCTGTTAGGTGGTACACCTATCATGCGCGAATAACGCAGGAATACCTAACATATACCTAACAGCTTGCGCAGGAAGCAAGGGGCAATACGCAACACCTTCGAGATACATTTCGAGGGGGGGGGAGCCCCCAAAGGGATTACAACACCCCACACCCCCTTCCCCGTCCATTATCCAGCCTGATTTACCTTGTCGCCATTTTGTCCACACCTTCTGCTTCACTTAGTTTGTTTCTTCTATAGGGGGAATTGCCTTGAGTTTATATTATTTGTGTGGAAAGTGTTGACAATTGGCGACACTCTGGATCAAGGAAATAAAAAAATTATTAAAATTGTTACATTTTCCTTGCAATGTATTGGCGTGTTAGTGTATTATCCCTATAGCAGGGTAGGTATCTGTTAGGGTATTCCTGTTTGATGAAGGTAAGTCCTTCCGCCTAAGCGGGCGAATTGAGCAGGGAATGTCCAATAGGGTAGCAGTCCCGTATGCGTCAGATGACATGGTGTCATTTGGCTTTTTTTCGTATACGGACTTTATTGGAGAATACAATGTCCTCACAAATTACTACCGCTTTTGTAGAACAATATAAAAGCAATGTCATGAACCTGGTTCAACAAAAGGGCAGTCGCTTACGCGGTTGTGTTATGGTTGACTCTTCGGTTAATGGCAAGAAAAAGTTCACTGAACAGGTTGGAACAACGGAAGCCCAACGGCGTACATCACGTCACAGTGACTCACCCCTCGTTAACACCCCTCACCTTAGACGTTCGTTGACCCTTGACGATTACGAATGGGGCGATTTGATTGATCAAGCAGACAAGGTTCGTCTATTAATTGACCCAACTAGTTCTTATGCGCAGAATGCGGCATGGGCTATGGGTCGCGCAATGGATGACGTTATCTTCGATGCACTTCATGGAACTGCTTACACAGGCGTTTCAGGTAGCACGTCAACCTCCTTGCCGGCAGGGCAAAAAATTGCAGTCACTGTGCAAGATGGTGCCGGAACCTCCGACGCTGGCTTGAACACTGCAAAACTACGTGCAGCACGAAAGGTTCTTTTGTCGAATGAGGTTTCCCAAGACGAAGAACTGTTCTGTGCTGTGAACGCACAAATGATTGACAACCTTCTTCAGACCACTGAAGTTGGAAGTTACGACTACAACAGTGTAAAAGCACTTGTTCGTGGCGAAATCGACACCTGGATGGGCTTTAAGTTCATCCACTCAGAGCGATTGAACACACTAATCTCTGGTGGTGCTGACCAAGCGTGCATGGTATGGGCAAAGAGTGGTCTTGAACTCGGCATCGGTTCTGATGTCAAGTCTAGCATCGCACCCCGTGCCGATAAATCCTTCTCGACATACGTTTACTACTCAATGTGCTTGGGTGCTACTCGTCTCGAAGAAGAAAAAGTTGTTGAAATCGCTTGTGACCCAACTGCGGGTATAACAGCGTAATTTACTGGGGTTTTACTTGAACCAGAAGCAACACGTCATCACCTGACCCCATGATGGCGGCTTCGGCTTCTTTAAGGAGATTTAGATATGGCTACTACCAAATCAAATCTAGTTACAAATCTGGATGCAGTACCAACTGTATTCAACGACGTTGGTCTTTCGGGCGGTCGCGTTCGAATTGCCATGGACAATTTCGAGGTGGCTGCTGCTGATTTTGATGCAGATGGAGATATTATCCGTCTGTGCCGTCTCCCTGCAAATGCCCGCGTTTTGAGCATAAAACTTTGGAACGATGCAATGGGTACATCCTCTGCACCAAATGCAGGGATTTATCCAACGAATAGCGATACCGCTTCTGATGAAGATTTCTACGCCACCGCGGTAGATACCTCATCTGCTGTAGCGGGTACAGAAATCCGCTTTGAAGCGGCAGACATCAACACGGCTGGTGACAAACTTTGGGAAAACGCTGGAGCTTCCAGTAACCCAGGTGGTCATTACGATGTCGCGTTGACACAAACTGCGACTGTTTCGGGCGGTTCTGCCTTTACCTGTGCTTTTGAAGTACTGTATACTATTGACTAAAAGACTCTAGGTTGTGTGATTGTGGGGGTGGGCTTCGGCTCATCCCCCATGATTACGAGGAAAATCTTATGACTGCAAGTGCTACAACAGAAGTAGATCTGGCAAACATGGCTCTGATAATGTTGGGGCAACAGCCAATTAGCGCCCTGAACGATGACAACAACCGCGCTAACCTTGTAGATGCTCGTCTTGCCGATGTGCGCGATACCGTGCTTAGGTCGCACCAATGGAACTGCGCCACTATGCGGGCTTCCCTGTCCGCAGATGCGACTACCCCTACATGGGGCTACAAGTATCGTTTCGCATTACCGGCCGACTTTATTAAGTTGGTCAAAACAGAAAACAATACAACCGATTACCGAATAGAGGCAGGGAACCAATCAGAAACCCCAACGGGTACTGACCCTATTTTGTTTATTCTCACCGATGAGGCTGAATTGAACATCACGTACGTTTATCAAATAACGAATGTTGCTATGATGGATGTTACCCTCAAACAAGCCATAGCCACACGGCTCGCAGCAGACATAGCGATTGCCGTGTCAGGCGAAGTTGCCTTAGAAGGGGCGATGATGGCTAAATACCAACTTACCCTTGCAGAAGCGAAGTATGAAGATTCAACGGCTCATAGCGATTTAGAAACATTAAGGGGCGGGGAATGGCTCGACGCGCGTCTTGGTGGGGGTACAAGTCGAGACTTCCCACCTCTTGATGGAGGCGGGGCGCCAACCTAATGCCTAAAGCAATAAAAGTATCAACTAATTTTACGGCGGGGGAAATATCACCTCGCCTTTTAGGTAGAACCGACCTCAAGAAGTACCAGAACGGTGTACGCAAGTTAGAAAACTTCGTGCCGCAAGTACATGGTGGTATTGAGCGTAGACCGGGAACGATGTTTGTTGCGGAAGTGTGGTCTGACGCCAGTATTGATCCGCCACCACGACTAATTGAGTTTCAGTACAACCAAGAACAGTCGTATGTGTTAGAGGTTGGGGTGAATGAAGTGGACGACGAGGGGTACATTCGGTTTTTCCGACTTGATGCCACAACAGGTGACCCCATCCTACTCACTGACCCAGTAGAAGGTGATGCCCCGACCATTAAGAGCGCATTAAACTTCACTAAAGCAGATTTGCCTGATATGCAGTTTGCACAATCGGCAGACATTCTTTACATCTTCTCAGAAAACCACGAAATGCGGAAACTGAGTAGGAATAGCATAGATGACGATGAAGCAACAAGTTGGGATTATGAAGTTTGTGTGTATAATGACGGTCCCTACCTACCGATGAACTCGGACGAAGATATATACCTGAAGCAAGCGGGGTCTGGGGGAGCAGGAGACAGTTGCGGCTTCTCCTTTGAAAATGGAGCAGGGTTATCAGTCGATGTACTAGAGTACGATGGAGCCCTTGCTGCTAATGCTCAAAAGGACGTGGGGCGGCTCATTCGCATTGAAGATGATGCACTCGGATTCCCAATAGAAGCATTCACAGCCGGAACTTGGGATACAACTGACCCTGATGCGCCGCTTTGGGACCCTCCGGCCACCATAACGGTAGGAGAAGATGAGAATGAAGTTAAAATGTATAGCCTTGTTGGTGAAGAGGGGGAAGAAGGCAAGCGGATTGAGTTTCTGAAAGTATCGTTTGGTATTCCAGAATTAAACGATACGGTGTATATAGGCAGGAACTTTACAGAAGTAACGGAAACCTCAACTAAGTTTGATTTGTACCACCCAGACACAGGAGAAGGCATCGGGTTTCCTTACCTGGTAGATGATAACCCCCTTCTTTCTGCGAACATAGACGGCACTGCCCGTTACGAGAAAGCATCACACATAGGATGGGGGAGAATAGCGACTATAACCTCTGCGTCTGCATGTACCGTCACCATAGAAGATGAAACACCAAACATGTCTGGCTCACGAACACGCAATTGGCGCTTGGGCGCTTGGTCAGAAACACAAGGATACCCACGGACGGGGCGTTTTTATCAAAACCGTCTCTGGTCAGCATCATCTAAAACAGAACCTCAAACACTTTGGTCATCAGGGACAGGCGCATATAATTGTTACAGCCCCTCCACTGTGAGAGAGGGCGTAGTCTTAGATGAAAGCGCAATAACAGTTACGTTAAGTGATTCTCTGGTAAACAAGATAAACTTTTTAGAGGGAGATACAGCAGGACTTGTTGTGCTTACCACTGGCGGTGAGTGGCTAGGCAGGGGGACAAACCCACAATCCGCCCTCACACCGACAGACTTAGGATTCCAAAAGAGTAGTTACTACGGTTCTATTAGCACGATTCACCCCCTGCGAGCAGGGACATCTGTTCTGTTTGCACAGAGAGATGCTAGGGTAATCAGAGAACTAACCTACGAGTTTGGGCAAGACAGGTTTACAGCACCAAACATTACCTTACTCTCAGAGCATATAACAAAAGACGGCATTATTGATTCTGCATATCAAAGCGGGGTGTCAAACCGTTTATGGTATGTCCGCAAAGATGGTTCAATGCTAACCATGTCGTACGAAAAGGCCGAGGAGGTCATGGGCTGGGCAGAACACACCCTAGCACCCTCAGCAGCAGGAGTAAAAGCGGAAGTACTGTCAGTTGGAGTTACACTAGACGATGAAATAGATAACGTGTGGGTCTTGGTTAAACGAGATGTAGACGGGACAAGCAAATATTATGTGGAGATGCTAGATACAGGGCTACAATCGTATGAGGACCATGAATACGCATTTTATGTAGATTGTGGTGTAAAGGGGTACTCTGCATCGCCCGCGCATGGGTGGAGTGGATTGCTACATTTGGCAGGGGAAAATGTGTATGTGTTAGGAGACGGCGAAGAATACGGACCTTACACCGTAGACGCGGCAGGCGCGATAGCGATGGCTCCAGCAGACGCATCGAGCAGGGTTGCAATAGGTCTAAAATATACTTCTGTTATGGAAACCCTTCCACTCATCATCGACCCAAGCAAGGGCGACACAAGGGGCAAACTGAAACGTGTATACAAGGTAATGGCGAATCTTTATAGATCGTTGGGCGGTAAGATGGGAACACCAGAACAGGTATATTCTGTTGCATATCCAACTGCAACGAGCGAAGAACTAAATACAAAAATGTTTGAGATAAACATTGCTGATAATGCTCAAAGGGAAACAATCATCCGTTTTGAGCAAAGCGGATTACAGCCTACAAACTTGCTTTCCATAGTTGCGGAGTTTCAAATTGGCCAATTTTAACGCATACACATTTAAGCCGAAACACTTTGACGGTTTTGTTCCGCAGGAGAAGCAAATAATGGAATATGCCCGCTTCAAAGAACATGGTAAAGAGATGGCCGATTATTTAGAATCGGAATGCAATACGGTAAGTATTCAGCGTAACAATGTGACTATATTTATCTTTGGCATTATCCCGCTACCTAACAATGGTTGCCATGGCTGGCTTTTCTTCGCAGATGAAGTGGAAGGGTCGGACTTAGTGGTAGCGGTTAGAATGCTCAAGGGCGCCATGGAAGCGTTACATGAAATGGGATACGAATGGATACAAACCCCTGTGCGGACTGACTTTGAGCAAGGCGAACGCATGATAAAAATGATTGGGTTCAAAGAAACAGAAATAGAAGAAGATTTAATGGACGATGGAACAATGTATAAATACTGGATGAGGGTCTTTTAATGGCAGCAGCAATACCGTACATTCCTATGGCCATGTCCATGCTTAGTAGTGGCGCAAAAAGCCAGGCGCAGACACAGGGCGCTCAGGCGTCTGCGGAAGTATATCGTCTCCAAGCGATGCAAAATCGCATAGGGGCAGCCACAGAGCGCCAGTGGGCAAGATACAACGCTGCGGCTGCAAGGGGAGAGGGGATACGTCAGGGTCAAAAGATTGAAAGAGCGGGGGAACGTTTCTTAGGCAAGATAGCCCCTCAATACGCAGTGGCTGGCGTAGAGATGTCGGGGACACCTATGGACGTCATGGCAACTCAAATAGAAATAATACAAGAACGCAAAGCAGAAGTGTTAGCAGCAGGCCACCAAGAAGCGAACGCAGCCTTGTATAAGGGGGACTTGGCTGCTTACGATAGATTAGTAAATGCTGATATACAAGACTTCCTTGCTGAAACAACACTTGGGGCAAATGCGTGGCGACAAGCAGGAAACTTGTTTGGGGCGGGTTACGGTTTCTACAGGATGGGCGGATTTGGAATGCTGGGCGACCTCTTTGGTGGCGGCGGCGATGGGAATATATAATGGTACAAATTGAAACACTAGGCGAAGGAGAAGGTGAACAGCAGCGTACTCCACGTATGCCGCAAGGTTCTGCCTCTACCTTGCCAGACTTCGCTCAAGCAGCCGCAGCCGTTGGCGAGGCGGCGTCAGAGACGTACGGCCTCATAAAAGCTGGGTCGGACAAGTTGATATTGGTTGATTTAGAGAGGCAATACACCGAAGAACAAACGAACGCTATGAAGTTTGCTAACAATCTTGCTCTTGAAGCGGAAAAGTTGCCTGCAAAAAACGCAGTTGAGTATTTCGACCACCACATGAAAGAGTACGATGAGGAACTGGCGAGCCGTGGGTTTGCGCCCATGGTGCGAGATAAACTCAAAGAATTTGTAAGTGAGTATACCGTCGATAAAGGGATGGCTGTACAAGCATCTGCGTTTAGGAGAGCAGAAACAGAACAAGAAGAAGCGTGGAAGGTCCAAAGCATTGAGATGATGGACGACTACATCGAAACAGGAAACACAATACAGTTTTTCAAAAACTTGGGCGAACTTTCCACTGCTATAGGCAACAGTTCGCTGTACGCAACACCAGACAAGAAGTTTCTTGCACAAAGAAAGGTCATCGCCTCGTTGGTGGGAGAGTTCGTCGGCCGAGAACTCGATGTCATGAAGGGTCTTACAGGTCAGGAACTTATAAATAAAGGTAAATCACTTAGAGGACTCATAGAAAGCGGTAAAATAGATCCTTCTCTCGTAGATATAGGTAAAATAAAACAGCAAATAAGAGGAGAGATTTCTAGGGGAATTGAAGAATCGGCTAGTATGTTGGGGGGTAATATTGCTTTAGCACTCGCAAGCGCTCCACGAACTCAGAACCTTACAGAACTGGCCGCAGGGTGGGAAAACTTATACAACCTACGAATGCAGAACGGCACCGGAACACGAACCAACGCGGAGAAAGATGCTATAAAATTGGCAAAAGGGTATTTTGGAAACTTGCAGCTGCCTGATAACGTGACACAAAAAGAATTGGATGCCATCGCAAAAGAGGTAGAAGATTATTTCTTTGAAAAAGGCGTTAGTGTCGATGGGAAAAAGTATATCAATGAAGAATATGAAAAAAGGAAAAAAGGGTTTGTAGCCGCCGCAGAAGATTTGAGTGCTGATTTTAGCCGGATGTTGGACGATAACGCCTTTAACCCTGCCGCTGCTATAGCCCAGATTAATGAACTTTTGGGTAGAACCGACATTGTTTCTGACAGAATGTCAGACGCTAATATATTAGACAAGATATTAGGGGAGCCATTAGAGAACCATCTAGCACATCTGGGTGTAAGTTCAGGTGCTAGAGAAAAAACTGAGCGGATTCTACAAGTGTACAAAACGTTTAACGTTATATCGGATGAGCAAGGTAAAGCAAAAAAAGCATTGGACGCAGCGCTAGAGAGTGGGGATACAGAAGCAGAACTGATTGTTAAAGATGAGTTGGCCACTATAGGTACAAAGGGATCTATAAAACCCCACATTTCCGTTTCACCGTCTTTGCAGCAAGAGCGTAAAGACCAAATAAACGCGTTGGGCAGTTTGGCCGAACAAATGGCCGCAATAGAGGCGTATGCAATAGCAGGACAATCGACAGGGCTGGAAAAAAAATACTACGGAATATGGCTGAACAACGGGGAACCGCATAATATCTTTAATTCTGTAAGAACAATCCACAGGGCGGGTGGAAATATATCCAAGTTGGATTTGGGTGGCTCAGACACGCCTTTGGGATTCTTGGCACAATTGGCAATGACCGCCGCCCCAGACGAATTAACGCTGTTTTCCTTGCATAAAAAACTAAGTACAAAAGGAGGAATACAGAGCGTAGCTGATGCTTTTTCATTCGTGTCAGACATGATGTCGGGAACACTTGACACAGTGAGGAGTAGCGCGTTTTCTGGCATAGTGGGGGATTTGCGAGAGACACTAAGAGAGGGTTTGCTAGAAGGCAGCGGTGACAAAAAGATTTTCCGCAGTGCAGATATAAACCAAATTGGACCACGATTAGCGTTTCACCTTGCTGCTGCATTAGAGGGCAAAGTAGATGTAAATAACTTAAAAAACCAAGACCCGACAGTAATGAAGGGAAACTTAAATGAAGCGCTATCCACCGCGCTAGAGTCCATGAAGATTCACAATGACGTTGTGTCGGTGCCTGTAGGTGACTTTGGCAGGGTGAACCTAGATACGGTTTCGGGGAAAGTGTCTGACCTTGAAATGTCAGCCTTAGATAACTTCTTCAAGCAAACAGTTTCGGCAGATGAATACGTCTCTCGGGTATACTCGCCGCAACTTACAGGCAGGGGCGTGTATGCCGGGGCTAACACAGACGACGACACAAAAATCTATATACATTTACATTTACTAAATGCAACTATGATGGACGTACGCAACGTATATCAAAATGCTGTCATGGATTTGCAAAACTACATAGTCTCAGACGAAGTGCAAGAGGGCAAGAGAACCCTTATTATCCCATTAGCGAAAGAACAATCGGGGGGTGTGTTTGGATACATGGCGTTTAACATAGACGTAAACCCAAACACGGGTGTTCTAGGCGGCTTGTCGCCAATTCAGATACCAGACCAAAACGGTATACTACGGGAAAGCAATGGTGTTGTTTCGATCGACATGGAGTGGAAACGATTTGAGGATATTGCTGAACAAAAACTTGACCACACACACTTGCAGGGTGAGATTGAGACGATCACAAAAATCAATCAGTCCTTCAATAATTACGGCATCAATAAATACGCGACAGGGAGCGGGCAAAAAATAAGTTTAGCCGCTGCGGTCGATTTGTTGGGCGCAGACGCGGCTATGCGCTTGGGAATCAACGCATCTATTGACGAAATAATACTTGAGATTTTAGACGATGCGGAAAGGTTAGGATATACCGTGTTATCTGACCCTGTAAATACAGGAACAACTCCGTGATTGAAAGAACTCTAGAAAAACTAGCAGCACGGGGCATCTCTGACCCGCTGCGTGAACAGTTGCGGTTGCAGTTGTTGCAAAATCCTAGATATGGCAGAAACTTGCAGGATAAAGACGCAAGACTCGCTCTTATATCCCAAATGGGTGCAGAGAAGATTGAAGAGATACAGCGCAAGGCAATGGCTAATCCGCGCGGAAACATATTGACTGATACAAGGGACATCGCAACGGCTGCATGGGCAGATATGGAAGTGAGTTTTGGCAAGGTTGGGGAAGTCGCGATTGAGGGTGCGCAATGGTCAATGCGCGAAATGCTTGCACACACAATAACCCCATCAAAAGGACTTGTAAGCACTGGCGAAGAGAGAGACGCGTTTAGAAAATTATATGACGAACATTTCAGCCATAAACCCACCGTACTTCATGAGGTTGTAGATGAATGGGAAGATACGGCTAACAGGGCAAGGCAGCGCATGACGGGAGAGATTGGCTTACTCAGGACATTATGGCGAGGGTCGCTAGAACTTGCCATAGGTGTCGGACAGTTTGTGGCTGTTGGTGCTACTAGGGCAGGAGCAATGGGCATTCAAGGCCTCCTTGCAATGCACGCAAATGAAAAAGGCAAGGCGGTATATGACGAAACAGGCAACAAGACGCAAGCGTTTACTGCTGCTGGCCTAAACTATCTTGTGTCGAACCTGATATTTAGCAGGGCACATGCTCCCATAAAAAAGATACAGCAGCAGGCGGACAAGGCAATTAGGGGCTTTGATTTTAACCAAACGATAAAGTTGAATAAACTTATTGCTACGGGACGTATACGTCCTGCGACTCATACATTAGGGCAAATCATGGGAGTTACGGTTACAGCCGCCACATTGAGAACCGCGGAACAGGGCATGAATAGCATGCTTCAAGATTATGTTGGGGGGAAGAGATTCGATGCTTTCGAGAATACGTGGGAAAACTTCTACGCAACCTTACAGTCTGGGGCTTGGGAAGGGCTTACGATTGCCATGCTTCCCGCTGCAACCAAAGCTGTGGGGGCGCCATTTGGGATAAAAAGTAACATAGCCGTAAAAGATTTCTACCGCGAACTAGAGATGGCAGGCAAGGCGGGTTCTTCTATGAAAAACCTCACACATCGCATATCCGACCTTATGGGCAAAAGCGATGTACGTGGTTTAGAGGCTTTGGCGTTAAGAATTAAAGAATCGTCTGGTGGCAATATGCTGTTGGAACAAGTAGCCGAATCACTGCTAAAACAAGCCGCAGCAAAGAAAAGCGGCAAAGAAACCGTGGAATCAGAAGTAACAAGTATAGGCGAACCTTTGGCAGAATTGTCCAGTGGCGAACGTTTTGAGGTGTTACGTAAGTTTAGTGAAGTGGTAAACGATATTGCGGGCGAAGCGGTTTCAGGGCGTGATGCTACTGCTGTAACAGCCGAAGAAGTTAAGGCTGCAAAGGAAAAGCAAAAACATGAGACGATAGAAGATAAATACGACCGACTCTTCCGAGAATCCCTAGAAGCAACCAGAGATAAAATCAAAGATACACTTCCTAAAGAGGTTGTTGCTGCAATGGACGCAGCCGAAAAGTTTAAGATAACTAAACAAATGGTCGCGGTCGAACTGGTTGGGCATAAAGCCACGGATACCCTTCGGGCATTAAGAGAAGAAATGGCGGAGATTGAAGCGGCAGGCAAATCAACGCCAGAGGCAACCCGCAGAAAAGAAATAGTATCTGATCTCATTAGAGAAATGGCATCACAAGTAGAGGCGCAAAGAAGGGAAGGCAAATTAGAGGGTGATGTAGAAATAAAGGTAGAGGTAGAAGGCAAAGAATTGGGTGCTGAAGAGTTGCTGAATCTTCTGGATGGAAGAAAAGCCAAGGCAGGTGAAAAAACTTTTATTTTTGACGGGGTAGACTCTAAAGGAAAAGCAGTACGCAAAATAGTTGCAAAAAATATTGATGAGGCAATGGAGGCACTGGGTAAGTTTGTTAACACAGAAGGCAAGATATCAGGATTTTTCCCTGTGTCATATAGGGAAGTCAAAACAAGTGGCAAAGACACTGCCAAACGAAGCAAACTCATAGAGCAGTTGCGAGAGAAGTTGAATCTTCCGGAAGGAATGTCGGAAAAGGCATTGCTCGGCAAGATACGAAGTGCCCTTAAAAAATCCAAAGAGCCTGTTAAACTTTCCACTGTAAGGCAAGTACTCAAAAAAACACTGGATGCCGTTGTAGAAGGGAAACTAGAAAAAACAACCAAAGAAGAGATAATTGCAGAATATGAAACAAGGGAGCAAGCCCAAGCGCGGGACGCAGCAGAAAAGGCGGAGAGCGTTACCCGCGCCAAAGCAGAAAAAATAATAGACAGACTCATAAAGTCTGAAGCCGAGCGCGTTAAGGGCGAGAAACGCGATAAGAAAGCAGAAGCAAAAGCGCGAATGAAAGCCTTCCGCGAAGTTTTTGCGGGTACGGGTTTAAGCAGAAATGTTAAAAACGCGATCTTCGCAAAGGTAGGCGAGTTTAAGACAGATGCGGCTTTAAGAAAAGCAATCAAAGATGCCGTTCAAACGGTACGCGCCGAATACCACAAAGAGGCAACAAAGAAACTTAAGAAGGCGTTGCGCGTCCGTGGCAAGAAGGCAGAAATTGACCCTGTACTAGATGATGTTTTGACTGCAATTATTCGGGAAGTTGATCCAAAACACGCAGAGAAAATAGGGCAAGAAAAAGGCAAGACCATTGATGAAGCGCTAGATGCCTATGTCGAAATGCGCGGCGAACACGTGCGCCCTGTAGCCGAACTGGTAAGAACGTTGTCTCAGACCAAAGGTGGGGTTGATGCCCTAACAGGGAGACAGGTAGCGTTCTTGGAACAGTTTGCCTCTGGTATTAAAAAACAAAACAGCGCAAAAAGAAAGGCGCAAAAAGAAAGGAAAAGATACGAAAAGGAGCGCATAATTGCGGAGACAAACGCTGATACGCAGGCAACGTGGAACTTGTCGAAACATGATGTTACAGTAGACGCTCTTGGGAACGTGACTGATATTGCACCGTGGGCTAAAGACCTAATTGGTATAAGCAAAACATTCTCTTGGGGAATTGAAGCAAACGCACGATTAACAGACGCTATTGAATATATTACAGGCAGCAACAGCACCATTGCTCACGATGTGATGGTTAAGGATGTCATAAACGGACAGAGTAATGCTTCCATGGCACTAGCAAATGCTCACAGATTATGGGAAGCCACGTTAAAAGCCAACGATTTGAAACCTGAAGATTTGTTTGAAGTGTCCGATGCGAACAAGAAGGGTCGCAAGAGCGGAAAGAATGTCATCGAGGTTAATGGCGCGGGAACAATTACACGCGCACAATTGATTGGTTATTTAATGCAAATCAAAGATGCTTCTACCCTAAGCAAGTTTTTGAGCGGGAAGAATAAACTTAACTTTGAAGTGGAGGGCGAAAAAGGGCATGTCAAGGAAAAAGAATGGGGCGAGGAACAACACTCCGCTCTGATGGAACATGTTGGCAGAGAGTTTGCAAGGGAAGCCAAAATTGCAGAAATTCTCGTTGAAATAATTAACCACCCAACAATTGTCAAACCATTGCGTGCATGGGGTATTGAATACTACGGATACGACATGATTCAGCCCGGTACTTATGTTATGAGATCTGTTCGCAGGGGCAAAAAAGATGTTGAGGTTGCACCAAAAAGTGTGGATGGCATCCTTGGCAGTTTGAGTGAGTTCACTGGGATAAGTGAAGCCGTTTTGCATAATGTAGACATGTCTGCTGGCAAGGCGCGTGTAGAAAAACACACACAATCTATAAATATCGGTGACGGCATTATCGCAACTACTCGTTACCTAAGAGCCACAACCACATTAACTAATCTTCAGCCCGCTCTCAAGAGGGCAATGGACATAGCCACTAGTCCTGACTTCCTTGCTGCAACGAGCCAGAAGGGGCCAACAGGTGCTATTGCGGGCGGATTGGTAGAAAACTACTACAAGCCAATCATCGAACAAGCGTCTGCTGTCGTGAGAAATCGTTCAGATTTGGGAAATTGGATTAGCAAGGGAAGAAACAATGTGGTCAATGCGGTTCTGTGGGGCAAGATAACTATTCCTGCATACCAGCCTATATCAGAGATTGCTGCTGCCTCGTATATGGGCGCAAAAGGGCAAAGGTTCATGTTGCAGGCAAACCGTGAATTGGGATTGTGGAAATGGGGCAGGGCAAGTAGACAGGCATGTTTAGAAAGGATGCTCGGTCCAGGTGGCAGTGGTCTTGCTTGGGAACGCTTCCAGATTGCCAACTCGTATATGCTTATGGCTGGCGAAGGTATACAAACAAAACATGGCAGTATTACAATAGCGGGCAAACGGCAAGGCAAAGGCAGCAAGTGGCTCAGTATGATTACTCTGGCAGATCGCCATGCAATTCTGCGAATCTACAGGGCTGCCGAATTAAAAGTAGAGGACATTTTTAGGTCTAAAGGAATGGAGGTGAATCACAACTCGCCCCTATTCAGAGAGATGGTTAGAAGAACTTTTGAGGATGTAGTAGTGGAAACTCAACCTACCTACGAAGCGTCCATGCAGCCCGCCCTGCTAAACAGAGCAAAGCAAGAGCCGGCAGTGTCTGCCTTTACTATGTTTCGTGGATATACTGGGAAATTGACTGCTATGCAGCGTATAGCCATAACACGCGCACGAAGGGCATACAGGGCAGGAAACGTCAAAGAAGCAGAAATGCACCTACGGAAAATGGTTGAACAAACAATTGTTGGTTCTGGTTTTGTGGCGATTTTACGAAAGGTAATTAAGACAGGAATAAGGGGAGGGATAGGATTAGCGGTAGGTAGGGGGCTTGTTCAACCAGAACAAGAAGAGATGACCGAATATGTAAAAGAAATGGTTTCCGATGTTATTTCACAGGCGACAGGAATGACCATAGGCGGTGGCATACTTACTGACATAGTAAAACCGTTGCTAGGCTTTGAAGGGTATAGACCGGGGCTAACGCCGTTAACGGATACCATCGAAACGGCCATGCGAACAAGCGGCGCTCTGTCAAGGGGCGAAGGTGGTGCGATGACATGGCTTGCGTTCGCCAAATCTTCTGGCGCACTGTTTGGTCTACCCACCGTATACATAGAAATGATACAGGATATTATCCGGCAACATGAGAAGATGCAAAAAGAACAATACATTGAGAATATGATACCGAGGTAAAATGAGCGTCACTAATACCCAATACATTATCAATCTAGACCGCTCTGGTGTTACTCCAACAGAGGACGAGGAGTTCGATATTTCTTTCGCGATTTCTGACGCAACTGAACTCATAGTGTGGACAATTGTCGACAGTGTGTATACCAGAAGGCGTATAGGCCTCGATTATAGGCTGTTGGGGGACAAAATCATATGGATAGGGATGGCACCATCTGAGGATATGCGTATTCAGAGACACGTAAAATATGACCAGCCAAATAGGTACAAAGCAACAGAGCCAAAGAGCATTGAGAAGGGGTTAGACGATATGTGTTTGCGTAGTCAGCAGCAACTACCAGTAGACCCTTTGCAGCCGTTACACTTTGACGCGGGCGGTGAGAGTATATGTAATATGATTCCCAACCCCGATGAAGAGATTGCTACCGCATATATGATTTCAAAAGAAGATGTGGATGCTAAGCTGAGCGATACCTCTGGAACGAACACATTCTTCATTTCTGATCCAAACGATGTTGGAAAGTATCTCAAAACTGATATGGCGCCCGCTCCCCCTACGTGGGAAGATGTAAGTGGGGCGCCAGACCCCAAAGGGCAAGAGGGCAAGTACCTAACAGAAGGTGGATGGGAGACGTTTGGTGTTATTCCAATCGCTAATAACGATGAACAACAATTACTTAAGGATGTAGAAGGCGTACCAACATGGACGCCCGTAGATGAAGTCCCTACGGACAACCAACAGTACGGCAGGCTTTTAAGTAGAGACACTGATCCAATAGGTCCTACCATTTATTCAAAGTGGCGCAACGGTGGTCAACTTCCTGTCCCACTTGGCAAGAGTCGTGGTCAGTTTTTACAGAAGAAGGAAGATAATACAAGGTATCAATGGAAGGGTCGTATGCTCACCACTAAGCATTATGTAAATTTTGCGCTGACCCCCTCTATTTCTGTCGATGATGGGGTAGAAATAGGAGCCGTCCAGTACCCAATCCACGACACCTCTATACAAAACCCCTTTTCAGAAGTACCTCAGTTTCTTGGGTGCAACATAGAGCATTGGTTAATAGGTTCAAGGGGCCTTCCGTTGGGTACAAGAAACTACTACAACTACAGTTATCAAATTGGGTCGCCAAGAGGGCTGTTGTACAAAGAGCATGGGGCGCACGGGGAGCAGATGCACCTCCCGGTTTCCGTGAGTATTATCAGTGTTGATGAGGATAATGTTTTGGTCAGCGCCGCGCACATGTTAAACTCTTACGCTTATTATCTTCGATACGTTAATCCTGGCACTACCGACTCATCGCAATACGGGGCCAACAATATCGCCATGTCGCCAGTCAGCCCTTCATATCAAGCCTACATACACTTAATGTGGTATTTTGACGAATGAGCGTACCAAGCGAAAAACATAGAATCAAGTATCAAGGTGATGGTACTGAGAATGCCGTCTACTCAATACCCTTTGGCTTTACCTCCCTTGCATCTGTATTTGTCCTTGTAGAAATAGATGAAGGGTGGTACAAACAAACCTTAGACGTAGACTACACAATTAACGCTAGAGCGACAGGGCATACTGGAGATGTTCTTACGGATCATTATGCAGAGGGAGGGTGGGTCATCTGGATTGGAGATTCCCCTACTGCGGTTATTGAGATAACAAGGGAAGAAGATTTAACGCAAGATTTTGATTTGTCTGATACCTTCCAAACGATGGATACCACCAATTTTGAAAAGACTGTGGATAAAATAACCATGGCACTCTCAAAGACACTAAAGCGAGAGGGCGGTAATCCAGAAACGTATGATGCCCAAGATAGAGTCATATTAGATGTCGGGCAGCCTGTTCGTTGGAACGATGCTGCTAGACACACAGAAGTAGACATACTAAAAGATGACACTACGGGGCTAGAAATACCAGACACAGCAGCACAGGCAGCAGGGAGGTTTTTGCAACCTGTAACCTTCCATCCCGCTACTCCCACAGTTGGGTGGGGGACTGCGAACGAAACACCTCCAAAATATGGTGTTGACCGAAACGCCTTGGTAGACGAGGGCGGCGGGGCGTATGACTGGAGCGGGGTAAACTGGATTCCTCCTGCTCCAAACGATGGTTCTGGTCTTTATATGCACACAGACGGACTGGGTGAATTAGAGTGGAAAATAGTGTATGAAGTGCCATTAGAACTAGATGGAGATGACGACGACGTATTATCAAGAATGCGACCGCTTCCTTTAGAGTGGCGCTCTGTTCCAAGAGAACTTCCAGTGTCAGGTTTAAGTGACACGTATGATTACAGTACCCGCCTTTGGTATACAACAGGGGAACAACCATCATATGAGAAGGGTCCTAAGATTACATACGGTTCACATTTTATAAGTGTGAATATCCCTGAATATGTAGATGGTGCAGATTTTCATACGGGGGGGGAGGGTGCCACCGATGCTAAGATAACCTGTCCCACCTTCTCAATAGCCCACAACATGACGGATGATGACGATAATGATGTGCCGCCTGACAGGGTTATGATTCAGGTACATAATCCTAGATATACTGACGCTCTGGACGACACTTATACTGTGCATTGGATAGCACAGGTCGATGACTACAATACTACTTCTGGCGGCATTACAGATACCCACATAAACGGGCGAGCAATTTACATGAACGTAAATGTAGGGTTAAAAGATGAAATTTCCGCATCTGTGAATCCAGTAGACAGATACAATCTTCCTCTATCGAGTTACTCTGTCAAGATAAATTGGATAGCATTTTTGGACTAATTATGCCTATACTTAAAACAGACAGAAAAATAACAATTACTGGCGACGGTTCAACGCAACTGTTTAATGTCTTTATGTCGGTAGAAAAAGAAGAACATCTTGTAGTATATGAAGGTGACGAAAAGTGCTTTTTGAATGAACATTACACAATACCATCCTTGGGATTCCCAAGTACAGAAATAACTACGGTGCAGTGGATTGGGAGAACCCGTTCTGGGAGAGATTACACCTTTGTACGGGTGACACCAAAAACCCAACCAGAAGTAGTTGAGGCAGGCGTGGGCGGCATATCTGTTGAAAGAGGTATAAATAGGGTAGCAATCGGGTGTCAAGAGTCTTTGGTTGCAACAGAAGAGGTATTTGATGCAGATGGAGCAAGAATACAGAATCTTGGTACACCCCTGAACGATAAAGAGGCAGCCCACCATCTGTATACACAATCCCGGTTTAGCAAAAGTGGGAATATCGCCCCGCCAATAGCAGATTCAGACGAAGATAAACTGTTTTATTGCGTTGACACAGAAACAGTTGGATGGAAAAATGCATTCACTTTACCTACTGCTTCTACGGCAGATGACATAATGCGCGTCCAACAAGATGGTTCTATGGATTGGGAAAATTCACCCACGTATACGCCCGCGCTGCCTGCTACGCCCAAGTATTTATCTGTTAATGATGATGGGTCAACCGTAGAGTGGCGCAACCTAGCCGACCTACCAGATCCAACCTTAGTCTTGGACAGGCATTGTATTGCTTGCCAAGAGGGCGGTTCGGTTGCATGGGAAGAGGTGCGAGACATTCCACCCTTGCCAACTTCGGACTCATGGCTCCTCGCCGGCAGACCTCGTAAGTTTCTACTTCAAACATGGACAAAACATGATGCGGTTGCGGAAGAAGAAGAATTGAAGATTGCAAACACAACCTATATAGAATCGAATAACCCCACAAACAATTATAGCTCTAGTACTCTACTAAAAATAAGCGTCGATTCTAGTGTTCAAAAAAATATACTGATGAAACAAGATGTCAGTTCACTTGAAACGAATCCAAGCAAAGTGGTCAAGGCCACCTTGTGTCTGTATAAGAGAAATGCAAATAACGACTCTAACACCAGAACTGCTATTATTGGAAGGTTAAAGCAAGACTACTTAGGGATTCAGGCCACATGGAATAACGCTAGAGATGGTGAGCCATGGAACAGTGGCGGGGGAGCGATAAACGATATAGATTATGAAATCCATTGCATGCCTTTGGAACTCAAAGGAAAATCGCTAGAGGGCGCTGGAAAAATATACGAATATGACATTACCTATTTATACCTAGACGCAATCAAAAACAGGGATAACGAGTTGCGTATTATGCTTTATGTAAAAGAACTAGACGACCCCAATGTTTGGACATACTATTGGAGTGATGATGCGCGGTCGGCGAGTATGCAACCATACATAAAAGTAACAAGTAACCCTGTGGCTAGAACCGCTAGATACTTTGGTGTCGACTGGGGAAAACACACTGTATACCCAACACCTTCTTCGTATGGTGAGAAATGGAGAGATGAGACGGTAAAGTATTTAGCACAGCCAGAAGATTTATCCAAAGAATGGAACCCAGATAACGACAGACCTACTATTAGTGACTGGGAGGTGTTCAAAGAAAGGCATAATGAGTATTGGAGTTTGCATGAGTTTGTACCTTATGTATTTGGGGATGTTTATTCTTTTGTTAGCCTAAGTAAGCATACGGCTGGAGCGATTGCGCCTAACAACCATCACTATTACAATGTAGACCACTTAAGTTTATGGTCCTCGAATCCTAATAAACGACTTAGGGTGGTTCCTTGCTTTTCATTCTTTGCGGAAGCAGAAACTTCTTATTCAGTTGGGCTACTAGCGACGTTTACTGAGTTTTCGTTTTTTTCTTGGTCACCGACAGATTTATATTCTGATAATATCGGAGATTTGGATGGTACTGGCTGTGGATAAAGTAGAACAATTATTAGATCTGTTGCAAGAGTTAGATGTCTCTACGATGGAGAACCAGCTCATTGAGGTATATAGTGATACCTATGAGAATGGGCTTGTGGGTGGGCCTTATGTGTGGCAAGAAGAGTTTCATGACAAGGGTTCTACCCATCGTGAACGCGCTATTATTGCAGGAAATCGTGTGGGTAAAACACGAACAGCAGCGGCTGAAGTAGCCATCCATCTCACAGGACTATATCCCAAGTGGTGGAAGGGTAGACAGTTTACTCGGCCTACTGACTGGATTGTTGCGGCTCCTACTAACGAGCTCTGTCGAGACATTCTGCAATTGGCCTTAGTGGGAAACATGCGCGAGGGCGAGAAGGCGCCAGACGGCAGGGGCTGGATACCATCTGGTTGTATACAAGATTATGGATGGAGGCAATGTGGTGTGGCTAATGTTATGGACACTTTGCGTATTAAGCATGTATCTGGTGGTACTTCTATGTGTACTTTTAAGTCATACGAACAAGGGCCAGTAAAGTTTCAAGGCGTTGCGCGTGACGGTGTTTGGCTAGACGAAGAGCCAAAAGACTACGAGATTTATACAGAATCGCTTACTCGAACTCTTGACAAGAATGGCTTAGTCTTGTTTACAAGAACCCCCTTGTTTGGCATGTCGGACATAGTTGAGCATTTTACAAAGGGAGGGCGTGGGGTCTACTTCAAGAATGTCACTTGGGATGATGCCCCTCATCTGGATGCTGCCGCAAAGGCAGACCTTCTAGGTAGTTATCCAGAACACGAACGGGATACAAGAGCAAAGGGTGTCCCCATGATGGGCACGGGCAATGTTTACAATGTTCCTGATGAAATGCTGATGTGCGAACCTTTTGACATACCAGAACACTACAGGAGGATTTGTGGGATTGACTTTGGCATAGACCACCCTGCGGCTGCATGCTGGGTCGCCCATGACGCTGACGCTGATATTGTTTATGTTTATGACTGCTATAAAGAGCGAGGCCAAACGGCGGCCTACCACTCTCAGGCAATAATGAGCCGTGGAAAGTGGATTCCAGTCGCATGGCCTCACGATGGTATGATAAGAGACAAAGGGGGTGGGGTCGCCCTAAAAGACCAATATCTGGCACGCGGTGTAAATATGCTGGGCTTCTCTGCGAGATACGACGATGCAAAGGGTGGTGGACAGTCAAGGGAGCCAATTACCTTGGAGATACTGGAACGGATGCGCACAGGGCGTTTTAAGGTATTTAACCATCTTTCAGAGTGGTTTGAAGAAAAACGAATGTTACACAGAAAAGATGGTAAAATTAACCCAATTAAAGATGATATAGAGTCCGCTACACGTTATGCGGTAATGATGTTGAGATGTGCTACGAATTACGTAGACGAGTTTACTACTAGGCAGAGTAGTGTAAATTACGACGATTATAGTCCTCTGCAAGATTATTAGGAGAATAGTTATGGGTGGAATACTAGATATGGTAGGTGGATTCTTTGGAGGTGGTCAACCACAAATACCGACATTACTGCCGCCACCGCCGGCACCACCACCGCCCGTTATTCGGGCAACAGTTGCCCGAAAAGGCGCAGGCGAAGCGATGAGCGAAGCGGCTAAAAGGCGGAGAAGGTTTGCCCGTGGTGGACGGACTTCAACCATTTTAGGCGGCGGAATAGGTGGTACAGGCGAAGGCGGCGGCGCAAGCGCAACGTTGGGTGAATAAGATGCCAAGAGACTACAAAAAGGAATATCGTGATTTCCATGGTACGCCGGCACAAATTAGACGTAGGGCTGCCCGTAACAAGGCACGTTCTTTGCTTGGTTTGAAACAAGGCGATGGCAAGGAGGTCGATCATAAGACACCGCTTAGCAAGGGTGGGGGCAGCGGGAAGAAGAATCTTCGCGTAGTTTCTCGAAGCACAAATCGTAAAAAAGGGGCAAGTAATGGCTCTTAAACCTGAAAGTATTATTAAGTCGTTCAATGAAGCCAAGGCAAATCGTTCCAACTGGGACAACCACTGGCAGGATGTGGCTGACTTTGTTTTGCCTACTCGCAACTTCTACACTAAGACTACTACAAGTGGTGCTAGAAGGCGCGGCAAGATATACAATACAGCAGCACCAGAAGCAGCCGTTCAGTTAGCAGCAGCCCTAGAGGGGATGCTGTTCAATACTGGCATTCGTTGGTTTGAGTTGACGACAGAAAACGAACAGTTGAACAAGATGCATGAGGTCAAAGAGTGGCTATACGACACCACTAACCGCATGCTGTCGTATTTCGACAACACCAAAACCCGCTTCTCCGTGTCTGCACATGAAAATGCCTTGGATTTAGTTTCTTTTGGCACGGGCGTGACTCTTGTTACCGAGAAGGATGGAATGCTAAAGTATCAAGCAAGAGACTTGAGTAGCATTTATATCAAAACAGACGACTCTGGATCGCTTACAGATGTGTACCGCGAATTTCTAATGCCTGTCTGGGAAGTGATACAAGAGTTTGGCAAAGAGAATGTGAGCGAACGTGTGCAAAAGATGGCTGATGACCCTGAAAAGCAAGACAAGGAAGTTAAGGTTTTGCACCACGTTTATATTCGGCTCGACAGGGAATATGGCAAGCAAGATAAGACCAACAAGGCGTGGGGTTCATGTTATCTAGAGTTGGAGCAAAAGCACCTAATAAGCGAAGGTGGGTTTGACGAGAACCCCTATATCATCTCAAGGTGGAGCAAGGCGGCAGAAGAAGATTATGGACGCTCTCCTGCGATGGAAGTGTTGCCCACTATACGGGTGGTTAACGCTATGGCTAAGACCATCCTAGAAGCCTCTGAACTGGCTGTGCGCCCTCCTGTAATTGTAGGCGCTGGAACTATGGAAGGTCCTATTAGAACGGCGCCTGGCTCAATCATGTACGTTAGACAGGGAACCAGAGAGTATCCTCAACCGTTCCAAAGTGGTTCGCGTCCAGATATAGGTCACGAACTCATGGACAGGGAGGAGGCCAAGATTGACAAGGCATTTTTTGCAGACCGACTGAGTTTGCCACAGAATGACCGCATGACTGCTACGGAGATTATTGAAAGACGACAACAAGGCTTGATGGTCATATCTCCGGTTTTGTCCCGACTGTACGCGGAATGGCTCAACCCACTAATTACACGTACATTCAAATGGATGAGGGATAAGGGTTTGTTGTTACCGGCTCCGGATAGTTTGTCGGGCACCCCCTATAAAATAAATTACATAAGCCCCATGGCAGTTACGCGCCGCGCTAGTATATCCCAAGCATTTATGACTGCCATGAGTGCGTCACAAGTTCTGTTGCAAATCGACCCCTCGGTCATGCAGAATCTTGATGTAGATGCAGTGTTTCGTTCCCTCATGTCACAGAACAACGTAGATCCGACATTCCTCAAATCGGAGAGAGAAGTTAAACAAGCACGTGAGCAACAACAGCAGCAACAGCAACAAGCAATGCAGATGGAACAAGCACAATCGGCTGCTAGTGCGGCGAAAGACGGCGCGGCTGCTGCGGCTGATTTGGGAGGTCTAATCGGTGGACAGTTCTAATAAAGAAAACGATGTAGTTCGGAAAAAAGGTAGTGACTATGAAACCGTCTTTGCAAGTGCGGAAGGTTTGCGCGTGTTGGCTGATCTTATGTCTGAGTTCCACGTTGGTAGCAGTAGTCATGTTCCTAGTGATTCTCATGAAACTGCTTTTCGTGAAGGCGAAAGGCATGTAGTGCTGCACATCTTGCACAAGCTAGGCAAGCGTGGTGACCCATCATGGCTAAACGACAAACTTGACCAGGGCACTGCCCAGTACAGCGTGTTACAGGAGTTTGGGCTATGAGTGAAAAAAATGGATGGTCAGAGGACGCTAAGTTAGTTTTACACAGGCTAGACAAAATTGATCAAGAACTTCGAGATATTGAAAAAAGATTACGCCACATAGAGGGTAGAATGTGGGTTTTGCAAACAAAAGCAGCATTCATCGGCTCACTCACCGCCATTAGTGTGACACTACTGTTAAGGTATATCTAATGTTATTTTGGAACAGATATAAAGTAATTACAGGGATTGGAGCAACTGCGTGCTGTTTAATGGGATGCTCCGCCCTTCGACCAATCTTCTCGCCAAAAGCGACCACAAAAGAAGCAATGGACATAGTTGCTACGGCGGTGGATAGCACGAACCTTTGGTGGCCAATTATGTTTGCTGGTTTCTTGGCCCTTCTTGCAGGAATCGTCAACTTGGTATTCTTGCGTGGTGGTGCAAAACTTTTAATAATAGGCGTGCTATTGGCACTGACTCCTCCTGTTGCTGAAATGATTCTTGCGTCCATCGTGCCCTGGGTATCAATTGTCGTGGGATTGCTCGGGCTGGCTTTACTTGGCATCGTTCTTGGTCGCTGGTTCGGGCGTAAAGATATTACAAAACGACTAGAGTTGCGCGGTAATTTTATCCGTAACACAGGACCAGCAGAATTAGATAATGTAGATGTAGTAAAAGTCCTCAAACACGTAGGGGACAAAGATTTTAACCCTGAATATAAGGTGAAATGATTATGTTTTTAGCAGATTTTTTAGGAAACTTGTTTTTTGCGGGAACAGCGGTGGGCGTTGTGGGCTGGATTGCATTGGTTGGCCACATGGCTAATTGGTGGACTTTGCCCAAACATAAGAAATAAGTATGGCACGTTGGGCAAAGTGGTGTGCAATCAGTTGCACACACGTACCCCATCAAAGCGAGAGAGCAATCGACCGTTTGCTTGAGGAAATAAAAGGTCGGAAACTTACTCATTTTGTCCACCTTGGGGATGTTATTGATGCAGACGCAGCGAGTGTCCACTCTGATGATTCAGAGGGCTATACGCTGTACGAAGAATACTGCGTTGCTGCTGACATGCTTCGGCGCATCAGAGGGGCACTGCCAAGGGATTGTGTACTTGTTTTATTAGACGGAAATCATGACGATAATGTTCAGCGTCCTGATCCACGAAGAGTACCTAAAGGTTTGCGCGATTTATGCAACCCTAGAAAGATGGATGGTGTAGCGAATGAATTCAAACTTTGGAAACACGTCCCATACCGTCACGGCATACGGGGGTGTTATCAACTTGGGGCAGTCATTTTTGCCCACGGTTATAGTGCATCCGCAAACTCAGACGAATTGGAAAGCATACAACTCGCCATGGCGTGCGGGGGACATGCTCACAGACTCATTGTGCGAGGACATACTCATCGCCCAGTCCCGCCTACCCAATGCAAACGAACCGGAAGAGTAAAGTTGCCATGGTGGTACGCTAACGTGGGCTACATGGCATTTGAGAGTAGACCTAGTTACACCAACAGGTTTGATGTTCAACAGTGGGGCAGGGCGTGCCTGATGGGAGAGTGCCAATTGGGGCGCACAGGACGCATGGGCAAGAACAGTTGGAAGGCAGACTTAATCCATTTGGATTAGGTGTCGCCAATTGTCAACATTATGGCTTAGATTCCTCAGAGTAGTCGTCAAAGATGGGGTGTTGGTCATCTTCTGCTGGCAACTTTGCACCAACCTTAGTGTTACTTCCCTTGATTCTGCACTTGTGGCATATCTCTGTTTTGGAACGAGTGTCTCTGCCACAGCCCGTACAAATCCTGATTTGATGTGTGGGGTTACTCGTCATATTCATACTTCTCAGGCGACTCAGAAATGGGGTTGACTTTCATCTCAGCCGAAAATTCGTTTTGCGGCAAAGCCTCTATCTCTCGCTCCCCATGCGCTGAATCAAGAACACTCTTAAGTTCGGGATGAGCCAGAAGAAGTGCAGCAAGTTTTGTGCGAACCTCTGTAGGACTGCGGCTCTCTTGTTGGTCTACTATGATCTCTTGGGTTGGTTTGCCCAAGGTTCGGTCTAGCAACTCTTTCGCAGCCGCAATAGACCCTCCCCTAGCCCGCTCAATCAACATGAGTATAACGTCCTGCATATCCTCGGGTGTTACGGCAGCCATAAGAGACTGCTTTAACATCTTCTGCCTAGCATGTACAGTTAAACGACTACTCATTCTTCAACAGGGTAAGCATTTTCGAACAGTCTACCCATCTCCTCTACAGCGTCTTTATGTCCTATATGCATAGCGTCTTGATATGCAGCCATAAAATCAGGGTCGCGCCTTTTATTTGCAATAGTTGACTTCGCCTCTGAGGGTGATGACATGAATGTTTGCCGTCCACCACCACCGATTACTTCATCGTTTGATATTGCTTTTGCGATATTAGAGAATGCGCGTATGATTTCTGGGCTATTGCCAAGACCTGTATCATTGAGCATTTTAACAAGTTCATCGCCACCGAATCGCATCACCGCGCCTTGCGCCATGGAGATTTTTTCATCATAGGCATTGCCAAACTCTTTACGCATAGTTGCCTCTGCGGTTTGCAAGGCTTCTGTGTTTTGTTGTTCGTACACGCCCATTTGTTCTTGTTGCAGTGTAGTTTGCCAGCGTATGATTGCTGCGGCTTGCTGCTTATTCAGACCAATTCGATGTGCTTCCTCGAAAAACTTGCCTACAAGTTCACCGTTGACTGGCACTTCGGCAGGCATATTTTCAGTTGGGACTTCATAACCGTCGGCCTTTTCGGGCCTACCTAGTTTGTTGTAGAAGGCGTCCATATCCTCTTGTGAAGCATCTGGCGCAGGGAGCACTACCTTATCAGCACCTATCATCTTCTGTGCGTGAACATAGCCTTTGGCTAGTCCGGCAACATCTTTAATATCTGCAAGGGACGTATCCCCTCGCAAATCCTCTGGAATTGAGTCCATCCAATTCCCTGTATCTTCGGTCGTGGGCGCCTCGGTTTGATCCGATGCTCCCTGACCACCATCAATCATAGTTTCGTCAGACATCATTGTCTCCTTGTGACATTATTATTATAGCCCGATGAACACCATCAGGCGACTTTTCTTGTTTTACAAGCAACTCTATATCGGCGCTGCTGTCGTCTTTTATTATACCAAGACCATGAGCACTGCGCCCCTTTGGTTCTTTTAAGCAATCTATAAGCATTTTACAGGATGCTACCAGATTGTCAGGGTCAAACGCCCTTCCCCTTTTGCCCCATTGCCGTATAATTGTTAAGCGTGTTCTTCCTTGGAACTTGGGAATAGGACGAGGCGCAGCGTATTCAACGGCTGCCCATAGCTCTTCTTGCCTTTTTTTACGCACTGCCCAGTGCATTCGCAACATCTTGTTAAGCGACTCAAATTGGTATTCAAGGTCGATCCTGTAGAAATCTTTGTCTATTATCCTTTTCATGCCCATCTAATTCAACTTGGTTCCTCTCTAACACAGAGAAGTTGTTCTATGTTGTCTATCCAGTCGAGTGCTGTACGTAGCACTTCAAAATCCTTCTTGTCGTAGCCGGGCATGTACGTTATTACCGCGTCCCTAACCACATCAATTTTATCTATCATCACTTG
>Ga0098033_1000245_pt1 | contig 27211 bp, 22 predicted proteins | sample 1_EtaG_FD_75049 | JGI IMG/M metagenome (GOLD analysis project Ga0098033, IMG submission 75049) | Marine viral communities from the Subarctic Pacific Ocean - 1_ETSP_OMZ_AT15124 metaG | ecosystem: Environmental > Aquatic > Marine > Oceanic | place: Pacific Ocean | collected 2015-01-07
ATTGTCGGTCATTTGTGACCCATGAGCATGGGTGCGTGGTGACCCATGCATGTGTCATTTTGAGACACTCACCAAAACGGACAAAACGGACACTGGAATGCAAGCAAGTATCGTGCCAAGTGTGCGGACCCAACCACGGGGGGAGTACTTTTCCCGCTCTGAATGCGTGCGTGCGGTATGCTTGCAGATACCCGTATCCCAAATCTGGGGTATTTACAAACACACTTAATCACACACACACACCTACTTTGTTATGCGCGTGTATATACATACGCGCACCCCCGCGTGAGAAGTGTGTGTGTGTGATCAGGAAGCCGGGGGTGGTTGTTGCTCCAGCCTGAAGAGCGTTTGCCGGACAGAGCCCATTGCCCTTGCGTTGACGGGTTGGAACCTTTGGAAGTTGAACCTTTGGCCAAGGATGGCGTCTCGAACCATGGCGCTGATGGGTATGTTGAGAAAGACCCCGATCTGGTTGAGCTTGGAGTGGAGGTCCTTGCTCATGACAGACCGCTTCTCGTGACCCTGCCCCTTCGGAGCCTTCCTGTCTGTCACGGGAGCAGATAAGCCGTAGCTCTCCAAAGAGCCGATGAATGATTCCACGGAGATATCAAGTAGGGTCTGGATGTTCAGGTGCGTTCTGGCTGATGTCCTGCGAACCAGTTCGTGACACGCATCGTCCAAAGCTACAGATACTTGTTGAGTTTTAGTTTTCATGTGTCAAGATTATCATCGTGACAGATGAGAAATCAATAACAAAACCGATACCGGCCTCTGTAGTTGAGAAGGACCTGGCGAGCTATTGGCTATCGGCTGCCGTGAGCGCGGAGCGCATGCTGCAGGTCGCGATTCAGGAGGCGGATGGCGATATTGTGGAGTTGGGTCGGCTGGTTCGCGGGGTGGATAGTTATGTGAAGGTGCGCGAGAGGATAGGCTCGATGGTGGAAAAGGCGGTCAGTGTGTCTGGTGATGTGGGGTGGGACCCGTTTGGACAAGATACGCTGGAGGCTAAGCTCGATGAGAGTGAGGCTCGCTCACGGTTTGACGGTGTTAGCGCGGAGACGGTGAACCTGGGGGTATCCCACACCCAGGGAGATAACACTCCAGTCGAAAGAGATGCGGTGCGTTTGTATAAGACAGGGTTGACGATGGGGGCGGTCAGTAAAAGCACAGGCCTATCGATGGGCCAGATACGCAAAGCGCTGAAGAGGGCTGGCGTGAAGACGGCTCGGAAAAAGGATAGAGTTGCTCCGAGCGGCAGCCAGTGATATGGTTATCGTAGTCATTCTTCTGGGGGTGGTCCATGGCCCTGAAATGCGAACCCTTCGGGCCACCCCCTTTTTCTGTAAAGTGTAGCTATGGACTCCAAGGATTTTTGGGACAGATGCAAGCGCGATAGGCGGTTTTACTTCAAGCATTGTTTGAAGATCCGCGCTCTCAAAGATGGCTACTACAAGCTGGTGCCCTTTATCCTGAACGAAGAACAGGAAAAAATCCTCCAGACCATTGAGAACCAGGAGTTTGAGGGCAAGCCAGTACGCATCATTATCCTCAAGGCCCGAAAGATGGGCTGCTCTACGTTGATCGAGGCCATGGCGCATCACTATTGCCAGTTCCACCCTCACGCCAATGCGAAGGTTGTGGCGCACCTGAAGGAATCGACCAAAGAAGTTTTTCAGATCGCCAAGCGTTACCAGGAAAACCTGCCCAGCGCCGTCGCAGCAATAGCCCCCGGCAAAGCTGTCGGGGCCTCAATCTCCTGGAAACACGGCTCCCGATTTTCTGTGGAAACCCAGGGCTCCACCGATGCGGCCCGTGGGTCCACTCCATCGTTTGTCCATATCTCAGAGCTTGCGCTCTGGTGGAAACGACGCCGCTCCACAACAGATGAGGATGTGCTCCAAGCGCAGATGGGCTCGGTAGACCCAAAACCCGGCACCTATATCATTATCGAGTCCACAGCCAATGGAGCCTCCGGCGCATTCTACAACCGGTTCTGGAAAGCGCACAGAAACGAGCCGGGCAATATGTTCGAGGCCCTGTTTTTCGGGTGGCAAGAGCACGACCGATACAGGCTAGAAGAGCAAAAAGGCGACGAGGAGCTACACGGGCAACTGGTGAAAGCATATGAGAGAGAGGACATGGAGTTCTTTTTCGATATGGGCCGGCAGATGGGCTACAACGAGATGTGGACCGAGCGTGCGGTGGAGTTCGGACTCAAGCCATGCCAGGTGCGATGGGCACAGCAAGTGCTGCAAACAAAGTTCGATGGCGATATGACCCGGTTCGATACCGAATACCCCCTCTCGGCGCAAATCGCGTTCACGTCCAGCGGGAAAAGCCCGTTCGATCAAGTCATTGTGTCCAATAGAATCGATGAACTGAAAGACAACCCACCGCCCATGACCGTGGGCTCGGCTGCTTCATACGATGGGTTCAAGCTCGCCCTGTTCCCAGGGCAAGACAACTGGCAAGTCTACAAAGAGGTAGACCCCAATCACCAGTACGTCGCTACAATTGACTCGGCCCACGGCATCGATGATGGGGACTTTAGCTGCGTGCAAGTCCTCGATGTCACCGACCGATGTCAGGTGGCTGAGTTTTATGCCAGAGTTCCGCCCGATGTTGTCGCCAGAGAAGCTGCGGCGGTCGCTACAGCCTACAACTTCGCAATCGTTGTCCCAGAAGTCGATGGCCCAGGGCTGGCTGTGGTGCGTGAGCTTTTGGATATGAACGGCGGCGATGGATACAAAAACCTGTACGTTCGCTCCCAGAGCGGTAACTGGACGCAAAGGTTTGGATTCAGAACCGGGGCCCAGGGGAAAAGAGATGCGGCAATCGCTGCGCTTGCAAAAGCTATCCGCGACAAATCGTGGGACTTTTACTCGCTGCGCCTTCTGAGCGAATGCCAGGTCTTTATCGAATCATCGACAGGGAAGTCCGAGGCGATGCCCGGAGAGCACGATGATGCGGTAATGGCGATGGCTATCGCCCTTTACCTTGATTCAGAAATTTCAGAGAGGATGTCATCAGAAATTGACATCACTCCAAAACCGAAACGAGAACGCGGCGCGGTGTATGTGCAGGACCTGATGACAGGAGATACACCCAGAACAGACCCACATTTGGGCTCATCGGAGTATTGGTAATGCAGACTTATTTACTTTTTTTCCTTTTGTTGTGCTACATTTTTACTATGTCGATGCAGGTGGCGCTTATTTGGCTTATCCATAAAGACTCCACACGCAAAGACGCACTTGAAAAACTGCGAATCGAGTCCGACAAGGCAAAGCAGTGGGACTCATTTGACATGTATCAAAGAGACGGCCTTGAAGCGGTAATCGCGGGCCGAAAGGAGCAGGCATGAGCTTTGGGGCAGCATTTGCATCGGGACTTGGCGGTGGCCTTGCGAGCGGGGGGGTACAATTGGCGCTGGGCCCCGAGGGGCTTGGGCTGTTCGGGAAAAAGCAGACCCCTGAGGAACCGCGATTCCAGGGGCCTGGGATGGGCAGCTTTGATGACTGGATGAAAAGCATATACGCAAGTGTCCCGAGCGGAACAACGCAATCACAGCGCATCCCGATAGAGGTAAAGCCCTTTGAGACCCCACGCTCTGACAGGGTTCAGAGGCTGATGGCAATATCCAACATTCAGGCCGGGCTTGGCTGGGGCCGTTAGTGGCGGCATACGGGCCGAGGAGCGTCGAGGGGGGAACGGCGATCGACCCCGTATTCGAGAAGATTCGAGACCGGCTCATCCACACCTTCTCGCCAATGATTCCCTCGGCAGATGTCCGAGCGCAGGCTGCCCAAATGGCGATGCGTGGCCTGTCCACGCTGGTGCCGCAATCACCCCAAACAGTAATAAATCCAACAAGCCCTTCCATTTACAAACCAATTGATGCAAGAATACGAGCGACCATGAACCTTCGTAAGCGCATCCCACAAGGAGAAGTCTGATGAGAGACGCCAATGAGGCAGGTGGAGCCCCCACTGACATTATGCAGCAGGCAATCCAAAAAATACTAAAGACGCTGAAGGCCGATGAGTTCTTGGCGTTGATGCAGGATCCAGGCGCGATTGCAAGGGGCGTCCGTGGCGGTGGCCCCGAGGGCCCGATGGCCGCACAGCCGCTCACACAAGACATGGCCCCACACCCAGGATACACGCCCCAGGGCGGAATGGGTGGTGGAATGGCGGGAAAGGGAACCATGGATGGCAAGAGCGCCAAGCTGAAAGCCTTATACAACATACTGGGAACTGGCGGGGCAGGACCTAAGTAGATGGATGGCCCAATCACCAGAGAGTACGAAGAGGGCAAAAAGGCCTCTTACGAGCCGAAAAGCAAAGAGAAGAAGCTGGCCTCTTTCGTGCGAGAGCAGTATGAGCTATCCGAAAAAGCGAAACAAAGCGTCATTGAGAGCGCATGGCTGGGCACGGCGTTTTATACCGGCAAGCAGTGGACTCGCTGGAACCGCGTAACCCAGATGCTAGAAGAGCCGTCCCCACCGCCATGGCGCGTGCGGATGACTTTGAATTACATCATGCCTACGGTCGAGACCCTTGTGGGCAAGCTGACTGAGAACCGCCCCGGCTTCATGGTTATGCCAGCGACCGATGACGATGATGATAAAGATCGAGCCAGAGCATCTGAAAAGCTCTTGAACCACATCTGGCACGAGACAAACATGCAAGTGAAGATGCATGAGTTCTGCAAGTGGATGGCCACGACAGGCACGGCATTCTTTCGCGTGTGGTGGGACCCAACGGCTGGACACGATTATGAGTTTGAAGAAGAGCAGCCCATCGTAGAGCACCTGGAAGAGGTCGTCGGCCAAAGCGCCGAAGAGATGGAGGGCAAGCCCAAGGCGAAGAAAAAGCGCAAGTCTGAAAAGACCGGCTTCCCCGTTGTCGATGTCCTGAGTGTCCTGGAGGTGGCGTGGGACCCAGGAGCAAAGGACCTGGAGAGCGCCCAGTGGATTGTGCATGCGAACTCGCTGCATATCGACCAAATCAAAGACAACTGGCCCAAGGGCAAGCACGTCAGCCAGTCCGACTCCTATCACGCCGATACCCAGAGCGCACAAATCATCAAAGAGTTCAGCGGCAACGAGGGCCTGGATGAGAAGTACATAGACCGAGTGGTTGTCCTGGAGTATTTCGAGCGCCCATCCCCGCGATTCCCGGACGGGCGCTACCTGGTTGTGGCCGGAGACATCTTGCTGGAGCAGTCCAACGAGCTTCCTTATGGGATGATGCCATTTGTGATGGCCCGACACGTCACCTCCCCTGGAAAGTTTGCCGGCGAGGGAGTTGTCAAATCAATCATCGCTCCGCAGAAGGAGTTGAATAAATCAGTAAGTCAGCGAATTGAAAACAAGAACATCCATGCCTCGCCTAAATGGTTAGCCGAGAAGGGGTCAATAGAAAAGCATCAAATCACCGACCAACCGGGGGAAGTGATTGTGTACTCGCGCACCGCCACAAGGCCCCCACAGCCTCTTCCCCCACCCCCACTGTCTCCGGAGCATCGCGCTATCCAGGACGAGCAGATTGGCCACATCGAGGCAATCAGCGGCGTCAGCGATATCACCAGGGGCCTCGCGTCTGCGGCAACATCTGGCCGCGCCATTGGCCTTTTGTCTGACTTAGATCAAACAAAGCTCGGGCCCACAGTGCGTGAGATGGAGCGAGCAATCGAGGACTTGTGCTCATGCTTGCTTCGGTTCTGGCGTGATTATATGCCGATCCCCATGACGATTCGAGCGGTGGGCAAAAACAAGTCTATCGATGTATTTGACTTCTATTCATCTGATATCCAGAGCACCGATGTTCGCATCGTCGCAAACTCGATGCTACCGAAGCATCCCTCGTATCGACGCGAGCAAGTGATGCAAGCATTCCAGGTTGGTCTGCTTGGAGATCCAGCAGACCCGCAGGCCAAGATGATGGCCCGCAAGATGATGGAATTTGGCGACACTGAACTCCTGGAGGGTGACGACTCTCGGGATAGAAACTACGCCAAAGAGGAAGTCGAGCTAATCAAAAACGGTGGATGGGCTGATGTGCAGGCGTGGGAGGACCACCTCACACACATCGACGTTCACCTGGCGTTCATGAAGAGCGTTGAATACCGAATTTTACCGACAGAGGTACAAGAGAATTTTGTCCGACATTTGGCCTGGCACTACTACATGGAAAGCCAAAACGCGCAGGGTGTTCCCTGGTGGTCGAGCTATGTAGAGGCTGGAGGTAAAGACATGCCGCCGCCTGAAATGCCCGCTGGGATGATCGGAGATGAACTAGGTGTTGACATGGCGCAGGGACAAGGCGCTATAATGGCACCAGGAACTGAGGCCATGCCGATGGCTCCTCCGGGAGAAGCAGGCATGGGTGAGGGTGGTCTAATGGGTGGGGGCACTCCGGAGCTTAATCAAGCGATTGGGACACGGGGCCCTGGCGTAGCGGACTATGAGTTTGGGTTTGAAGCCTAACCAACTTCGTAAACTGGGACGATAAACCAGGAGAGCTTCATGGAAGATTATACGGGCGATAACAGTCACGAGGAGACGCCGTCCTCGGAATATAGCGTCGAAGAAGATCAGGACACTTCGTTTGCGTCGGACGATATCGACGATGAGCCTGAAATTGGAGACGATGGTGAGCCGCAACCAATTCCTTACAAACGGTTCAAAAAGTCCCGCGAGCAATTGCGAGACCTGAGAGCCGAGCGTGATGAGTTGATGCAGCAGTTCAGCGAACTTCGCGGACGACAGGCAAGTATGGAGCAATATGTCCAACACATGCAGCGTGCAGCGAGTTCCCGAGACCAGGGGAAAGAGGCAGAGGAGGACGAGTACGCAGACCCGCTTGAAGGCAAAGTCGCCAAGCTGGAGAAGATTATTCGGGCGCTTCACTCTCGACAAGAGAGCAGTAACCGCAACACTCAAGTCAAGGATGCCGAAAGGCAAATCCGAGGAGAGCTTGATGCGGCGCGAAGCAAATACCCGGATATGAACGATCTGTTTGTCCTCGATGCACTCGCCAGGAATCCAAACGCACGGGTGGCGGATTTGGCCAAAAAGAGCCATAACGGGACCCATAAGCGTTTTGAGGAGTGGGCATCCAAACGAGGGTATAAACCCCGTGGACGCCGACTCGCGCCTGCTGGTCGTAAGGGAGCAATCAAGCCTGTAGACATTGGAGATGATCTCGATCTAGCCGAAGAAGCCGCGATTGAATACTTACTGTCAATCGAATAGAAAGGCCAAAATACCATGGCAGGTCAAGGCGGTGGATTTCCACTTCCCTCGGGAGCAGCGGATACCACTTTTACTAACGGTTTTAATGCCGTCCTCAAAGACTTCTTTGAAGGCACGGTGCGAGACCATCTCAATACTCAGGTAACCCTTTTACAGCACATCGAAAAATCAAAGCGTAGCTTTGTTGGTCGTAAGATCGTCTTCCCTGTGAATCTTCGTCGGACTTCTGGCGTTGGTGCTCGCGGAGAGAACGGAACTTTGCCAGCGGCAGACCGCCAACGATACGATGATGTCAACATTTCCGCGAAATACCTTTACGGTCGAATCGAATTAACCGGTCCGGTCATCGAGGCATCCCGTGGAGATCGAGGAGCTTTTGCTTCGGCATTGCGCTCTGAGGTCGAAGGCATGCGCCGTGACTTGCGTGACGATTTGAATCGTCAGCTTTTCGGGCTATTGCCGCGTAAGGCATCAGATGACTCCGTGATGGATCTCACTGGCGTATTAGGCGTTATTAGCGCAACGGCGTCGAGCGACACGCAGACCCTAGATGCCGGGAACGGCAAGGCGGGAACGCGCTATCTCAAGCCTGGGATGAAGGTAAGCATTTTGGCGGCAGACGGAACCCATCGCGGGTCCACGTTTATCGAGTCCGTCGATTCTGCAAACTTTCAGGTCGTGCTGGACGCCTCAACTGCCTGTACGCAAGATGATGTTATCGTTCGTGGCGATAGTTCGGGATCCAACAGCATGAATGCCGAGTTGACTGGTATTGCCAATATCGTTCAAGCCCAAACAACGGGCTCGTTCCAGGCAATCAGTACGACGGATTTTCCAGAGTGGGCTGCATCTGAGCTTGCAAACGGTGGGACAGCCCGCCCGTTGAGCTTGGAGTTGATGCAGTTGGCTGTGGATACGGCTGATGAGGTTGGCGGTGCGGAGCCCCGTTTGATTATGGGGCACCACAGCGCACGGCGTGAGTACATCAACCTTCTGACATCTGACGTGCGATATGCTCCCGAGCAATTGCGCGGTGGTTTCCAGAAGTTGTCGTATGCCGGCGGGACTAACCCGATCCCAATTGAGTTTGACAAGCACTGCACGTATGGTGCGCTGTACTTTGTCAATACTGCGGACGTGAAATACTACGTTCAAAAGGACTGGGCCTGGGCTAACCGGGATGGCTCAATGATGAGCCGTGTTGTCGATAAAGACGCCTGGGAAGCATTCATGTGCTTCTACGGCGAGTTGGGCTGCGAGCGACGTAACACACACGTCATCCTCAAAGACCTGGCAATCAGCAATACCATTTTCTAATTTAGGTTTGGGGGGCATGAAGCCCCCCTTCCTTTTCATTCAGTATCCCTTCGGGGGGAAAACTGTGGAGTGATGAACCATGATTAAAGATCGAAACATTGGATATAAGTACAAGACCGAATTTATGTCGGCGTACACCTTCAACTTTTACGAGTTGGCAACGCACATCAAGGGAACCATCGGTGGCGCTGCAAAGCTGACGGAGATTGGTGCGCTGGGCGTAGTGGGCCCAAAGCTCGATGCCGTAGGTGAGTGGGCTCGGACAACCTTCCCGGTTCCAAGCTATTGGGACACGGAAAACAAGATTTTTGTGCGCTGCATCTGGTCTGACAATGGAACGGCTGGAACCGAAGATATGACGGCTCATTTTGCTGTATGGTATCAGGAGAAAGCATACGGCGCGGCTCCGACAGCAGCCATTGGAACTACCGCGCTGGACAGTGTGATTGTGGCAGACAAGCACTCTGGCTCGGCAGACACCATCCAAGCCACTCCGTGGGGCGCGATTAATGCTGACTCGATTGCATCGGCTACGGACTACCTCACGGTGGACGTGGAGCTTGCAGCGGACGCCAACGACCTCGCCCCGGTCTTGATTGGTATTGAGTGGGCCTACGTTCCGAAGTTGACCAGCGGTTCGCAGGTTAGTGACCTAGCCGATCCGACTGATGCGTAATGGTACTCACTGAGCGACAATGGCGCGACATCAAGCGCATCAAGTGGAGCGATGCTGAATCTCGTCGTATCCGCGAGCGTGTGCATGATGACAAGCTCATTGTCGGTTGGTGTGGAAAAGAGAAGCGATGGATGCTTGCTCGGGTGGTTCCTGCGACTGTGCATATGAAGTATGGTGCAAAGACAATCGCTACCTCCGAGCAAGCACCCTTCATTTGGAAGCGGTGGGAGACCGACGATGGGTTGGCGCTCCACATTCGAGATCCAAGGCTTATACCATATATCCAGCGATGTGACCTGTGGCGACAAGGCGGCCAGAAGTACATGCTTCAGTTCGATCATGCGGAATGGATTGAAGAGACGAAAGAGAAAAGCGAGGGCGATGAGCTTGAGTACGCCGCCAAGCAGGCCTTTGATCTAATCAAGCCGCTCGCGAAGAACAAGGTTGGATACATTCCCAAACACCCCGTATCCACGAAATGGTTCGGGCCGACCTCCTGGAGATAGCAAATGGCAACGGTAAACCTAACCAGAGCCCAGGCAAAGACACTTGCGAAGACTCTGATGGACGAGAAGGGTGCGCTCTTTTGGACAGACGCCCAGATGAACGCCCTGTTTGACGAAGCCAATCGAACCGTGTGGCGAATGCTGGTCAAGGCCAATCCGGGGCACTACCACACCAGCACGGACTTCGCCTGGCCGGCTGACACTGAAATCCAGGACATCGTCTCCGATTGTGGGGTCGCGGCTGTGCCATACAAAATCCTCGGCATTGAGAGCAAGGAAACCGCAGGGAGTGTAACCTCAGCCAACCTGCCAGCCAAATGGAAGCCGATGATGTTCCAGGACAGAACGAAGTTTCTGCAAGACTCTTCGCCGTACTGGGTCCCGAGGGGGCGCTACTACTGCCTGAGAGGCACCAAACTGTTTGTGGCACCACTCCCAGGCGAGGCGCTGCAATGCACCATCTTCTACATCCAGATGCTAGACAAGGTGACGAGCGATGCAACCGAGTGCCTGGGCGGGATGGCAGAGAGCTTTCATGATTCGGTCGCGTATTGTTTGGCGTGGCTGATGAACTCAAAGCAGAATGGCCAGAACCCCACGATAGTCCGGCTGTGGGAAAGCTCGAAGCTGGAGATTGAGCAGCACGCAGAGGAAATCAATGCAGACGAGCCTCGGCAAGTGCGCTATATTGGGCACCACTAGGAGCTTGGATGTCGAAGGTTATCCCCATACGTGGTCCGTTCCCAGGGGTTGAGGAGCGCGAGAACGCACAGAAGCCGGAGCATGCCTCCGTCTCTATCAACATCGATTACAGCCGGGGGTTCATCGAGTCACGCCGTGGGTTTGAGAATCGACTGAATGGCATCGCAGTCAAAAGAGCGCAGGTACATCACTTCGTCTCATCCCATGGTGAGGAATACCTGCTCCTTGTTGGGCCGAAGGCGAATGGCGATATCATGTTCTTGCCCTTGTCCAAAAACGGGCAGTACCTCGTCAAGGAGGGCTCAAACTTCACTGCGGGGCAAGACCTAACCGCAGTATTTGGTGAGCCGAACAATCCGGAGTTTCGGTGTAGCTTCGTTGATATGCTCGGCCCAGAGGATACTGATGGGGATGGAGAGCCTGACACGGCTGCAAACGTATGCCTTGTGACAACCAAATACGCCACGTATGTCTTCGATCCAACGTATTACTCTGAGTTTGAAATGAACAATACGATGCTCACGAGACAGCAGGCCGCGATAGTCCGAGCGTATTGGATATCACCGCCAAGGGGCGATATCGCCGTAGCGCATCAGCAGGCTGTTTTCTACGCTGGCTTCCGGCGGGGCGAGACAGTGACTCTGTCAGACCCACTTGAGGATGCCCCTGACTTTTTGGGGGTGGCGACAGGAAAGCACGACAAGTCGATGAAGTCTCTTGAGCCAGATTTTATTGCCTGGTCGGATTTGTACGACCCCTTCGCGATTCAGAAGGACAGCTTTACCGCCATTGAGCCCGGAGAGAAGGTTACCGGGATGATCCCGTTTCAGAGCAATCTGGTGATTTTCTCAGACAAGGCAATCTACCTCCTTGTCGGCATCATTGGATCCCAAACCCCGCTAGTAATGCAAAAGGTCGTGCATGGCATCGGCTGCGTTGCCCCGGACAGCGTGGTGAACATTGGTGACTCGATACTCTTCATGTCTCACGATGGCATATACGCCTTTGTCGGAGGAACGAGTCGGCTGCAAAAGACCAAGGGCATGGTCCAGAAGGTAAGTGAGCCAATTGGGTCACTGTGGGGCGAGTCAACCGCGTCTCATTCCGCCCCGAGATACATGTCACACTTTCTATCAAATGCTGGATGGCCATTCAAAATATCTGGCGGTGGGCAGCACCTGACCCAAGCCCTCCATATCCCCGGTCGAAACGAGGTCTGGTTTTCTATCCAGTGCCAGATGCATGCGCCATTCAGCTTCGCTCTTACCGCTGTGTATAACTACCAGCTATCCGCATGGACCTTCTACATGAAGGGGTCCGCCGTCTATGGAGGAAACAGCGGGAGCCAGAACCCGAAGCAGATTGGCTCGTGCATGTTTAGCGGCTGCGTCGTCAGGGAGCGCAATGTTGAAAGGGTGTTTACGACCAGCGCAGACTCGGAGCTTCAGGAGCACGGGCTGGAATACGACCACTCAAAAGCCCTGGATAACAACAACCACCCGATACCAGTTTGCTGGCTCAGTGGCCGCCTTTTCAGAGAGAGCGACATGACGACGGTCTATCGGCCAGTTCGCATAAAGATGCTCTCTAGAGGCAGGAGCTACCAGGGAGTCGCAAACATGGGCCCGGCGGGCAGAACATTCACGACCCCCGTAATGATGGCCACGGGCGAGGAGTCTCATTGCGACCATGACGCGGAGGGGCCAACGGCAGTTGATGCTGTTACAGACCCAGACCGGCAACAAACGACAGCCGGGATACCGATGCACCCGAACCCGATGTCCAAGTCGTTTTGGGGCGATGCAAGCACCGTGCAATCGACGGTCACAAGCTCCTCGCACATCGACGGCGTGGACTTGGCTGGTGCTGTGACGTATGGAAACAATGGCATAGCCCCGCCGCCCATGGAATGGGGTACAGCCAAATGGATGGAGCGGGACTGGTTCTCCTCCACCCCGCAGTGCGGTAGCGTGCGCTCGCGCTCGTGCAAGGTCGGGTTTTTGGCATGGCCAGTGAATACGGCGGCTGGCTGGATACCGTCCGGACTTGTAATCCAATCGTTCTCACTTGAGGCGGACGTGGGAGACCAAAGATGAGTTTCCTAAGAAGCCCGTCACACGTGACCACGAAGACGTTCAAGGTCAGAAGAAACCCGCAGGGCTACTTGTTCCCGTCCGTTCCGCCGGTCTCACCGGCAGCGCAGGGCTCGATCAGACACCTTGGAAGAGACAATCAGATACGCGCATTGCAGATGCACATAGCTAACCTTGGCCCAATCGTCACGCCAGACGTTTCAATCTATGACGCCATAGCCACGCTACCGAAGGGCGGCGGAAGGCTCATCTTATCGGAGGGCAACTGGGTCATGCGGAGCGGGATTACCACCACAAAGAAGGTGCATATCTACGCGGCGTGCCCAGGGGCTACCAGGCTGGTTCGAGACCAGGACATCGATGAGCCCATGATAACCCTGGCAAACAACTTCTCGACGATACACGGGGTAACATTTGTTGATTCCGATGACACTAACCTTGTGCCGGCAGTGAAGATCACCGGAGACTACTGCACGGTGGATGACTGCACATTTGAAAATGTGGGCACCGGGGTTGAGATGGTCGGAAGTTACTGGAACACCGTGTCGAATTGCATTTTCCAGGCATGCGAAGAATATGGGGTTAGCGTCACCGGCTCACCAATCATGCACTCAATCCTGAATAACAAGTTCATTCTCTGTAGCCCCGCATCCGGAGGGTGGCTGAACATGGCATCCGGAGTTGACAATGCCCTGATATGCGGGAATGTGTTTGATTATGCCGCCGGAACGATTGTGTATACAGCGGGCAACAACCAAACGTCAGCAGAGATTGAATCCTGCAATGCGGTGAAACTCGCTAACATTACGAGGAGCTAGTAGATGGCGGCATCAGATGTAACGGGCAGTTGGGTAACTCTTTCAGACGCAGCGACAGCGGAGGCGGCTCACCTGAATACGAATTTCACAGAGCTACGGAATCTGCTGACATCCACCAAGCTCAATCACGAGAACTTACAGTACCCGCGCTCTCTTTTCTGCGTGTCATTTAGCATGTATGAGGGGGCGGACTTCGACCCAGGCGGCAAGCAGTTCACATTCAAGCTGCCACAAGGCGAGGGGGCCACATATGTCCCAGTCAGTATTTATGTCGCTGCGGGCTCTTTGGCCGGAACTGTGGCCGCGACGCTTTGGAGGGACGATAGCCCTGATGTGCAACTTGCCCAGGCCACTTGCTCGGTCGTGGGTGTGCCTGCGGAGGATACGTCTTTTGCGGAGTCTTCTATCAACGCGGGGGAGCGGCTGTATTTTTCCATTGACGGGGCATCTGGCGGCGGAGATGAAATTTCTTTTGGTGTATGGATGAAGGGTTATCACACGGACGCGGCATGATATGGTTGATGTAAATCTAAAGAACTGGTCTGTGTTTTCGGATGGTGTGGCAGCCTCTGCCCATGATGTGAATATGAATTTTGCGGAGTTGCGCTCTTTGGTCACAACGACGAAGTTAGATCACGACAACCTGCTGCAACAAAAGTCGATGTTCTGTGTCTCGGTAACGTCGTGGAAAGGGGCGCGGCACAAGGATACGCATCACTTGTCCGTCAAGCTCCCGACTGGCATTGGGATGGTGCAGGTTGTAAGGGCTCAGTTCAGTTGTGCAGATTACGATAGCGGGGCTGCGGATGCATTTTGTGATATATATTATAGGTCAACGCGGGGGGCTGGGATAGGCAGCGGCACGCAGATACTAGATCAACTCACCGTGGACGCGGACAGTGAGGTAGCCGAGGAACTTGGGGAAGACTACCCAGGGGAATGGTTCTCACCCCTTCCGGGCGGAGGGGTGGTTGTGTTTAAGTTTTCAGCAACGAGCAGTGGGGCTGGTTGCGACGGGTTTGCAGCGCATTTATGGCTCAAGGCCAAGCACGTAAGGTAGTGACATGGTTACAAGAACTGAAAAGGCATATAAGAATCCCCGGTCCACGATGGCTGATGGTCGGCTGACTGGGCAGGCTCGGAACATCTCAGCGCCAATGCGCCAGGGTGGGGTGATGCGAGCGGCGGCAGAGGGTCGTCGGCGGCGAGAGGGGGCTCCTCCGGTCCCACACACACGCCCGCCGGTATCCACCCAGCAAAGAGCAGAGGCCGCCCTCGCCAGGGGGGCTGAGCAGGCTGGCCCTGGTGCCATTGCGAATGCGGCTGTATCGCGGCTTCGTGGTGCTGGGCTAGGCTCCCAGGCCATGGGTGGTGGCGGTGGGCAGCCCCCGCCAAAGCCAACGCCGTTTGGCCCTCAGTACAAACCGGGGACGGAGTTGGAAACGGAGGGACCGATCGAGCCCCTCACCTGGGAGAAGCCGGATTTGGGGCCGGCTTATGTCCCTGGCTCAGATTTTGCGCCGGAATATAGTTTTTTTGGTGGCCTTCTCGGCGGCAGCACGCCTGAGATAAAGTACGGAACGAAGACGAGTGCTGATGACTATGACCCGGAGACCGGCGAGGGGGGGCTTCAAACGACCATGCCGAGCGGCGGGCAAGGCATCCCGATATATGACGATATTACCGGGGAGATTATTGGTTATTATAACGTGGCCGGGACCACCTTCGATGCGGATGGCAATCAGATTTCTGCGACTGGCGGGGCGATGTCCAAGGACCCATGGGACCCGGAGGCCGGTAAGTTTGAGAGCGAGAAACCTCCGACCGTGCAGGAGCTTATAGACATGTACCTTGCGGATGACTCAGAAGCGGTATCCGTTGAGGATGTACTCGGTCAGCATTACGGGCTAGACCAGGCGCAGGCCTCGGCGGGTACAGACTTGGCCAGCATGATGGGTGGCCTTGGCATGGGACGCTCTGGCCAGCACATGCAAGGCCAGACCACCCTGTCGGCGCAGACGTTTGCCGATAAGCTGGCTACCAACCTCCAGGCAGCGACGGCCAATGCGAATTTCGCGGCAGAGAAGGCGAAGAACATCATACAAATCCACGGCCAGGGGCTAGACCGAGCAGAGCGGGCGGAGCTATTCGATGAGTTGATGGCGCGTCAGAAGGATGTTGATAAGTTCTCGATAGCCGAGTATTTGCTTGGCTTGTCCGGCAATGACCAATTCGACCTGGCAGGCCTTGGCAAGTTCTTTGAGATGTATGACCAGGGGGCGAGCCTTGATGAGATCCTAGATGCCATGGTTGAGGGCGGGCATATGTCGGCAAAAGCAGCGGCGGACAACCGAGGTTTCCTGGAGAAGATATGGGACTCAACGGGTGGGAAAATCTTGGGCTCAAATCTAAACCCGCTCAATTGGTTTGATTAGGAGGCAGAATGGCACAGATACCACACATACCTGGAGTCCCGCAGCCCGGTGGTTACTTGACCCAGGTGGCTGCAAACAGGGCGCGTAGGAACGAGAGGGCCTCCCAGCCGGGAGTATGGGAAAAGGCACTTGCACAGGGGCTCGCCGGGGGGCTGTCTGGGGGCCTTGGCGCACTAGGCGGAGAATGGGCGAAGAGTCTATTTGCGGATGACGATCTAGAATTTGCCTCAGATCTGTCAGAGAAGGCCAACGCGGACATCGAGATATTCACGGAGCCAGACCCAGAGACCATAAGCCAAGAGGGCTTGCAGCGCAGGCTAGATGGGTTGCTAGCGAGTGACGAGGTGGCCAGTGGCGTTGGCGTTGGCCGGGGTCAAGAGCTTGGAGAGCAGAAGAAGGGGCGCTTTGCGATTGATAAGATTGAGGGGGTCCCTGACTGGACGAAGAAGCGAGACGCTCCTGCTCCCGATGAGGTCGAGGGCCCTGGCCGAATGACAACCATGAACAGGGCCATTCTCGCCATGCAGCAGAAGGCTGGCACAGAGCAGGGACGGAAGGAGCTTCACCGGCAACTATACCCGGCGGTGCCGGATCCGAAAGCCCCAGACCGAGCGCCACGAGGACGCAGATTTAAGAGCGCGAAGTACCAGGCGCTCTGGCGAAAGAATGTGGCCTTGACTCGGCGTGCAGAGCAAAAAGAAATTCGAGAGATGCTGACCTCGGCAAAGGGCGTTGAAGCGCATAATTTGAACGTCGAGAAGGAGCGGGAGGATAACAACGCCAAGGCAACCGCCAGGACCGGGAGGGGTGCGCCAACGCACAGTCGCGAAGGTTTGGTGTGGATGGCTGGCACGAAGTGGCTGGCCTCTTTGGTCTACGAGCGAGGCCCAGACGGCAAGTGGGTGCTGAAAAAGGAGAATGGGGTTGTGACTCCGAGCTTTCCTAACGGGGAAAAGGTCGGCAAGGAGGAGATGGATCTCATTACTTCGGCATTCGTTAAGACCCCTGAAGCTCAGCAGAAGCTTGATATTTTCTTGCGAACTGGGCTCGATAGTAACCTCAAGGCCAAATTGCCAGATGACGTCTTGAGTAGCATGAAAAAGGCCATGGGAAAAGCTGGTCCGGATACAGTGCTACTTGGCGGCAAGACCCCGGACAGGGTCGATCTCGTGGAAGCACCGCACCCGTTCACGATCTCAGGGGGGGTGCATACCTACGTCAAGGCCGAAGGCGCAAAGTCAGCAACAGCGAAGTCGAGCGAGAAAAGACACCACCTCACAATCGAGAACCTCATTGACCTCTTAGATGACCACTCGAAGAAAACAGCCACCAAGGGCCTGAGATGGGATAGCGATAACCATAAATGGCTTGATGTGTCTGTGTCATTCACAGACAGCGAGGCGGCTGACATCCAGAAGGTCGTCAGCTTGTGGGATGAGATGAAGGGGAAGGCGGGTGATGGGAAAAATAAGGCAGCAAACAGGATAAATAAAAGAATTACAAAGTTTTGGAGAGGAAAACGTGCTCTCCGCAAAAAGATGGTTGAGTTGATACAGTATAACAATACAACCAAAAAGGATGCACCGACCACGCCGCCGGCAACAGCAGCGACAACGGAAGAGAAAAGAGTGGAGACACAGGTCGGGGCGCAGTCGAGGCTATCGAGTAAAGATTGGGTTTCGGATATACTCAAGGGGGTGCCCATGCGGATAGCCGAGGGTGAGAGCACGAACTTTGTTGGGGAATCCGGGATACCCTGGACTCCGCCAGACGGGTCCCCGCGCCACATACCGCTGAAGGCGCTACGTGGAAAGACCGTGGTTAGGGGGGGGAATGTTACCGCAAGGTTTAACCCCACCCTCAAAAAACAGCTAGGCGACGACGGAGTGCTGGAGGTGTCCGAGGCCCTTGCGAAGTTGGTTGCCGCAGAAAGGCACAACCAGAAGCAGGCGTGGGCAAAGCACCTGAATAAGACCAGGAAGACAAAGGTAAAGATCGAAAAACCGGTGAAGGAAAGCGTTCTAAAAAAGATCCGGACGTTCCTTGAGGGCCAGGGCATTACATACGGCACCACACTAAAGGGCTGGGCATCCCCGCCCACAGCCATGCGGACACCAGGCCCAGGGCAGGGCGACGACCCAGTGAGGAGACTGAGCCAGGGGAATCAGGCGCTTCACGCACGCCTTATGGACATGGCCAGGCGGGGTGAAATCTCGTGGCAGAGCGCAAAGCGGAGATTCCTCGGTCAAGCGGATCGGGCATAGCGCATGCCAGATAACGACAAATCCTGGTGGAACGACCCGGTTAAGATGGTGCGATGGCTCAGGGAGCCGGTCCATGAGGTTGGACAGTGGGGAAGGAAGTGGATGGATGAGTTCGAGTGGGGGTCAAAGAATCAGCCCCCGGAGGCAACTCCCACCCCCGTGGCGGGCACAGGAGACGTCGAGAAGGCCGCAGACCTTTTCACGAACCCGACCTGGAGGGCGCTCTGGATGGGCAAGCCGCCGTCCACCGAGAGGCAAAAGCGCAGCGGGAGGGGCCTGCCTGCGGCAACAAGCAAAGACATCCTTGCGGCTGCGGGGCAGTTTAAGCCGGGCGGCGGATTGCTGCCACTTGCCCCTGAGTCAGCCAAGGCGGCTGCCAAGGCGATAGATCCAACCCAGCACCTTCCTGGCGAGATGCCCCCTCCAGCCAAACCCCCGGCGTGGACATACGACGAGCCGCCGATTGGGGGCTTCACTGACTACAGAGTCCCGGGGACGTCGGGCAGGGCGGCCCCTCCGGATAAGTCAGCGCGAAGCGCAGGCTGGCCATTTGATGCGGATGGCGGGGTCCAGGGCGGGCTATCCATGCGCGAGGTCGATCAGATCGCCGATAGAGATCGAGGCAAAATGAGCCGCAGTGAGTATAGGGATGCCTCAGTAAAGGCAGCCCGCTCAAAGGCCATATCGGACATCAAGAGCCCACCGACAAGGACAAGTGAGAGCGGGAGGGAAATCGAGAAGCTATTCAGTGACCCGCGATGGGAAGCTGCCGGGAACAATCCAGGAGCCCTGATGCAGGAGTTTCGGGACAAGCTGGGTGAGTTGGAGAAGTGGCGCTGGGAGAGGAAGCCGTTTCCGTGGGACCTGTACCGCGAGAAGAAGCGGGCCATCATCCTGAGTTACCGGCAAAAATACACGGACATGCTCACCGATACATTCGGCGTGTCTGTCCACGGGATGCCAGGCAGAAAACACGCGGCGAGGGTCGTAGTCCCGGTACGTGACGCCGAAGGGAAAATTCAGAAGTTCCCCAACACCGATGTAGACGAGTACCGGGCAGCCACCCCGTCGAAGTTTATCCCGGACGAACTGAAGTTGAGTACAGATGTTGGCCCTGAGATTGGTGCTCCGCTCAAGGTGAGGGAGTGGACGGCCCAGACGACCTTCGGGCCAAAGGTAATGACAGAGGAGTTCACCCCAGCCGCACTCACAAGCGAGGCACAGGTTCACCCGGACGTCAAGTGGGTGTTTGACAAAGACACAGGCATCCGCCTGTCACTCCCAGAGCAGCACAAGAAAGAGGGCAGGGTGCAGGGCCTTCAGGCCAAGCTCGATGAGCTAGTGGCCGCCAGGGCAGAGTATATCAAAAACCCGCTGTCCACCGAGGGGAGGACGATATTCACCGCGCATGCTGTAGGCGACCTGGCGGGCGTCCCACCCACTGAATACGCCGCGCCGGCACGCCCGCCCGAGCTACAGACGGAGGAGTTGAGGGACTTCCCAAGCGACCCCTACGCAATGGGCCGCCTCCGGGAGTTCGACCGCCAGATAGAGGCAGCCGAGATGAGCATCCTCCAGGAGGAGGAGGGGCCAGGCGATGTCCTGATGAATGTCCGGCCAGGTAAGGAGTTGAAATACGCGAAAAGCGTTCAAGTGAAGGGAGATACCGAATACTACCTGCCGATACTCGGCATAACGGTAACTGTCCCAGGGAACCATGAGGTCTGGCTAGCCCCTCATGATGCGGACTTCTATCTATCGAAGAGGGGCGGCAACCTTCCGCCAGAGGAAGTGATACTGGGTCTCCACCCGATGAACCCGTTCGGGAGGGTAACTCGCGGCGAGATGGTCGAAGCCCAGATGGAGGGCGGGTATCGGGTTGCCGGGGCCCTCCACCCAGCAGAGAGCCTGTACCACGATCTAATGCTCACCTACAACCCAGGGGCTGCGGTCTTAGGTGCTGGGACTACTGTTGCAGATTATTGGCGGGGCGTGGAGGGCGACGAGGAGGGTGACCTGCTGAGAAAGCGCCACGGCGCTCGCCATTATGACCCGAGAGAGCAGAGCCCGCACTGGATGGCGAACTTTGGCAGATGGGCCGTTCAGTTCCTCCCGTCCCTGATGGAATCGGAAGTCATTATGCGGGCCGGGTTGGGTCTTAGCGGGTCGCAAGTAAAGTATTGGCGCGGGGGACTTCCGCACGATGTTCAGTTCGGCGCTGCTTACGACCTGTATGGCTTTGACCCAACGATGTTCGAGCTTACCGGAGGCTCCAAGTCTGACCTGAGCCTGGGCGATGCCCTCCTGGAGACCACCAAGAACACTCCGGAAAGCGGGTGGCACCTAATCTCCGGGCTGGCAACGATGGCGTGGCAGGGCGCGTATGGGACCGGCAAGCCAGAGCATGCGTATGAGAAGTCAAAAGTCCTTGGCCAGACGCTTGGAGACATGTATGGAGCCATTGGCCACATCGGCTACGGCGTCTGGATGGACCCAAGGGTGGCCATCCCGCATGACCCGGTTGCCGCTGCGCTCATCTTTGGCATGACGGTGAAGCCAGTCGTCAAGGGTCTCCAGGCCAGGAAGGGGTACAAGAAGGCCACTGTTGACCGGGCAGTCATCGAGGAGATGAAGGCGCTGAGCAAGATGGAGGAGGGGGCCGGCGCTCCGCCAGAGCTTCTTGAGGTTGCGGAGGCTTATAAGCAGGTAGAGGCTGCGGTCAAGCACCGTGAGACTCGATCGATTTTAGACCAGGAGTTTGCGGAGCTAGCCAAGCACAAGGACTGGCCGGCGCTTCGTGACGCTATAGAGGCAAAGAGGCGGGTCGTAGCGAACAGCCAGGCCAAGGTGATGCGGTCCAAGGGATTCGCTCGCCGTGAAAGGCGCATCCTCGCCAAGCTCCAGAAGGGCCTCCGCGCCTTAGAGACGAAGGCTGCCCTGCTGAGGGAGAAGGCAATCGAGAAGCTTGTGGTCCGCAATGAGCGGCCAGTGCATGATGTGGGGCAGGCAGCGACCGCAAAAGATATAAGGACCGGGCGCAAGGCAGAGCCAAAAGCAGAGAGGCCCATCGTCGAAAAAGACTTTGAGTTCCGAAGGCTTGAAAAGGCAAAGGCGGAGATGGTCGAAGCCGAGGCCGCAATGGACGCCCTGGAAGCGAAAGCAACAGAGAGTGGGCTATGGTCACCGGAGTCCCGGATAAGCCTTGGCCGCGTCCAAAAGGATGGCAGCAGAGCGTTCCCAGAGTACGATGCGCTTTCGGATCGGTGGCGCAAGGCCAACGACGAGTTGTTTGCCGCCGAGGAAGCAGGGGCTGCCGCAGAGGTTAAGTATGGCCCGAAGCCCGCCGCCAAGCCTGTTGCAGAACCCGCTGTTCAGGTCGAGGCAGCCCCCAAACCCGTCGCTCAGGTCGAGGCACCCCCCACAGCCCCCGCCCCTGCAGTGAGGTCGCGACTTGTGGGCGAAACGCTGGAGCCAATCCGGCCCAAGACCAGCGCACAGACAGTGCCGGAGGGGGCGGGGGTACTGTCGGTGGCAGATCGGGGATTTGTTGAGCGCGTCACTGAGTCGATTGGCGGTGCCAGGCGAGCGGGCCAGCCGGTGTGGGGCGCAGAGGTTCGCTTTGCGGAGCCGCCCGCGCGCCAGCCTGGCTGGGTTAAGTCAACGAACGAGGTGGGTAGGGAGTACTGGGTCCGGGAGACTGCCCGATACGACATCGAGCATCTTCGGTATGGGAGAAATACCCTCGACGTTCCTCGCACAATGAGAGAGGGGCCGTACCGCTTCATGGCGGGTAACGACCCGGTTAAGATGGTGCGATGGCTCAGGGAGCCGGTCCATGAGGTTGGACAGTGGGGAAGGAAGTGGATGGTGGACCGCTGGAAGAACCTCCCGAAGGACTTCCAGGTCTTGGTCAACAAGATTCACACAGACCTCCCCCGGGCAATCCTGTCGGCATCCAAGCTCATGCCAATAGCGACCCCATGGTCTGCATTTGAGATGACAGGGATTCTGTACAACCGCTTCATAAGAGATGCCCCTGGCCTTGGGTACATGCGGTCCGTGGTCAGGTCCCCACGAAAGCTCCTTCCGGCGACCGTTCAGGCCATCATCGAGGAGGGCAAGCAGAACAAGTGGGCATATGAGTGGGAAGTGGATGCCCTCATGAAGGACCTCCCGAAGACCGTGGAATGGGGAGGTAAGTCATACGATGTTCGACCCAGGCTGAGCCAGCACTTCAAGACGGAGTACAGAAACACCTCATTCACATGGGACGATCTCAGGCTCATTCACTCGCTCAATGCCACACAAATACAGCAGATGAAGGGAGGCAGAGCCCTGCCACCATACGGGAAGCCGGGCGGAGCGATGCTCGGAGGCGACCTCGGGGCCCGAGTAAAGGGCGCTCCGGCAATATCTGGGATGATTGGGCGGCTGGAGACTCGCCTTGCCAACTCTCGCAATGGCCGGATCGACGTGTACAGGTACAACCCGGACAAGCTGACCAAGGACGGGAAGCGCGGGGCATGGGAGATAGATCCAGAGCTAAAGGAGTTCCTCCAGGTAACGGACAAGAAGAGATTCAAGGACATCCAGGACCAGGTAAAGTTCGCAAACGAATACGGCAGACCGCTGAGCCGCCGGATGCACGAGGTCATCAAGGAGGCCCACGAGCTTGGGATTGTTGACAACCCAAACACTGCAATGCAGTGGTACTGGCCGTCCATCTTTGAAATCAAGGGAAATCTAGAGACGTGGTTCAGGAAAAAGCACAACAAAAGCAAGCCAGAGACGAGAAAGGAGGCGGAGGCTGCCGCAGACTACGTCGCAAAGGCCTTCCGAGAGCTTGAAGGGAAGAGGAACGCCACGGTTCGTTCGCTGACAAACAAGCTGCGCCAAGAGAACGTGCCCATAGAGAAGCGAATCGAGTACTACGGGCAGGTAGCCGACCTGAGCAAGGAAGTCTATGGCGGCTTTACCTCGATAAAGAACTCTGTCGAGGCGATGAAGACGTACAACAAAATCAGCAAACTAACTGACCAGTCCTTCTTGCCGCAAGGTGCGCCGCCATGGATGAAGCCAAGGGTGATTGTTAGATCGACCCCCGCTCCAGGCTACAAAAAGATGCCGAACAAGGCTCTGTTTGAATACCTTGGGAAAAGGCGAGTTCACAAAGAGCCCGCAAATCTCGCCAAATGGAAGAGGGAGGTGGACGCGAGTGGGAAGGCGTACTGGGAGACCAGGGACTTCGTCAAGATTGAGTCGAAGCAAAGGCGATTTGCAGACCTCGCCAACAAGTATGTGCTGGAGGATGTCTACTGGGACATCCAGTGGACGGAGGCAATCCAGGCGGCTTCAAAGGATTGGCTTGCTGGGTACGTGCGCCTCATGAAGGGCAATTTCACCATCCGGCACCCTGGGGTTACAGCGAGGAACTGGCTTTATAACGTCCTGGTGTTTGCGCCATATGGTGACATCAACCCAATGAACCCGGCGCGGTGGAAGCTCTATGAGATGATGCTTCGCGATACGGCGGTTGCAAAGAAAAGCCCGCTGTACGAGGCAGCGTACAAGACGGGAATATTCAAGAGCAACTTCGCCAACGTCGAGGGCCTTGTGGAGGCCCAGGGGATGGCCATGCGGGGCATCTTCCAGAATGGCGAGGGGCTCTTGCATGCACTGCTGGAGGCATCGATTGGCAACAAGTTCATCAAGGAGCGAGCGGGGCGTGCCGGCGCGTTCAAGCAGCTTTTCCAGGACTACCCGGGAATGCTGTACGGGTGGATGGACTCATCGTTTAAGTATGTGAGGTTCCTCCGGTATCTAGAGCAGGAGGGCTGGCTGAAGAAGAACCCTGCTACCAAGCAGTTGGATCTTTACAACAAGGAGACTCGGAAGTTCGGGGATCTCACCGGGACGACGACTATTTTCCAGGAGTTTACCAACAAGGCCATCGACCAGTTCGGAAATTACGAAACGCCCCGGTTCACGGATATGTTTTCCACGCCAATGCACGTTCCTGGTCTGACGGCTGGCGTATCAAAGGCCCTGGGCCTAATATCGCCCAACCAGTTCATGAAGTTTATGGCATGGTCAATCCCGCAAACCGTTGAGATGACATGGCGGAATCCGATACTCTCATCCCTTGCGACACAGGGAATGGATGCGCTTACGGAGGCGTTTTCAGAGGGCGTCGGGCTGGACATGGATCGGTTTGGCTCCATCCTTGATGTCAATACAAAGTACAATCGGCTCGTGCGTGCCTTCCCTCGGGACCTGTCTGTAGACAAGGAGTTGCTGCTAGGTGGGCGGGATCCTGTCAGGATTGGACGGAAGACATACCGCCCACCAACGGAGGTTGCTGGCCGCAAGGTGCGCCTCAATAGCGCTGGGGAGGCGGAGTTCCATGTCCAGACTGCCCCTGGGTTCGACCCGGAGGGGTTGACTGGGGAGCGCCCGGCCTATGGCGGAGAGCGAAAGGTAAGGCAAACGGGAGTCTGGCTGACGTTCAAGCAGATTGGAAACAAGGATGCCTTTGAGGCCCTGACTGGCCTTAGGGGCGATAAGGCGGAGCGAATCCGCAAGAGGATATTGGACACCGTCCCGCTGAAGGGCACGTTCCCCAACATCCGATGGATGACGCCGGGGTCCGAGTTCGTTTCCCCCACAAAGCCTGGGGAGCGAGAGACGGCGGCGGACTGGGCTCAGTTCTTCATGGCTCCGCAGGGTTGGCCGATAAAGTATCTGTACATGGCGCTCGGCGGACAGGACCCGACCACAGGCAAGCTTGCCCTGGACCCCACATCCACCGTTGATGATTCCAGTTGGAGCCAGATAAAGAGGTTCGGGTGGACGTTCGTCAGAGATCACCTCGGGATTGTCGGCAACATAATCGAGGACTATGCGCGGGTAGATAGCGGCGAGGCGGACTGGCTCGGGCGTCCGTACAAAGACCGGTATCTGCAAAGGTACACGGGCCAAAGGACAGACACTCACACAACAGAGGACAAATTCAGGATCCGAACGAGACAACTCCTTCTGATTGTTGCCGATGACGTCAAGGGAATGACGCAGTACTGGCGAAAGAAAACAAAGGAAGCGGGTCTCCGGACAATGGGGTTTGACGAGGTTGCAGACATGCTAGAGGCAACCAACGAGGGGTCCGGCAAGAAGCTAAGGGAAGTTGTTGAGCAGATAGAGCACGACCGGATGAGAAAGCTTTTGGCGCAATACCAGGCAGATATAATGGGCCTTGGCAGCTCATCTGAGAAGCATCTTATCATCCGCCGCATGCTGGAAGACTTGCTCACCTCTAGCATGGGGGCGAAGCCCTTCAAGGCAAGGGCAGTCAGGCTATTGTCCATGATGCGGGAAGATGCCGATGAGTGGAACAAGTACATCCGAGCCAAGACAACCGACCCAGAAAAACTCAGGCGACTGGAGGAGGAGGCGGCGGCTGACCTCAAGAAGGCCGCAGAAAAGTTTTCTCCAGGGCCGGAAAGTGGTAAAACAGAATGGCCACCCCCGCCTGAGCGGAAGCCAGCGCGGACTGATTTTATTCCACCAAGGAGATAGGAGAATAGATAGATGGCAAATTCACGATCAATGTATATGGAGAAAATTGATAACCTGGCCGATGACGAGACGGTGACATTTACCCCTCCGTTCGGGGCGCACACCTGGCAGATACGGCTGTTCACAGACGGCCACGCCACCACATCCGTCAACATCCAGACCAAAGACGAGGACGGCGAATTTATTCATGTTGATGGCTCCCCGTTCCAGGGCTCTGGCGGCACAGACGACTTCGATGCGAGTGGCGAACTTGAGCTTACAATCGATTCCACAAATCCATCGATTCGCGTTGATGGCGATGTCCTTAACGCAGTAATGAAGGTCAAATGCAAGGCCTATCGGACGCTGGAAGATGTCGCAACCAGTGGCTACACAGCCATACTTAAGGACTAGGGGCATACCATGGGAACAACGAGATACGGCACACGCCTTAGTATAAAGAAGAGTCAGCTAGATGCCATAGGGGGCTCATCTGTAGACAATGAGTCTTTCCGCGCCGATCAGGTTTACATGAACATGGTCAACAAAAGCGGTGGCACCCTGGCCAAGGGAATCATGGTTCGCCATGTGGATGGATCCGTAACAGGAGTTCAGGAATCGTCGAGTACGACCGGGAAGGCCACCATAGGTGTTACGCTTGCAAGCTCTGCCGATGACGCTGCGGTTCAAGTCGCCTACGGCGGCAAGGTTCAGGTGCTTGTCAAGAGCGGACAAAACATCAGCGAAGGGGCGGTGTTCAAGCCCCAGAACGACGGCAAGGCTCAGTCTGGTGGTGGTTCAAATGCCATGGGATACTTGCTGGAAGATGGGGACTTGTCTGCCGATGGCGGTGACGAGCTTTTCTGGGCTGCCATAGTAATAGGGGAGCAGGGATAGAGATGAGCATAGAAACAGCACTATCGGCAATCCGACGCATAAACGCCCTTAAGGAGTTGGCTAAGCACGGAATTGACACAGGCAGTGAAATTGAAGAATGCGAAGGACTGCTAGACCTCTGCGTAAAGCGGCTGAAGGCACTCCCAGGCATTGAACACTATCGCAAGCGTAAGCGGTGGAAGGGCTCGTTCACGGACAAGCAGAAGGATGCCATCCGAGAGCACATGAAGACTCTCTCTGACGCAAGCATAGCGGAAGAGTTGTTCTCGCAATGAAGCCTGCGACCGTAGCAGGGCAGAAGGCCAAGTATTACTGCGAGGAATCCAACATATCCTTGCCTATGCTTGGTCTATCCACGTGGGATGACAGGAACGGGTTCAAGGCAATCCAAGAGGATTTACCTGCCTACGACTCTGTTATCGATGGATTGTTCTACTCAAAGAGCGTTGCTGCATTCATCAAGAAGTACCAGCACCATCTAATAATCGATGATGAACTCGTCGCTGCGCCGGGTATTGAATTGGTCAACTTCCTGAGCAGGAACTGTCATCGGTTCAAGTCCCGTAGGCGCATAGAACCCTCCGAAATCGTCGTCCACGAGTCGGTCACATCGGGCTGGCAGAGGACAATCAACATCCTCACTCGCCGCCATCTTGGCGTTCACTTGCTCATCCATGAGGACGGGACAGTAACA
>Ga0098033_1000248_pt1 | contig 27008 bp, 21 predicted proteins | sample 1_EtaG_FD_75049 | JGI IMG/M metagenome (GOLD analysis project Ga0098033, IMG submission 75049) | Marine viral communities from the Subarctic Pacific Ocean - 1_ETSP_OMZ_AT15124 metaG | ecosystem: Environmental > Aquatic > Marine > Oceanic | place: Pacific Ocean | collected 2015-01-07
ATGATAACTGGAATCAGTTTCTTAAACATTTATTTTCTCCTATTTTGCGTTTAAAGGGATCGACAGATCTTCGGGGTCGGTATAGAAAGATTGTGCATCTCCTTCCCGACGATCAAACTTCTGAACAACCTCCTCATTCATTAGACGTATGACGTGCTCTTTAAATTCAATATCATTTGAAATTAATTCTGTCCATTTTGATGGTTGGAATTTCTTGACGTATCCCTCCGGCAATGCCAGCGTATACCACGCCCCAGCACTCGACAGACAGTCCGAACTCTTAACAGCATCGAACCAACTTTCTTCATCTCGAATCCCAATCTCGTTCCCCCACATAATACGGAAGGTACACGACCGTCCTTGTGTTCCGAAGCGTGACTTCTCCAACCGCACCTTCACTTCCGATCCGATCCGAAAGCCCTTGTCGTCGGTGACGAAAGAACTCTTAGCCTTGCGACCGGTCAACCAAATCCGTAGCGAGTACGAATAGTGCATCGCCTTTCCCCCAGGGGTGAGGTACGGTGTGGTCATTGCTATGATGCGTGCGTTCGGCCCTTGTGGAATGTTGGTCTTCAACTGATTCAACACAATAAAAGTGGCTCGCTTGTCCGCAATAGGAATCGTCAGCTTTGACATTCCCTTTGCAAGGATGCGTGCCTTCATCGCCATCGATGATTGAGGATTAAAATCTCCCTCAACATCGGAGACGCACGGTGTAAATGCTAGCGAGTCCCAGATAAAAACTAACTGATCATCCGTCGCAGACAGTAGGTCTTCAATCGTCTCCAAGACGAACTCGACAGACGTTGCTTGGATGTACATTAAGCGCCCTAGGTCGCATCCTGCTCGCTCCAAAAATGTAGGGTCTATGGCGGACTCGGAATCAAAATAGGCGACAATCTTGCCCTGTTTCTGAGCGTTTGCTGCGATCTGTGCAGCCATGTATGACTTGCCTGTTGCTTCAAGTCCGGCAATCTCTGTTGTCTTCCCGACTGGGATGCCTGTAATCTTCCCACGACAGATGATTGAGTCCAACCATCGTGACCCTGTGGGGATCCATTCCTTTACTTCGGTAGGGTTCTCGCCTGTTAAATCGTGGGCGACGTTTCTACCTGCTTTCTTGTTAACCAGCTTCATTAGGTCTTGCATAGCTACACGACCTGGCTTAGCTTTCTTAGCCATTCTTCCTCCTAGTATTCATACTATATCATAAACGAGACTTGATGTCACGTACTTTTTTTATTTTGTTTCCACTTGAAGTTGGCAATAGAATCTAACATCTTCTCTAGCATGCGGTTATTCTGGGGAGTGACATTGTGTTGAGAGTCCAGCATATTCACAAAATTTCTCACATTGGTTTGCTGTCTCTTGTCTTGTTTGTGGTTGACAAATTCAATACTTGTTGGAGTACTGCCATGAGTTATTATAAAGTTGGGGCGGCGTCCCGCTTCTGCATAGATGGTGGCGCGTGCGTCTGTAATACCGAAACTATTTCGACCTTTACCGCCTCTTCGTACTGAAAGAGCGGGCAAGTAGCCCCCCTTGAAAAAATCATCCAAAGATTCAATATTTTGAGTGGCCGCGTTTCTAGAAAAGATTTTATCTCCTCCGATTCGAACTGCTCCTGTGAATTCACCACTAACAGGGTCCACATCTGGAACTAGCGAAATGGTGCCCTGAATAACGAAATCCACATTATGAGGAGAACTTTTCTGCGCGGGTCCATAATCTCTTCCAAATACAGCTTTCATGATTAATTCGGCATCGGTAATCGCTTGCTGAAAGTCTATTGATGATGGGTATTTAGCGTCTTCGAGCCCCAATTGCTTAAAAATTTTATTAAGTATCTCACCAAAGTTTATAACAGGCGCGGTTTTATTGAGCTTAGAGACTTTAGAGATCCCTGAAAATTGGCCAAAATCTCTCGGCGTCATTCCATCTTTGTGAGATATAAATATGCTGTTTCCAATAGAAAAATCAGCTTTTCCTGTTTTTCCTATAGTCGTAGCCTGTGGTCCAACATCGTAAATATCCGACTGTATTTCTCCATCTGTAAAAACAATCTTCAGTGTTTTAGGATTTCCTAGCTTCTCTGATATTTGTTTCAATTTATCTTTTAGCTCTTCAAAAGCAATATTTTCTTTTATGAATGGGGATCGCCCCTCATCTAGATGGATCACAATGGGCTTTCGCACTCCATTGGCGTCTTCGTGAACGAAGTTTGTTCGGGCCCTATGGAACTTCTCGTCCCTTTTATAGTACTTGTTGGCTACGGGATCCTCCGTATCCACCCAGCCCTTCTTCGCTAAAGCTCTAATAAGCTTATCTCGCTTCTGAAGGGGACCAAAATTAGTAAACCTCATGACATGCACCCCTTTCTTAAACTCTAAGTTAACATCGTCGGCATTATACTGTGGATCAAATCTTTTTATATATTTTATTATATCATCTGCTACCTTGTCGTTACTGATTGGTCCTTTCTCTTCCCCCCTGTCGATATAGTACGCTTCTTCGGTTAAGTATTTGCGCCAGCTTTCCATTATCGGTTTCATGTGCATCACCCTCTAATTAGTATCTCGGACGCAGAACCCATGGTTTTTTTGTTGACGTTCTTCATACCCATGGCCCATGAAGCTTCAACAATATCATAGTCTTCGTAGAGTTTTCGGATCTCAGGACAATTATTATACGAGAGTACCCAGTCTGAACGTTGCGAAAGGATATCATATAGCCCCTGGTGATCAAAGCCTGCGTGAGTATCTCCGTTGTCTCCATATAGTTTCTCTTTACTCTCGCCCAACATATACGGAGGGTCGAGATACAAAAACGCATCCGGATGTTTCGGAATAGAATCTTTAAAGTCTGCCTGTCCTACTGTTAGGTTGGGCTCTTTGAATTTTCTAATTCTCTCGATAGAAGAATCCGTAAACCTAGCGTAGGAAGCGCGCTGTGAATAGCCACCACTAAACGTAGCACCTGAAAAGCTGCTTCTGTTTATTGCATAAAACTTGGCTGCGTTCATATAAGAAAAGTTACGTTCTTTCTGTATCTCTCTCCGAAGCTCCCTTCGTATTTGCTCAAAATCCTCTTTCAAAAGACCCTTTGCTATCACCGGTTTTCCGTTGTAAATATATTCGCGTGGGCCGCTTCTATAATTCTCACATCGATTCGCTAATCTTCCAGGCTGTACGAGGAGGGCCCTCCAAAACCAAACCAAGGGCTTAAAGATATCATAAGCATGAACCTGTGTCCCTCTCTCAGCCACAGCCAATTCAATAGACCCACCCCCAAGAAAGGGAGAGCATAGCTCTCCACAATCATGGGGGATAAGCGGTAAGATGTGCTTGACTGCACGACTCTTACCGCCGGGATAACGCAGTGGCGTTTTCACTTCTATTCCGACTCCATCAGCTTTTTAAGCAGATTCTGTTTAAGAGACTTGCCCTTGCTGGATGAACCACCTGGAAGATTGACGGATAAAAACTCCTTCAGAATCCCCAGCGCTACCGACTCGGTTGCCTTGTGATGGACGTTGCCGCCACGGGTCTTCCATTCGCGCGCTTTTAGCTTTTGCTGGCAAATGGACAGATGGTCGGCAAACCACCCACGAAATTCAGTCGGGATTTTAGCCCCTTGGCGTACGCTAATCAAAACTGGGTATGTCTTGAACAGCAACGCCAGCGCGCTCAATAGCTCGGTCTGGATCCGCGTGTCTTTTGCCCATGCTGACTTAATGGTGGCAACAGCATGAACAACATTCGAAATATCATATTGCAATGACTTCCGAAATCCACCGATAGACACCTGTGGTTGCTTGGGAGGACCAACGGTGCCACCGTCTGGAGAGCCCTTAATGCATACACCGCATTGATTGAGCTTCTTCCCGTCTACAACAGCTTCAGGAACATTTCCGTGATATTCATGAAAGAAGATCTCATCAGGGCTGAGATTCTTTCTATCTTTTCCGTTAGCCGAAGCAAACAGCCGGTGATATTCCGCCTCACTATCAACCTCCTTAATGTAGGCGGGGATCATGGTATCATACCCATAAGTCATGCCCCATAAGTGGCGGCGATGATCACCATCGTATGTGTGTTGGCGGCCGTCGGGAAACTGCGCAACCGAAATAGGGGTAAACTTTTTCGGATCAAACTCCCCCATGCTCTTCAAAGTGGATACCTTGGTGGGTCTCTGAAAAAGCCCTTCCGTGGTTGCTGGTACCGTTTCCAGTTCTCCCAACTCCGGAATCTCAGTGGCGGCGTTCTCTTTAAGCTTCTTGAGGAGAGCGCGAATTTGGGCAGGCGTGCCCTGGATTTCTTTTGACATAATAACCTCCTTTGTTAATGGTATGTGTGTCAAAGGGTCAATGACCCTGTTATCTTTTCCAGCCGACTTATAAAATTTGCGACTATATGGAAGGCGATAACAACCTTAAAATGTATAGATGCGGCAGACTTTAACCGGTCTGCCAGCGGCACAAACCCTAACCCGTCATCAATTCATCAAAGGCGCGGTCTACATCACTTCCCTTCTTCTTCCCACCGAACTTGGTGGATTCAGAAGAGCGACCCTCCGCACTCTTATCAGTGGCGAGTTGTGCATCCAGAATGGCGCTAACCTGTTCTGGGGTAAGACGCTCGAATAGTGCATCAAAATCAGGCATACGATCAAGGAGGGCGGGGATCGCATCGGCGTCTTCCAAAAGCGGCGACGTGTTTCGTCGCATCTTCAGGTTTGTTTGGGGATAAGCACCTGGCTTATCAGCCTTGGTATATGTAAGGGTGATGTCAGTGCCCTCATTAATATCGGTCACATCACCATACTCCGGATCAAGAATGTATCCGAGAAGAAGTTCGTACGCCTTCTTTCCGTATCCATAGACCTTGATTCCGTCTTCTTCTTGTCCGCGTACCACCACGGGCGAGAAATAACGTTGCCGCACGAAGAGGGACTTAGCCAACTTCTTGCTTTCCTCGTCATTATTAGCCACTCCTTCACGCCATAAGGCAGAAGCGAATTCGCAAATCGGACAGTGCTCCCCGAAGTTGCGCTTGGGACACAGGATGCCCCCACGATGATCTCCTACGTTGTAGTGGAAGGACATCTCCTTGAGTGGATCACCGTCACTCGTCGGGATGATACGAATATCCGTATCACCACTGTCTGGCTTAAAAAAGGCAGACGATCTGCTATCACTGTTGTCACCGCGCAAAGATGCGAGCTTGCGGCGCATAAGCTCCATGTCGATTCCCATATTAATTTCTCCTTTATATTGGGTAAAGTATACCAAGCGTTCCTTGATATCTATTATATCACTCTGACGTTAGCTTGTCAAGAGTTTTATTTGATTGTATCGTGTTTGTGTGGGCCACGACAAACCCAAAGTCTTGTTCTAAAGGTGTCTCGTAAATCGCATACGAAATCTTGCGAAAGGCATTCCTTGGTTTGCTCTTCAACATTCCGACGATCTTCCGATGTAAGCCACCCTCTTCCTCCAATCTTTTTTGATTGATACACATATAATAACATAGTTCTCTCTCCACGTCAAGGTCAAAGAGCCACTTTTCTTCAAGTGTTTCCATGTTTAAAATTCCTACCGTTCTAATACGACACAACTTTGATGGCTTAGCCACTAAACCAATTTCTGGTTCATTGTGTTCAAAAAAGTTTAAGTAATGTACTGTGGAGTAAATAGAACTATTGAGTACATTGTAATATTCTTTCACCGGAACGTTCTGGAGAATCTCTTCCAGTTTTAAATTCGATATAAGTGTCACGGAGTTCAATAGGGCCGAACGTGCATATTCTTGAAGCACCCCAAAGGCTATGTTTTCAAGCAGCTTTGGGATCCCTGTCAGCAATTCAATGTCAGGTTTGATATAAATAATATCTACTCTCGCATCTTTCAATTGTTGTAAAATGCCCAATGCATAATTCGAGCTATACGACGAGCCCACAATCACAAACTGCACATGTTTATCGAGATTACTAAAAAACTTTTTTACATTGGGAATGTTCTTTTCATATTCTTCTGGTTTCTCATACGACTTTAATTTAAATTTATACTTAGACGTACGAGGCACCTTATCATTCATTACAAATACATTATAATTGGCAGTCGCACTAAAATTCTCTGCAATAGCAGACGCAGCGTTGCCCAATCCTACAATTGAAATCATAGCTTTAACTCTTTGAGGTCAAAATAATTCTTACCTGCCTGGAGATTCACCATATAGTTTCCGTATCGCGTTTCGCTGAACGTCTCCTTAATCTGCGGTGTAAGATCCTTGTCCTCGTCCGCTAGATCGATTACAATTTCGTCATGAATGATATGGGAAATAAATGATTTCTTTCCCTCTAACAGCTTATCAATCTCTACAGCTTTCTCCAGTACAATGTCTGCGGTTGTGCTTTGGATTAAATAATTGAATGCCTTGTCTTGGGTTACTTTGATGCTCCTATGATAAGGAGTGGTGATTATACCATCAGTATACCATTCTCCCAATAGCTTCTGGCGATCATAGTATGCGGTGTCGATGGCGCGCGAAGAAGGATTATATAACCACGCAAAGAAAACTGTTTTAGCAACCTCTCTAGTTATGTTCATCTGTCCCCCAAACACATTTTCCACATTCCATTGGTGAATGTCCCCCGTAGGTTGTTCCACTCCAGAGAGTCCCAGCAGTGTTCGCACCTCTGCGCCATTATAATCTAACGACAAAAAGAAATCGTTGTGGGGTTTAATAATTTTACGATAATCTTGACGGAGAGTCAACACCGGAAAGGACTCGGGGTTGGTGGCCAACCTTCCTGTTACTGTCCCAAACAGATTATAATCGATGTGTTTATAGCCATCGAGAAGGTTTTTAATTTTTTCTCTGTCTCTCGTTCTATAAAAAAGATTTCTACATCCATCGTTGGTGAGGTTTAAGTTTTGGTATTTAATCTTATAAAGAAGTTGCTGCACACCAGCTAGATGGTCATAGTGATCTGGCTTCTCATAATTCTCAAACACATACTCCGTAATCTTATTTTTTATTTCGCAAAACTGTTTAAGGAAATCTGCGGGTACTAAATCGAATACACAATGTTCGCGCATACTAATCTTCGCAATTCTAAAAGATTTCATGTAGGCACCAAACCGACGTTGGGCTTTTACCAATTCCGGTAGCATGTCGTCTGGTGCTGCTTGCTCTAGCGTGCGCCCATTACAATAGAGCCACGCATACTCTACTTCTTTGTTCTTTAAGGTGCCAGTGTATTTCCATGTGTGCGTTAAATCCGAGGGTATATCCTCAAAATATAGCTTACCATCTGTATATACACCCACACATTCTGTTTTATCATCCAGTGTCTGGAATATCAAGGGTCCTCCGAATCACGAACTGCTTCTATGTGTCTACTAATATAACTCAAAGAGCCGCGATAGTCAAATGGTTTGTTGATAATTCTTTCAAAATTATATAATGCTCTTTTTAATCCATGCGTCTCATATATTTCCAGTGTATCATCAATCAAGCGATACTGGGATCCCTCATCAAAAACCGAACGCTCCTCATAAAACCGTATTGTGCAATAAAGGCGCAGAAAATATGTTTGATTATATTTTTGATTCAACTGTTGAATAGTATATTCTTCGGGGGTAACAAGATCCGTGAGAGTTACTCCGTTACACTCTTCCGTGACCACATAATTGGGTGCCTTCGTCTGATTATAAAGATTTAATAAATAATATTTAAATTTGGCATAGTAATATTCATGGGTATGTCGGTAGGCACGTGCCAAAATGGTGTTAGTAGAGGTTAAGGAGTATTGTCTAGCAAATTCAATCATTGGAGCCGACCCAATATCCGCCACCAGGCGCCATGGCACAAACTCATCTATCATAAAACCGTAGGTGTTACACGCATTCACATAAAAGTCCCAATTTGGACTATTCACAAACTCTTCAATCTTAGCATTGTCGTTATCGGCACTGAGCGTAGCTATTTCTACAGCTAATCCACTACACGCAATCGGACAATATTTACTTTTAACATATGCTGGCATTGTAAAAGGAAATTGGGTGGCGAGACCTTTTAAAATTACCATTACTTCTTTTATAAAATCATCAAAATTCCGAAGAACGGTTTGATTCACGATAATTTGTGAAGTGATTGTACTCATGGCAATTTGTAAATATTTATCGTATCTATCAGCGGGGTCTTCGTATCCTTTCTGAACCACTAGATTTGATAAATGTAAATCCGTGGTGGAAATTTTTCCCGTAAGAGCACACTTTCTAAATTGCTGGGCCAACGCCGTAAAAGCATCCACCACAAAAGAGAACGCCGTAAGGGGTGCGCCGGTGGGGGAGGCTCCCTCAAAGTTCTTTAAGGCAACACCTCCGGGATTACGTTGCATTGGAATAAACACACGGTTTACTCTTCCATAAAAATACTTTTCCCCAAAATTAAAATCAACAATATTTTTTAACTCGCTGGATTGTACGACATTGGCGCGATATATAAAGCGCTTCTGAAATAGCTCTAGGGTGCTTTCGTTATTTTTCTCGACATAATAATCAGACATGTATTTGATTCCTTATTAGGGTGGTGGTGTGTGCGCTTAAGCGCCACTCCTTACCGAAATCCTCCTGTTCCGGCTGCACCGACGCGTCCGGTGGGGGTCGATGATGTTGTGGTTGCTGAAGTTCCGGGAGGATCCTCTACTTTGGGGGGATCCGTGGCGGCTGTCTTAAGATCTTCAATCACTACAGCACATTTTGACGGTGGCTTGGCGGCACCGCCATCGGCGCTAGTGGCAGGATCTGCTGCAGCAGGATCGAGGGCTTCTTTAGATGCGGCGGTCATTCCAATAGAAGCGACCCACTTGGCATGTATTTTAGATTCCGCTCTTCCTGCTGCAAAACTATGCTCAGATTTCCAAATCATATGATAGCCTCCAATTCCATATTGCGTAAGATCTAGGGGCGAATCAGATCCGGGAAGCCCCGCATTAGGAAGCCATCCCATGGGGTCTACATAAACATACACACCAGGGTATGCATTGACAATTGGGAAAGTATCAATCGTCACATCATACACTTCTCTCAATTGTTTTAAACCATCGTAGCCATCTTGTTCGAATCTCACTTCTTTTAAGAATTTCGCACTGGTTTTTTGGAGAGAAATCTTTTTGACAAGACCCCTGTTTTCTCCCATAGAAAAATGAAATACGCCGCGCTTATGATCCTCTGTACGATCACCGTTCATTTTTTCCGGAGGTGCCACTCGGCCAGCAAAAAATATTAAATAGTTAGTTTCATCCGTCACCGGCCGGTGAACAATAGGAAGATCTTTAGGTCCCGAAATGTTTAAAAGAGGCATATGTTCTTCGGTCACCTTATTCATATCGAGTCGCGTGTCGCCTTGTAGGTTTATCGCGTGTGTGAGATCATCGGGCGTGTGCCACACTTTAGTCGGTTTATAAGAAGTAAGTACCGCCTGTGATAGTCGTGTTTTTTGATTAGTGTTGATTTTAAAACACGTATCATTGTTTAGAAATTCTTTGATTAATGTATTAAAAAAATCATTTATAAATTTAGCAAGATGATACTCTGTCTCGTCTAAAGCTAATAATTTTTTAGTCATCCATTCAATAAAATATTTAAATGAAATAGGCAAATCTCCTAAACTTACATTTTTAATGAATACTCCTTTGGGATCTCGCACCCCCAAGGGACCCAAGACCACACGTAACTTTTGATATCTCTTTTTAAATTGATATATTATAGATTGTTGTTCTTGCATTTGGGCTTTTAAAGTTGTTTTATCAACGAGACCCGCCTTAGCCGTTGGAAAGTTATCATCTATATTTTTAAACTCATCATCGAGATTGCCTGGCAATTGTTCTAAATTTATTCCAATCCCTTCCAAGATGATATCTATTAAATCACTTACAAAGAAAAAGGGTATTTGTTCTGCGTCAGGCGCCATCATTAATTTAGAAAATTCAAATTTTTTCTCCTCTTCGGTCGGCTCCTTTTTACTATCTCCTCCGCTCTCTTTTTTCTCCGCGTCGGACTTCGTTTTTTCTGCCATGGCTGCTTTTGTAACTGCATGATCGTCAACAGTATCAACAATCAAACCCGTCACATCTTGAGGAGGTTCATAAAAGACCCCTTCATTTTGAAATTTAACCAATTCTATCCGGGAGAGATTAATGTATTTAACTTTACTTTTCCCGTCAGGCCCTGCTTGTAATAATTGTTTAGTAATAAATTCTAAACTTGCTTTCTTTTCTATGGCAATTCCATCGGCTTCCTGTTTTTTTAATTCACTAATTTCTGATGCCTGACATTTGCTACTATTCGTAATATTAGTAAATATTAGTTTACGCAATAGCATCCTCGCGGAGAGTTCCGGATCCGCAAAGATATTAAACTGTGGTTGATCAAAAAACTCTTCTACATATGCTAAATAATTAATGGTAAAAGTAACCCCTCCCATCTCATTCAGATCGAATTCATGAATCGTTGGAGTTAAATTTAATGTTACGTAAGAATTGTTAAGAGCCGTTAGTAAAGCAGGGTTATCAAGGGCATTAGGAAATCCCTTTGGAAGAGCCCATCCTACCACGGCCTTCAGACGAAAATTTAATTTATCTAAATTCTTAGCCGCATCCCCACTTGCCTTTTTTGCTGCCTTAGCGCCACCGGTTTTTAAAGCGAGATCAATATATCGATAAGATCTACTATATTTTTCAACTTCGTCGCTGTCGCATTTACCAGCCCCACGACACTTAAAGAGTTCATCCATGCCGTTAGCAAAAAGAACCAATTTTGCTTTAATGCTTTTTTTTGCCGCAAAAGGATTGTGTCCATCGTAGGTAAAAGAAAAGTCTTTTATACCGGCGCCGAAACCTCTTTTGTTCTTGTCTTTAAAATAGCTCTGTATTTCATTATAAGTAGGGTTGGCATTAAAGTGAAGTTCAACTTGAGTTTCTTCTCCAGTTTTCTTGTCGGCTGAGACCTTGTACAAACGTATCATCGGAACTAAATTTGAAAGATGTCCCGGCTCCATCTCATAAAACTCTTTTGTATTGGGATATTGAGTGAGTTTATTCATAAATGCATAAGGTTCGCCCGCCGCAAGAATGGAAGTATTACCATTACCACTTGTATATGGCAGTCCGTTAGAGGTGGTGGTTAGCTTATAATCCAAAAGACTATGAATCCGTGCCATTAAAAAGCATTGCTCTTTATATAAGATTTGTGTTTGAGTCATACTCTCGGAAACAGCGGCTGCCACTGCTTCGTTTCTCTTTTTTCTCTCGTTAGCTTGTTGTGCTGCGGCTGCAGCCTGTTGGAGTCGCTCGTTCTTTTGGGCATCAAGAATGGCGTTCATCTGATCCTGGCTACTATCTTCATCGGCACCAGTCACCGCCTCTTCAAGATTGGTATTTTCATCTGCCTGATCTTGAAGCTCTTTCATCTTTTCAAGTATTGTTTGAAGCGCTTCAATTGCTTTGGTGGCGGCTTTCATTTGCGCGCGGTGAGCACTAAGGTCTTCTGCGATTCCAGCATCCTCTTTTTCTGGGAAACTCATCTGTTTAAAATCGTCAAATTTAGATTGATATTCGTCTATGGTGGAGGAGGATACGTCTACAATCACCGGTGGTCCAGTTTGTTCTATTTCAGTTACAATACTTAATTCATTCTCAACATCCGTTCTAAAGGATAGTACCGACTCCGCAGTGGCGTCCGCTTGGGATTCGCTTGTCTCTGAGGTAGCGTTCTGCGTGATGGTGTTGGCTTTGTTTACTATACCTGTAGAAAGACTAACAAAGAATACATACCCATCTACCATACCAGTGGGATTATCAAGCCCTAGTTGCTTTCTAAATTCTAGCACTTCTTTATTATAAACTTCTACCGCAGTCGCAATGGCACTTATTAGGTCTGCAGTGTATTCGAAGTCGCCAGTACCAGACTCTCCCAGTTCCTCTTCTTCAGTGGTTTCATCGCCCATTTATTAATACCCTAATGCCATTAATGCATCGGCCGAATTTAAAGGAATCCTAATAGTTTGTCCTGGCTTAATATCTACTTCTGTAGGTCGACCATTGTACCAGGCTATTATCCACCACAGAGTCGGATCACCATAATATTGACTAGCAAGCTGGTAAAATCTATCTCCGTAGGTCCAAATATAAGGGGTGGTAAGCAGCGCTGCCCGTTGAGCCACGGTAGGCTGACGCATTATGACTGTTGCATATTGCTCAATTTGTTTTACTCCGCGTTCTTTTCTTAGCGGTTCGTAATACTCACTTGAATTAAGTAAAATATCATCATTAATGTATCTCGACATAGTTTAGTTCTCCTCATTTTCCATGAACTACCATGGGCTATTAAAAAATGGTACAAAGCTTTTGATCGAGGCGGCAAGTTCCTCGACTGCAGCGGGGTCGATATCTTCACTCTTTGGATCATCATCCCCCAACGCCCCCGGGGACGACAGCATCTGCAGATGCTGCGGAATTCTCAGCATCCTGTTGGTTGGGCGCCTCCGACAGAGGAGTCTCGGGACCCGGTGGGGCGCCATCTCCGGTGCTCGACAGCCCCTCTTGGTTTAGTTGGGAGGCAAGTTCCATCGGCGTGGATAAAGCCACCCCATAGGGAAACAATCGATGCTCGTGGTATTTCTTTTTGCCGCCTCCTTTTTGTTTTACTTCTATCATCCGTGCATCAGTCGCACCAAAGACATCTATAGCATCGGTGGTAGCCGTCCACCCCATGGTGTGTTCGTGGATCGCTGAGAACGTAACTTGAATATCTAACATTTTGGGAAGAATAGTACTAGATCCTGCTACATATGCGCCGGTCTCACCTTCTACCGAATGATTAACGGTGACATTTTCAATAACTCCTAACAGCCCATCATGTGCTTGGTACAATTGTATGTTCTTATAGTTCTCATACTTATCACTCCCTGGTTCAAGAACCTCTCCTTTTGTGGGGGAGTCTCCATATTTCATATCTTGAGCAGAAAAGGCATCATTTGTGTTGCGTAAAAGATTCATCACCTTCATTCGAACCAGGGGGGCTTGGGTAATGGTAGTAGCACTATTAATCTCCCCATAACGCGGATAGAGAAATTGAATTAATGCTTGGACTCTTCCTAGGTTTTCATAAGCTTCTCCATCTGTGGCTGCCGGCACTATAAATGTCAAAGTAATTTGCCGGCGGGTATTTTTAAATTGATAAATAGGATCGCCGCGACCGTATACGGTTTCCGGTGTCCAATCACAATTATATGTTTCGTTGAAAGCTGTAATAAATGCTTTAAAGAACACAGATTTTTGAGTAGGGACATGCAGAAAGGAAACAACGAGGCGATCATTAGTCGCTAGCGCATCACTACCATCTACATATACATCCTGGCTTCCGCCAGGAACACCATCTGTATATCGATTATATTTAAAATCTTCTGTTGTCATTTACAATATTCCTTATTAGCCTATAAGCGCATCGCGACTTAACTCTCCAATCTTCTCTACCACGGTTCCCTGTAGGAACTTTACGAGGTCCAATCCATCTAATTGGATGTTCACTTTCATTTGTTGGTTGTTTTGGGGGGCTCTGGCTGTTTGTGTTTTTACCACTACTTCACGCGTATTAATCACGGTAGCCGTTGTGTTGGCAAGCGCGGCTGGTCCCATCGCGGCTGCTGCAGCCCCAGGTGCCACCTTAGACACAGTGGCCAAAGCCGTGCTGGCTTCGCTAAACGCCCCCATAGAAGCTGTAAAAGAGAGAGCGCTGGATAGGGGCATCTCGGCTATAGCTTGTGTGATGGCGGCTATTGATGTTGCCATGGAAGTAAATGCGGCGGGATTGAATATATTTTGAAACATACTAGCTATGGCAGTAACGATAGTATTGATGGGAGTCATGAGCTTGTCGACATAACTTAAGACAGTTTCGAAAAATGTAGTCATCCCTTCACTATTAAAGATTTTAAAGATAACCTCTCCTAACGCTGTGAATGCTTGAATGATTCCGGCAATCGGATTTGTTAAACCCATCATCGTCGTTCCTACAAGTGCGAAGCTCTCGGCAAACTTACCCACCCCCTCAAGAAAACTTGAAGCATAGGATTTTTCAAAGAGGATATAAGCAAATTTTTCTAAAGTTTGCGTCACCGTTTGGCCGGTGGTCCAGAAATCCGTCCACACTTGTAAGAGGTCGGTAAACGCTATGATGACCGGGTCTATCATGTTACTCAGTTTTATAAACGCCCAAGTCACTCCAAGTACGATCTGGGCGATTCCTTCAAGGATAATAGCAATTCCCTTCATTGCTAGCCACAAGCCCCCAATGATCGGTAAAAACATAAATTTCAGATAGGTACCCAAAAATGAAAACACAGCCATCGCTGCTTCAATATCTTCAGACGTAAGTGACTCCGTAAAATCCGTCCACAATTGTTTTATATCAACAAACGCATCTACAAAGGGTCCTGCCAAAAATTTAACAAGCCCCATGAAGGCTTCATATATAGCTGTCGCAAATCCAGGGATTCCTATAAGAGCACCGCTTAAACCAAGAGCAGCGGCTCCGGCTGTGGAACCTACTCCTGTCCAAATGAGCATCACGCCCACTAAGAGCGTCATGACCCCTACTACCTTTTTAATAACGTCTGCGTTCTCAGATAAAAACAGAGTAAACTTATGAAGATGTTCAATCAAAGGCTCAATAATAGGGATCATTTGCGCAAACAATGCATTCATTCTTTCTTGGAAGCTTGCTACTTCTAGTGCTCTTTCTTTCATATCTATTAATTCGTCACTGTTCTTGCCTATATCTCCGGCTAGCCCTTCCATATTACCTGAAAGCATCATTGCGAGATCTCCCACATCGGAAAGTCCTAATGATTCGGTGTAGAATTGTTTCTGGTAATAACTCATCTCGTCAAAAGACAACCCGGCTTGTGTGATCGCATCACGGACCATATTAAATCTTTCCGCTGGATCCGTTTCCATCATCATGTCCATGGCATTAACAAAGTTGCCACCTAACGCGGCGTTGAGTTTACCGGTTTGTTCGGCAGCGTCTTCAAATGTGTCAAATTTGTTAGCCACTCCCAACACTTTCTCCATTTCAAGACCGGTAATCTTAGAGATGTATTGTAAATCTTTGAATGCTTTAACACCTTGATCTCCAAATTTGGCTAGCGCGCCTCCCGCACTTGCAAACTCAGCCGTTAATTTTTGGGGGGACACTCCTAAGTCCATGGCATGTGCTGTAAGCTCTCTCATAGTATCGTCAGCCTGTCCAGCCGTTACTCCAAACATCTTCGTAGCATTTTGAATACCCTCTGCATACGCCTGATTAGATACACCCAGGCGTGCTAAGACTGCGCCGGTCTCCGTTAATTCTTCTCTCAGCGTACGGTCCATCATTGTAAAATCAGTATAGGTACCGTGCAGGGATTCCATCGAGGCGCCCACTTCTTTAACGGATACTCCATATTGACGCGTTGCCTCATATGTCGTCGTCAGACTATTCGCGAATTCGCGGCTGGCGCCGGTGCTTTTCATGAATTCGCTTTCAGCGTTGCCTAATTCGAAAGCCAAATCTTTAATTGCGTTAACGATGCCTTTCAAAAGCCCAAATGCAAGATCTTTAAAATTCGCTGCGAGTAATTCCATGTCGCCCAACAAGGGTCCCAGCTTCTTAAACCCGCCGATCACGCTATCCACATCCATAGCGCCAGAAAGACTCCAATCGCCTTTGAGCATATTGCTAAACGATTTGGCAAAATCTTTGCCAACATTCTTGGCAGCGGATAACTTCTTCTTGGTGTCATCTAGAGACTCATTGAATTTATCCAAGGCGTCGGTAGCATCTTCGGCCGCTTTTTTTGCGTCTTTGAGAGCATCTGTGTCTGCGCCCTCGGTTTTTTTCATCAACTCATAACGCTCTTTGGCGATCTGTTTTTCTAATTCTAATATTTCTAGTCTGTCTTTCTCAGAATCAGATATATCTTTCAGAACATCGCGGTGTTTTTCACTCGCAGCAATTTCTTCTCTTTGTTGGGCATTAAGCTCTTTTCTCGTTTGATTAATTAACTCAAGCTCATCCTTTTCGTCCTTAACAATCTGGCGCAATCTCTCACGCTGCCTCTGCATCTCGTTCAGTGTGGCTTGTTCTACTTCATTTAAATCTTTCTTTGCGCGAAGGTCACTAATGAGTTCCTTTTGAACTGCAAGATCTTCTTTTGCAAGATTAAGCGCCTTTTGTTGAAGCTCTAACTGTTCTTTAGTAACCCCTTGTCTTTCTAAAGGATTGAGAATATCGTCAGCCATAAGAATACCCTTTTAGATTATCTAAATTAAATAGTTGTCCATAAAAAAAGACAGGGATTATGACTTACCCTGTCCGTGGCTAATGAAGTGGTCGAGCCCTGCTGGACGCTTTGGTTGATTATGGGCAGATAAAGTTTGGTAACTACCACCCTTATTATTAGAAGCCTGTTCAATCGCCTCTTTTTCATCTTTTAATTGTTTAACTAATCTCTCCACAAACCATTTGCGGAGTCCTACGGGGAGATTATACGCTTCCGAGAAAGACCATCCACCTGAGTATTTCAAAAAGAAAAACTGCTCATAGATGTTCTGCATGTATTCATCGGTCAGGCCAAAAAAAGTCCGCTGTAAGCGGGACCTCCATGTCCTGGGTATACTCGCACTCACTACATTCAAAATATTGAGTTAGATCGATGTTAGGGGCAGCTAGACGATAGGATAGACGAATATGACGGGAATCCATTGATGGAATATTTTCAATTAAATAATTGATGGCGTCAGCGGAGGAGTCTCCATTCACCGCCACGATGGTATTAACCAATTGGCGCGTCACTGTTCTTTCATTTTTGCGCTTTCTATCGCTTTGGATTCCACTCATTAAAGTTTTTTCATCCTTGCCGCACAACAGTTTAAAAGTTACCGTTAAGCCTGTTTTGGGTAATACGATATTAAAGGTCCCATCTTTATTATCAATAACGTCTAATTTTTCTAAATCTTGACCGTCATATATGTTTGCCTCATTTAAATTAAAGTTATATTGTTGACTCTCCGCACAACTAGGACACGTTACTTTAGTTTCATACATGTTTCCATAGCCAGAAACTCTGGTGGCAATAATAATAGCATTTCTATCACCTACTAAAAGCGAATCAGGATCAATTCTTTTATTAACAATGAGATTCTCAATCACTCTATCGAGGGCCACGCCCTTTTTAAGAAGCGTTCTCGATGTAAGAATATCTTCTTCCTTTGCTGTCATCTGACGGATCTCAATACTCTCTTCGCCGTGCAAAGGATGCCCTTCGGGATAAAACTTACCACCTGAAGGAAGTTCCACAAATTCTGTGGGAACGACAAAGGAGAAGCCACCCGTATCCGCTTGCATTGCCTGCGGGGGTGGATTCGTATCCGGTTGTTGAACGCCTCCTAGACGTTCTTTATTTCTAGACAATATACACCTCTCGTTTTATAGTCTATTATGCTTTAAAATAGTCATGCTTTGCTGTTTCGCCATTCTCCAAGGAGGACTTCTCCGTAACGTTAACTTGAGCCCAATCATATTTAAGCTCTAGAGTAACTTCCTGCAGGGCATCGTCACCGTAAGACATATCTCCGAATTTTACATCACTAATAAAACAATTGATAAGGGTCCACATTTCTAATTTCTCTCCTGCTCCATCAAGTTGGATAATTTGAACAGCCCCCATCGCATTTGCAGCCTTAGCCTTAGAGATGGTACCGGTACCGGGAGATTCCGCAGTAGGTTGCGCCGGTGGAGCGTATCCTGAGCGCTGAATAATATCTGCGAGGGTGGCTGTCATATCCGGATTAACCGGGTCTACCAAAGTCATTGATACGGGAGCCCAGGTAACATTACCCGGATAATAAAAAGTGTGATTAAGATATTTATGCTCAGCAGCATTAATCGTAAATCCAGGCTTGCTTACCGTACTAGCGTACCACATGGTACCCAAGCCTATCTCCGCTGCTATAGCTTGAAAATTTACCAGAAATCGAAATTTTCTCTTAGGATCTTTAAGGGTGGTATCCCCTTCACCGAAATTTGTTGACCAGAAAGGCATATTTAAGGATCTCCTTTAATCTAATTTAAATAGTCTGGTGGAGAGAAAATCTCTCCTATTCTTTTAATCATCGAAGGATGCGCCTGTAGACATGATGACAAAATCAATGGCGATAAACTCGATTGCTCTTGCCGGTTTAATCATAATCTTCGCATATAAAACATTCTGATCAATAAGGTCTGGTGTGGTCGTCGTTTCATCGAGAATGAGACGATAATCCGTGATACCAAATCGAATCTTAACGTTTGCCAAGAACGGCTCAATCAGTCCAATAAACCTATTCCAGGTGGACTGAACATTTTGATCGAACAGGATTGTTGAAGCCAAGATAGAAATCTGCTTCTTCATGAAGATTACCAACCTTCGCACATTGATTCGGTCTAAAGCCGATTGACGTGATTGGAGCGTCTTCTGCCCAAAGACTACGATTCCCGTAGAGGGGAAGGATGCAATGGGGTTAATATTGGCATCATACAGCGTATCGCGGTTTTTAGATGTTAGTCTCTCAGAGATCCCAACAACCGGAATTCCGGCTGCACCTTCACTTAGTCCGCCTCGGTTGAAGCCAGCAGGTGCAAACCAAAGTTCTGACTTTCTTTCCGAACTTGCAAGAACGCCCATCATAGCTACAGTGGGAGGAATCCATACCAATTTACTGGTTGCTTCGTCTCGGCACTGGACCCATGGATAGAAAGTACAGCCATAGCTGGAGTCAATCTGTCGATTCTTAAGCGCAGTTGCCGCAGAATTAGGAGTTGTTCCAATGCGATTAGACTTGTCTGAGTAATACTGCTCAGAAGACGGAATATATACATTGGGCAAATCAATAAGTGCCATCGCATCTGCTCGTTCTTCACAGACATTGACCGCATGGGTGGTCAAGCTTTCGACAGTAAGACCCGGCGCAGTTAACAAATTCATGTTAATGAACTCGGGATCTGCGACTGTATCCATCGCACGTTTCCACGTGTTATATACATAGTCGTTGGTTTCCGTAGAGGTGCCCTCGGTCATGGCCCCATTATACATGGGATCCGGTACCCTGATATCAAACCCGTCGAAACCTCCCCACAAGGGTGCGGTGAATCTATCAACGCCAGAGGCTAAAAGGTTCTTATAAGAACCAGAAGTGTAAGATGTGCCGGCAGCGTATCCGCCAGCACCGCCATTGGTCTGACCTTGGCGAGAGCCCGATTGATAATAGAATTGCGTAGTACCAGGGTTCAGAACAATATCGTCCAGTGTAAAAATATATGAATACGGATTTACACCGGCAATCCCCCCAGACGTAGGATCATCCGGGAATCCAGAGTATAAGAGTCGATGCGAATCTGCCGCGCTGCGGTCGGACCGTGTACTGGTCTGATCACGCGTCGTCGTATATCCAAAATACGCATTCTTAGTATCACTTAAACCACCATCAGACGAGGATACTCTCAACTGATCAGTTGGAAATGACACAGAAGCCATAATAAGATGACCGCCGGCAATTGCGATGCTAGCGTTTCCTGAGAGCATAGTAGGTCCATTTATATGTGACGGGTCTCCAGAACCACGCTGACCACCCAATCCTCCCGGAATACCTGTTGAACCCGTAACATATGCTACGCCAACATAACTGGAGCCGCTCCAGGCAGGAATAGAAGTAATTCCGGGTGCGCTCAAACCACCGATGCCTTGACCCCGTGTGGTCTTTATGTTGGTCATTCCATATACATCTGCAAACTTAGGAGGGCCGTAATAACCGAAAGGTAGAAGAACCGCATCTGTTGCGCCGGCTTCCACATCCGCATTCATTTCAACGCGAACAAACTTCGATTGATTAGAATAATCTCCGTATAGCTTAAGTCGGCGTTCTGTAGTGTCCCATGTATAATACTGATCGCCTAAGCGCCGGGCGACAAAGTTAGGCGAACCTGGATCTAATGTTAGGTTATCAAACCTTTCCATCACCACAACGTTGCTGTCAGTATCTTGTAGTTTACGTAAAATAATGGAGAACGTTCCGTAATCCGAATTAGCATTAGAGCTAGCTCGAATATTGGCGATAGATACTTTTACATTCTTATATAACCACTCTCCATGGTTTCGACCGATAAGGCGAAACAACTTTTGAGTGCTGAAGGGTTGAAATTGTGACGGTATTCCAAGATCCTGTCCAACAAACCAACCGGCGCGCGCATCGGTCATAGCTTGTCCCTTCATATTTGCAGGGCTATTCGATCCGCTCGCAATAGCTAAGACCGCTCCTTGGAGCGTAGTAGATGTAGCTAAGCCCTCCCACTTCAACTGTTGTTCAAACGATTCTCCAAGCCAATAATCTTTAGCGGAAGCGGCTGGATAAAATGCACCCTGATTTGAAGTCAATTGGGGGTTCGTATTAAACTTCTTTCGCATAAAATTATCGTTCGTGTCATCCAGACTAAACTTAATCTTTTCAACACCATTAGAGCCCGTAACAAGCATAGTGAACAAGCCGCTAGACGCCCCAATTATAGCGCCAGCAGCAGCAGTAATAGATGAGCTTGCAATGATGCCCGGGTCGTTGTGGGTACCGTATTGTAGTAGCGTTCCACTGAGATACATGGCACTTCCTGAGTTGAGATACCAAATACCTGCCAAACTACCAGTCGTAGTTTGACGGGTAGAGCCGCTGGAAAATACCCATAAACCATAAGCACCACCATTCGAATCGTTACGTTGATCGATACTGTTGACGGTCTTCCAGCCAGCTTGTCCGGCAGTAGATCCATCGTTATCCACATTCTGTGTACCCAATAGCCTCACATACGTAACAGGAGCCACATTAGACCGCAAAAATGCCTTGGCCGCGTAAGTTCCATACATAGGGGACTGATAGTTTCCATCACGATATACATCGCCTCCGCTAGCACCTCCCGGTACAGTGTCTCCAAACATCGTAACAAAATCCGAATAAGACTCTACAGTGGTCGGAAGCATCCCGGGTCCACGTGAAGAGCGTCCGATGATGACGGGTCCGATAGTTACAGCCTGTTTCGGCCGGAAGGAGTTATCAATTTCGTTGATAAACACTCCAGGAGATACAAATTTAAAATTCTTTACTGACATTATGTGGTTTCCTTATAATAAAGTACGACAATTGATAGTGCAATCATTAATTAAATAGTATTTTTGTTTTCAAAACGCTTCGTTTATGGAAGAAAAAGATTTTCATTCCCTTCAGGAACTGTTTCTTCATTGGGGAACAAATATTCTACCACATTTTCCTCGATTCGGACGATAGGACGATCATCATTTTCTCCCTCGCCGATTAAATATCCCAGTACACGAATATTAATCTCGGAACTAAATAATCTCAAATCTTCATTTAGATTGGCTACATTATTATTTTGAGCAAAACCCTGATCGATGAATGCTTCATATAAGTGTCCATTTCGCCGCATGAGGAAGGCATTTATTTGTCCGGTGCGAGCCATAAAAGGAGCAATCAAGTCATTCATTTGTTGTTGATATTCGGTTTTAATAATAATTTTGTACTCTACGTTAATATAAACAGGTATAGGAATAGAAAGAGATTGTATTACCACTTTCTTATTTACTCGTGGCATATTTTTTTGAGCTTTTCCTGAAGTGTAATTGGCAAGTCGCGTATTCCCTACCACTGCATAGTTACGGGTTTTGTCTTGTACAATTTTACGAGCAATAACCATGCGACCGGTGCGGCCGTTTTTCTTATTAGAATATATTTGCGCTTGAAAGCCTCCCTTTCGATTGGGATCTTTGGTTATGCCTGTTCTTTCCACTGATACAATAGGCAATTTTATTGCGCCGGCTCCATCTCTTAAATCTTTGTCGTGTTTAACCTGATAGGCACGCTCAGGCGTTTGCCATAAAACGGGCACATTCACAAAGCCCTCATTTCCTCTAGCACTTAGATCTAAATCTTCTTTAATCCACGATACCATTGCAAAATCAATGTTTTCAATGGTAGACGCCAACATTCCTATTTCTTTTAAATTATAATTTCCAGGTGGTAGTTGTGCAAAATCAAAATTCTTAGGTAGCATCGAATAGTCCCTTCCTTGCTCTAACGCATCTAGCGGCGATTTCAAATTCTCTGTTAGCTTGTCCAAACAATAGTTTAGGCTCTGTAAGCTTTACGATTTCATAATAATAGTCGCCATATAAAACAAAATCGCCTTCACGCACATACAAATCTTGATCTTCTTCAAGCCGACGTTTATGGAAATGAACATTGATCTCCCAAGATTTATCGATCCCTACATTTTCCATATATTGTGTAGAATAGTCAGTAAATTCTACCAGAGCATAAATGCGAATAGGGGATAAAAAGCTTTTTTGAATAGCTTCTCCGTATAATTCATGGAAATCCGTCGCCTCTAGGTCGATAGGGTAATAAAGGATTTGTTGGCCAATGACCTTTTCAATAAGCTCATCATTAACTTGTTTAACCAAGTCCCTCTCTTTCTTTCCGAGAAAGAGTGGAGGAGGTGGTGCTTTATTTCGTTTCCATTCATTGTCGCCCATTCATTTGTTATCCTAGAAAAATTGGAAGTGGTGAAGACTTCAAAACATTTGCAGACGCATCGGTGATTTCTTGATCCGTCTTGGTGAGGGCGGCGTATTCCATTTCTTTCAGCATTTCAGTCAACTTATCTTTCAAATTGGCTTGCTCTTCTTTGGCTTGAGATAGTAACTCTGAATGGTTTAAGGTAACACTTTCGCCTGGAATGGGGAGAGTGGTGAATTTACCTCTAATTTGGCCCAACATCTCCTTACACACTGCTAATGCATATTTCCGGATCCATTGCTTCCCGATAGCATTAATATTCATATAAGGAAGATTGTCAAAAGGAAGTGTGTTCATGTTATTAATACCATTCACCCCGGTACGATATCCTGAGTCTTCATCCCACGAATTATCGTCTACATAAAAACGCACCCATATTCTATTGAGATCCCCAAAGTCCCAATAACTTGGGTTGGGATACAAACGTAACTTATTATTAATAATCTCATATGAGTAATGAGAGGTTCGGGTATAGATGGAATCTTCATACATAACTGCTTGTAATTTGTTCTGCCATGTAGGAATGATTTCAAATGTAGAGTCGTCTGCGAACTGTCCGTAAGTAGAGTAGTTACCTACTACTCCAACGCCCCCATAGTAGCCGTAGAATCGCCACATAGCCCGGGGAGATTGATAAAAGACCTTGGTTACTATGACTCTTTTATCTCCTACTTTTCCAGCAAACGGAACAACAGTTCCACCATCATCAACACCTGTTGAAGAAGCATCAGCAATGATACTCTGAAGATCGTAATCTTGTTTATTCTCGCCCGGCTTAAAAGATGCCGAATATTCTGGAATGGTACCTCCAAAGCCGCCTGCTGCGGCTGCTCCGTCAGCCACACGTCGAGAATATCCAATTTGAAATCTGGGAAATTTTAAGTTAACATTGGAGGGTCCTGAAGCCAATTCGCCATTGTGATTAAAAGTCCCAGTTTGTTCTCCCAACATATTCGAGAGAGCATTCTTAGATTGATGAAGATTTATAATATAAGAATATTCTAGTACTGCCTCTTCATAGGCTGCATACACATTCCCCGGGGTTAATTCAATGTCGACAACATCGCCTCCTAGCTTCTTATAAACATAGTTTACCTGTAGGGCTGCACCGGTGAGAAATGATAGTGATCCTGTATAGGTACCAAAAGGTACGGCAACAGCTACCGTGCTAGCAGAGCCTGTTGAAGGTAAAACTATCGCGCTAGTTTGCGATCTGGGGCTTAAATTAGTTGGCATGTATTCGCCCTCCTTGTGTAAATAGTTCCCTACAAAACAAAACCCCCAGACACACTGGGGGTTCTTTTAGGATCCGAAAAGGTCGCTCAAGTAGTAGGCGCCGCAGTCTTGGTGGCTGTCTTCTTGGCTTTGCGCGAGGGACGCCGTTTTCGGACGGTCTTTGCCTTTGGTTTGGCTATAGGAGCGGCCGGCGGGACTACAACAGTCTTTTCCTCTTCAAGTACAACCGGGACTGGCGCCACAGTAACCTCTACCGGTGCTTCAACTGCTTCCTCTACAATCACATTAGTGTTGGCTGCGTTTAGAAGCTGCATGCGCGGATGGCTAGAGTGCTTAGTTTTAAACTTGGCCTTAGCTGATTTCAATCGTCTTTTCTTTCCCATGGGGAATCTCCTTTGTAATATAGTAAATAGTTGTTATTCTCCAAAAAGAAAAACCCCCTCCGAAGAGGGGGAAAATATAAAAATTTATTTTAATTCTTGAATAAGGAGCTATTATGTCGTCGCGAACGGAGTTACTTCAGAACCACCACTTTGGATCATAACACCTTCAACAAGCCACACATCAGCAGCTATATTTGTAACTGTCCATTGACTTCCCGGGTGACCCATTGCAACGCTGGTGATATTGATAGATGCAAAAGCATCTGCAACTAAAGCATTCCACCCCCTGACTACGGTGTCGTCATCGTTGTCGCCCGCCAGAAGGACGCCAATCATGTCTTCATTGGTTGTATCCGAGCATACAACTTTTTGTCCAGTTCCTTGAAAATTGGAAAGAAACCTATAAGTCACTCCAATTATATCACCAGCACCAGAATCTGGTAATGTTATAGTTGCTGCTGCATCAGTAAAAACATAGAGTGTCCCTGAATCGCCGGCGCCTAATGTAGTGTTGGCCGTTACACTTGTTATCTTATGTTTTTCACCCACGAGCCGAGTGCCGTTCATCGTCAACTCTCTCTTTAAATTCTCAACTAATGCTTGGGTTCTCGCCAAGCCTACTCTTTTAGTTCCCATTTTTATAACCCTCCATTTATAATCATGTCATCAAACATGGGATGAATCTTTCGATTCGCTTATAAATAGTCTCAAGTAAACGAAAGCCCCCTTCCGAAGAAGGAGGCTTTGCATTTATTTTACTACGTTATTTTCTAGACGCTAGAACCAGCCTCACCAATGAGTCCGCGTACAATGACCAAGCCATACATATCAGGACGAACCATCTTCTTTGCATAGCGAGTCATCACGCCCTTCCTGGGCACGAAGTCTTCAGGGCCGAAGATCGTGGGTGTAGTCTGTAGTGGCACATAAGGTGCGTATACATACCCGCTCTCTAGGAAACTGCCTCCGCGTCGACCAACCAAGACGACCGTACGTGGGAAGTAGGGGTCTACAATCACGTCGAACTTCTTGGAAAGACTACCCGTCTTAACAGCACCGATGGTACCCTTATCATCATCAGCGGTAACGCTTGCGCGGAAACCAGCCGTGAACTCAAGGATATTAGCCACTTCAGGTCCACAGACCACAAAGTTAGCTCCACCCCGTAGCGTCTTACGATGGATCTGGGCCGACACATCATTGATGGTCTCAGCCAGAGTCTCATACCATTCGCTTACGGTACCGGTGAAGTCAGGTGCAGCAGAGCTAGCCCCAATTTCCTGACCGGTGGCGCGGTTGACGAACAGACCTGGTGAACGTGACCAGTAATAAGTACTGGCGGTTGCACCGAGAATGAGGTCTTCTAGGATCTCACGGTCGATCTCAAGAGCAATCTGCTCGGAGAGAATCGAAGTAAGCTCCACCTCTGCATCCAAGTTGTGGTATGCGTTGAGGTCTTGACCTAGTTCGGGCGTCCACTTAGCCTTCAGCTTCTTGCTGATTGCCGTCACAGCAACACTGTCGACCTTGATGTCGATTTCAGGAATCCGTGGATTACCTTCCAATCCCCATACCGTAGTACCGATAACTGAACCGAGAGCATTGCTCGTGGTAAAGTTGTCATCGATTGGGAACGTCACGATAAGATCCGAAGATGCCGTAATACAAGACATCAGAGACTGGAGCGTACCATCGTTAAGGGGTACAGAACCACTAGTGTTAGCGAACACCAGAGTCATCTTGTAAGCCGCATTGCTTGGATCCTGCGTAGCCGAACCAGAAGAAAGCCTGCTGCAACGACGTACAAGAGTAGCAGCCGAAGTACCCGGAGTTCCAGCAAAGCTAGTGACTGCAAGAGCAACCAAGTCATCAACGTTTAGCTGACTTAGACCGGCTGCACCCGTCGTCTCATACACAACAACTGAAGATCCAGAGAGATCCACATCATACTGAGTGAGCTTATCAAGCGTACTCTGATTTTGGAGCGACAAAGCATGCGGTTGCGTGCCTGCTGACGATCCTGCCGCACCAGATGCAATAAGCACCCAACCAGCATTAGCCGCCGCCGGCGCCAATGAGGTAGAACCCGTCGGAGAAGCGTAACCGTTGTTAAGTGCATACGGACCCGCTTCAGCGTTGGTTCCTGACAAATCAACACCACCAGTGATCTGCGCAGCAATGCGCCCACCACCGTAGAGGGATTGCTCTGCAGCAGTCCAGCCCAAACGTGGGAGACCCGCGCCATTAGTAGATGACGTAAAGTCCAGGAAGAAGATGAGCCCACTTGGGAGACTCATCGGCTGAACGCTAACGAGATCGTTTGCGATCAGTCCTGCGAAAACGCGACGGACAATCGGGAAAGCGACGGCTGCAAAACCTTCGACATCACCCCCTGACATAGTGCTATTTTCGCGAAGTAGCTCTTTCGCCTGATTCTCAAGCAAACGAGCCATTGCGTTGCGGCCGCGATCATTATTCAAACCCTCTAAGAGTCCGGTTCGCTCCCACTTCTTTAGTAATGCGTTGCCTTCGCTTCGCATATCTCGGTTGACAATTCCTTCGGTCAACCTTTCTACGATTCCAGCCATAATATATTACCTCCTATAATTAGTTAATACCTGCTAGTTTTTTCATTCTATCCAAAAATGGATCAGTAGTTTGCGTCTC
>Ga0098033_1000249_pt1 | contig 27004 bp, 15 predicted proteins | sample 1_EtaG_FD_75049 | JGI IMG/M metagenome (GOLD analysis project Ga0098033, IMG submission 75049) | Marine viral communities from the Subarctic Pacific Ocean - 1_ETSP_OMZ_AT15124 metaG | ecosystem: Environmental > Aquatic > Marine > Oceanic | place: Pacific Ocean | collected 2015-01-07
AAATCGAAATAACTACCAGAATTGTCATATGATAAAAATGTATGCTTAGTAGCACTACCAGTTGAATTGTTTATAACTGTTTCATTATCAACACTTCTAAATATCTCAAAAGATGCGCTGGGATTTATTACATGTTGAATTTCTTCGTTAGCAACACTATAAATTGTAGGACTAAAGTTCCTTGGTCTGGTAAATACTCTAAGTTTTGCTGTTTCGTCACTTACATATCTTGACTTAAGATTGGTTATTTTTGTGGTAAACTGTTTAAAATCGTTAGAAAGTAGGACACTAGTATTGTTAAAATTTCTTATACTTATGGATCCTGTTTTGTATTCACCACCAACACTGCCGGACCAAACATCATGTAAAACGGAAGAGGTAGTGTCAATAGCCATTTGTGCTTTATAAATTCCTGTATTCGAAGTGTTAGCTACAGCCGATGCAAGAGCAGCACCAACTGGAGCATTGTTAGAGCTAGCATATAACTTAACTGTTAAAGTTTCACTGTGTGGTATATCTTTAAGGTTTCCTCGAATGTAATTATATAAATATAGATTATTTAAATTATCGGCGGCAGATGCGATAGAGGAACTAGAATAAAAGTTGCCTCTATCGTCCATAATTCTAGAATCCCATCGAGCCTCTAAAGACGGCCTCTTAAAGAAGAACTCGCTTGATCTAGAAAAGAATCGTTTTGTATAAAAACTCTTTTTTTGGCCGTCAATATTCGTCAGCACAGACGGTTCTGATGATGCAGTTGCATACGCTTCCGAACCAGAAGTAAGAAAGACACCAAATCCACTATTTGTTTGTGTTCCAGAAATCCATTCTTCTACTGCGGAAGTTACGTCGACTAAGAGATCCTCGTCCCCGTCAACAAAAGTAAAAGTATAATTTGGCATAGTAGAGTTGGGAACATATGAAGAAGAGTGGTAATCTCCTCCAGGCTGTGCCCATGAACTTTTGGGATTTGAATTTCTGTTCATCCAATTTGATCCCTCTATTTTATCGTCTGTTTCATCAGAATATCCGTCCAAATCAAGACCGAAACCTTCCTGCCATGATTGAGACACTGCTAAAACATTTACAGCAAAGTTTTTTGGAAGTTGTTCTGAGTGCCTCGCGTTAAACATTCTTAAGAAAAAATTAACACTTCCAGAAGCCGGGATTGTTCCAGCAGCCCTATCAGAAGTTATTCCAGTAGTTGGAAACTGTATTAATACACGAGAAAGCTCAGCTGAAGACGTAGTGTTTTGGCCATATATAGAATACACTTCTAAAATATCGGCGGCGCCCATATTAGATCCCGTACCACGCGTGGACGAAATTAACTTAAAACCATTAGTTATAGTGTTATCTTTTGATGCTTTGTAATCTTTAATTCCCATTACTTAATAGTTCCTTTGATATCAAGATTCGGATATTTTAATTCATAAACAACATTCTCAGGAGCATAAAGAATTCTTCCGTCTGCAGAAATATAGTCGTCTATATTCAGAGTCTCCTCAGAATATCTAGATCCAGTTTGATATTCCACTTTTACATTCGTGACATCAACAATCTCATCTAAGTTGTTTAATACATTATAAATTTTTGTAATTTGAATTGATTGACCAATATCTAATTTTTCCTCAAACATCTCTCTTATTTCATCGATCGCGGCATCGAGGGCTTCAAACTTGTTTTGTGAATAGTCGACTACTGCAACAAAATTAATTTTAATATTGATAATTTTAGGATCTAGAATGTCAATCGTATCATTAATCATACGATAATTGTTAAGCCATATCTTTAAATTATTTTTCAAAAGAGGATTACTAATTATAAAATTCTCATGAGAGTCTTCTGACAAAATATATAAATTTAAATTTCTCTTAAAGGAATCATGATCCCTTAAAATTTTTGCTCTTTTAATTCTGCCAAATTTAGCCGGCATTCTGTATATTAATGCTTCATAATCGTCAGACGTAACCGCGCGATTTTGTGAAGCAAAAGTATCGTTAACTCTTTGTTTTAATTCAGCAGCTGTTGGTAAAGAAACGTCTCCAAGAATGGGCTTTTCGTTTGTTACTTCCAGGCTATCCCTTACTAAATCAATTTTATCAGAATTTATTGCTTTACTTCCGAAAACGAGTAAAGCCTCAGTAACCCCGCTGACACCTTTACTAGCAACATTAACATTATCAATTGTGTTTGTTCTGTAAGTAACGGTTAGCGTTGTGTTCGCAGGTGCAATACCGAATTTATCCGTTACTAAAAGATTTGAAGGATCAAAACCAATTTCTTTTTCATATTCTTTTCCATGCATTTTTAATGCAATATTAGAAGGATGGGTCATATTGTCCGTTTTTAAAGAAGATTCTGAACCATAACCAAATTTTATAAAAATTTGTCCAAATCTATTAAAAGTAACAAAGCGTCTTGGAACTGCAGTTGACACAATTTTTTCTCGTACATAGCGATTAGTCTCAGGATCTTTATTAGTAACTGATCTAAAAACGGTATCCTGTGAAAGATAATCAACTTCAAAATATTCATGGCCTTCAGTATCAACAACAGATACTATTTCTGTGATATTCGGATCTGATAAAGAAACTGTTAAAAATCTGGTAAAATTACCTACATTTATTGTTTGCTCGTTTAGCTCTCCAGAGATAATCCGCCCATATGCTTTCACAGCATATGCCGTGGGAGCACCGTCGCCGGTATTTGAAGTAGCTGTTATAATCTCGTTGTCAGAATTTGAAAAGTCGACGTCATCAATTAAAGTAAATATTTGTCCCCCAGCAGAAGAAAATTTACTGTCCCTTACCAAAGTTGGTAAATAATCGACATCCGGATCTGTTCCATTACTAGCAACTGGTATTAACACATATAGAGTGATCACACCAAAAGAGTTTGCTCTTAGTGGTTGTTTATAACCAACTTGTTCTCCATGCCTAACAATGTTGTCGTATTCAATAGTGGTATCTAAAAATGATTCATTAGTTTGGTAATCTAAATAAAAAGAAAGTACATCTCCCACATAAGATACAGTATCTAGCATCAAAGAACCAAAGGATGCCTCAGAAAAATCTTGGAATACATCAGGATAATACCTTTTAGTATAATTTACTAAACTTTCTTTTATGGAGTTGAAATTTCTATCTGTATATCTTATAAGTTTTTTGTCTTCTTTTGTCATAATTAACTAATATCCTCTTTTTGTAATAATAAGTTAGTAGACAAATTTAAATTTGGTATCTCATAAATAATATTAACCGATAAAATATTTGAATTATCTAAATATTCCTGATCAGATCCAGCATTAAATTGTACCTTGAGACCTCTTATAAACGGCATGTATCTCCTCACTTGAGACTCAATTTTTTGTCTCATGGCAGTAATACTATGAATTCTAGGTTCAAACAAAAAATGTCTTAATCCAACGCCAAAATTGGGGTTCATCATTCTTTCACCCGGAGAAGTTAAAAGAAGATTTTTTAAATTTTGTTGTATTTCATCTTTATACTGAGTTACAGCTAGATAAAATCCAAATGTGTTGGAATCCCTTTGCAAAGGTACTCTTGGTCCTATACTGCTCATTTGTTTCCTCTTGATATACTAGATACATGTATAAATAGTTAAACGATTAAAATCATACCAGGAATAGGTTTAAAGATAATCTTCGCAATCAACATCTTCGTTTGCTAGCTGCGATTGTTCGTGCATCATGTCTTCCCAGCCATCCAAGAAAAGCAAAACAAGATAGATCATACCAGGTACTGTACTCGGCGGACCAATTGGAGGCAGTGGAGGATACATGAGGCCTCCTCCATAGATATGAGCTGAAGGAAGCATGGCGGCCCACATGCCAGGCAACAAGAAAGGAGACGCAAATACTTCTTTCATAGTTTTCTTGGCGTCTTTTAGCGCATCTTCCATATCTTTAATTGTTGTGTTTACAACCTTTTCCAGCTCCTCTTTCTTTTTCTTGGCATTGGTATACTCTGTTTGGAGGCCCTTGGCTTTATCAATCTCAACTACTATTTCATCCCATTTCGTGGCATTTTCTTCACCCAGTTTTTCATACGTCAATGGAGTGAGAGGAGTAACTGAAATTACCCAGTCCTCTATCGGTTTTGCGTCATCACCCTCTCCCCCTGTGTCGAATACAACATTTTTGTCTAATGTTACATTTTCCAGCACGCCTTCACTATTTTCCTCCTGTACAAATCCTGATGGGCTGTCTTCATCTGGGATCGTCATGAACTTCAAAGTGAGCTTTATCATCATTGATATTGTTGAAGCCGCTATAGAAATGTTTATTTCAGCCATCTTAAGAGTAGAATCAGCAATCATTTTAGCCGCATTGATCGCAGCTTTTGCGGTATTAATACCTGATTCGATTAATCCTACAATGGCTTGTTGTATCGCATTGATAGTATCAATAATAAATTTAGCTATTATAATAGCCGGGTCAGTAACCTCAACAAACCCCTTAAGAACCAATAAAGAAGTACGAATTATCATCCATAATATTATTTTCCACATACTTGGTTTTTTTGCTTGAGTGCTAATATCATCCGATTTTAGTTGTTTTGATAAAAAGTTGCTTAATTCATCCGGCAAATATGTATAATCTAAAGAGTTTTCTATTCCCGTTAAAACTTGAAATAAAGTATTTTTTGTTATATCTAATATATCTGTTGGGTCTGGTACAAATCTTGATAAACTATCACTAGCATACATAAAAGATAAAGACATATATTTTTTCATTGGAAACAGATATTCGTACATTAATCTAAATTCTGGAGTAGCTTGAAGTTCGTTAACCATTTTTTGAGCTAAATTTTTATAAAAGAACTGATGAAAATTAGTAGTTAGATGTTTTATGGCATCTTTATTTTCATTTTTTCCTAACTCAACAGTTTGAGCAAAAACCATAGAGCCCTCTTCAACATAATCCGCAACAAAGTTCCCAAGAGTCCCTTGGTAAGTTGGGCCTATACCTCCTCCCAGTGGGCCCGGATTCCACGAAATATTCTGCCCTAAACTGTCGTAATAGGCCTGGACCATCTGGTCGTAGATACCAGTCTTTATAGTATCTAAGATGTCGTCGATGTTCTGGCCCTCGGGACACTCGGGGCCCGGCTTTTGAACTCGATACGCGGTGGGAGCCTGGTCGTGGCTACGAGGGTTAGCGGCAACCATATCGATAACTTTGATGCTCGGGAAAAACGGAGCTAATTCAGGAAAATTTTCTGCAAACCATGCATCGCCATCAAGGAACTCGCACAGGAGCGGCTGTTCCTCGCAGATGGTGAGGTTATCTTCTGTATCTATGGGCGGAGGATATCTTTTCTGATGTATTAAATAGTTCCAAAATGCGTTGGCGTTTGCATAGGTCTGTTCAGACGCGATGTCCGAGCCTGTCATGCCTGGGATGGTACCAAAGGAGGGCCTGAAGAACCACGCATCATTAACAAAAGCCGAGTTGTCTGTGTAGGAGGCGTACGTGTAGAATTCCCCGGACGAGATGGGGGCGCCAGTCGCGAGGGCCACGCTGCCGGCGGTCTTTGGCGAGATGCCGTAGGTCCAGTCGTGGTACGTACCGAGGTTGTGCGCGTGGGCTATGGGCCCTTCGAGTGCGTGCGGGGGGACAAGGGTTTGCTCGGGGGTGTCGGGACAGTATCCGCCGCCTGGGCAGAGCGAGATGCCACCCTCGCCGAAGAACATGGATGATTCAAGAGCGAGGCGTGTGGGTCGTATATGCTGACACTGGTAGCTACAAAGGCCCTCCTTTTCACCGCCGGGGCCGGTGAGTTGGTTAATCCAGGTTTCATAATTTGGCGCGGGGGCCCAGTAAGCCTCAACGCCGGACTGGATCGTCTGTTGGTTCGTAGGGACATGATTAGGATCCTGGTATCCCGAGGTCGAGCCGACATTGGGTGTGCGCGGGGTGAGGATCTCACCTTCTTCGTCCAGGGTACCGCCGCCGCCGCGGTACTTACTGTAATAATGATTTAAATAATATCGAAAATCAAATCCACCCCTGTGTGGCCAGTGTAACTGACCACCGGACCACATTTCTATCCAGTTCGACTGCGCGGTGATGAAGTTATAATTGTACTCGTCACGCGCATCAGTCGCGCCTCCGGCGCCGTGGGCGCCTTGAGTGATGCCCGATCGGGTAGGACCGATACCGTTATTATAGTCGTCCATGGACCACGGGTCCCATCCATTGAATACCGTGTGAGCCTGGGTGCCGATCAGGAAGGTCGTTTCGTCCCATGTGGGGTCCATGATGTTATATCTGGCTAATTTAGTCATCGTATGATCATACCAGTTGCCCGATGGGGTTACGCCATTCGAGTCTTTGTACGACCAATCCCAGTATTTTCCCGCCGTGACAAGCTGGGCAAACTGTTCTTTGGCAGCCCAGTAAATCTTGTGCGCATTGGTAACTCTGCGATCAAACTCATAGTTAGCCCAAGCTTGATCGCACGCCGAGACGACATCGGTTGCTTCGGCCATGGCTTGGTTCAATAATTCTTCGCTTTGCCAGATATTGTCCAAGGCCGCGGCATCATAGGCCGCGGCCTGGTCCGGTATGTCTGAAGATTTAATTAAATCTTCCCAATATTTATGATCAAAAAGACTATAAGTTGATCGGTTATAAAAACCAAGTTGTTCTAGTGGTATTAATTCTTCGCTGCCCTCAACTGTAAACTTGATAGGGTTTGTTCCAGGAACTGTTGTAATTCCTTTTTCAAGTTCAACAATTGGTATCTGTATTTCGTCACATATTTTGAATCTTGCGACGTAGGTGGGCATGTCGTCGTCGATGGTCGGATCATTTGAATCAACATAATATGGACGATGGCCAAAAAGAGTTTTACTACTTTTCAAGCCATGAGCCGGGATCTTGCATCCGTGCCGCGGAGTATAGCCGCGGCCGAAGCTGTGTTCCATAAACTCTCTTAGCCCGTGTCCATTGGCCATTTCTACGCGTTCATCTACAGGAAAAGTGGTAGAGTAGCTTAATCTTAAACCAAACTTTATCTCTTTGAAAAAGGGTGTGAGCCCATACGTATCAAAAATAATTTTCATTGGGGGTGGGGTAGAGTTATTCTCGTTCGGCATGGCCGGCTCGCAGCCGCCCAGGGCCTGGGTCATCCAGGGATCCTCCGGGGTACCCTCTTCTTCGTAGCACGTGCCCGGGACGAGGCCAGCCTCAAAAGTCTTAAGCAATTTTAAAAATATCTCATTATAAAAATGACTCCATACGGACAGTGGTACAAAATCATAAACATAAGCATTAAATATGTTGTTGTTGCGCCATGAATCAAGTTGAAGGAAGAAATCACTCATATAATCGCTGTATCTTGTTGTTAATGTCGCAACCGGGGCGTCACATGGATCAGTACCCCAGTCGCCGCCTACAGGCTTATATAAATTAACATCAAAATTATCCTTGATTTCGTCTAATTCGGCTTCTGTATAATCAACTACTCTTACGTAAGGTTCTATAGTAACATTACCGAATGTGCCATTAAACAAATTACCAAATTGTGAAGGCCTAAACATTTCTTTATTGAATGCATCGGCGCCGCCGAGATATGTCCTCATCAAATCATTAATTCTTACAAATTGTTTTTGTTCCGTATCTGGAATATAATAATTTTTAAGCACCCTAGTTTTGTAAGCGTTAATCGCCGGGTCCCAATATACTGAGACATCCTCGAAGGCGCCGTCGAAATGCTCGTTGTCTAAGCCGGTTTGCTTGTTCCAGAGAGTGTGGTTAACCGCCTCGCCGTCCTCGTTATGGCCAACAGGGTTGTTTAAGAAAGACCCACCAAGAAGTGGACGAGAATAGTTATCAAAGGAATTGGCGCCTCCGTTGTTACCTTGAAACCCCTCTATTCGAGGCATCGTAGTAGTCGCTGGATCTTCGCCCTGGCGTTCACCGTAGTTCAGACCAGTTTGATAATAGTTATAAGGCATAGAATGAAAAAAGTTTTTTGATTTTTTTAGCTTTACTATGTCGTCGCGTTTGTTATATCCGTATATATTAATGTATTCAGCTGTTTCTTCGGCTGGCCAGGAATTGCTGGTCTTAATGACGTGGGCGCGAACACGAAAAGGGTCACATGTAAAAGAATTCATTCCTAATATTTCGTCATCAGCATCTACAACTTGTTTATTCAAGCAGTCCTCGCTCATGGGCCAGTGGCCAACAGCACCAAAAAGATCTTGTATGTGTCCAGATCCATAATTCATAGTATAAATGTTCTGCTTGAACCTTACATCAACTATATAATCCGGGATTCCAGCCTGGTGTAAAGAAAAAAACCTCTGTGGATCCTGATGCGGAGTCAATTCTGTGTTAGGATCTATTCCACGTTCAGGTAATATATTTTTTCTGTATTTACTAACAAAATCCTCATCAGAATTATAAAGTATTTCTAATTCAAGGTCTGTAGAAATAGGCACATAGTTCTCGCTTTTAAAAATATCTCTTATTATACCAGCTATATCATCGCTAGCGGTACCGACCATGTAAGCTAGCGCGCTTCTATCTTTCAATTTATCAGCTAGATCTTCTTCATCATCGGCCCCCATTTCCTTTTTAACTATTTCTTTAGCATATAACGATATTTTCTCTATTTCAGTGTCTTCTTTGATATTATTAACAATAACCTTTGTCATAAAATCAGTTGCAAAAATCTCTCCTATTTCAAAGCTATCCCAAGCAATAATACTTGCTATGCACATTTCTAATGTATAAATTTTTACTATTAATTTTACGATGCCTTCTAATAAAGCAACTCGAACAGAATTTTCTTCTGGAGAGTTTTTAGCATAAACGTCTTTACAAATTGATTTTTTATAAAATTCAATTATGCGCGCTTTTTCTTCCCCTATTCTAAAGAAATCTGTATTTGTGCCTTGGGCCTGAGCGCTGGATAATGTGCCAAATTGATCAAACACATCTTGGCAAACTGGAGGAATGTTTTCGCCTAGAGGACTGCTTAACATCTTGTCCCAAAGCTTCTTCATAAAGCCTCTTTCTTGCAAGCGTGACCGCTTAAGTTTAGCGAACATTTGATTAGAATATGCGAACTGTAAAGAACTATAACAATAAGTTGAAAGAATTATTTTAAGGGATTTTCTAAAATCATCAACATCCAAATCTTGAAATTTGCCAGACAAAATTTTATATTTATCATATTTTTCAAAAAACTTATAAGTTAAAAATTGTCCAAATATTTGCGCTCTAATATTTAATGGATCAGTCTGATAGGCAGCGGTGGGGATTTTTGGCATTTCTAGTGTGCTGCCAGGGGCTTCGACGAGGAGGCCCGGTGTAGCCGACCACGGATCAAAATCTTCGAAATTATTTATTATTTCTATTATGGGAGTATCAGTATCATAAATTTCTTTTATTAAATCTTGTATATCTGAATCCAGCTCATCAGCGAAAGTAAAATCGAACAATGCACCTTTTATTGACTCCTCTCCAAATAAAATACCAGGCGGTACATTATATTCTTCGGCACCAACTAATTTTCCTTTTGCTATTCTAAAAGCATCCTTAATAGAAGACAGTTGTTTTAATAAGTTATCTTGACTCATATTCGGAACATTTTGATAAATTAAACTATCATTCCTCATCGATACTTCTAGGGCTTCGATCAGTGAAGTTATATTTCCTATTCCTGCCGTTTCGCCGGCTTCTCCCAGATTTTCTCCAGCTAAGCCCTTGGCAGTGAAAGCCTTAAATATTTCTTGCATCGTCTCGTTAGCATTAATGGTAGTAGTACCCTCCGGGCCAGCGATAGATTTAGCAGCCAATTTTGTAAGAGGGAGATCATATTTAAGAATATTAGGATTAAAATTTTTATCAAACGTCAGCCTTTTCGCCTCCTCAAAAGTTTGGTGGTCGAAGGCTTCTTCGTTAATATATCCCAACATTTGTGGAAAATTATTGGTATCTGAAAGATAAGCGAATAATTCACGATTGACTGGATCTTTGTTTGCGCTAAAATGTGATATCATCTCTGCAGGTTCTGCAAAAAGAGGACTTCCAGGATCCATGTATGCTTGATCAAAAACCACGTATAGAGGTCTATAACGGCCGTACACCTTACCGCTTGCGGCCGCGCCGCCAGACAAACCAAGAATAACCCCGTCAACAAACGCACCAGGGAAATTAGGATATAATGTTCCTATTCTTTCGTCCGTAAGGCCGATTGCCTCACCAAGTGTTAATTCCATGAAAGCCCATAAAAGCTTTTGCTTGGATTTATTTTTGATCCACCACGCGCTGACGTCCGCGTGGTCATCTTCGCCTTTTTCATGTTCTCCGTCGCCTCTACGGAATATGTCAGCCAGCTGGTTAGTAACCAGTGAATAATAACCAGGTGATTTATTTGCAATGTTATAAAAAGGATCAAACGCGAGGCCTCCGGTATCAATTATGCCGGAGGGGCTCCAGTCCTCTCGGTCTTTGAGAGAGATTGGTTCATAGTCGGGCGAGCTGGGATCTCCGGTGAAGTAGTCCATGACAGCGTAGAAGATGACGTTCGCGCCCGCAGACGACAAGCCAGTATAGCTCTCGTACATATCTGACCAAACGTGTGGATTCTTGTGTATGGACTTTAATGTACTATTAAGTGAGTGAACTTTTTTTGCATTTTTCCAGGCTAACGCGACGTTTGGCCAGGGTACGGGAGGGGCAATAAAACCATTGAGACTGTTACCCCCTGGTGGCGGATTGTCTTCGGTTAAACCAGAAATTTTAGGAGCCATCAAATGATCTTTTTCAAAAAGCATTTCAGACAAATATTTTGGTTTTACGTCTTGTACAAAATCTTCGTTTATTAATATACGAAGTTTATCTACGATAGGGCCGCCGTACTCTCCAGCCACAGGGTCAGCCCAAAATAATTTAATAAAATCTGCCAGATTAAGGGCGCCGATGAAGGGTGTGTCCTCGGGAGCTTTGAAGATGGCCGCGGCTACGAGGTCACCTCCTGGCTGGCCATTCTCGCCCAGCGGTTCATCGGAGAGGGCTCTAGTGACAAGCTTTTGTGCAAGCGAAAGTTTGCTAGTAACTCCAGGGATCCCCGTGCCCAAACCCCACTTAGCTTTTGAATAAAAATTCGGATTTGCTAACAAACGAAGAAAAGTAGTTGGTTTAAAATATTCATGCTCAAAAATATTAGAGGGCCAAGCTTCGACGGAATCCCAAACCCTATTAATTTGCAGATTCTCTTTTATTTCTGCATCAGATAAATATTCGTCAGCCCCGAAGTCGGCCAGGGGGTCGCCGGGTCGGTATCCACCAAAACAAATGTTGTTTATACCATAAATAATAGGATATGTTGGAATATCTTTTAAGCTTTTCATCACCTCATAGCTGGGATTTCCAATAAAGGCAATTGCCTTTTTTTTGTATGGTTTGCCAATTGAGCTTTTAAACAGCTCGTGGGCCTTTTTTAAATCATCCGGATTTGTTACAGCCATCATTGCGCGAGAAGGTACAGCAAAATGTCTTAAAGCAACCATATCTTGGATTAATGAACCTTTAACACTATCTAGTATATTATCGGTTATCAGTTCCATGGTGTGTTGCACACCAGGAGGAATTGAAAAGGCGCCGGGAATATCACAGATATCAGGAATAGCATTTAAAGATTTTCCAATTCCTTGATTATTATTCGGAAACAATATTGGTGCATATAGCATAACTTTGTTTTTTAGATCTTCTAAATCTTGATCGATCTGTTTCTGAGCTTCCTTTTCAGTTAAGCCAGCTTTTTGCAATTGCGCAGCTTTACCGTCCCTGTCATAAAAAGCAGTGCAAACATCATCAAGCATAGCAGTAGTAGGAGAGAGTGTGTCGCATATATCATCTAGCCCAGGAAAATCTGGAGATTCTGATATGTTCAAAAACAGGTTTTTAATATCAAGCATCGACCAATGTTTCGGTTTACCAGCCTTTCTAGCAGCGTCTTCTTCGTTGTAGCCCTCATTTATAAAAGATTCTTTAATTTCTGCTGTTCTTTTATCTGCGCCGTCCCGGGCTAGCATCATAATATTATATAAAGTTTGCTCTGATGCCTCTCCTTTTAATAAAGAACATAGCTGACTTAATGAAAGTGTATCTAATATGTTATCCATTAAGTCAGCTAGAACCGAGAATGGCATGGGGCCACCAATTGGGCCATCAGACATGATTGCGTCAAGTGATGGAATTCTTAATGGAGGTCGGCCTGAAGGATAAGGTTGATTAGCCGGGCCGGAGTCATCATCGATTTCTTCAATACAGTTTCTAAGTGCCTCTTTAATTATTATATTGAGAATTTGTCCCAATATAACAACAACTAAAGTCAAAATCGTTTCTAAAAGCCTTGCACCATAGTCGCCCATATGGCTAACTGTTGGTAAATTATCAGGAAAACCAAATGTTGGCCATGCAAAAGAAAATTGTCTCTTGAGGCCTTCGACAAAGTTATCCCACCAATCTTCTCCGCCGCCGAAGGGATCACGTAACAGATCTTCGAGTCCGTCTAACATTGGGCCCACGAGCATCACACATATTTCTTGTATGTCTATTACAGGCTTTATACTTTCTAGAAACTGTTTAGCTAATTCTTCAGACATCAAGTCTTTTACGCATGCGTCAAAGTCTTCTGCGTCCTTGCACTCTTCAGCTCCAGGACCTGCGTATTTGCCCGGGGGCCGATGTCCGGTTATAATTTCATGAAATTTAGATTCTACAGCTTGTTTACCGACGACATATGGGACTGAATTATCATAATATTTTTTTATTTGACTTTCTTTTGGTTTTAAATAACCATCGTATACCAACAAAGCTTCTATTTCTTTATTAGAATATCCTAAATCCAACATCCTCTTTTTTTCAGTATTTATCTCTCTAATCGTGTACACGCTTGGAGTGGATAAATTGTGTCCATAAGCTATATCAAATAATTCGTCATCAACGTATAATTTTGCAAATCCTGAAGATATATCAGGATTCCAATTTTCTGCAGCAATAGCGTTTACTCGGCCGGCCGGGACTAGCTGTACAGGAACTCTCTTTACTTCTATCCGCTTTACAACAGAGATTGCTTCCAAGGTTAACCAACTTAGTCGGTCGACGGGGATCCCGGCTGCATCGACGATGGCGCCATCCTCGTCCACATCACCAGCGGCATCGAACTTTTTATAAAGAAGAGCCATATAAGAAGCAATTGGGGCTCTTACAAACATCTTTTTTATATCTAAAACAGTTTTGTCAAGAGGCGGGGCCGTCTTGTTAAGGGCGTCTAAAAGAGGCCCATAATTATCAGGATCATTCATGGCCTGCTGATAAAGAGCCTTGGCCATCTCATCAACACCGAGAGCCAATATTATTTCAATAAGTATCGCCTCACAAATCGCTTCAGCAGTAAGAGGTATACCTAGCTTTGCCTGGATACAGGCTATAAGTAATTGAATAATGCCCTCTATATCAAGAGTGTTCAATAAAACGTTATAAAGACGTGAAAGTTGCTGAGATACCCCTCCGGATGATGATTTACCATCAAGATTTTCCGATTCAGCAGCCTTACTTTCTAACATTTTCCTGGTCATTTCAGGATCGCTCGCCGGCGTAGACTTTTTAAATTTTCTATAATATTCTTTTTTGCATCCAGGATTAGTATATATTCTCTCCATTATTATTCGTTGTTCGTAGCCTGAGACGTTACCGGCCTTGTCCAAAGTTTTAATAAGCTCTTCACAACTTAAGTTATTTATATTCTCAGCCTTGGGTAGTATAGGATGTGCTGAAATAGCTATCGGCGGCACTGAATATCTTAATAAATAATCTTGCCAGGCTTTTGGTGTGGCCTCATCGTTTCCTTCTAACGATTTATATCCACTTAATATACTAGAATGTGATAAAAGGTAGTGAAGAGCCATTGACGGGTACACACCTTCTAAATTTTGTCGAAGAAGAGGAATTCCGATTCGTAAAGGAACGGCGCTTCTTGGGATAGTATCCGTCTTATATTCATCTTCAGTTATATAAGGATCATGATAGAATAATTTAAAATGACCAGTCAATTCGCCTTCTTCTGTTTCGCCGAGATTCTTTAAAACTTTTGGATCAGGAGAAAATAAGATATAAGAAATGGTTAATCTCACCTCAGAGCCTACGAGGCCATTGTCCCTTATCCCAATTTCGACTACATGATCTGGATCATCTGGATTAGAATCAGAAGATAATATCAAAGCTCCGGCTTCGCTAATTAGCTTAGATATATAATCATTTTTTGTTGTTCGTGGATAAACCTGATTTTTAAAGAAATTTGACAACAACGCTGGAAAGCCGCCGGCGGTGGAGGCGCCTCCGACAAGCGACTGGCCTGGTACTGCGCTGCCTCCTGAATGAACAGTAGTCTTAGAATCGAATAAAAAGTCCTCAATGATTTTCATGTTGAACTGTTGTCCAGCGGCGTCTTCCATCCAAGGTTGATTAGCCTTTATTACCTGCGTTTTCTTTTTTATTCCAGTTAAGCTATTTGTCAAATCACTGCAAATTTTGCCCATTTCTTTTGCTAAAAACTGAAACGAAAAGCTTCGGCCTCCTGCGAAATCTGTATCGTCAAAGTCATTAAAATAAGGTTTTCTTGTCTCAGGAAGAGCATCGATGTAGCTTGCCCGAATCGCGAATAAAACATTCTGGTTATTTGGATTTGTTGTATTGATATTTACATGAGATGCCGCTGTAACAAAGAAACTTCTTTTTAACCGCTGTATTAAGGGGCTGCTTTCTATCTCGTCTGTGTCTTTACCAAAATGTTTAAGTAATGCCGTCCAGGCCTTATCTTTGGCTAGATCAATCGATTGTGCTGAAGCATAAAGCTTTTTTTGCTCTAGAGTGTCGCCTGCTGTTTCGTTAGGTAAGGCGACTGCGGCATGCTCAGACATTCTAGGTGATTGGCCTACAACAAAATAAAAGTATCCTTCAGAATATCGCAAAGACGAATTATTTATTATTGCTGTGTGGTCAACAACATAATTCTTTTTTTCAGTTTGTTTATGATTTTGTTTTATAAAACTATAATAAGAAAGCGCTACTTGGCCGGGAAGTAAAGTTAACCAATTTTTGTTATCTTGTGGATTAATTTTGCCCAGAGCAGGTGGTAAGTTCTTAGTTACCTCAGCAATTGATTCTTCAGAAACCACGATGTTATCAGAGATAGGTGGATCCAGAGCCGATCGTTCTATATTATCTGTTCCTATCTCCTTAGAATTCTGCTTTATTCTTAGATACTCTGGCCTAGTATACAAAAAACGTTGGATACGTCGTTTTGTTGCCGGGTCGTTTGGGCCATAATCCCCCGATTTATAAAAATCATCAAGCTTATTATGCCAATAACTAGGCGTTATAGCTAAGTCATCGGGGACCATCTTATCAAATTCATCTATTATGAAGCCAACCCATACCCCAGTTTTACTATTAACTATCTCAGTTACAATTACTCCAAGACCATGTGGTAATTCAATGCCATTTGCAAGTTGTGAAGCATTTGATCCTGGCTTAAAAAAATCTCCATCCATGGCCAGATATCTAAAATTCTCGTCATTCCAGTCTTTTACTTCTTTTGGATCACTTTCATGATTAGTTTCGTCCCATGGAGAATAACGTACCGGTAAATAGTACCCTCCCGGGCCGGTTCCAGAAGCTTCATCTGATTTTGTTTCATCCAGCATGAAGGCGATATAGTGTGTTGACGTACTTTCTAAATTTTCAAATTGAGATTCTAGGCTCTTGTCACTGGCAATTGTCCATGGAGATAAAGCGCTGACTTCATCAGAAGGAGGACTAATTTCATGTTTAGTCGAGAAAGATAAGCCCATCAATGACAAATATTCACCTGCCGCCTTTACTACTGCATCAGCTTTATTAGAAAGATCAGCACCGTCGAAATTAAGATTTATAGCGATCAAGAGTTGCGGATCTGTATTGTATAAGGGACTGCTTTGTAAGACTTTGACATCTTGGAGGAGATTATCAACTATATCTGCGCAATAGTCCTCATGCCACCATTCGCTATTAATTTTGTTTTGTACAGGCCAGGCGGGGTTGCTAAAAACCTTACCGTTTACGAGCGGGTTGCCGTCCCAGTTGATTTTTTGTGTATGATATTTCTTGATTGTAGCATTAATTTGTATTAAAAAACCTAATCCTGACTCATAATGAGCTAGTTGCTCAGCTTGAACATCATCAACAAGAATTAAATCACTAAAATTTGGAGCAGTTACACTTTCTCCACTATACCCATAATCAAAATCGTCGGGCAGCAACCAATCAAACATTTTCTGCCACGTCGGCATTGCAACATCGGCCCACTCTTTTACGGCCGCCTGAACTTCTTTTAACTTATTTTTACTTATCCCAAGTTGCATCTTTTTACCTTTTTAATTTACCTTGTTAAGAGGACTTAAAATATATTTAGGGCCACTTGGTGACAAGTAATTTGCTCTCATGCCGGCGCCATTTGAAGTACTAGACATAAAAGACAATTCAGTATTAAGCATGGTTTCAACATCACATTGTATATTGCTGATCATGCATGCCTCTGAAGGCAACGTTTCAAGCGTATAAAATGGTGATTTGTGATCATGTGACATCACAGCTTTATTAAATTTTGCTTGATAATGCATTTGAGCTTGAACAATGTTTTGTAATTTTTCAACATATTTTACTATATTGCTCAATGCCCTAATTAGATTATCGCCCAAAACCATGGGTTGCAACTTGCTATCTTCGTTCATTGATATTATTTCTATACCATGTTTACCACTAGCCTCGCCACCTTGAGAATTAAATTTATCTGTTCCTGTGACCAGTTTTAAGCTTTCCCTTCCAATAACTCTGATATTATCGGCTTTTATGGCTATAGCTGATTTTCCCCCATACTTACCTATATTTTCTTCATCCGGGGCTCCTGTATCTGGCTTTTTTGGCCCGAATTCTCCGCCAATCCCAAAATTTTTGTCAACATCTGTTTTTTGTGAAATATAGATTCTTGCTGCATCAAGATAAAAATTAGGGCTAGTTTCTACCCTTACCGTAGTTTTGTTCCCATCTTCAAGTTCAATTTCTTCTACCTCCTGCGGACAATAGCCCCCTAATCCTGCAACTATATCTATAGCGTCACATTGAGTGTGTCCCTTCCCACCATTACCTGTATGGGGGGCTCCTGTGCGATCATTACCAATAACAATAAAAGCATTGTTATCTAGACCTTCACCAACTATATTTTCTGATGGCACTGTAAGCCTTCTAACCATTGCCTGTTTTCTTACCCCTCCGAATATTCCCCCATATTCCTCTCCGTCATCATCAGACAAGCCGACGAGGGCTTCGATATCAGCATCGGGCATTCCGCAGTAATCTCTAGCTTTTTTACTTATTTTTGACATAAATTATTTCTCCTCTATTTCTTCCCAAGTTATTATTGGGCCTCCGGCATAATATTGAAAATGCATGTGTTTATCAACCGAAGTTACAGGCCATGAAATAGCGTTTATTCTAGCAACTATATCAGGAATACCATATATGGCCGCTATTCTTCTTTGTTCGGCAGGGGTCCAAGTTTGTTTGTCTCCTACAAATCTTTTTCTTAAGAAAAAAGAATTTCCCCATTTCATACCGCTTCTTTCACAAAAAGTTAGTAACCACACAACAGGATTCGCTCCAGGCGGGACGATTAATTGTCCTTTAGCTTCTTTTATATCTTTGTTATAACTTGCTTTTTTTTCACCGATGCCGGAGGGGCCATCATATGAATCGGGGGCGCCTGACCAATTTTCTATTAATCTTGGATCTGGTGGCACCAATCTTGGTTCAGGCATTATAAAACCACCATCAGTTTCAACAGGCTTCTTCGCTTTATGTGGCATACCTAGGTCTTCCAAGGCGTCGCCGACGCCGGCGGGCGGTTCAAATTCCGGCACTGCTAGTTCTCCGTGACCTTCGGTGAGGGTGATGTTAGACATATTTTGATCATAATAAAATCCAGATTCATATGCGTTATCTAAATATCGTGATCCAATTCCTGCAGAAGTGATAATAGCAAAAGGAGATTCGCTCATTGTATTTGGGCTGGTGTATAATACACCTAAATCATAAAGTTCTTGTGCAGCTGTTTCGACAAAACCCGGAGTCCACATTCCAGTAAAAACACTATATACTGGTTTTCCATCGCCGCTATAACCGGCCAATGGTGGGTCCACATTTATTGATAATCCAAATGAATCAATTGACATTCCATTGTTATACGCAGAAACACCAGGATTACCAATAATGCCTTTGATGCCGGAAGTGATTGTAAATGGTATATAATTTGATATATTGCATGCGGCCTCCCACGACTCTCTTATTTTTTCTGCTATGCATGACCAAACAAGCGGGCTTTCTTTATAAACTGGATTGATTTTTGCCCTAGCTCTATATGTAAATCTTTTTGTTTCGTATCCAACAGCCTCGGTGTCGATGTTAGTCACTAAATCTGTATATTTTTTATCTGAACCCATAGATTCCTTCAAAGGTTTAGTTTTTGGATCCCATGAAAGTATAGTTTTTAGTTCTTTGAAGGTTGAAACAACTTTTATATTATTACCAGCACATGTTTGTTCAGAAAATCTAGAATATTTAGCTGATCGGCGAGGGGCCATAGTTCTTATTTCTTCCAATGTTACTGGTGGTGGATCACAATCCGGATTAGGGGCTGTGGCAGGCACCGGTTCTGTAACTTCGATTAATTCATTTAAATCATCTTTAATCTTCTTTAAAGCTCTTTCGCGCGCGACATTATACATAATATCTGCATATGCGCGGCGGGCAGCGTCATCGTCGATGTCTCCGTCAGTTACAAAAAAATCGCGCCTGCCAGCATCAGATGGCATCACTAGTTTTGTTGGGCCGGCTGCTAGCTTCTGTGCTGCCTTTTTCATATTATATTTGTCAGTAGTACCAACATAACCCCTAAACATCTCGCCAAAATTATCTTTATAATCATCAAACCAACTTTCATTTTTATTATTTGTTACAGCATCATCACATTGTTCACTAATATTAAAAGGATCCTTATTCAAATAATTTTGAAGTTCTTTTTTGACATTTTTAATTTTAGCAATGTTTAATTCATGTTGAAGTAACACAAAATAATAAAAATAATTTTCTAAATCTGCTATGTAGTTTTGGAAGTGTGCTGCGATGCTCGACTCATAATTTACACCGCCGGCTCCCGTACAATAGTCTTGTGTTTTTGGATCTGTGCAAAAACTTTTAGTTTGTAGAGAATTTAATACGTTATTTGCAAAAGTATTTATTTTAACTTTTAGACCTTGCATTTCTTTTTCATATTTATTTGCGTTGCCTTCAGATGGCTTAGATGCCATGGCGCCGGCGTGGTCTGGCACAAAATCATTGACTGGCGTCTGAGAAGAATTAGAGTCAGAAGTAACCAAAGTATCTGGGGCAAGATCAAAATCATCTTTCATGACAAAAGCGTATGTTGCTTTTTTAGTCGTATCGCTAGTAATTGATGAAGGCTCTTTTGGCAATACATGCATATTAATTACCGCCTTGATGTCTGCAGCAACTTCTATTTTTTGTAATGGTGTGTTGGGAGCGACTTTTAAAGAGAATTTTTTGTCACCACGGGAATTGGCAGACTTAATAGAGTTATCATATAAATCGATGTGTCCTAATTTATTAAAAAAGCTTCGTCCATGAGTAGAATTCTTTTCTGTAATATAATTAAATTCAAAGTATTCAGAACCTTCAGCCCTGAAAATTAAATAATCTTCGTATATTGAATAGACAGGCATCTTAGAAAAATTATAAACTTCTAACATATCTTTTGAACTCTCAACATAATCAATTCTATTAATAGGTACAGATTTAAAACTATTCTCAGCATTGTTGTGTACTGTGCTGTATGTCATAAACTTAATTATAGATGCTAAATTTATAGCCCCCATGCCGTCGGCCAAAATAGATATATAATTAATATTGTCAAAAGCGTATTTACCTAAATAATTTTTAATTATATCAAGAACTTCAATATGAAAGCTCCCAAATAACCCGCCAGTGAATGATCCATCAAAAGTAACAGTTTCTCTTTCTCTTAAATGAGTTTTTTGCAAAACATTGCTAGTTAAAATTTCGTCATCTGTAAAAACGCCTTCATCAATAAGTATTCTTCCAGCAGGGAGGCCTCTTAAATATTCCTTAACAGTACTGAAAACTTCAGATTTTGTAATCTTGGTTCTTATTACTGCAGGTGATTCTTTGTGCGCGGTGCCAACGGTGTAGCCGGCTTTTTTACCCACAGACATTTTTTTTGTCCTAGTAACATCATTTGACTTTGTTCCAAATCCTCTAGAATAAGACATTTCAGGTATAACTAAAATAAAATTTCTTCTATCTTTAATCATATCTTTAATTGCAGGAGCAATTTTTTCTCTAAAATCGTTCCCCTTGGTTTCAGCTAAATCGATTGACTCTCCAACTTTTGTATCTGGTCCATTAACCCATGCATGGCCGAAGCCCGCGCGGTCGTGAAAATAATATTTTAATTCTATCGGCAACGTGACGTCTAAGGTCATGGGGGCGTATATAATAGTTTCCCTTCCTAGACTGATAGGACGATCTACTAAATCTAAATAACCGTTGTTTCTTAAGTGGCCAACCCAAATAAACGCATCGTCCTTTCCAGGAGCAGGACCAGGTACATCATATTTAAAAGATTTTTTTGCACCTTGGATTCCCGATAAAGCATTATTAAAATGATATTTTGTTTGTGGAGTACCGTTGCCGTATAAACCGGTTTTAATTCTTGTTTTATATTTTTCTATTATAGGGTATGCTATAGCCGGGTTTTTTTCTGTTTCACCTCGCAAATATTCAGGGGGAGGTCCGGAAACGTCTCTGTTAGATTTACAGGGTTTTGCAAATTGAATACTGGGACGAGGCATATCTTTGAGTGCTTCCCTAAGCAACGCTTTCCGTGAAAGACCAACTATCCAACCTGCCTGACGGCCGTCGGATGGAGAAGTATTTTTTCCTCGAAGATTAACCAAAATCTGATCGCCAACCTGAATAGCATAAGTGTCTGCGAGACCAGTGGTCTTCTGTGTCGAGCGCTCATGATATTCTCCATGAGCACATATACGAATAAAATCTTCCTTATCCATGGGCCAATTTAGCCCCGTATCAAACTCTGGTATTCTGGCCAGTAATCTTATTCTTTCTCTTCTCTCAGTTGGTTTAGAAACCGTCTCGTTTACGAACCAAGTGTCTGCATTGACCACTGTTGTTTGCACGCCTTTGGTCGAAACTCCTTTCTCTGAATTAGGTCCGTTAAAAATATGTAATACAGTAGCTATATAAGGAATTCCATTATTCACAATGTCAGTGTAACCATACTCCCTTTCAAGCATGGTCTTTAATAAAGCTGGCACTACCTTAGTACGGTTTAGATGCATCCGTCCTTCATGAAGTTGCTGATTGCCAAAATTTTGGTCACCATCATCATCTTTTACAGATCCAGCCCACTTAACTATTCCACCATGTCCCATATATTTAATCCTCGATATTATTTTCGTTTTCGTTAATTAAATCATATATTTCTGATTTCTCCACTTGAGACAGATCAACAGAAGTATGTTCTTTTTTTGAAATTAAAGAAGCTAGCTTAACGAGTTGTTCATTAGATCTCTGCAAGGTTTCTAAATATTTAGCTGCGACGGGGCCAGAATGCTGATGTTTTGTTTCGTCTGCTTTAAGAATTTTCATCAGCTCTATTAGAAGAGAAGAAGCCAGGGCTCTGTCTTTTCTAATGTTGTCTGCGGCCTCTTCAACAAACGCTTGTGAATTTAAATATTTCCCTTTTCCCATTCTTTTTTGAAAATCCTATATCTTTTTCTTATTCTATTGAGGTTATTAACAATTTGTTTTGTGTTAAGCCCAGTAATTTCCCTCATATACAAATAAATAGCCTTTTTATTAAAAATTTCTATATCGCTTGTGCTGTTAAAGAGTATTCTTATTGCTTCTAACACTTTCTTTTCTGTTTCTTTTAATTTAAGATTTTCCCAGGTATCCATTTCTTTGTACAGGTGCTCCCAAAATTCTTGTTGTTCCCTGTTATGCTCATACGTGTGCTGTACAACAAGATGTTCCAACTGAACTTCATTATTCAAATCTTCATATTGTACGTCTCTTCTTAATCTTTTTGAATTTTGTTTAACCTTGTGGATAAACCAATTTTTGGTTATGACACTAAAATAAGAAAAAGCCTTAGAGTTTCTACTAGTATCATATTTGTCAAGTATTGTTATTAGCCAAAGTTTACAGTCATCTTTGAGATAATCAATATTAGGCAAATTATTAAATTTATAGGTATAGACTATTTTATCGACCATTTCATCGAAGGCCGGGCCTATATAAGAAATATATAATTCTGATCTTACCGATCTATCCTCTGTTATAGCATATTTGACAATTGCATTCTCATGCACTTTTGTAAAATAGTTATTCTTCTTGCGGGGGCGGCGAGTTTTCTTCGTCATGTTCTAATTCCGTTACTTCTACATCAAAATATTCTTCTTGTACATCAATAAAATCGTTAACCAAATCTCTTGACTTAACAATAAGATTTTGTAAGTATTCATCTCCGTAATACATTTCTAGAGCATGAATATTTTCTAATTCATCTAGAAAATCTTCGTTTTTTTGCAAAAGTATAATCATATCATTTTCTAGATTATTAACTCTCAACAAACAAACGCCACTATACCAAATAAGCATTAAATTAATAATGATGCTAAGATATAGAAAAAAAGGAACGATGCCTGTAACAAACATCAATAATATGCCATTTAATATTATTGAAAATAATAAAATATATTTATTCATCTGGGTGAAAAAATTCATTTCTTAATTTCTCTTTCTCCTGTTCAAGCTCTTTTCCAAATTCTTCTATGCTGTGTTTAACTAAGTCGCCCACTTTGCTCTTTTTTTCTTGTATATTTAAGCTAAATTTAGATGGCAAACGCTTAAGCGTGCCAGGAGCTTCGCAGGCGCTACAGTCTGTTTTTTTATCACCAATTGAATGATAAATAGTAATAATATTATTGCACTGTGCACATTTATAGCTATATTTGGGCATGGCTAGCTATTCTGACCCATTATCTATGGGGTATCGATCAGAATCATTATCAAGCTTTACCACCGGCGGGTTCATGATATATAGTTCTTCCTTATCATCAATTTTTAGATCAAACCCCCTTAAGACCGGTACAATATCACTTTGGTCCATTAATGAATTTTGTAGAGCTAACATAACAGCTCCGATTGCCTCATTTGATAATTTAAACATTTTTTAACTCCTTTGTTTTTTCATTTTATGAATTGCTTCTTTTAATTTTGTTGTTGAATAATTGTGATTTCGTTCACAATAATATACTGGCTTTTTTAGTTTATCACCAGTATATTTGTTATTTTTATAATCACTCCCTAATATTCTAACATCATAAAAGATTTTGTTAAGTAATTCCAGTAATTCCTTTTCAGTATTATACGTTACGATTATGTCAACATAGCGAATTGCTTCTAATATTTCTTTTCTGTCTTCTAAAGATTGCACCGGTCTACACTTATGTGGCCTATCAACAGTTGGATCATCTTGCAGGGCAACAATAAGTACTTCGCAAACATTCTTTGCCTCCTTAAACATACGAATATAACCTGGGTGGATTAAATCAAATGATCCGCAAATAATACCTTTTTTATAATTCATACAAAATTAACCAATATCGAGTTTGCCGTGGAATCTGTTATTAAGACTTTTACCATTTAAATACATATTATACATTAAAAATCTACTCCGAAACTATCGAATAGTCATCTAAAATTTGACAAGTTGTTCCCCAATCAATAAATCTTATAGCGCGGTCATCAATATAACAAAATGCGCGGGGTTTTTCCGCAGTTACATCTTGAATATATTCTTTAAAGCCATACTTCCCTAACCATTCCCAAATTAATTCTATTCCCGTTTTATTATTAACGAGGGGTCTATCCGAACGGGCTTTAGCGGAATACACAATAATAGTATATTTTTTTGATAATTGTTTTATGGCATCAAGAGACCCCTCTACTGGTTCATCATAAATAGTTCCGTCATGATATCCTTTGGAACATCTATGAATAACTCCATCAAAATCAATTCCAATCTGTTTCTTTTCGTCTTCAAAAGGACTGTTAATTTCTACTTTCATTTTATTTCCCTTAAATCAAAAAAAGTTCCACTTTCTAAATTATTTAAAAACTCTAAATTATTAAATAACCGAGATGCTATAATATCCGGGCCCGGAATATGATTATAAAGTTTATGAAATTTTTCTAATGAAGAAAATTTTGTAGCATCTTGCTCTAACAGATAATCTTGCATTTTAGTTTTAATAATTCCGGGGGCTAGTGATAGAAAATGAATGTTTTTATTCTCCAAAGCATAACATGAAATTAATTGCCTTAAAGCACTTTTAGATACACAATAATTTAACCACCCGTCGTAGGGCTTATTGGCGGCACCGGATGAGATCGCAATTACATTTTTAGTTTTATTGTGTTCTAAAAGATAATCCAAAATTTGCTTTGAGGCCGTCACGTTTATATGGAAGCTATTATAAAATTCTTCCAAGGTAATATGGCGCGCTTTTTCAATAGGATCTAAAACTCCCGCATTTAAAAAAACATATTCAAAATCGTTGGTATCTATTAAGGATAAAAGTACTTCGTTTAAATGATCAGTATGAATTAAATCTACTATTTTACTATTAATATTTCGTGGCGTCTCGCTTCGACTAATACCATATACTTCATAATTATTTTTAACAAATATATCGCATAAGCTCAACCCTAAACCAGAGCTTGTTCCAGTAATAAAAATTTTCTTCTTCATTTTATCCTCTTTAAAAAGTTTGTTAACAAGGGTTCATTATAAACATCCTTATCGATTCCGTTTATAGATTGACAAAAATAATCAAAATTATCCATGGATAATTTGTGTTTTTGAGCTTGATAAGCATAATAATCAGTTATAGAATAAACTGCCGTTAATAATCCATATGGAGATTCTTTCATCGTAAGAATCTTTTGATTTCCAGATATAAATTCTAGTAATGGAGGAAGAAAAGCTCTGTCTAAAATATATTCTAATTTTAAATTTCCCACTCCTTTTCCCATCCCACGTGTAGAGGCGTCAGTACTAGCAAACCCGATCTCTGAGAGCTGAGAAAAATTAAAATAAGCTTTTCCTCCATGATCGTGCAAGTGCATTCCTGCTTTTATCCCTCCTTCTTCTAGAATTTTTACGTATTCAGTAAAATCATTTTTTCTTTTAAAAAGATCGAGGGCACCATGAGTGTCAGCAAAATATACGTAGTCTAAAGGAACTGTAGATAAAGTTCGGCAAACGTTATGCAACTCTTTATGAGAATAATTCGATATATTAAACACGTTTAAACTCACTTGAAGGCCTGTTGCTTTCTTTAGTGCGCGGAGAAAGGATAACGCATCGGGGAGATCTCTTTTGCGGGAGCACATCCGGATCATACCAACTTCATTCTGAGCCGCAGTAGGATAGTGCGCCAAATTGTGTGAACAATAATGATAATCTATCATAACCGAAACATTATTTTTGGCGCTTCCTTGGGTTATCTCCTCGACTTTTTCATAATCCAAATTATAATGAGTATTATTAGATTTAGCCGTTTGTCCCCAATATCCCAACTCAATCAATTTTACTTCTGAAATTTGTGTTATAATTCTATAATATTCTTGGGAGAATTCCAGTGGCCAGTCGAAAGATACAGCATGGCCTCCATCTCGTAGGGTCACATCAATAATATCAAGCATTTTCCAAACCTCCGTATACTATCTTTGCCAATTCAAGATCGGCTGGGGTGTCTATTTCAATCGCTTCTACGGCTGTCAGTGGATAATAAAAGTTGTGTTCTCCAAGTCGATTCTTATATTTTTTAAAATTATCTTTGTTAAACATAAAAAATGCACCATTGGAAAAATGAATCTTTTCCATATCCTGAGTACGCTGGACAACATCCGGATTAAAGTTAAGTGGTTTGAAGTGTGGTCCTATCCATGCAAAATCCTGGACGGAACGAATGGAATGAACGAATTCATAGCCTTGGTTCAGGTATTCTAGAGCATCATAGACAGTTTCTTTTTTTAAAAAAGGTGAAGTAACATGCGTAAGAACGATTTCTTCATAGGGGTCAGTCACATACTTATCTAAAAAATTTTCCACCATCAATAAAGCGGGGCTGAAAGTATTGTTTGGGTCATTTTCCATAGCTATGAATCGAGGCTCCCTGTCGTAACAACAGACATGAGAAAGGTCGGGGTTTTGATGGCACTCTCGCAAAATATCGGCAGAATCAGTATCGATATAGATTTCGGAATCACGCATCTCAAAAATAAGATGTTTCCATAATTCTAGCCCGCCAAGTACTTGAAAATTTTTCTTAGGAATTCGAGAGGAATTATCCTTGATATAAGTAAAAAGTTTCATCACTACTCCAATTAAGTTCAAGATAAAAAGTCATATTTTTGATTTTTCATTTATTCTCCTATAAATGTACATATAATTTGTCGTTTTCGAATGGGATCCAGCTCTATAATAAAGATATTTTTCCATTCTCCAAGCATCAATTCACCATCCAAGACAGGAACTGTTTCAGAAGAATTAAAAAACAATGATCGGATATGACTATGTCCATTAATCCTCTCCTCAGGCGGAGTCCCTTCTCGTAGGGAAATCAAATCATGTAAATATTTAATATTTTTTTGATCTCCTTCCGGCTCTTTCCACCGGGGCACAAGCTTATCTAAAAAAAAACGTACATCGGCATGATGTAGTATTTCATC
>Ga0098033_1000251_pt1 | contig 26833 bp, 29 predicted proteins | sample 1_EtaG_FD_75049 | JGI IMG/M metagenome (GOLD analysis project Ga0098033, IMG submission 75049) | Marine viral communities from the Subarctic Pacific Ocean - 1_ETSP_OMZ_AT15124 metaG | ecosystem: Environmental > Aquatic > Marine > Oceanic | place: Pacific Ocean | collected 2015-01-07
CTTACATGGTGAATGTAGCTAACGCTGCATAGAACTAACCCTGAGCGCTTCACTTCGGTGGAGCGCAAGGGGGTTCGTTCAATGTCGAGTGAACCACCACAAGGAGATGCTATATGACAGAGCAAAACAAAACAGATGGACTCCGCGCCGACGCTAACGGCATGGAGGAGATGGTCACGGCACTGCGCGCCGATAAGGATGCGCTGACCGCCAGCCTGAACACCGCTAATGATGTGATTGCTTCGTTGCACAACGATGCGTCGAACGCTGAAGAGCGGCACGACAGGATTGTCGAGTCGCTGCACTCGCACAAGGATGCGTTGTCCGCCAGTCAAGAGGCGGCCTTCAGCGTTGCTCAGCGCGGCTCAGTCGAAATCATCTACGGCTTGGCGGCTTCCTGCCTGAACGACCAGGACGCGGCGGGGTTGGCTGGGGCCTTGGTTGACCTACTCGAAACCCTGAGGCGCACCGAGTATGCGTACCTGGTAGAGGAGAAGGTATCGCAATGCTTCCTGAGGCTGGTCAATTCCTGCGATGAGGACCGACACATCCGTGATGAAATAATCAAGGAGTGGACGGAATCTGGGTTCATAACCTCATCGGTCGACGTCGACGAGTTGACATCCATCAAGGACAAGGTTGACGAGGCGGTCAGCGAGGTCTGCGAAGCCAAGACGCACATCGAGTACGCCGAGGGCAACGTCGATGAGGCCCAAGATGAACTTCAAGCCCTGCTGGGCAAACTAGAATAACAGTTGTGTCTCCAGCACCACGTCACGAGTCGAAGGTCGGCTTGTGGCGTGGCCTGGGGGGATAACTGACAGGAGACTACATGAGCGAATTAGCAACATACACATTTCACAGCGACCCTGGCCATGCGTGGCTAGAGGTTACCATGGCACAGCTAGTGGACGTGGGGTTAGAGCCGTCTAGCTTCTCACCCTGCAGCTACTACCAGCGATGGGGTGGCCAGGACATCTTCTATCTTGAGGAGGACGAGGACGCAGCGGTATTCATGAGAGCCTACGGGGAGAAGTACAATAAGCGCCCCCCCACGAGAGAAATCCATACCAACTCAGACCATCGCATCAGGAGGATGGCCAGCATCGCTGAATCGGGTTGGGAGGTGACGGCATGAGCGAATTAGATATGAAAGCCTTCAAGGCGTGGTGCAAGGCGAGAAGCCTGGAATGGACTGGGCTGGCACCGGAGGACTTCCTCTTGCGGCTTCACGTCTTCATGGAAGAAACCAAGGCGCGTGAGAACACGGAAGCGCGACAACAGGTGGAGCGTGAACTTCACGCGGCGGGGATAATCGAGGACCCTGATATCGACGGAGGTCTGATGGGTTGAAATGGGATTGACAACTAACTAGGGGGTGTGCTAACTAGCACAACAGAGAAGGGAGATACATGCAATGTCTATAAAATTTTACGAGGGACCGAGCACGATAGACGGTGGCCAGGTAATGGGCTACATATCGGGTGAGGGCAACCCATCGAAGAACATCAAGACCGGGCCTGCACTGCAAGTGGGTGTGATGGTAAACGACGTTCACCCGTGCGAGGCGGCCAAGTCTGGCGCTGACCATAGTGTGTGCGGCGGGTGTCGGTTGCGCCCTAGCGTTCACAAGGCTGAGAAGGCCGAGGGTAACGCGGTGGGTGCTGACTCCTGCTACGTGGTGCTGATGTTCAAGGGTTCACAGTGGCGTAGCCTTGGCAAGTCTAAGGTTCGCAAGCCCATAGCCTCGGCGTACATAGCGGACGCTGACTTCGTGAGGTTCGGTGAGTATGGAAACATGAGCGCCCTACCACGTGAGGTAATAGAGCCTATGCTCAAGTCTGCCAAGAAGTGGACGCTTTACGAGCACGAGTGGCGCAAGCCTGCCAATCAGTGGCTGCGGCACTATGCCATGGCGAGCGTGCATAGCGAGGCTGAGCGCTTGGAGGCTAAGGCCTTGGGGTGGCGTACGTTCCGCATCCTTGGGGAGGGGGAGGAGTCTGTCAGTGGGGAGATAGTGTGTCCGTTCGAGACTCACGGTGTGCAGTGCATCAAGTGTGGGCTGTGCAATGGGGCGGAGTCCGGCGCTTACATAGGCGGGTTTCTACAGCAACTGAAGGACATAACAATACACAGTCACTAGCAAGGAGAATCATGAGCGAACAAGAGAGAATCGTAAACGCTGCGTTCGAGCAGTTGGACGCCAGCATCATTGGCAAGAACTATGCGGATGGCACCGACCCCTTGCCGGGGCGGGTCACAGCAGAGGACTTCATGCTGATGTCACTTGAGCCGCAGGACGGGTGCTGGCACTTCAAAAACATAGACACTCGCAACTACATCGTGGTGTCGGCGGATGACGGGACAATCCACGTGCCGCGAACTGCCATGCCATTTGCGCGGGGGGAGTTCTAGGGGGACAACCAGGGGGGAAATGAGGAAGCTATGAACAGTTTTGAGCTAACGCTTGGAGATGCCAAGCCATGCAACAAGCAGCCGCTACGGCACGAGGATGACTTCGCGTGTGAGTTGCTGGTTGATTTCTCGGACTCGAATCGCGAGGGGCTATCCCTTGGGTTCATCTCTGCGATGAAGGACATCATATCCGGGGAGGTCAAGCTCTGGCTGCTCTTCGATGAGAACGGGGACAACCTTCCGGGGTTGCCGCTGACCTTTGAGAGTAAGGCCGGGGCTATGAAGGCGGCCACAGACCTGGTGGCTAGGATAGTGGGGGATGTGTGAGATGGAGCCTCCGCCTCACATCGACTTTGCGGTAGCCGTAATAGTCGTGATCGTATTCCACATCATCCTGGGCGTGTTCCTGTAGGAGGGGTCATGAAATGGTGTCCGAATTGTAAACAAGACGTTCGTTGGGCTGGCACAGGGCTAACCCGACTTGGAGCCTGCGGCTGTGCCGAGACGTGGGTTCTGAGGATAACAATCGGCAGGGGGTACAAGCGGCTGAACAAGAAGCGTCAGTTTCTCCCCACTAGTTTCGAGATAAAAGAACGGCCCGTCCCGCTGGGGGATGCGGGACGAGCCTAAGGAGACACAAGCGTTCTTCGTGAGAACACGCCTGTGACTCTATCAATGACCATCCCCAATTACAACAGGAGAGAGCATGAGTTCAGTATTGAAAGAGTGGCCAGAGGTTGCGAAGCGTACCAAGTACGACTGGGACCTGTGGCTCAATGGAGAGATTCACAAGATTGTGGGTGGGGTTGACTTCACCTGTAAAGTGGATGTGATGCGAATCAATATCTACCGTGCGGCCAGGGGTCGTGGTCAGAAAGTGAAGAGCAGCTACATCCGAGATGATAACTCCATCATCCTCCAGCGCATCGAAAGGCCTGTGGCGACGCCCACCGAGTACGCCAAGGCCAGGTTTGATGAAGACAAGGGCCTGGACTGGGAGAATGTGGTTGATTCCGTCAAGCTGGTGGAGGTTCCGCTCCCACCTATCAAGAAGGAGAAGAAGGCTGCGAAGAAGCGCAGTTGACCGATGGCGGTATGGTCAGTACTATGTGTGACCCCCCGGCACAACAAAACTCGGTGTGGTTCTGGGCCTTTGTTGTTGCGGCGCGATTGTTTTCTGTTTTTCAATTGTGCAACGCCGGGGGGTTACTCCCCCTTTGTGGATAGCGTGATTCCGCTGTCCGCCTTATACCTTCCATATATACTCGTGGCCCCGCCGACACCGGCAAGGGCTTGGAGCATCTTCTGTACCTCGGGGCTTAGCTCGACAACGCCAGCGTCCCCCAGCAGGAGGGAGATCATGGCAAGAATAACCATGATGGATGCCAGGACAGTCTTAGACTTTAGCGCGAACTTCATTTATTTACCTCTGTGCAGTGGTGCCTGTAGCAGTACGCCACTGTGCGCAATGCTTCTGACTTAGTCTCAATGCGTGCGTCAGTGACACACGACTTCACGGTACTATCATCGCACTTGAACGGTGGCCCGTTAGACCTGCGCTCCATGAGTACAAGCCCGTTCATACCTGAGGGAGAGCCAATGCCCGGGAATCCTGAGGCCTCTACTGCGGCGGCCAGGGCGCACCGTGCCAGCCCGTCTCGCTCGCATATCTTAGCCTGGTCCCACAGGCACACAGCATAATTCTTCCATGCGTTACCTGGGCCCTGGTTGGCCGGCGCAATGCACCCACCGATGGCCTGGGTAGCACAAGCAACGGACGTTGTCACCGCGCAGTCAGCGGCGCTGTGTATGCCATCCTCCCACATGGCCGGGACGCACCCAATCATGCCGCCGAGGCAGCAGCCTGCAACGTATAGGGCAATGGCCTGTGCGGTAATGATCATCATGAGTCCCCACGGTGGGACTCCAGCACGGCGATTCGCTGCTCGATGTCTACGAGCTTGTCTTCTCTTTCTTCGGACAGCTTCAGCAGTTCTTCCACCTTGGACCACAGTCGGCCCAGCCTCATTCCCGCTACGAGTATCACCGCTGCTAGGGTTAGCGGTCCCGCTTGTTGCAGTATCTGTAGCGCTTCCCATTCCATTCATTGTTACCTCGATGATTTGCTGACGGACGCCGGTCTGTTCCCGCTCGCAATGATAGCTCTATTTACCTGAAAGCTGAAGAGCTTCCTTCTGTCGCCCTGGATACCGAGGTCGTCGTACCTTGTTCTTATCTTTGTCGCAGACAGCACACACTCCATGCTGCGCTCTAACCATAGGTTGATGAACTCCCCTACGTCTAGGCGCACGGACCTGCTGAGTTGTTGTAGTATCACCTCGTATCGCCTCGGGAGGCGGAGTGGGCTGGTTAGTTCTATCGCACGCTCGCCCAGTGCTCTGCGTATGTCTGCATCCGACTGCACCGAGCGCTCCAGGGGCTCTTGCTTGAGCATCCCGCCGAGACCTATTGTGCCAAACATGCCAGACACAACGCTCTCTGCCTGGGCAGCACGCACAAGGTATCCTATGTTGGCACGTATGCTAGCAAGGGTGGACGCCACCTCTACTGGTGGTGTGTCGCCGGCCAGCCACTTGGACACATCCTCTGGTGTGCATTCGTAGCCCTGCCTGTTGACAAGCTGCGCAATGAATGACGCCTCATCTACATCACACACAGACACGGGGGGCTGCGACTCCTCTATGTCCTCGACTAGCGCTGATTTTGTATCGGGGTTGCCGCCCCCAGAGTCACGCTCTGCCCACTGGAGCAGGTCGCAATTGCATGTGATGCTTACCTGCCTGACTCTGTCGCTGCCGAGGTATCTGCTAATCCAACCTGGTATGACCCGGTCAGGCTCGTTCTCTACCTCAGCGATTCTCTCAGTGGATTTCGCAGAGTGCGGTGATGGCAACAAGGCCAGTAACTGTGCCCTGCTCAGGTTCTTCGTCTCCCTCCACCGCCGCAGTTGGTTCCCGGTGACGCCATTCATGTCTCCTCCTTATCACTTCTATCCCCCTGGTGGCCACGCGCATAACAGTCTCGTATGCCTTGACCTCGTCTTCGCTGGTGAACGATGCGGACCCGTCGATGCACACCCCCATCGGCGTCAGCGTTACGCGGAGGCCATTGCCAAACCGCCACACAACGCTCTCGCTATCAGCGTCACTTACCCACCAAGCGGTCCACCCCGGCTCATCGAGCAGGGGCATACGCTTTACTAGCGTTGTCGCCACTCCTCCTCCTGGTCACGCAACCACGCGCTCAGGATAATTCTAACGTAAAACGGGAGAGGTTTCGGTACTGGTTTTTCTTCTAGCACTTCGTGCTCGTAGCCTATGCCTCGCAAGTCACTGATTAGTTTCTCGTATTGCTCGCATGAGGAGCACTCACAAACGTTGCTCTCGTGTATCCCATCGCATCGTTCTAGCAACCACGTCAGGTCTTCAGCGTCTAGCCTGTCAGGCATTATTACCTTCACGAACATTGTCATAGGCAGTCCTTCGGGTGGTCGAACACTGGCATGATGTTTACGAACGGCATTGTTGCCGGGCAGCCATACTCGCACCGCATCCTGACCCGCAGAGGTCCGTACTTCTGCTCTGCGATGTCATCAATCTGCGGCGGCGGTATGTCCTCATCAGGTACAGAGGTGATACACCCCAGCAGGCTAAAACCAACGATAATTGGTAGCTTCGCGAATATCATTTGTTACATCCTCATTTTATCTCGTCGGTGGGGACCTCTATGGTGTCGAATGTACGGGTGCATATGATGCATCTTCTGCGCCTGGACCTGAATGATAGGCCCGGCCAAACGGCGTTAGCCATGGTCAGATGGGCGTACTGTGTGTCATTGTTATCGGCCATGGTCATGGTTCTGCTGTCGATGACTTTTGTTCTGCCGCCACACCTTGCGCAATTCATTGCAATAGTATGCAGCAATCTTGGTTTGTCTCAAGTGCTTGAACGTGCTATTTTTCCCAGAGCAGGAGGTTCTCATGGGACAAAGCACTGGAATCGAAGTAATCAAGCATGACGTAACAGGAACATCCCCGGCGACGAGAACCTTTCTCCATTCGGGCTCACGGGGCGGGCGTAATTTCTCGGTTGCTATCCGAGGGAATCTCCCGGCGGCCGATGACTACTTCCGGGTAACAATCAAGCAGCGCATACCCGGAAGAGATAGTGACGAGAACGCAGCGGACTATTACGACGACGAGCCTGTCCCTCTTTGGGGCGGGGCAACTTCGGTTGGGCAGGAGAGGCTGGCCGCTGTAGCGCCGGGATCCGCGCTTATCGGAAAGAAGGTCGGCAACACCCATTACGTGGAGGCAGGGGCAGGCAAGCAGCTTGTTATAAACGCATACTGGCCACCGGGCACTAGCGACATAGTGATTGATGTCACGGAAGACGAAACCGCCGTACTCACGGCTGTGACCTCCTGGGAGGTAGCCTAATGAGTAGCAGCATAATTAACGGGCTCCTCACCGGAGAAGAGGCCCGCATCAACAAGCTCAAGCCCAACAGTGGCACCTCAGTCGTCATCCAAGACGCCGATGGCAACGACCGGCTGACGGTGGACGGAGACGGTGTGACCATCGCCGGAACCACCACCACAGTTGACGTGGCCACAGTGACCGTCGATGACAAGAACGTCGAACTCAACGCGGTCGCAAGCCCCACGGATGCCAACGCAGATGGCGGCGGGCTGACTCTGAAGGGCTCTACCGACAAGACGATCCTTTGGGAGAATGATGACGACTCGTGGCACTTCAACCAAGGGGTCGTTGTTGCCGGGATGGCCCATGCCACCCTAGTAGAAGGCTCACTATCGCAGGGCAACATTCAGGTTGGCGTCGATTCAGGCGGTGATCCCGGTGGCGAACTGATGTTTCACACCGACGACTATGTCGGCATTCGGTGCGCTAACTCCGGGGCGCTACCGCTTGCCGTGAAGCCATCCGGCAATGTTGGCATTGGCACGACAGAGCCAGCGGTCGCCTTAGATGTGATTGGCATCGGATCGTTTGCGGGCGCGGAGGCTTCGCTATCGCAGGGTAACGTCCAGGTTGGTGTCGATTCAGGCGGTGACCCTGGCGGCGAACTGATGTTTCACACCGATGACTACGTAGGCATTCGCTGTGCCCACTCCGGGCCTGTGTCTCTTGCCGTGAAGCCATCTGGCAATGTTGGTATTGGAGTCACAGACCCGGACGAGCAGCTAGAACTCACGGGGCGCGTGCATTTAGGTCAGACAACTGCACCTGGGACGACAACAGACAAGCTATATAATGTGTCGGGGTCGCTCGTCTGGAACGGCACAACGCTCGGATCGGGGGGCGACGTATCAGCGGGTAGCACCTTCACAACAGCTAACATTATCATGGTGTGCGATGGCGATGACAAGACTATCGATGAGCCTAGCGCGACCATCAGCACCAATGATCAAGCCCTGACTGTCGGAAGCAATACAGGCATACGCGTTGGCGACGGTAGCGAGCTAGAGCTATCTGTAGAGGCTGGAAACGATGTTGTTATCAGGTCACATGCCTCCAACGCAGATGTTCACTTCAAGGTAAACGATGGTGGAACTAACACCACGGTAATGGTGCTCGACGGCGGTGACCCTGCTGTCCACATCAAGGGCGGGGATGTTAGCTCAGGCATCCTGAAGATCTTCGAGGATTCGGACAACGGCACAGACGCGGTGAGCATCACAGTGCCTGCATCCTTGGCCGCAGCGTACACTCTAACCCTACCCTCGGATGACGGAGATAGCGGCGAGTACCTGCAAACCAATGGTTCTGGGACCCTATCATGGGCAGCGGCGACCGGCACAGACCGCATGACAATCACAAACAGATTTAGAGCAGGAGCCTTCGGTGCAACTGCTAGCACCTACTTCACAGGAGATGTAGCAACAGATGCCGGTCAGTTCTATCTCGGCAGTTGGAGCGCGACTCACGGGTCAACCGTCGCCGTGGATAGCGACTGGCTGTCTGGCTTTGAGGTCGGACCCCATTGGCAAGCACCGAGAGCCTGCACGCTCACTCAGATCTGTGCCACGTCCCGAATTAACGCTAGCACAGACTGTCACTCCGTTAACGTCCATGTCTTCAAGGCTACGCCCGTCAACAACAACGCTAGCACCACCGATATTGACATGACGCTTATCGGCACTGCGGCGCTAACCAACGATGGTAGCACCCAGCTAACCGACTATGCATTGCAGACCATCAACACAGCAATCAGCAGTGGAAACTCCGTTAGTGCTAATGATGTCATTGTCATCGGGATGCAACCCGTTGGCGGGGCAACATCGGCGACGTCCTACTTTCAAGTCACACTCGAATTCACGGTGAGCTAACATGAACAAGCTAGCAAGCATCAAGACCGGACTAAGAAGCGCTTTGGCACAGCGCGGGTCGGGGCAGACTGCGTCAATCAGCAGGCCCGACGCCAACTCTGCCTCCATCGCAATGGGCGCGTGGACGCTGGACATGGCTTTCTCAGAGTTCAACGACGACGGCGACCCAGCCACCGAAGCGGAGCATGACACAATCTACTCTGCGCTAGAGACAATCGTATCAGAACACAACGCATAGGAGAGACATGAGCAAGCTAATCCCACTGCTGGACATGCAAGGCAACACCAAGAAAGAGATGGGAGCGGACGTGCTTCCATATGCCGTGCGTCACCTCATCGAGAACCAGAACGCTATCATCAAGAAGCTAAACTCGAAGCCGAAGTTTGCACGCCTGGAGACTAAGCCTACTCCCTCTAAGAAAAAGAGAAAGTAATGCCTGAGTACCAGGACGCATACGGCACTGACGCTACCGGCAAGCCCTTCAGGAGCGAGGACGAGGCCCGGCGCATGGATGAGGTGCTCCGCCGTAACCTACAACAAAGCACAACGAGGTTGTAATGGCCGAATGGGACCTGTCAGAAATACAGAGGCAATTGCTCCAGCTAGACCCGGAGACTCGACGTGCGCTTGAGCTACAGAGCCAGGACGCAGCAGCAGCTATGATGGCCGCATCCGGTCAGGAGCAAAAGTTCCAAGAGCGAGGACCAGAGATAAGGTCTGAGGCCAGTCCCGCCGCTCGTCGCCAACAGGCGCGCAGAGAGCGCGACGTCTACTGGGAAGAGAACCCGCTGGAGCCGCTGAATTTGGAGACAAACGCCCCGCCCCCTCGGGAGTATGCGCCGGGGTCTGGGGCTGTGGTCGGCGGTTTTGGCAATCGCCCAGAGGGCATCTTCGATGTTCGCGGCCTGAACCCGTTCAATGATACCAAAACGCTCGACCTTGGGATGGAGCCCTGGGTCCCGGCGATGGAAGTGGGCATGCTCGGCCTTATGGGCAAGCAGGGGGTCCAGAGTGGAGTCTCGCAGGGGCGGCAAGCCTTTGGGAAGAGCATGGATTATACGCGGGCCAGGCTTCCTCGGCTGGGTAGTCCACTCGCCACCGCTCGCCACGAGGCCATTATGGGACGAGCGCGGTTTCCTCAGTTGGAGAGAGCCTCGCGGGAGCCAAGGGAAAGCCTTTGGGACGCCCAAACCGCGATGTCCAAGGAGGCTGCGAGCGGGCCGGTCGACATATACAAAGGGGTGGCACCCGCAAGAGTCCCGCAGGGCGGGTTGGAGACTAGGGGTGCGCGCAGCGTTGGGCCTGACCCGGCATGGCGGAACCGCGCCAACTGGGAGCATTCCGCTCGGGAGGCGCGGCTTAGCGACACACTGGGTGATGCAGAGCGGGCGGACGCCTCGGGTCTTATGGCCAGAGGGCACGACCCGAAAAGCGCCTGGAGAGAAGCCCAGATGGCCACCGAAAGGAAATTCTCCCAAACCCCCCTTCCACGCCCCGCACCTGGCACTAGAATCAAATCGACCGGCCCAGGGGTTCGGAGACGGACACCTGCGGAACCGGAGCCCACGATGACCGAAGCCGCCCGCCGGGGAGCCTCCGAGAGTGCGGAGAATGTGACTAAGCCGTGGACCGAGTACCCAGGGAAGCTGACCGGGACCAACGTGGAACAAGATGTGCTGGATATTATGATGACGCCGAGGCACAAAGGCGGAGAAGCTTGGACATACAGCCCCTACAGAATCTCACAACTCATTGAGGGCAACACTGGCGTTAGAGTGGGCGAAGGTCGTATCAGGGCGACACTGAAAGACCTGGAGGCGAGGGGCCTCGTTGAACCGGGTGCTATCGGAAAAGATCTCTCTGCGATGGATGCGAAAATAAGATCCACCATCGCCAACCCCGATCTGCCACTCACTGGAGCGAGATACAAAAAGTCGCTGCCAGATTGGGCCAACCCAGCAGCCGGAAGGGAGCGCGTCCACCTTGGCACATACCGCCTGAGACAGCGGCCTGGGGCCAGGTATGATCCACCCGAATACTTTGGTTCCGAATAGCTACTAACTAGCAGCCCCTACAGTCACAAGTCCCGTATAGCATCCAGGTCACCGGGCTTCATGCCATCCGCCTTCCACCAGTCAACACCCCGGCAGTGCCGCTTAGATTCGCTGTAGAAGGCCGTAGGATTCATTTTGCCGCGCTTCCAGACATATCCCGGCCCAGATATCCTAATCCCCGTGACGCCGTATCTGTTCCACTCTGAGTGCGCCTTCTGGGCCTGCTCGTCGTAGCCCTTGCGTTCAAAGTATAGCTGCGGCATCCCGATGACAGGGGTGCTCTGTAGCATCTCGGACCATGGCAGCCTGTGCCACCTGGGGAACCTGAAGCTGCTGACCCCTATCTGGCAGTCCTTAGGTAGGCTGTCACGTAGCGTGCATAGGTACTTGTAGGCCCGTCTGCGTAGCTCGCTCTCGCCAAGCAGGAAGCCGCCGCCTAGCTTAGACCATGACCATGGTGACTCCATGTTGCATACTACCACCTTAGCGCCGTTCTCATGTGCGTCCTGAGCTAGCAGCTTAGCCTGGTCGGTAACGTACTCTAGCCCCTTCATGGGTGCGTACGGACGAGCCCAGGTCCACAGCCATACGTCTAGCCCACCCATGTTTGCAGCTACAGACAGCGAGGTAATAAGACCCCTGTTCTTCTTGTATGCGCTTAGCCCGTCTCTGCTTTTGACGATGATGTGGCTAGCGTCTATGCGCTTGGCCTTCTCTATCACGCCTATCGGCCCGCCACAGCGCGGTATCTGGTGTACCCATAATCCGTTTTTCATTCGGACCTCTTCCCCTCAAGGTATCTCCTGTGCTGGTCTTCTATTCCCTTCATAATGCTACGGAAGACGGGGTTCTTGTTGTAGTTATCAATCCACTCTCGCATGGCTGCGGCTTCCCGTTCAATGTCTGGAGAGAAGATAGACCTTACGTGCCGCTGGGCCTCGTTCGTTATGTGCCGAGTCACCTGCTCCCGATCAGAGTCGTACTCTTGCATCTCCAGGTCCCGCTCCGCCTTCAGCCGCTTGTACTCGGGGTTTTCTTCGCCCCCAGGCGCTGTATTCCTGAGGCTGCTAAGGTCCCAGTCGTACTTTTTGCCCAGGTCTGCCAAGAACCTGTCTCTCTCTTTTTGCAGATTGCGATGCGTTATGTCTATTGGGTATACCTTTGTTCCCTTCAGCCCCTTGTCGGCTATCTGGCTGAAGGTGTTTATGTGGTTGCGCACATAAGGACTCTTTTTGTCGCTCCACTTGGGCACCCCGTCAATCGCAAGCCTCAGGTCCTCCATTACACGCCCACCCCTGACGCCAGGGATAAAGTTGAGCAGGTATCCCATTGTGGAGTTCTTGTCGGCCCAGTTGACGTAGTCCTCAACAACGCCATCTTCTGACAGTATCCTAGACGGCAGAAGTCCTGGCATGAGTGCAGGGGCGAACATCCTCCCCCACTCTTGCATTACCTTCTGGGTCGCAACGTCAAACCCGTCGCTCTCCTTCCAGACTGGTCTTGCGCGGTGGCCGGTGGCCCATGGGTCAGACCTGTTCCTGCCTGCCAGTATCATTAGCGCCTTCAATCCGGGGTTATCTATAGCCCAGTCAAGCGTGCTGTGCCTGCCCTTCTCATTGCGCGGCAAGAGGTTAGACAGGGCTGTCCAGTACAGGTCAGCCTGCGCAGCGGGGACATAATCGGTAAGCTCTACGCGCTCGCCAGTCCTCTTGTCCGTAGTCTGATAGCGAATCTCCTCCATCTTGGCGGCAACCTTGCCGCCGGTCCTGCTGTATTTAGAAGCGAGGTTCATAAGACCCACCTGGTCCCTCTTGACCGTGTAGTCCATGTCCCCGTTCATGTGCTCATCGAGGAAGTTCATGGAGTCGAACATCCTGCGCCAATACATTGCCTTTACGGGGTGCTCGTGCATCCATTTGGTGAGACGAGGAACAGCCTTGTACTGGAACGTAAAGAACATCTTGCCGAACTTTCTGTAGGCATTAACCCACCCCGGAACGTCGGTGTAGTCAAAGTACCACTTCCCGGCCTCCCTCTTGGCCATCTCAAGAGCAGCAGACCCGCCCACATCCGCATGGTCTAGCACCTTCATGAGGTCGCCCATGTCCTCACCGATAACGCGCTTCATGTCCGTAGTTATCTTTCCGGTCTGGGCGAACTCCTTCTGCAAAATCCTGACCTGGTTGAATCTCCACAGCCTGAATATCTCGTCCTCAAACCTGTAAAGATTTCTCATTGTCTGAGACAGGTTTTGAGAGGCACCCTTTGTTGCTGCCGTCACTCTACGCATGGCAGTTCCCAGCTTCATGGCCTCCTCAAGAAACGCCATCCCCTGGTACATCGGGTCTCGGATAGCTCTCGGCTTATCGAAAAACTTCCGAGTCTCCTTCGCCACCTCCATGTAAACCCTGTTAGACAGAATTGACGCCTCTTTATCCACAAAACTGGTGCCAAGAAGGTCAGCCCTGATTGCCTCATCAAGACCCGGACCCTGCCGCTTCCAGTACTGGTCTACAAGACCCCAAACGTCTGCCTGCCTTGCAGACTTAGACACCAGCGGGTTAGTGCCGTTGATGGTAGACGCGAACATGTTTGCGAATATGTTATGCATATGCGTGGGAGGGAAGTATACAGTTTGCCACATCTTCCATCTGCTTATCATGTTGCTGTACTTCTTGTATATCCACCAAGACTGAACACCCTCTATACCCATTGCTCCGTTTATGTAGTGGTATGCGTCAGGGTGTACCCAGCTATTCTCAAGCTCAAACCACTGCTTATGCTTGCCGCCCTCACCTGTCTTTATGTAACCAAGCGCCTCAAGATCCTTTCCCTGGTGAACGTGCTTCCCGCCCTCATATAGCAGGCTAGGGTTGTCCACAAGAGCGCCCTCAGCAGACCTAATCTTCCTTGGGATGCTCAGTGCCATACCGTCTGTCATCATTGCAGATGATAGGGCCTTTATCTTGTGACGATGGTGGATGTTATGGAATATCTGATCCATCCCCACGCCGAAGTAGTAGTGGGGGTTGTTGATCCTTCCAAACTCCTTCTGGTCCATGAACTCCATGGCGTACTTTATTATCGGCCTCTTCATCCTGTCGGTGTAGAACCCAGTCTTAGCCCCACGATGCAGAGCCTCTTGGAACTCCTGAAGAGCAATAACGTCACCGCCACCAAGGTCAAACAACTTCTCGTACTGCCTGTAGAAGCCGGTGGCATACGTATCCACGTTCGTCCAGTAGCTTAGCTCAGACAGGTTGCCAACGCCCACAGACTCCCTTCCTGCGTAGGTGTACAGCTTACGCATGGCAGTAGCGGCCTCCGCCTCTGGGGTTAGCTGCAATATCGTAGCCTCACCACCGCCTGGGAGACGAGGGCTGTACACAATATCAACGTCTGTCACATTACCTAGGTTGAACTTTGAATCTAGGAAATCAAGATACCTCTGGTCTGTCTTCCTTGATGAAAATGTATGGAGAATGTCCTCGGCACGTATTATCATCTGGTCGCCCTTCGCAGACGGGCTGTAATTATACGTCATCTCCTTGAATATGTTTCTCTTGCCGAGACTTTCTGCCTGCTCACCCAACCTGCGCATCTTCCTAAGCTCTGCCAGAACCTTAGCAAGCGAAAGGTGCGAAAAAGGAACCCACGTTATGGGCTTGCCAGACCTGTACATCTCCGCCATTTGCTTGACGGTTGGCCTGCCATCGGTCGGCCTCTGATAGAGCCTGTTGAGGGCGTCTAGGTCTGCCTTTATCCTGCCCCGGAGCTTCTTGGGATCCGTTATGCTGGATAGCTCAGAATCGGCCCATTTGACGAACTCCCTGCCCAGGGTGCCCTTAGATCGCTGGAACAGACCGTCGCCAGTGGCGAATAGAGGAGTAAGCTCCCTCACCTCTGACGCCAGACTCTCGAAATACGCCTCTGTCTTTGTGGGCATGTATTCCTTGAGGTGGGGCAGGCCAGACCTGGCCTCTTGGAGACCCCGGAATGGGTCCTTGGCGATGTTGTCGATCTTTCTCGTCAGCTTCTCATAGGTCTGCCTCATGATCATGGCCTTGCGCCTGGCATCAAGGGCCGCGAAACCGGCTGCGCGGGCCTGGTTGAAAGCCTCGTTCACAACGGTGTCTCCTGTGAATATCGTTGTGCCGGGCTTTGCCGCACCAGTGTCTGTCTTGTATCTGATGAGCCTTGGCCTGAGGGTCTTTGGGTCGATAAGGTCGACCAGCTTCATATCTATTGCCTTGAGCATCGTCTCGGCGCTCTTCGTATTCCCGGCAATATAGGCATCCAGGGCCGCACCCTCCTTAGCGCCAAGGACCGCCTCCATCACCCCCTTGCCACGAAGCTCGCTTCCCCCGAACTGTTTCAGCGCGATGACCTCCCTGAGGACGCTGTTCCTTTCTTCGTATTTCTTGGCGCGCTTCGCAGCGGAGACCTCCGCTTTTTTTACTCGGGCTTTACCCTTCTTCATGCGGGTGCGCAGCTTGTGAGCCCGAATGCTCTGGGCGTCCCTCTTCATGCGGAGCTTCTCAGACCACTTGCCCAACTCCTCCATAAGGGAGTGTGAGTACTCAAAATGCTGAGATAGGAAGGTGACTATGTCGTGGTCTGAGCCGTTCTTTTTTATCTGCTTCCACGCATCGTCGAAGCTGCTCACCCTGGACTGCGCACCCTCCCAACCGATGGCCTCTCCCCTTTCCATGTAGACGCCCACCCTCGGGTTTGGCAAGACATCTTCCAGCGTCTCTGAAATCAGATCATTCCAATCCGGGTTGGGCTCGGGCTCTGCCTTTACAGGCCTGTCAAGCCTCGTATCTTCTGTGATAACGGCTTCGCGCCTACGCTGCTCGTATCGCTTATGCTTTTCTTTCTTTCGGCGTAGCTTCTTTCTCTGCACCTTTCTTTGTTCAGTCAGGACATCATAGTAGCTTGGACCAAAGACAGAATAGCCCGTATCTTCCCGAAGGACCGCAGGGGCCTCCCTTGCGACCGGGTCTTTGACTGCGTTTCTTTGTGCGGACTCCAGCTTCTTTGCCGTGCTTTCCCTCAGCTTGGTGAGAAATGAGCGAGACCGGATTGCATCTGCGGACTTGGCGTACGCGGTTTCCTCAAGCATCTTGTCGAGACCATCGAGAACATCCCCAAGCTCACGTATTTCTTCCGCTCTGGTCTCGGGGGAATACGGCGCTGCGCCGGGCCGCTCTTCTCTTGGATGAAACGGCTCTTCTCCAGGCCTTCCAGGCCTTTCTCCCGTTCTTGACGGTGCGTCCCTCGGCGGCCTGGTTCTCGACGCCACCTCTTCGGCGTGGGCTGCGGTGTCCGTGGTCTCTCCCGCCCTCAGGAGATCTTCTTCTGCGTTCAGGGTAGCGCGGATCTGCATTGAGTTCGCTGTCGCGTCTCTGGCGGCCTCCTCGGCCATTATCTCTGCCTGGCTCCGCCTAATAACCTCACCCTCTGGTCCGCCAGCGTGTGTCGTGGGTACACGTATATAGGGAGACATTGTCCCATGCTCATCTAGCAGAATCTGGTCTAATGCTGCCTTCCGAGCGGCGTCCGGAGCGAGCCCCTGTGTTTCTTCTATGGTGGCGGCTAGCTTCTGTATATCTCCAGAACGCTTGGACTCTAGCTCTACAACTAGGTCATAAAGCGTATCAAACGTCTTGCCATCAGCAGTAGCCCAGCCAAGCTCTGCACTTTCTGGCGACAGCCCAACGGACTTCATTCGCTCGCGAGGTGTCAGCAAATAGTGCCGAAGGTGCCTATTCATCTTACCCCATGTCGGGCCGGATATACCTGCGGCACCACCCCTTTCGGCGGCCCACCGGGTTGTTGGCATTAGCCCTTCCTTGAGGCCGAGGCCCATTCCTCCGAAAAACATCATGAAGGGATCTGCGTAAACCATGGCGGTTGTGGCTGTCTTGGCCATGGCGTGGTATGCAGCAAAATTCTGGGCTCTAACAAAATCTCTGGCCCCCTCGGTGGTGTACGCAAGCTGGTCTGCGGTCATCCTGGTAACCCTCTCAAAACCGGCCTCTCTGGCATACGGCGTGATGCGCTCTACCGCACCCTCCTTAATCCTTCCGATGGACTCGATTGCCTTCTTTGGCCGCAAGGCTTCCGCAGGCCCCATTGCTGGGGTATACGGGGCCTCCGCTTTCGGCAAGACTTTCATCGGGCCTGGTCTGGGAGCCGTGTGTCCCCAGGTCTTCCTCAGGGGCTCCCAGAACAGCTTCTCTGCCACCTTTTCTGCGATTGAGAGGGTTTCGTATGTTGCCGCTGCGGCCTCTGCCCCCAGTATCGGAGTCTCGGCAAGCGGCCCCCCAAACGTTGGCTGTTTGCCCATGCCTGCTCTGCGGGACGCCCTCTGGATGGCTTCGTAAACCTTCCTGCCCGCGATACCAAGATACTCTCCGCCCACCCCAACGCCGCCTGCTCGCCACCCCATGCCAAGAACCTTGGATACCCCCATCGGGGCCTTGAGGATGTGTCCACCCATAGAGAGGGCAAGTAGGAAGTCGATGGGATTCATGATGAAATACCCGCCGGGGCCGTAATCCTCCCACTCCTTGCCGATATGCGTCCACATGGCTCCCGTCTGGTCTGCGCCGAGAGTCTGCACGCCAAGCACTTTGGCAGGGGCATCCCATGAAACAGAATCTCTGAGCAGGTCAGAGGTATCTCTCACCGCCTTAGGAAGCTGGTTGGTCGCCTCGTGCCAAGCCGTATAAAGCTCTGGGCTCATGGACGCCTGGCGCTGTTCATCGGTCATCGCAGCCCAGTGCCGAATCCACCACCTGGAGTTCGCGCTGGCCGGTGGCTTCACATCAACGTCAGCCCCAAGCTCCCTGTAGGCCCCGCCAAGGCCCGGTCCCCGCGTCAAATACGGGGTTGTTTGCCTTTCTCCGGACAGAATTTCCTCAAAACTTTTGCCGCTCGCCGGGTACATGGCCGCGCCCGGCTCCGTAGTTCCCGGCAAGCGTAGCTCGATTCCGGGGTGGGGGTCGTGCGCTTCTGGAATTGGGATGTTCTTGACCTCAACACCCTGTTTGCGGAGGAGCGTGTCCATTAGGTAGAGTTGCTTGCCAGGATCAAATCCTGCCGCCTGCACAATCTCTAGGAGCTTCTCTCTCCCCTCGTTTTTCCACGCCCACCCTGGCGTGCTGCCTGCCGTCCTGAAAAGCTGCGGGAACCCCTCATACATTTCAAGTCCCTGCTCAAAAAGCTCACGAACTGCGCCCTCGGCACCGCCTATCTTGTCCCAGAGTTCCCCCATTGGCAGCCCTTTCAGGGGGTCTGCATATTGAGATTCCCAGAATTGGGCCGTGCCCTTTGGGCCTACTTTGAAATGCGTATCTCTCTGGCCGGGGTGATCGTCCACGGAAAGGGCATACATAATGGAGCTTGGGCTAGGCGTGGCATCCAGGCTATCCATCCCAACAGAACGAGCATATTGTACCATCTGCTCCATGTTGGTTAGTTGTCTGACTGTATCCCTTAGCTGCTTTATCTCCCTTCTTCTTGTGGGGTCTAGGAATCTCCACCCAGGCACACCAGCCGGGATCCATGGCTCGCTGTGAATGGGGGTGAACCCGGTGGGCGCGCTACCCCTTTCAAGTGATGAGACCCTTTGTGCGAACTGCCACTTCTCGTGGCTTAGTTTTTTCTCAAGCTGGCTGAGCGAAAAGTCATCGAAGTCTGAGCTATCCAGCCCAGCCATGGCCTCCGATAAGTGCCCCTCTCTCTTTTGCATGGCTATGTCGACCCGCTCTGGGACATCGGTGTCAAACATTATGCCGATATCTTTGTCCTGAAGCTCACCCTCTGTCTCCATCGGGCCAACCTCTTTGTACCGGCCCGCCAGCTTGCTCCAGGCCATGATCGTGAGGATGTCTGTTTGGTTGATATTCGGGGTAGCCAAAACCTTATCGACGTAAGGCTGCTTCATGCCAGGGTGGATGGGGTGAGGTCTAAACTTTACGCCACTTCGTATCAACTCACCTACAGAGTTCCTTTCAATTCCGATGCCCAGGCCGCTTTCGGCCAACTGCTCGACGGACCTTCTGTATCCCTCATCGTCAGACGCGGCCTCCAGGGCCCTCATATGAAACTCTGAAGTTGGCGCGGGCTTCTCTTCCTCGGCACCTCCCTGTCCGAACCCAACCATGCCCAGCGGGGATACGGACCAAAGGCTCTCAAGGAAGCTCTTCTCTGGCGTCTCCAGCATGCCCTGTGCTGCGGCCTGCGCCCCTCGGCCCTCTGGCGTTCCTTGGGGTTGCGGTGGCTGTGGGGGAGGGCCTACCGGGTCCGCCATTTCCCGGTCTAAAACATCGTCCATCTCATCTGGGGCCAGGGCTGATGCAGCGCCGACAAACTCCTGCTCGCCCACAGGGGCCTTGCCCGCCTCCTCCATCTCGCGGTCAAGGACTTCGTCATCCAGGCCTATATACCCACCTGGCTGTGTCATTTTACGCGCTTCTCCTGCCTTATACGTTCCCTCGCTTCTCGCGCTGTCATTGTTTCGCCCTTGTAACTAACAATCTCATCCGGGGCCATATTCTCGTCTGCCTTGAATCTGCGAACGCGAGGCCTGCTTAATGTGGTTGCCGGCGTCTCCACCGTGAACGCTGGTTCGATATCCTCGGCATCCTCGGCATCCTCGGTCTCGACATCCTCGCGGCGGCTCTTTTTCCTGACCCTACTTTGTTTCTGGGTTGACTTTTTCCGGGGCGCAGGCTTCTCTTTCTCTTTCTCTTTCTCTTCGATGGCTTCTCCATAGCGCTCTGTTGATACTTCCCCGGCTGTGGCTTCGGGGGAGCGCGACCTGAGGGTGTCCCTGGCCCTTTGAAACTCCACCATCTCATCGCCAGTGAGGGCACGACCCGTTTTTTTCATGAAATTTTGCATCACATGATCGAGCCTGCGAAGCCTTTTTCCGACATCCTCAGGGGACATCCGACCCTCTGCTAGACTGGAGGCATAGGCCCTCGGATCTGCCGCGATTCCTTGCCAGACCCTTTTCGACTCCGCCTCCCGGCGCGCCCGCTCCTGCTCTTGAGCGGCTGCCTCTTGAGCGGCTGTCTCTCTACGCCTCTGCGCCCCAATTTGCGCCCCAGTTACAAGCGTTGGCCTTATATACCGCACACCCGTTGCGGGGTCGATGGCGGCTCTTTCCGCGTCTTCTCTGGCCTTCATGGCCTTGCCCAACTCGGAAGTTGCAAGAACCTCTTCGGTGGTGGCATCCTTCCCGCCAGGCTGACCAGACTGATTTGCTTTTGGCACCTTCCCTATCAGCCACTTTAGCTCGTCCTGCTTCTGTTTGATATCAATGGCGAGCCTTCCGCTTGCATAGGTCCCCGGAGACCGCTGCCTCTCCTGAATTTTCCCGTAGAGTTCGCCTGCGAGCTTGCTCACCCTGGCCTGGAGGTCGACCACCCTCTGGTCAGCGGTCTCAAAGGCGTCCAAGAGGTCGATCGTTCCCTGCGCCTGGAGGTTTACGTCCGCAGCGGCTGCGGTGAGTTCACTTTTGGCGGCTGCCGCGGTCGGTCTAGTCGTGCGCTTCACGATGCCAGAGCCGTGGCTCGTTGCCGCCTCCTCAGACCTGAAACGCTTGCCGCTGTTATCCGTCTCTGTGGCATAAGTATAATTAACAACGTACTCATTCCACGCAGCGTCCCCAACGTCTTTGCCGGTCATCCGCCTATCGGCTATGCGCTTCTTCTCTGCCCGGTACTTCCTATAGGGCACTGCCGTGCCATCCGCGAGGCGCACCCAGGTCCCGCTTTTGCTACCCGCCTTATTGCGGCGAGCCATGTCGGCAGCAAGGTCCTCGCCCATAGTCAATAGGCCCTGGAGCCTCTCGTACTCGTTGGTCTTCGTGGCGTCTTTGCCATCTGGACCGGGGGCTGCATATGTGGCCAGCAACTGCTTTAGCCGGACGTTGGTGCTCTTCACCTTGTCTAGCCTTGGCGGCTTTCCGCCCGCCCCCATGTAGGCCCCCTGGAAGCGGTTGTAGTCCTTGACCATCTCCTCTAGGTGGCCTGCCCTGACACCCGCGCCGGCTTGCTGCTCTGCGATGGCAGTCGTTACTTCTGCGGTGGCCTCTTTCCCTCTGCCGACCAGTTCGCCAGTTCGTGCTGCGCGGGATATCTCCTCCTCTGCGCCGGGAACTCCTTCCTTTGCACGGGCATACCTGGCCGCTGCCAACTGCCGGTCACTCTGCCGGCCCGGCTCCCGGCGCTCTTCTGTCTTTTCTGGATCGACGAATCTGGATAGGGGGGCGTCTCCACCAAACTGAGCTATCGCAACATCCGGTGCGGCCGCTCGCATTTCCTTCGCCTCTTCTGCAGTAAGCCCTTCGGGGCCACCGTAAACGCGGCCCTCCTCGTGTCTTGCCGGGCCGGCGGCCTCTCCTTCCATGGCATATTGGCCACGCAACCCCTCTATGTTGGCCATAATGCGGGCGTTCTCTCGCTCCTCCAGGGCCTCACGTCGCCGCCGGTCTGCGTGCTGCTGAGTTCCGACCTTTGTGGACTCGCCGCGCTCCCAGTCTTCCTGTCTCGCTGTTTTCTGGCGCTGAGCCAACAGTGCCGCTGCGGCTTGGCGCTGAGTATCTGCAAGGGCGGCTGCCTCTGCACGCCTCTCGCTTGCCACGTAATCGCTAATCTGGCCAATGCCTAGGCCGAGAAGGCTCTGCGTGGCTGCGGGGATCATGGTCCTGGCGAGGGCTTCGCCTAAGCTAAGCTGTTTCTGTGGCGCTGCGCCGCGCTTTACGGGCTGCTGAGTCCGCTTCCTGCGGCGGCGCTTCCCCGCCATGTTTTGCTCTTGCGGCATGTGTCACCTGAGTCTAAGTCTTGAGGGTCGTTTGTCGGTTAGCTTGCCCGTATTTACGTTTCCCGTGGCCAAACTTGGAGGACCTTAGGGCTCGCCCTCCCACCTTGCTAGAGCCGGATGGCACATGGATCTGAAGCTCCGGATATTCAGCCTCAAACAACCGCTCTACATCTAGCAGCATATTTGCGATCTGGTGCTCGCTCATATCCATTTCCTTCATTCTGTTGACCATAGCCCCAACATACTCCTGGTACGGGTCAGACAGTCTACGACCCTCATCGAGCAAACCTTGCTTGTCTATGAAATGTGACTTTGCCAATTCGCCAACGTTATCATGGTACGTGTTGAACGCATCGTAATGCGCATCCCTTACACCCTGCTCTCTCGTCGCAATCTCGCCCTCAAGCCAGCGGTCTAGCTCAGCCTGGTCTTGGGATAGCCTGGACTGGAATGCCCCGGATGCCTGCCCCATTGCGGATGGGTTGAATGCTACTCCAGACCTGTTTGCCCAATCAGAGAAGGCCCTTTTGGACGCGACTATCTGCCGCTCCCTGTTCTCCATCTCAGCATCGTACTGGCGTTGAAGGTCCTCTGTGTGCAACGTCCCCGATGGGCCAACCTGGAACTTATCGTTCTCGTCGTAGCCAGAGACATTTAGGCCCATGACGTGATTGAACGACGCATCATCCAATGGGGTGTCGGACAACCCGACGAGGTCGCCTGTCCCCACTGCCAGCTTATACTCCCCGGCTTGTTCGTCCCACTGGAACCAATCCCCGTTTTCGTCTTGGGCCCACCCCTCTCCGCTCACCCAGTTGTCGCCTTGTTTGAACTCGTTGAAGTCGCCGCCCATCTCCCCAACCGGCTCAGCAAAGAAATTCCCCTCCCCCTCCTGCTCCTCGTACGAGCCATACGCGCCTGCTTCCTCGTCGTATTTTACTATCCCGCCCTGCACGGTGCCGAACTCGCCAGTGGGGTCTTCGGGGTATACGTTCTGCTGTTCGCCACCAAGGTCTGGTTCCATAAGCCCCGGATCATACATGCCGGGCTGGGCATATTGCCCCATGTCCTGGCCATATTGGCCAACGGTCTCATCGGTTGTGGCTGCCGCTGGAAGGGCGAACTGCGGTCCTGTCGGCATCTGCGCTGCCGCTGCGAACGGATTGTACTGCTGAACAAGGCTCGCTGTCGTTTGGGCCTGCGGTGCGGCAAGACCTCCGCCGTACATCATCTGCGGGGAGAGACCTCCGCCCATGTAGCCCTGCTGCTGTTGCTGGGGAGCGCCGCCCATCATTCCGCCGAACCCGGCCAACGGGCCACCGGCTATGCTGCCGCCCGTGTAGCCCATGGGGCCGCTATACGCCTGTCGAACAAACCGGGGTGCAGCTTGCACCTGAGCTTGCGGCATCGGAGCCTGGACAGGTTGCTCAGTCTGGCCCTGCTGTTGCGGTGTAGTTCCCGCTGCGTTGCTTTTTTCTGTTGATGGTATGTTCGCAGTTCCGCCCATAGCAACTCCTTATCGGTGCAGCGCCTTGAACCACAGTACCGCAGATACGCCGCGCAGTCCATGCGTACCTACATCGTAACCATCGCCGTTTGGCACAACCCGAAACCGAAATCGCTCTCCGTTGGAGAACTGGCTCCTAGAACCGGGTATCTGCATGAGTATGTTTTTGTTGTCCAAATCCGGCCCCACCTTGTTTGGCCCGTGGTTGTGGGTGTGCTTGTCTATCGTCACCACATCGAACGGAGAGTCCGCCTCCACCTTCTCTACATGGATTGTCGTGGCCCCATCGGGGGGCGAGCCGCCGGAGAGGCTCGTTACCTCCCCGATGAATAGCTGGCCTCCGATGAAGATGATGGGCTCGCGTGCCTCGTACTCAAATTCAATCGAGTTGCCAACGCCATTGGCGAAGCTGCTGCCGCCTGCGCCGGGACTCGTTCGATTGGGTTCTGTGGCCCCGGTGCCATGAGGGAACCCCCATGCCGCATTTCCAAATCCGGCGGCATCCACCACTTCTATCGACCCGTCTGGGTCATCGCTCTCTATTTTCACTTTTGTGCCATCAACAACAGATGTTGTAGCGCCTGCCCAGGTGAGATTATCCGCCACTTCTTCGGCTGTTACGTTCTCGGGGTCTTGTACGTCAGACAGGCTCAGTATCTCCTGAACGGCAGCCGCGCCATCTACCTTGACGAAGAGGTCTACCTGCGTGAGTCCGCTGAAATCATACGGGGCATCATGCGCCGTTGTTTGCGATCTGCGAGTAGTGGCCCCAGACAACAAGTCCCAGACCCCTGCCGGGCTGTAGAAATTCGGCCCATTGACCGCCATGGCGAAGATCGAGTACCTGGGCCGCTTGCGCTCGTGGGTGATGCCCCCAAGGGCTTCCTTGTTCAACTGGTCGTTGCCTGTGCCGCCGCCTCCTACATGGGTGGCTTCAGCAGTCTGGCCTATGGGGAGCTTATTCTGCATGGTCCTCTTCTATCGTCAGGGTGACGATCACCTCTGCTTGCGGCCTGTTCTTGTTGGCCGTGCCGCCACCCGCATCGTTCCCCTCCAGAAATACTCGGATGTATGTGCCCTCAGGGTACGAGTTCGAGAACACGCTTGTCCCGCCGTATGTTGTGGTCGCGCCCGTTACTACAATAAACGGCCCGCTGGTCCATGTGCCTTGCTTGTATGCACCGCGAGGGCCATCAATTGCGTCGTCCTCTGCCAGGGACTGGACTTTGACAATGAACTGGTCGTCCGCGCCAAGCAGCACCAGACTTGTAAGGTGAACCTGCAACCGAGTGACGGTCATATCTCTCGGGGCCCTGAAGACACATATTGCGGCCCCTGGCGTCTCCCAGTCCACCGAATAGCCCGCCGTCACAACCGTGGAGTCTGGTCCGTAGTACACAGGACCTATAGTCATATTATACTGAGACTTAGAGTGCCTTATATCAGATAGCTCTATATTTCCTTCTATCTGGCCACGTATCTGAGCATCGTTCTCATACACGTCCGAGCCGTCTAGGAACGAGCGGGCGCCGAAACTTTTTACTACTGGCCTGCCCATTCTATTCCTTGTGCTTTGTGTATGCGAGGATTGATATGCATGCGTGATACTTCGGCGTATTTGTAAAGTTGAATGTTATTATCTCAACCTCATCCCCGGCAGCCACCACCCTATTTGACTCTCCGCTCAAATCTTCTGTTTCAGACGCCGTGAGCGATAGTGGCATAACCCCATCACCCACATCATCGCCATCATTTCGGACAAGTATCTGCCCCTTGTTGCTGCCATCAAGGGTTGCCCCAGACATTGTGCCATCAACGGCAGAAACAGGTGACACATGAAGCTCCCATAGCTCTAAGTCCACGGGGGCCTGCCATATATACAGCGTTGAAGACGGTGCCTCGATAACAACCCGAATCGGCCCAATCATGATAGGAGAGTTGTCATTGCTGATGCTATCTGACATCTCAAGAGAACCGAACGCTCCTGCTAGCGCAACATCATTCGCGTACACGGCGCTTGCGCTTGTGGCAGCGGCATCAGAAAACGTTGTTATTCCTGGCAGGGTTGTCATTCGATGTCTACCTCACCAATGTTCGCGCCGTATTGATTCTTAGATGTTGCTGGCGATATGAAATAGTACGTGCCCTTGCTCTTGTCTGGCAGAACTACATTTCCAGTGACAGAGTTATACTTCGCATCGACTGTGAGAACCACCGCAAACCCGTCAGGGTCACCCTCGCAGTAGTTATCGTGAATCCTGTTGTAGTCGCTTGTCACGAAAATAGCGGTCTCGCTCGCCAGGGCTGTATTACCCGATATGAGAGACGTGTTCCCCGTGGCGTACACACCATACGCAGTGCTCTCCATGTAGCAACCAGTTACATTGCCGTTGGTCCCAGCTAGATAAACAGAAGACTTGGTCGAGTTGTGTCCTCCCTTGAAATGGCACGACTCCACAACAGTGTTTGTCCCGGTGCTTAATATGGCGTTATCGAAACCATCGAACCAGCAATTCCGTATAGTTACGTTGTTTCCGGTAATTTTTACCGCACAGGCAGAGAGTGCTACTGACAGGTCCGTTGGGGCATACGACTCTCCGGAGCACCTGACCGGGCGAGTGACTAGCGATGTTGACGGCAGGCTACCATCGTACACAAACCTCACGTTCTCTATGACCGCATCGTTAGCGCTCACGTTGAATATGGGGCCATCCCCAGAGATTCTTATCTCGCTAGCATAGCCAACACCAACGATAGAGCTTGTGTGCCGCATCTCTGTTGGCGCTGCTACGCGGAACACGTCCCCTGCAAGCCTCGCAGACATGCCCTCTCTGGTTACGTCTAGGATGCCCGCTACGGGGTCGCCAGCCCTGATTTGCATGGAGTGCGCCATGCGAGAGCCACTGCTCACAAACGGAGAGGGAACCCTTCTGACGCCCCTCTGTAGTGCAGATGGCCGACGTTTCATGTTACATCTCGCTTGCTGTCTGCCTCGATGGCGTAGTCGAATAGCTCTGGTCTGCTGGTGCCATGCTCGCCGGAAAACCCCACTCGGAACGCATTGCCATTGACGGGGCCTACGGGATACCTAGACCGCCATATGGCTCCACGGTGCCACTTGAATGTTCCCCACCGGCTTCCGGAGGCATCCCAGTAGTGGTCCACGTTTGAGTCGCTTATGGGAGGAGCGCTGCTCGGTGATGTGTGCATAGAGCCTGTACTGCCAAGCTCACCATCCGGCATGTCGAAGTTTCTCTCTGTTTCTATGTACCATGATGTCGGGTTCGCATCCCCCGTTGCCCTGCTTCTAACCTGCAAGGCCTTCGGTGATGAAACCGAACCGGGCCCGAGGTCGTGCAATGGGCCCTGGTACGCCCACGCCACATCGACATCCTGTGTCCCCGTTCCTGCTTCTATGTATTGATAGTCATGCATAGACTCGTTGTATGCGTATATGCCTGTATCGAAGTCGCTAAAGAACAGGCGCTTTCTGCCTCTGTCGTACACGGCTGCGAAGTTCGTTGGCCTGAATGAACTGGTTCCAACAGATGTCTTCACTGGCGCTGATATAGACCACGACCCCGTGGTTGGGTAGAACGTGAGTATCAGCCGGTTGTAGTCTGCGTGCCCAGCCAGCGGTAGCGCCCA
>Ga0098033_1000257_pt1 | contig 26416 bp, 29 predicted proteins | sample 1_EtaG_FD_75049 | JGI IMG/M metagenome (GOLD analysis project Ga0098033, IMG submission 75049) | Marine viral communities from the Subarctic Pacific Ocean - 1_ETSP_OMZ_AT15124 metaG | ecosystem: Environmental > Aquatic > Marine > Oceanic | place: Pacific Ocean | collected 2015-01-07
CGGTTCCAGGTGACTGGTCCGGCGATTGCGTCGGCTGCCAAGGGCGGAACGGCTAGCTTCGTTGGCGCTCTCGAACTTGAGATGGACAAGCTCAAGGACGATGTTCGCAACAAGGCTGATCGCACGCTCACAAGCGGTGGTCGCGTCGTTGGGTTCCTCAACCAGCACAAGACCGAGGGTGCCGCTGCCACCTGGGATTTCCGAGGTGACTTTGCGAAGATTGCCGCAGCGTACAACACCATGGGAGGCAACATCGACATCGCTGTCGTTGACTGCTCCAACGACACCCTGACCGGTGACACGGTGACCTACGAGTTCATCACGACTTTGGCGGCCATCGACATCACCCACGCCGGGTTCAACCCCTCGGCTGGCACGATTCGCCTCACCAATGCGCTCGACACCAGTGGTGTTGCCGATGGCGCAGCCTGTGCGCTGGTTATCAGTGACACGTCGTCGGCCGCACTGAACGCAATCCTCGATGAGGAGCCGATTGGCATCTACGGCAACCTCGGTTACGTGAGCCTCTTCGGGGTCGACCGTGGCTCGGTGGATGGTACTGCGATGGAGCTTCAGTCGGTTATCATCAACATGGACTCCGACAACTCTGGCAACGGCGATGCCGAGGCGCTCACGCTTGAGCGCATGCAGGAGATAATCGATGGCATCAACGTCACCAGCGGCCAGGATATCGACCTCATCCTCATGAACCCGATCATGCGGGCGAAGTACACCGCGCTTATCAGCGGCAACATCTTCAAGCCCGTCGAGAAGGCGACTACCGGTGATGGTGGCTTCCTGGGCCTGTCGTATGCCGGTGTTCCGATCAAGAGCGCCCGTCACGTCGACAACGGCTTGATGATCTTCATGAACACCAAGTGCTGGAAGCTCGCGGTGCTTGAAGATGGCAAGTTCGCGGACCTCGACGGAAGCGTTCTGTCGCGGGTTTCGGACTACGACAGTTGGGAGGGTTTCTACAAGTGGTACTACAACCACTACTGCTACCGCCCCAACGCCAACGGCGTCTTGACTGGCGTGACGCTCTAGGTGTGATGTGGCGATTCTCCACGACATCCTGCTTCTTGCCCTCCTTGTTGGCGGGGTGTTCGTGGAGATATCGTTGGTCAGGTTTCTGACCACTTTGAGACGGGTGAAGGGGGAGGAGCTTGACCTCCTCCTTTGCCCACCCCATGTAGACCCGACCCCTTCTGAAATGTTCGAGGTGATCTATGGCGCTTCCACTACTGGCCCCATTGAGCGCAGCCATGATGCCGGTCACGGCGGGGGTTTCAGCGCCGGGTAGTGCGGTCGGCACGGTGGCTGGATCGCATGGAACCCAGTACGCGATCAAAGAAGCCGCCCCTCACATCAAGGGGAAGGGCGGTAAGCCCATCGACCCATGGACAACCGGCTTCATGGCGGGACTTGGCGAGACCGCTATCGGCGGCGCTGACCCCCTCTTTGCCACCACCAAGAACATTGAGATGTTCGGTGGCCCAGGCCTTGGACTCGGGGCAAGCGGGGAGGGGACCAAGGCGACGGTAGAGCGGTACGTGCCAGGCGCTCGCGCCGTGAGCCCCTACATACAGAAGGCCATCGTCCAGGACCAGGCGCTCAAGCCGCCGTCTCCCTCGACAGCGACCGGTGTGGCCCCCCTTAGCTTTGAGCCAGGGATGCTCCTCGGCGACACGTCTGTGGCAACGCCACCCCCCACCACTCCCACATTCGGGATGGGCTTTAGTCCGGTGCCCCCGCCCCCCGACCTGGACTTTGGGCGAACCTACCCGCTGCCGAGGCGTGTGTCGCCACCGCCGGCCGTTTTCGATCCCAGGCTAGAGAGCCTCCGCTCCTTCGAGCCCGCCAGCGCGTTCCCGCATGAGAGCGTTCCCGCAGACCCGCTCTTTGAGGAAGACATCGAGGTGGACTATTTCGGCAATCCTATTGACCGGCGCTGGAGGAGATAGGGATGCCTGAGTATCCAGAGAACATCGGCAGTCAGATCGCTTCAGGTCGTAACGACAAGAACTCCTACGCCCGCGTGTGGGATATGTGTACGATGTTTCTCGAAGGGCGTCAGTGGCTTGAGTTCGACCGAGACAGCAAGAGCTACAACATCAACCGTCGGGCCAGGGCGGACGGTAGCCAGCGGCAGACGGTTAACCTGCTGCTCAACATCTACCGAAACATCCTCGCCCGCCTCACGCTGAGCTACCCGTCCATCGCCGTCATGCCGGCCAGTCCGTCTAATGATGACATCATCAAGGCGAAGAGTTCTGAGATAGCGCTTCAGTACTACTGGCATCGCGAAGACATGCAGTCAAAGCTCCACAGGGCCATCCAGTGGCTGCTGGTGACCGGCACCGTGGCGATGCACAGCTACTACGACGCCGACGACGACGCCATCCACACGACCCCCATCAGCCCGTACGACGTCTTCTTCGAGGAGAAGGTCATCGAGCCATGGGACTCTCAGTGGGTTGCGCTGCGCAGTTATCATCTCGAAGAGGATGTGAAGAAGGCGTACCCACAGTACGCCGATGAGATCGATTCCACCCAAAGCGCCAGCGATGACTACTCGCTCGATAGCGAGCTTCATACGGTGCCGGATGACCGTGTGGAGTTGATGGAGGTCTACTGGCGAGACGGTCGTCACGCCATCCTTTCGGGCAACCTCTACCTCTACAAGGGCACCTGGAAGACCAAGACCTTCCCCGTGGAGATCATCCGCTACACCGAGGTCCCGGGGCGCTTGTGGGGCATCGGCCTGATGCAGCCACTGCTGGACCTTCAGCGCCTCTACAACGAACAGCGCACCCAGGTGGTTCACAACGTCAAGCTGATGGGCAACCCCAAGTGGGCCATCCCGAAGACTGCGGGCATCAACGCCTCGGCTTTGACCAATCGACCCGGTGAGAAGATTTACTTCAACCCAGCCGGCGGCGCTCCTCAGCAGATTCAGCCAGTTCCGCTTCCTGGCTACGTGCTCGACAGCATCACGCGAACACAGGCAGAGATGCACGACGTGGCCGGCATCCACTCGGTGAGCCTCGGTAAGCGCGCCGTAGGCGTGAGTTCCGGTAAGGCCATGCAGGTCCTCAGCGAGCGCGACACGTCTCAGCTCCAGGAGACTCAAAGCAACATCGAGAAGGCCATCCGGTCCCTGGCCAAGGTGGTCTTGGAGTTGATGAAGGAGCACTACGCAGAGCCAAAGATGGTTCGGATGCTCGACCAGACTGGCAAGGTCATGTACCGGGCCATCAGCAACACCAGCATCGTGGACGATCCTGAGATCTTCATCGAGGCCGGCAGCGCGTTCCGTCAGGACGCGCGGGACAGAGACCAGTACGTGCTGGACCTCCTCCAGGCAGGCCTCATCACGCCTGAGATGGCGATGAAGGAGATCTCCTTCCGTACGGGCAATGCGTTTGTTACCGAGAAGGTCGCAGCCATGTCCCACGCCAAGAAGCTGCTCGAAGCCACCAAGCGTGGGTTCGAGGTGGAGGTCTTCCTCTCCGACGACATCGCGTCGATGCTCAAGGTCTTCTCCGACTTCGTCCACACTGACGAGTTCTACGGGCTTCCAGAGGAAAGACAGCTCTACATCAGAGACGTGGTTGTTGCCCTCAGCAACCCGCAAGCAAACGACATGGAGTTCCAGCAGGCCGAATCCATGCAGAAGGTCTTCCCAAGGCAGCCCGGCCCCGGCAGCAACCTGAACCAGCAGATGGCCAACCTTGTGGCGGCTGGCTCTGGCGCTGCCCAGGGTCAGATGGCCGAGGAGTCTCTCGGAAGGGCCGGACAAGTCCAAGCGCTTGAGAGCGCGCAGTCCGCCCAGGCGGCTGGGCAGGAGGCACTCATCAGTCCCGTCTTCGGAGGTCTCGGATGACGCCAGCAGAGGTCGCTACCAAGTTCAGGCTCTACATCGATGAGCCCGACCAGACGTTCGTCTCGGATGCGGACGTTGAGATCTTCCTCGATGACGGTTATCGCGAGTTCAGAAACCTCGTGTGCGACATCAACCCTATGATCTACAACGCGATTCAGGAAGTAACACTGAGCGGCGTGAACTCGTTTGACATGGTCACGGGCACCCCATCGTTCCTCGGCGCGTCGCCCACCGCTACCGCCGGACGCCTTATCAGGCTCAACGAGTTCAATCAGGTCAATACCGATGGGGACATCACTGTGCGGTTTTCAGGCCTCACCAACCCCACGTCCCTGGATGTGGTTGGGTCGAGTTACTACCTGGCCGGAACGAAGCTCATGTTCAGCAGGAAGCTCACCGGCACCTTCCAGGTGAACTACGTGCCAGAGGGCGACATCACCTGGACGGGCACGCCAACCACCTATCTCGACGACCTCACGTCCTTCCACGACCTCATTCCGCTCCTCGCGTATCGCCAGTACGCCATCATTGATGGTGCAGAGAGCGAGCCCTTGCTTCGCCAAGCGGCCAACCGGTTCGCCAAGTTCAAAGAATACTTGCAGGCCAGGGCCCACGATGGTGGCGATTACGTCCAGCATGTGTCCTGGCTGGGGCGCTAATGGCGACTCCGGGCAACGAAGTCCAGCTGCTTGATGCAGGCATCCAGGCGAACGCACCCAGCAAGGGGTCGTTCGCTCTGAACATGTTGTTTCATAACAACTCCTGGCAAGTGCGTCGCGGGTTCGGGCAGGTTACCCAGTTCGACACCCAGATGGCGTCCCCCCTCGCTGGTGCTGCCACTGAGTGGGGCTTCAAGAAGCATCTCGGAAGCCACCTCATCAAGACCAACTTCGGCAACCTCCAGATGCTCAGCATCTTCCTCGCTGACGTAAACACATCTGACACGGGCGGCTCTTTCACCTTCTCTGCGGTCGAGGGCATCTACGTGGTCAGCATCTATGACCTCACGACCAACGAGCGATTCGAGGTGCCGCTCTACACCCACACCAACGAGACGGCGGTATCGGCGAGCTTCAACGACTCCGTGCCGGTGACCGTTGGGTCGCGCACAACCACCCAGGTGAACCTCGATGGTGTCGAGGGCATCAATCCGCAGTACCAGACAACCACAAACGCATCGTACGCTGCGTGGCTCAAGGCGAAGGACGAGTTCTTCTACTTCGAGGAGTTCAACGATGTCCTGTATTTCGGGAACTCGATAGCGGGGGCGTGGGCCTACATTCCGGCGTCGTTCAATGGACTGCGCACCACCACAGTCGATGAGAATAACTATCATGAGTCAGCGCTGGCTTATGGTGAGTCGAGTATGATCACGCCCGTGGTCTTGAGCCCTGGCATCAACCCAGAATCATTCGATTACGTGCGAACCTCCGACATGGCCAACCCGGTGGATGCGGCAGTGGTGCAGAACCGGCTCGTCTATGCCTCAGGCAAGACGCTCTTTTGGAATGACCCCGGATTCGCCAACGCCATCACCGGCAACAACGTCATGGATGTTCCCTCAGAGGAGCTGATTACATGCATCGCGGAGTTGAACTCGAACCTCATCATCTTCACAAAGAACGAGATGTGGCTCTACCAACCGTCCATGGGAGACATTGTTGTCGATGGGCGGCTGACCAGGGTGAGCGACACGGTGGGGTGCGTGGGTTCGAGCGCTGTGGCCAAGGTGGACGGAAGCCTTGTGTGGGTAGACACGGGCGGCGTTTACACTACGTCCAATGGCATCAGCATGAGCCGTCTTTCGGGGGAGATACTCCCCTTCTTTACCCGGCAGGGGATGAGCAACCCGCTTACATCCTACTTCGTCTCGACGCCCCGCTTTGGCCACACGACGCTCAGCGGAGAGCAGCCGATGACCACCCTTCGATTCGACTCGGAGGGGGTCAAGTGCATCTACGTGGCGGCGATGAAGCTGCTCGCTATCTCGATCCCGAAGCTCAGCGGGGCCCTCGTCCTGACGAACGGAAAGTGGTCGTGGTGGACATTTGAGTCAAGCGTTGCGGACGATGGCGCGGGCACCGCCGTTGTCGGCGTGACGCAGAACGTCCCATCACCATGGGTCCTCGGCTATCAGGACGACTTCTTCGTCATCGCCGGCCCTGACGTCCAAGCGCTTATTGATGATGCCGTGTCCGGCGGCGGCGGGGCGCTCAACGCCGACACCACCGACAGGTCGTTCTTCATCCTGGAGTACGGACGAGGGGGTGCGATCGATCGAAGCATCACCGACGAAGACGACAGGAGAATCACCGGGGTCGGCATTCGACACGGACCAGCCGGGACGGACTCTCTGGTGGGCTCTGCCGCCGGGGGGTTCTACCTGCACGACCCGATCAAGGTGCCCGACGGATACACCTTCCCCGTTGGGGGTGAAATCGCCATACCGGGAAGGGACTACATCCTGGTTCCCATCTCCATCGTCTTGCCGCAAGACGTGTGGGACTTCACGGCCGGTGAGGGGGTTGACCAGATAGCTATAGGGTTGGGCTTTGACGCCGGCCGGTGGCAGCCGGTCTATAATGGGGTGTACACTAGTACGATTGAGTTAATGCTCCCCCCGGAGCGCCTTGCCAGCGCCCGCGACGTTGCAGGCACCGACCCGTGGACGATCGCAACCTACAGTGCTTATGACCCCACGGCGGGGTCCTTTGCTCTTAGGTTTGGCGTTCCTAGCCAGTCTGGTGGTTATCTTGCGGTGTGGTGGGACGGCCAACACGGCAGCCACTATCACAATCCGCACATGAACCTGACTGAAGGACGCCACAACCTCCTCATCTACTTGCCGTTCAAGCGCGTAGCCGCCCGGTTGGCCGACGACACCAGCGGCATGGGCTGGTCTGTCCTCAGCGCCACCGCCGGCACTGAGGCCTGGCTTGATGACAATGCTAATGGGATCTTGCGTCGCATCAGCCTCTTTGAGTTCAAGCGGTGGTCTCTCGGCAGTGGCTCTGTGCGGAAGGAGGACTCCGTGGCTCAGCCGGTCGACTGGGCCTACAAGTCCACCAACGTGGGGCTCGAAGAGGGCAAAGAGCTGAAGATGCGGGGTGTCTGGACCAACCTGCTGAGTCATGGCTCTGGCACCGACAAACTCAACGCGGCGTGGCCGTATGGCCTCTTCAACACCCTCGTCGGCAGCGACCGCAAGGAATGGATATCTCAGATCATAGACCTCTCACCGACACAAGCGGCCGTTGAGCAGCAGGACGAGACCTCTCCATTCGCCAGCACCAGCACGCTCCGCACCAGAGTTCAGCAGTCTGACGGCACCCTCGCCGACAAGGTCTTCCAGACCGGTGGCACAGACATCACCTGGGGCGACACCGGCAGCCAGGCCACAGGTAACCTCCTCATCGGTGACGAGGACACGAGTGAAATCTCAGTCAGCATGTCGGCCAAGGGTCAAAGCTTCAGCGTCATGCACTTTGGGTTCATCATGAACCGCGCTGAGCGACTCATGATGGAGGGCATCAAGGCCATTGTTAGGGTTGTTGGCGGTCGTCGAAGGAGGGGCAGGTAATGGCCTCTACTGGCATCTACGACCGGCTGTTGAGGCCGAAGAGCACACCGGAAGAGGAGTCTGATCAGGTTCAGTCCGACCAGGTCTCGGATCGAATCTCTCAGCTGGGGCTCTTGACCAAGGGGAGCGCGCTCAATGAAGAGCGCCTGACGGGAAACATCTACAACCTGGCACAGGGCGAGTACGGCGCATTCGACCATACGGCGGACCATGGCACCATCCACGGCACCGTCACAGGGGCCGTCTTCAACAAGCGCTGTCGGATTGCGGCCCCTGCTGTCATTACGGGCGTTACCTTCACTGACGATGGTGTGGAGGGGGCCCCTGAGTTGGTCCATGTGGCCTTTCCCAGCCGTGACACTGGCGTGATGTTTATGAACTGCACCTTCATCCGCAGCGGGTACAGCCCCACCTGCCACGTTCTGGTGGCGGCGGGGAGTGTGGCGATCTTTATTGGCTGCACATTCCGTGGGCTCAGCCAAGAGGCGGGGGATGTTATCGAGAACCAGAACGGTGCCGCCGCTGCTGTTCTGGTGATCGGATCGTTCAACTACACGAACAACTCCGATCTCGGCTCCAACGTTACGCAGGTGGGGGTCCTTGAGCCATGACCTGGAGACGGAACCCAAGAACCATCACCAAGGAGCACTTCTCCGACGGTACGACGATCGATGGCAACCGCCTCGATACGGCCCTCGATGACGTCGTCGAGCGCGTCAACGAGATCCCGTACGGAGACCTCCGCAAGCGGTGGGTGCCCATCACCTACGTGGCCGGCTGGACGCCACAAGCGCCTGATACTCTTGAGACGGAGGAAGATCCGGATGAGTCGGACAAAGGCGAAATAGGCGCGACCCACCACTGGCCATGGATGGTGGTGAGGAACACGGGCACCGACCAGATTGTCGCCGGCACCACCGGCTCAACCGATGGTGACGACGTGACCATCACCAACCCCTACCGGCTCAAGGGGGCCCAGGCTCCCGGCGTCTTCCCGTATGGAGGGGCGACGGTCGGCGTTGGCGAGTACACGTACACGTTCGGGCCGATAGGCTATCAATACGCCTGGACCCGCTCCTGGTTCCTGGAGAGGCCCAGCATACTTGACGCTATCGACCTTGTGTTCGAGTTAGACAACAGGGGCGCGGCCTCAGCGGATGAGATCTATACCAACACCTTCCTCTATGGCACCACACCGCCAGAAGGCTACGCCGCATCGTCTGACGATCACGGCCTCGCAGTGATTGCGACCGTAGACAGCCCGTTTGACGTTGAAGACAAAAACATGGCTGACATCGAGGTGATGCGTAAGACGTTCCGCATCAATAACGATAAACTCAGCACCCTCCCAATCTCATACAAGTCCACCGCCGCCCCAACGTACACGGATTTCGAGCCAAAGCCGCAGGACACCACCGGCTGTGGGGCCTCTACCGTCCAGGGCGTGCGAGTTCACTTCGATCGGCTCAACATCCCAATCCATCAGAATGCCCGCCTGAGCGTGGCGGTTGTTATCCCCCTATACCCCGTTGCGATGCAGCCTTGCGGGTGGGTGCCTGACGCAGACTACCCGTATCCGTGGCTTCAGCAGAAGGTCCACATGACCGTCACCATGCTCGAAGAGGTGACCAGTGGCTAAGATTACACGCAAGCGCCTGGCACGCGGAACGAAGCTCATGCCCGACCATGTGTCGGCCCCGCTCGTGGCAGCCAAAGACGAACTGGAAGCCATCAACATAGAGAACGCGCAGATGCGGGCACCCATGGCCCCGTTCTGCGTCAACCTCACACTGCCGTACCTGAGCCATGAGGTGCATCCTCGCGGCACGATGTCCATTCCCTTCGGGCTGCCGCCGCTTCAAGAGAACTTCCTTGCCGGCGGCCTCTACGATGCAGATGCACCGCAGATGAAACTGAAGTCAGTTTCGTTCTCGTGGGACCAGCGCTCGGAGCCAGCTGCTATTGCTAGCCAGTTCTGGACCGAAAGCGGCACCACCAACACGGGGAAGTATGGGTACTCGTCGGAGCAGGGGAAACTCACGTTTGACGATATCTTCAAGATGGACATCCACCTGTCCATTCACAACAAAGACCAGGCCTATCTGGGTAACGCTTACCCCTATAAGATGCAGCGTGAACTCTGGTCCATCACCCTCCCCGCAAGCCACTTCTCCGATGGGTCGCTGCGCACCAACCCGTTCATTCAGGGCGACCTGGATATCGCCGTAGACCCGCACAAGACATTCGTATTTACGGTCAGCTGTCCGGGCCTCCACGACACCGCTGGTCGCTTCCTCGTCATCCCCTCGATTGAGATATCTCTCAAGTTCGTTTGTGAACTGATGGCGCGCGATAGCGGTGAGACCGATGTCCAGAACGTCCCCCAGCGCGGAGGAAGCGGCAACAACAAGTGGGGGGCGAAGACTGCGCCGTCTGTCACCGTCACCACCCCGACGGCAGGGACCGCCATCGAGGCCGACGCATCTGATGGCGTTGAGTACAACGTTACGGCCATCGATGACCAGTTCATGGACAAGCTCGAAGGCGGCTACAATCGATACGGTGACGTTCCGCCCACAGAGACCATCAAGGACGACGCCGCTTACGAGGTCATCGCCGTACCGATATTTCAGAACTCAGCCAACGGAGGCATCACCGCTTACCCGACCTTCTCGGCGACGTGGCCATACATCGGAGACGCGGCGTCTCCCACTGCCGGACGCGGTCTCTTCGACCGCCGCATTGTCCCCATCCACCACTCTTACACCATCCATCACGCCATCTTGGCGTGGAACTGGACCAACTATGACCTGCTAGGCTGGGATGGCACTGGTGATAGGCCTATGGCGGGGGCCGGGTCTCCAACGGCAACGCAGCAGCGGGCATATCACGTGTGCCCCAGCAATGACGTGGGCCTCAAGGTGGGCGTGGGCATCGGCACTGGCATGGCTGGCGATGACTTTGGTTACGATGAGATAGCATCGCTTGCGCTCACCGACCCCAACAACACTGCGGCGGGCAATACCTACACCGACGGATGGGGTAATGGTACGACCCTGATTGACCGGATCTCGACATCCTCGTACCCGCCGGCAGCTCTGGTGTCCGATGGCGGTGGCGGGGTGACAGCGAAGCCTAAGTGGAACTGGGAGCTTCACTCGATCCCACTGGTTCCGGGCGGCCCATCCGGCACTGGCGCTGGATACTACACTCAGGGCAAGCCGGTGTTTGTTGGCCCCGGCTGGACCACCACCCAGGACCGCTCTGACCTTGACGGCTCCACCCCCATCACCAAGGGCGCTGAGCAGTGGATCGAGGTGCGAGCGCTCCTCTACCCCACAGACGCAAACGTTGCCCTCTCGGATGCGGAGTACTCGTGGGACCCGCTCAAAACGCTCGGTGAGTATGCAAGCATCTTGGTAGGATACGGCGGGTGTTACGTGTATCTTATTTGCAAGAAGACCCTCACAAGGTAGGAGGACCCCATGTACAAGAGCAATCTCTTCCCCGCCGAAGGCGTGGGGGCCCTCACTGGCCCCCCGGCACAGCCAGGCACCACTGGCGCATACGGCGCTCACGGGTTCACCTCAAGGCGCGGGGAGAGGGGTGTCCCCTTTAGCCCTGGCCGCTATGAGTTCGACCTTGACCCTGCCGTAGAGGCCCAGCTTGGGAGTGAGTACGCATCGAGGATGGGCCTCGTTGACGCGGAACGGGGGGCCTTGCAGGATTACATCGCCTCTCTTGAGGGCGCTGAGCAGCGAGGGCGCGCGGGGATTATGTCGGGCCTTGGGCGCGGCGTCTCCGGTGCGTTCGGCGGTGCCGGCGGTCGCGTGAGCGCCGCTGCGATGAGGCAAGCCGGCCTTGAGGGGGGCCAGGCCCTCTCTCAGTTCGAGACTCAAACGATCCCAGAAATCGAGCTGGCCAGAGCAGAGGGGTTTGCCAAGCTGAAAACGGTGGAGGATAAGGAGCGGGAGAGGAAGGCCATTGCGAAGCAGGCGTTCATGGACTCAGTTCAGGGCATCAAGAACAAGTACAGCAACTTCTTCGAGACGGATACACGCCTTGTGGCTGGTGAGATCTTAGCCATGGCGAACGCGGAGCCTGACCCGGAACTCAGGGCCTTCATGATCTCCGAAGCGGAGCGCATCCGCAGCACGCCGTCTAACTTGTTCACTATCGCGTAGTCAGGGGAACCATGGGACGCATCGTCATACCAAGACCGCGCCGCGATGCGGGCTCACGCTATAGGTCTATATATAGGGTCCCCATCGGGGACAAGCGTCACAAGTTTGACCCCCATAAGGACCTCGGCCTTCTGATGAAGGTGCTCGATACCGCCGTCGCAGTCGGTGGTAAGATCTCAGGCGCGGTAGGGGGCATTCAGGAGGGGCCAGATACGGCCCGTGCGCGTAAGCTAGTCGCCGACCGGAAAGCACGCGAGCAGGGCGGTGTTTCGCCAAGCTCCACGGCCGAAGCGGGCAAGCAACTGGCCTCGCCGGACGTCCCCCCGCAGGTTCAGGCCTTTGATGCGTATGTTGAGGACATAGATGAGCCCGCTGAGTATGCCCCTGAGCACCAGTGGGCCGCCGGCCCCGAGACTCGTACGGACCTCGATCCAAGGGTCTGGAGTCGGAGCCCGAGGACCGGGCGGTCGCCAGTCCCAGGAGGCCGACCACCAACACCGTCGCCTGAGGCGCAGATGGACGCTGTTGATTATGGCGAGGGCTACGCCGAGGGCGAGAAGGTTCGGCTCGCTCTGGATGCCCGGAAAGAGGCCATGGGCCGCTTCCGTGAGGCTGGCGAGGACGTTCGTCGAGTGCGAGCAGAGCAAGCAGCCCTCCCCCACACTGGACAGCAGATTCCCCGGTGGCTGCTGGGCATACCGGAGCCCGTGTGGAACGCCCTCGACCCTGTGGCCAGGTCCCGCGTGAACAGTCTCGTATCGCTCGGCGGTGTGAGGGGAGGGCCCGAAACGGCGACGCCACCGCCAGAGTTTATCGCAGCGATGAAAGGTGGTGACGTCCCAGCCGTCGTGGCCCTCGTCCATGAAGAGTTGATGTACCAGGAGATGGGCGGCGACTCCCAAGACCCATCCCGGGGGCGTCAGGTGCCCGGACCGGCCGGCGGGAGTGCCCTCATAGGCCCCGGCGGGGAGATTGTTGATAGGCCGCCAGTGTCGAGGCCCTTTAAGAGGCTCGCCAACCCGTTTCTTGCCGATCCCGCCACAGGGGCGGTGCCGGAAGGCTTCACGCCCGTCCCCCTAGTTGAACGGCCAACTCACGCGCTGGTTGAGCCTGACGAGCCGGAAGAGTATGGCCCCGAGGGCCCGGCCCGCCGCCCGCTACCAGCGGCCGCTCTATCCGCCACCGGCCCAGGAGGGACCCCGTCAGGGCCACCGCCAACTCCCCCAGAGGCCGCCCCCGATCCCGTCATGGTGCGTGTTGACACAGCCGCAGCGGGGGGTGACCCAAGACCCGCCATCAAGGATGCGTTCGATAAGGCCACCTCTTTGTATGCGGCGCTTCAGTCCGAGCGTAGAGAGGAGAGTGCTCGCGTATGGAATGTTGCGTTCCTACAGCGGCAAGACCTGGGAACCCTTCAGGCCCTCGGCGGCTTCGCCGATACGCCTCAGAAGCGCGCAATGCTGATGGATGCCATCAGTAAGAACAGGGATGTGCAGCCAACGAGCGTGAGCGATCTCCTTGGGATGGGTGAAGATCACGTAAGACGCGCCCAGAAGAAGGCGCTCAAAGCCATGAAGGGCGCTGCCCCCAAGAGAACGGGTCCCAAGGCCGTGACCGACCTCGCCAAGAGCATCTTGGGGATGAGGATGGATGCCGCCAAAGACCGCAGGGCCGAGGCTGGAGAGGCCCGGTCTGCCGGCCTTCATCCCGGCGCACTCGAAAAGCAGCGACTGGCCAATGAGGCCGCGAGGCGCAAGGAGCGCGAGGCAAAGGCCACAGAGGACGCCAGGCATGCGAAGATCCTCGCCGATGCCGAGAAGGCAAGAACGCTTGCGGACAAGGCGGCGCGTGACTTCAGGAAGGACCAGGAGCGGGACGCCAGGCGCGCGCGCGGCGCAGTCTACAAAAAGCGAACCATGAAAGAAGACGAGAAGTTCGACAAGCAGCACTCTGCCTGGATACGCAATGAGTCGCTTCGCGGCCAGGGCACGACCCCAAACCAGGGGCAGCTTGCCGAGGCGGGCGTCTTCAGGGGCGACAGCAATGCGTCAGCCCTCAACAGGGTGAGGACCCGCTACCAAAACAGGCGGGGCTGGTCGAAGCAGCGCCCCGGCGTAACTGCGGTTCACACGAAGCTGAAGGCCGCGCCAAAGGCATCCGCTACGGGGCACACGCCCACCCAGAGGCTAAAGATACAGCGCGACTTAAAGGATCTCGACAGAAAAGAGACGCAGTATATGCTTGGCTCGGAGCGGGCAAAAAACCAGGCAGACAAGAAGGCTTATAGGGGGATGGCCGAGAGCGTTCGCGCCGAGAAAAAGCTACTGAGGGACGCACTCGCAGCCCCCCCACCCACCAAGCAGCCGCCCAAGTACACACCGGGCACCGTCCAGAAACCCGTCGTGCTTGAGTAGGGGCATGGGGCAAGTTACAGTCGATGGCCTTGGCGTTGTTGAGATTAAGGGCGACTGGCCAACCGCAGAAGAGGACCTGAAGATCCAGGCGCTCCTCGCAAAGCGGACGGCCGAGCCGGCCACGGAAGCCGCCACCCCTGAGCAGATTGAGGGGGCGGGTCTCGGCGGACTTGCCGAAACTCTGCGTGGCTTCCGGCAGATCGAAGACCCGCGAGAGGCGGGAGGGGCCGGGGAGCAGGCACTTCGCGCCCTCGGTGCCGGCGCGTCGCGCGTTGTCAGGGGCGCACTTCTGGAGACCGGCCTTGCGGCGGCCGAGGCCGTCCTTGGCCGTGAAGAGGTGGAGCAGTCGCCGTCGTTCGCCCTCCATGAGGAGTGGAAAGCCCTGGAAGAGGGCCTCTACAAGCAGTCCGTGTCGTTCGATGACGTGCTGGAGAGCGGGTGGGACCCGGCCACAGTGCTTGGGTTCATTGGTGAAAGCGGCGTCTCGTCGCTCCCCGGCATGGCCGCAGCGGTTGTGTCAATGCCGCGCTACGCCCTCTCAATGGTTGGCGATATTGCCCAGCAGCGCGCCGCCAACCGAGGGCGCGGAGAGGGGGTTACTGGGGCAGATCTTGTGGCGGCTGCTGTTACGTCGGGCCTTGTTGCCACTGGCGAGCGCTTCGGCGGAAAGCTGGCCAAGGGCGGTGGCAGTGGTGCCACCCCCCTCCGCAGGGTGGGCCAGGCGTTCATCGGGGAGGCGGCCACGGAAGCCGCCCAGGAGGCCGTTCAGACTATTGGTGAGCAAGCCTTTACTCGTGAGGGCGAGGGCCTCGTCGCTGGCGTTGACCCCACCGAGATGGCAAAGCGCATGGCTGCTGGTGCCCTCGTTGGTGGCCCGATGGGTGGCGTGATGAGCACAGGCGTAGAGGGCGGCCGTGCCCTACGCCGAGCCACCCGCCCACCGACTGAGCCCACCACCGAAGCCGAGGTCGTCACTGAAGAGGTCATCACACGCCCCGCGTCCGAGGTCGAGGCAGAGTACACCCAGGTGAGGGAAACCCTCCGGGCTGTCTCGCAAGACCCCAGGTTTGATAACACCAAACACGCCGAGGACCTGAACACAAGAGCGGTCGAACTGGCCGAAGAACTTCAAGCTGCACGAGCCTCTGAAGCCGCAGCGCCAACCGAGACCGAAGCACCGCCCACGGTTATCGTAGAGCCCGAAGCCGCCCCAGCCGAAGAGGTCGTTGCTGAGGAGGTGGCAGCGGGTGCCGGGGCCTTCTTCGGGCTCTACGAAGAGAGGACATCGGAGCATCCCGCCGATGATCGGTATCGGGTGTGGGAAGACGGGCAGACTGCCCTTTTTAAGGAGTTCGATGAAGACCCAGGCGTGTCAGACGTTCACCTTGAAATGGTTAAAGTCTTTCGGGACCGGGTGGGGCAAGGCGCTGGGTCAAAGATACTGCGAGAAATAACCAAGATGGCCGATGCGACGGGCGTAACCGTCAGCCTGGAGGCGACCGCGAAAGGTGGCCCCCTGACAACAGGCCAGCTTGTCGAGTGGTATGGGAGGCATGGCTTTAAGGCTCACCCAGAATATGGGGACGAGGGCCTTATGGTTCGCACCCCCGCCGAAGAGGTCGCCGAGACAGTCCTTCGCGTGGTTCCAGGCGCTGAGCCCGGCGCCAAGCGCACCCTTGTTCCACGCCGCACCCCCAGGGAGCAGGTTGAGGCCGACACTGACGTGGCCGTTCGCCGCGTTGAGGCCGACAGGGCGCTGGCAGAAGAGATTGCGTCCGTGCCAACACGCCCCCGCACCGGGGAGGTCGAGCCCAGGACAGCCCGTGCGCAGACCCAGGCCACGCTGGACCAGGCAGATGTTGACGTGGATACCGCTGCGTCAGACCCGTCTGCGTCACTGGCTGATATTGTTGAGAAGCAGGCTCGCACCGCAGGCCTTCACTCTGACGCAAACAACGCATCGAACGCAGACACCCGCGCATTTCTTGAGGAGATGTTCCCCGACGACCCAGGCCGCGTCAAAAAGACCATGAGCCAGGATAGGGTGCCGGTGTCTCAGGCCCTCTTCGAGCTTCAAGCCAGAGACCTGCACACCCGCACGCCGGATGACTTTACCGTCAAGACCACCGACCCCTTTGATGCGATGGTTGACGACATCATCGCCACCGGGCGTAACGCTGATCACGTTGAGAAGCTTGCCTTTGGACACGCAAAGGTTCAGCACCGAAGGGTCTACCGGAATCTGCTCCAGCAGTACGACAGGGCCGAAACCCAGGCGGAGAGAGACAATCTGTCTGAAAAGATAAGTAATGTCCGCGACGCCTCGGACAGAATCGCCACGGCCAACGCTAAAGCCAGCAGGGCCTGGGGCCTCGCTGGCAGGTACACGCAGTTCTTCCTCGACAAGGATCTCACTATCGTTGAGGCGCTTGCGAAGGCCAAGGTTGACAAGGGCGGCCTTGAGTTAAGCAAGTCCCAGCGAGACTTTATCGAGAGGGAGTACGCCGCCTCAGACAAACTAGAGGCGCGAGCAAAGCCAATACGGCAGGCCGCCATCAAGAAGATGCGCGCCCTCAGCCGCGTCATCAGGAGGCTGGAGGGCAAGGCGTCCCCGACCAAGAGGGACGCCAAACTCCTCAAGGAGGCAAAGCGGCGATACGACAAGGCTGAGGGCGTCGTCGTAGTTGCAGATCACGACATCCGAGCGGCCAAATCCATCCGCCTGAACGCGGTGGACAAGTCTCAAGCCGGGGCCATCCTCTCCCCTACCGCAAGCAATGCAGTGCAGGACGTCTTTGACGCCAGCAGGGCGCTCCGCTCATCAGGCGAGGACAGCGCCCTCGGTCGTCAGGGCATGAACCTCCTTGCCCGCTCACTGTTCACCAAAGAGCAGGCCTGGATTAAGACAATCCCGCCCGCCCTCAAGATGCTTGCATCGGCGGTCGTCAACAACCCGGCAGGCCGCGCCCGCGCAAGGAGACTCCAGCAGGAGTTGGTCGACCAACCCTACCAGGCCGTGTTTGACCTGGCGGGAGGGGAGGTCACGGATGTTGAGGGGGTCGGCGGCAGGCACGGCGGCACCCTTGATGCGAAACAGGAGGAGTTTGCCACCAACCTGTTCAATAGGCTTGGTGGGTTTGGCCGAGCCATTGGCGAACGACTGATTGAGCCCAGCCAGAACGCCTACGCACTAACCCTCAACCTGCTCCGCAGGGACTACTTCGACAGGGCGCTAAAGAAGCGCCTCACCGAGGCAAACATCCCCCCAGACCTGAGCGCCACCGAGCTTGTCAAGGCCGTCAAGGCCGACCCTCAACTGCTCGCTGACCTTGAGTCAGACGCCTACATGACTAACGTCTTTACGGGCAGGGGTAAGTGGCGAATAGGCACCGAGGGGGACACCAAGGGGAAGGGCGGTAAGGACATTGCGGGGGTGCTCGCTCGCCGCCTCCTATACGCGCCGAGGTATATGACCAGCATTATCGAGAACGCTCTTCGGACTATCCCGTCGGCGGCCCTTACTGGCCTGCTCACCAGGAGGAGTTGGACTAAGCCCCTCAACTACAAAAACTACCCAGAGTGGTTCAAGAAGCTAAAGGACCGTGAGTACGATCCCAAGGTTCTTCCCCTGATGATGTCTGGCGTCGGCCCCTTCAAGGACGTGAGCGACTATCAGCGAGGGAGGCTCATGGGCGAGGCCATCTTCGAGACAGCGTGGCTTGGCTCGCTTGCGGCATTGGCAATGATTGGGTTTGGCGATGACGAGGATGAGATCTCTTGGTGGGAGAGGCTGAGAAGGTTCAACGACCCAGAGAGCGCCGACTACCGCAAACTGGTCATCGGCAACTGGCACGTGTCCCTTGAGGGCGGGCGCGGGGCCACCATGAGGCACCTGATGCCTTACAGCCTCTCTGAATCAGAGGCTGACGACATGGCGGGCATGGACTTCGGTGTCGATTACTCGCGCAGGATCGGCAGGATGCTAAGGAACAAGACACACCCCTTTGTATCCCCGTGGGTCGAAGTGCTTAGTAACGAGGATTACCTTGGTGAGCCCCTGACGGATCAGACATACGAAGAGGCCAAGGACAACGTGCACGACATGCTTGTGCATTTGGGTCAGCGCAGCATACCGGTTGCGCTTGCCTTTGCCCCGATCATTGCGGAGTCCATGGGCGAGGCCATAGGCGAAGGAATGGCAGAGACGGGCATCCCAGGCGCTGTGCCGCCCGACCCAGGCATGGCCGACCCAGATGCGCCAAGCCTGCTCAACAGGCTGCTAGTCACTGGCGGCACCAATATGTTTGGCCTCGGCGCTCAGTATTACGACCCAGAAGAGTGGTCGCAACAGACGCGCCTGCCAGGGTCTCTCCCCCGCCTGCCCGTCAGAGGCTTACCGAGGCTCTAGTGATCACACTCATGCAAGACCTCATCCGCGCTATCCGCTCTCGCATCAGGCCACATGACGCACTGGCGTCGGTGGCCGAGGCATGGCTGGAACAAGGCGCTACCGAAAGCCAAGGCTCCAACGCAGGACCAGACGTCTCCTGGTTCATCCACGATGGGGGAGGAAGACCAAGCGCCAAGCCACCCTGGTGCGCTTACTTCGTCTCCTCCTGCTGCCGCCAAGTAGCACGCGCTGGGTTCGGCATCTCCTACGTGCGCAGCGGACGGGCGGTCAGCCATTGGATCAAGGCCCCAGAAGAGCGCCGTATAGCGCGTGATGACATCTGGGTGATGCCCAACCCCCGTGGAGTCATCTTCGTCCGCACAAGGATGTCTAAAGCCGCCTCTGAGAGGGACAAGGTGCTCAATGGCATGAACCGCCAAGGACACACCGGCATCGTCGTTAGCATAGACAAGGAAGCTCGAACCGTTACCTGTGTGGCAGGGAACTCCTCTGGGTATGGACACAATCGCGTCTCCGGTGGTGGCGCAGTGGCCATGGAAGTGATGCAAGATGGTGACGAAGCATGGCAAAGGCTGGTAGGCTTCGTCCAAGTGGTCGGTCGATCGAAGGACGTCTCATGAAATATCTCGCCACGCTCATCCTTCTCATGCTCTTCGCTGGCTGCGGTAGCACCTACCACCTGGCCACCGGAGGCTGGAAGCTCAGCAAGGTGAAGGGCGAGGGGACCTGCCTCGTTGTTCATGGGCCCATCGACCCAGAAGTGGTGCGCGTATGCATCGCTGCGCCAGAGAACCTCAAGGTCAGCAAGACCGTAGCCAAGGAGCTGTGCGGTGGCATTGACTGACGAGGACAAGGACTTTCTCAGGATTCCCATTATCACCGCTACGTTCCTGGAAGTACTGGCAAAAACCACAGGGGTGGACACCTTTCATGCCGCCTCAGCAGCCCTACAACTTGTGCCGATAGAGCAAATCGCTGAATCTCTCGCCGCATTGAGGACCGATGAGGTCTTCATCGAGGCCGGCTCGATTGAAATCGACGGCGTCGGTATCGAAATCTTCGACGACGAGGAATAGACATGATCAAGAAGGTTCACTCCACCCCCATTGATGCCTCGGAGACCGCCGTCATCGCCGCTGCCCTGGTGGCATGCGCGCTCCACATGGGCGGCTTCATCATCCTGGACCCCATCGACTATGGCGTAGCCATCGGCGCTGTCTTTACCCCGTTGGCCATGTTCTGCATTCGACTCGTGCTTGCTGTCGGCAAGAAGGTCGAAGACGCAGTCGAAGGAGACGGCGATAAATGAGCGCCGGCACCTGGATGAGAAGTAATATTGTGGCTGTCGCCACCTGGGCCGGCGTCATGCTGTCCTTGGTGGCGACCACCGCCGCCAACATGGCCATCGCTGACAAGACTCAGCAGTCGCTGGTGTCCAAGGTCGAGGGCCATGACGAAGACATCGTCAAGCTAGAGTCAGACGTGCGCTCGGTGCGTGAACAGCAAGCCCGCCTGGTGAAGGTGGTGGAGCAGACCGAGGTGGTGCTCACTGACCTCGGACGCACGACGACGGAACTCAAAGTGATGGTTCAGACCATCCAGCCCTGATGCCCCTGGCGATCAAGGATGAGGAGCTGTTAGAACTCCTCTCCGATGCGCTGCTGCGTGTCGACGTTGGCTCCATCATCATCGTCACCGAAATGGACGACGAGCCCACCAGCATAGACGATGGGTTCGCGTTCATCATACCCCCCTGGGGGGAGGCCTGACGGGAGCACACCTCTACGGTGAGGCCCCAGAAGAGAACAACGGCGAGGAACACGAGCGCTGGGATGGTCTGCTCTTGTGGGTCTCTGTCGTTATCTAGTTTCAAAATAAGCCCCCGGCAGGGTCGATGAGGTTGTAGCAAGTGATTGTGAACCGACCTGCCAGGGGCCCAGACTATCAGGGTACTAGAAGTTGAGGTCGTCGTCCCCATAAGGATTACCACCGGCCCCCTGAGCACCCCCCTGCTGCTGCGGCTGCTGCTGGGGTGATCCACAGAACTCGAAGCGATACGCACGCACGTACCTCTTCGTCCGCTTCTGCCCCTCCTTGTCGGTGTACTCGTCGGACTTGAGTGAGCCCTCGATGTACACCATCTCACCCTTCTTGCACCGGCCGATCAGCTCAGCCTGCTTGTCCCACAGGGTGACGTCATGCCAGTCGGGCTTCTGGGGACCCCTGGTCGCAACCGACACGTTGGCCACAGGGGTGTTGTCGCTCCCTACCCGGCGCACCTCTGGGTCTGCGCCAAGCCGGCCCATCAGTATTACTTGGTTTGCCATAGTCTCTTCCTCCTTGCTGCCGCCTTCTGGCGACGTACGATGATTCTCAACTCTCTCTGCCAACAAGGCTCACAACGAACCTCGCCTCCCCTGATGAAGCGCTTGCAGTCCATGCAGCGCTCGCGTTCTAGTACGTGGACTCGTCTAATATCCCTGCCTCCCGTAAGTGCTTGATGAGGATGGCCGCCGAAAGCTTGCTGGCTGTCATGCCAGCGCCGGGGTTATCCCTGTTGAATGCCCAGATATACTTATCCACTGCGTCTCGCACGTATCTGGGCACGTACGACTGGATGACCACCTTCACATCAGGCGCTATCCGCTTCTCCTTGGGGCGGTCAGCACTGGTGTGACGCTTCAGTCCCTTCCTCGGCATTACCTCTCCTCCTTCCAGTTAAGAAATCCATTCATCCCCCGCTCAGTATCAAGCATCGCCGTCAGCTTGCGCCGTTGGGCAGACGTCATCCCGCTCGGACGGGGGTTGCCCTTCGCCTCCATCCACGCAGCGACCTCGTAGTAGTCCAGGTCCAGGTCCATGGTGAGCTTCGCCATGAAGGCACCCCTGCCCTGCTGCCACGACTCATCGTGCTTGGCCTTTCGTTCTACCTCCGCAAGCTTGGCCTTCTCTTCTGGCGAGCGGAGGTCATCAAAAGGGACGTCGCTCTCCTGCGGACGAGACCATTGCCTCTTGTCCGGCTGGAACGAGCGCCCGGTCGACTCCATCGCTGCGTTGGCGTCGTCGTCCTCCGTGTCGCACAAGGCCAGCAGAGCGCCTAACCCATACCGCCTGGCGTACGTGCATGCCGAGCCCTGCCCTTGAGGGTTCTGCTTGCCATACAGCAGGCGCACACGAGCCTCCACGTACTGACCGCTCTCGGCATGCGCCACTGCGGTCACGCAGAAGTCCGAACCATCCTCGCTGCCGTCCATGTAGTGGAGGATGACGAGGCCGTGCTTGTTGCACTCCCTCGCCACGCTCGTCAGGTCCTCAAGCGTGATGTACTTCGACCTGAAGTGAGGGTTGTCCCCAGACTTCGCAACCCTTGGGTTGGTCGATTGGAAGGCCAGCATGGCCTTGAATAGTTCCGGTCCTGGGTTACTCATTTGCTGCCTCCTTTGGTTGTGCCCAATCGCGCCTTGTCCACCCCGCCACCTCCTTGCCGAGCTTCTCCAGCCTGTCTAGGTGAGGGCGATGAGGGAACGTCCCGGTTTCCTCCCACGCCTTGATGGTCATCCTGTGAACGCCTAGCCGGTCAGCCAGCTCCCGCTGACTCGCAAACATCACACTCAGACGCATCTTTAAGAGTTGCCCCTTCCAGTGCCCCAGGTTGTAGCCCATGCGGTGCGCTCGCCTCTCCGTGTAGCTACTCATCCTCTCCCTCCTTGTGCTTGTTGTTGTCGAGCCACTCAGCGAGCGGCAGGTAGATTGCCCTGTACATCTCATGCTCCGGGCTGTTGGCCCCAATCTTCACGAGGTGAAGCCAGACGTCCTTGAGTAGCGCGTAGTCGTTCATCACCCTCCCTCCATCACATGCTCGGTCACCACCTCGGTGACGGTGATGCCGTCGATGACGCGCCCCTCCTTGTGAGCTGCGACGACGGCGGACTTGTTGAGCCTTGGCTCCGTGAGGTAGCACCCAGGGAGTGCGTCAAGGCTGGGTGCCGAGACCTCGTAAGACGTGCGCCTGTTGAGCCGTACGAACCCGTCAGGGGTCTCGACCTTGTCGACCCCAGGGTTGAGTTCCCTGTTGGCGATGAGCAACTCCATCATGTAGCCACGCACCCGCTCGGCCCCACGCTCACGCTGCTTGGCCTTCGCTGAGACCCGCCTGGCCTCAGCCTTGAGCACCTCGGCCTCACTCAGGAGGCGCACCTTGACGGCCCTCAATGCCTGAAGCTTGTCGCCAATCTCCCCGCAGATGAGACCGAGCGCCTCCACCCAGTCATCGTAGCGCGCCTCGTCGACCTCGCCCTCCTCGTCGGCGACGTCCATGAAGAGAGACGCCAGGTGCCGTGCGTCACTCGCGATGTCAAAGGTTCGTCTGTTCACTGCTTCCTCCTTGCCTGGTTAGAGGCCGTACTTGCTGAGACCGGGAATGTCCGAGAACTCGGCTGAGCACATCATCCCGCAGCCCTGGCAACGGGATGTTTCAACAGTGCATCCGTTGCCGATGGGCTTTACGGCAACAGTCTCGAAGCGGTGCTTGCCAAACTTGTCGGCGGGCTTGGGGCACGCCTCACCGTATGGTGGGTGGGGGTAATCGAATCGCGTCTCGTTGGTCATGGTCTGCTCCTAAAAGGGTATCGACTCGTCGTCGGTGGGTAGTGTTGAGGTGGGTGGTGTTGGGGGCTTCTCGATGTCGGCCACCGTCGCCGACAACTCAGAGAGCAACCCAGCCTTCTCGATGGGGTAGAGGCTGTCGCCGCCCAGCGAAGACGCTGGCGCACGCTTGGCCACCCAGAGGCACATCTTCAGCAGCGGCAGGAGTTCCTGCTCGCGGACGTGTCGTCCGTAGTCATACCCCTGGTTGAACTCGGCGATGGCATCGATGGTGCCGGGGTCATGCGCGCTCATTGGATACCTCCTCTCGGATACGGTTAGGCGTGACGTAAGTCACGGCGTAGTGGGACTGCTGAAGGTGACTCACCTCAGCGAGCGCCTCCTCTAGCTCGGCACGGAAGGTGCGCAGGAAGTCATGAGTCTCGAACACGTCGACGCTAGCCATCTCGGATAGATGGTAAGTCTCTGTCTTTGCTGCACATTCCAGCGAAGACAGCAGCTTCAGCGCTTGTGCCCTGAACTCCGCACACGTCTCGTGTAGACGCTCTCGATGAGCGTCGACCGGGTCGAACATCTTTCTCTCCTTGGTTGTTGGGTTATGGTGATTCACCACATATCACGGTGACTCATGACCGTCAAGGGCCAGGCACCTCTCCGTTCTCCAGCGCGTCGGGGTCGATGGTGTTGAGCAGGTGCTTGAGGTCGAGGTTCGCCATGACGAAGTCGCCGTCGGCGAGCCACCGCTGGATGAGCCTGAGCGCCTTGATGATTTGGTCTTGGCTCATGGTCTAGCCCTCCTCGGACTTGCGTTGAATGACCCACTTACCCCGCACGTGGCGGGACTCGCCGGACTCATCATCGATGTAGCGGAAGACGGTGTCCCAGTACACGTCACCCGCCTTCACCTTGCCGTCAGCGTGGTCGCGCCGAGCGGTGCGCCGCTTCTTGCTGACCATCTTCTCCCACGTACCCCCGCCGCAGCGGTCGGATGTGTAGGTGTAGCCAGCGTCATCGAGGCGGGGACGCTCGGACTGCTCAGGATCGTTGTCGTCCTGCTCGTCGCCAGCACCCGGCCCGTAGCAGGTCTCGCAGTCGGTCGCCCCGCACATGCGGTCAGAGCACCCGTAGGTGGTGCGCCGCCGCCTCGGTGCCGGGCCTTCGTACCCATCGTCATCGTAGTGCCGCCAACTCATGTTGGTCTCCTGTGTGTAGTGGTCTATGGACAGTGAACACCAGGCGTCCTCTCGCTGTCAACTAACAAGACGGACACCATCTATCAAATCGGACAAAACCCTGAAAGAAAGTTGGTCTGGTTGGTCTGGTTGGTCTGGTTGGTCTGGATTCCTGGGATCTCCGCTCTCGAGCCAATCTCGAGCCGAGTTCGCCGTCGACCTGGTGAAAGGGTGACCCCCTTTCTCGCCTTTGGTTTCGGTGGGTTGGGCAAAGGGGGTAACCCCTTCGGGCAAAGGGTGTACCCCCTTCGGGTTTGGGATGAGTTTGGGATCTGATCGGACCTGATCGGAACCGATGACAGGTTCCCCCCGAACTGATGGTGGGTTCCCCCTAACCCGCCGCCGGGCCGACGGTTTAACTGAGGGTAGGTTGCTGGCCCCCGGCCAGAATCCTGGCCCCTACGGGTGCAGGCCAAAAAAAACCCCCTGAGCATCGCTCAGAGGGTCCGTAAAGGCCTCGTGCCTATCTACTGGGGGGCGAGTAGCCTCCACGCCAACGCGGCCTGAGCAGGCACTACTCCATTACCTGCGAGACGAACCCGGTCCACCCGGTTGGGATCCCCATCAGGGCCTCCAGGAACGCTGGGTGCAGGACCGCCTTCTGCGAGGTATCGCTCCCATCCGTCGGCGTCGTCTGGGCCGGGTGGAAATGATGCCGCACAAAGTTGGGCAGCTGCTCCCCCTTGGTGCCCCCTCCCCTCTCGCTGTAGGGCTTGAGGTTGCCCCCCTTGTGGTCCCGCGCACATGGCGTCGGCCATTGCCTCATCGCATCCGTCAGGCTGGTGCCTGCGTGCATCACCCCTGTCTGCGTCGTGTGCCTCCCTGAGCTTCGGCTGTCCGAGGCTGCTGGGGTGGGCCAGTTCTTCGCCATCTTGTGCAACGTGCGTTCGCCCTTCCGGGCTCCCGATCTTGAGCGCATGGGATCCAGCGTCGGGGTCGGCCACATCTGCGCCCACGTCGCCAGACTTGGTGTCCCCGCACTTGGCCTCTCCTTCTCCCCTCCCTTCCCGTTGATTCCGTTCTGGCTGGAGCCATACCGGGAGGCCGTCGGGGTGGGATACATCCCACGCGACCATGAAGAACCGCGTCCTACGATGTGGCGCTCCTGCCTCGGCGGCAGTGAGGTCACACGCCCACGCAGCATCGTACCCCTCATCGGCAAGGGACTGGAGCATGATGGGGAGGCCGCCCTTTCGGACGCCGGGGGTGCATTCGATGAAGACGGCGCGGGGTCGACACTCGCTGATAATGCGAGCAACGTCTGCCCAGATCCATCGCTCATCATCGACACCCTCACGCCTTCCTGCGGTGCTCCACGGCTGACACGGGATCCCTGCGAGGAGCAGATCGAGCCCTGCAAGGGGCCGTGCGTCGAATGTCCGCAGGTCAGTCCAGACAGGAGCCGGATCCATGGCCTCCGCTTGAATCGCCGCAACCAAGTTTGCGGCGGCGAAGGCTTCCCTCTCCACGTAACAGACGACGCGAGGATTGAGGCCAGCTGCTCGGAGCCCCAGTTCGAGTCCTCCGTAGCCGGTACACAATGAGAGCACTGTGGGACGTACACCCATGACATCACGCCTCCCCTTCGGTGGGGAAGATGTTCTGACCGAGTGTCTTGTCGTGGACGGGTCGCACGTCCTTCATGTCAGGGAGTGGGCCCGCGAGGGTTTCATGGGCGTGAGACCAGAAAGAGACGAGCCCCCGATAGTGGTCCAGCAGTTCGGCTTCTGACCATTCCCACGATCGCGTTGCCACTCCGTCGTCGCCAGCCAACCACGCCACCTTGAGGTTGCGGCGCATGTTTACGATGTCGATGCCCTTCTCTTCTGCGGTCATAACCGCCTCCTGTGTCAGTGGTCTACCCGCACGGTAGACACAGTGTGTACCCGCTGTCAACGGTTGGTCTGGTTGGTCTGGTTGGTCTGGTTGGTCCAACCCGCCCCGGCGGCGAAAATCCGCGGGGCCTGGGCGAGTCGGCCGCGAAAAAATCGAGTCCGATCGACGGCCCGATCGACGGCCCGATCGACGGCCCGAACCGACCACCGATCGACGGCCCGATCTTGAGAGCTCAGAAGGCCGGATATTTTTTTTTCACGGCGTCCAG
>Ga0098033_1000260_pt1 | contig 26153 bp, 33 predicted proteins | sample 1_EtaG_FD_75049 | JGI IMG/M metagenome (GOLD analysis project Ga0098033, IMG submission 75049) | Marine viral communities from the Subarctic Pacific Ocean - 1_ETSP_OMZ_AT15124 metaG | ecosystem: Environmental > Aquatic > Marine > Oceanic | place: Pacific Ocean | collected 2015-01-07
TGCACAAAAGTCCGGTGTGCTGTGGAGCTAACGGCACACTGCGACATATGCGGTGAACTGTTTACCCTGCAGTAAGTTGTTGTTTAAACAACAACTCGGCTGGTGCTGGCAGAGCTAGAAGAGAAGCCCAATAAGTCCTGACCAAATGGCAGGCAGGGGCAAGGAGGTAAATATGAAATTTTCAGAGGATGAGATTATATGGAACGCTGAGTATTGGTTTGGTGTCTCACGAGATTCCTGCGATGAGGATGAGATTAGAGATATTCTCCATGACGAAGGGCTGCGGCCATCCCTCGTAGAACAATTCGAGGACTCCTGTTGGGATGAGGACTCCGGCGGGTATGTACGGCAGGCGGCGGACAGTGAGGACATCGAGTGCATAGCTAGGTGCATTTGCCAGCTCGTGGAATTTCATCTGGCTGGAGATACGCCTGATATAGGTTCCCTCCATGCCGTCATCAATTTAGCGGCACTGGAGTTTGAGGCAAACCGCACCTAATTGAGGCTCTGTAAGACCTGACCGTGACGGCAGGCAGGGGCATGGAGAGGAAAAATGAATGACGAGCAGGAAGCACGGCTGGAGATCAACAGGGAGCTACGCAACTACCTGTTGACACACTCTCATTTCAGCAAACCTATTGAGGTCGAGGAAACAGTGGAGGTGGCAGGAGCTGAAGGTCGAGGAACGAGAATAAGGGGTAAGGAGATGGGGAAAATGGAAAAAGCTGGCCACACATATCATGACCGGAAGGTACTGCTAGCTATCATGATAGGGGATTTGGACATGGAAAGGGGGGCGATCAGGCAGGTCGCTGAGGACTGGATAGGCTCCAGTCAGGGACTGATGCCAGGGGAAATCATCGACAGAGAAGCCCTCGCAGAACAACTGCCCCTTTTCCCCAGCTGGGCAAAAGAAGAGGTTGCCTCGACAATTGAGGAAATACTGGGAGCAGATAGCTCATACTGGGATGAATAAAAATGAATACAAATAAACAAACTCATATTCCAGTTGACGTTTCAATCGGAACGTGCTATACTGTTAGGGTAATGGGGTAAAATGCAAAAAAAGGAGGGGAAATGGTTCGGAATCAGCCGGTGCTCCATATAAGGGACACCAATCCGTGTGCGACTCTGGAGGAAATAGGCGGTATGACTGGACTGAGCAGGCAGCGAGTCCACCAGATTCTGCGGAAGGCGGGCAGGCCGACAGCTAGAACTCCGGTTCAGCGTTCTCTCTGCCGAACCTGCGGAGTCGACATCGGTACAAGCAGAACCAAACGCAGGCATTGCTCTCGGCAATGCCAGTTTGAGGCTAAACATATGTGGCTGACCTGTACTGAGTGCGGACAGGAAAACCACTACCTAGTTTCCACCAAGGCTGCCAGTACCGCCAGCTATTCATTTTGCAGTAGAAAATGCCAGGGGCGTTATCTGGGCAAACATTTTGGCAGAGGCCGAAAAAACGGGGTATAAGACCCGGGACATCAAAATAAAAGGAGGAAAAATGGATAATCTACTGGATCAATTCCGGTCACGGGATGGGATAGCCCCGATGATTAATCGGCTCAATGCGGCGCAACGGTTTCTCATCAGCGTGGGCAACCACTACGAGCCCCACGCTGACCAGATACAGGTGCGCACCATCGCACCGAAAATCTCTGGGCCGGAGTGCCCGGAAATCAAACACATCGGATATAAGGGCATCGGGGACGAGTGGCTGCCATACTGCCAACTCAATGACACGGTATGTGAGCTGGAAAAAGGCCGTAGTTGCCCAACTTGGGATGAAATCCAGAACGAGTGGATGGAGGATGTGTCCCGGGAACAGAAAAGGGAGAGGGGGGTATAATGGATATAAAAATAATACCTCCGGAAATGAGGGATGCACTCAGGGAGTCGTTTCCCACAGAGGCTATAGCAGAATATCCCAGCAAACCGTATCTCACTACAATAAAGGCCATGTGGGTGATAGAGCGGTTGAATACGGTGTTCGGAATAGGTGGCTGGACGTTGACTCACGAGATCATCAGTGATACTGATGATTATGTCACGGTCAGGGGCAGGCTGGTCCTGATAAATCATGGATTTACAACGCCCGACCAGTATGGTGGGCATCAGAAGTCCGGCACTGGCACTGAGCCAGCGGACGGCTATAAGTCAGCGGTGACTGATTGCCTGAGCAAATGTGCCTCGTTGATCGAGATAGGGGTTGATGTATTCAAAGGGTTGGTTCAGCCCCCTAAACCCCCGGAACGCCGAGCCACTCGGCTCCATACAGAGGCATCCCCACCCCCCAGCCAGAAAACAGGTGGGGCTACCACTGCCACACAGGGCAGGCACTGGTGCGAGGAACACCAAACAGAGTGGTTCCAGCGAGGTCGGATGAAGGGGCACGCTCACCCGATAGCCGATGGGGGCGGGAAGTGGTGTAATATGCCCGAAGATCACGAGGATAAGGATTGGATTGAGATCACTGATGCTGATGCGAAGGGCAGGGCAGAGCCAGCCCATATATCCCCGGTTCAAACTGGCCAGCAAATCTACGAGGCAGACGAACTGCCCCTGATTAAGGGAGATGAACATGAATAGGAAGGCACTATCCATTAAGGAGGTAGGGGAATGTCTGAGCATTTCAAGGCCCACGGTTCTGAGGCTGAAGGAACAAGGTTTGCTGCCGTTCTTTCGTGTGGGGAAGCGGTGGCGACTGATGCCAAAGGATTTGGAACTCTTTGTATTGTCGAACACGGTAGGATGTATTCAGCCCGAAGACAAAGTCATGAGGGGGTGAATTTATGTCAGCTTTCAGCATCTGGCCGATAGAGTACATCTCCGTCCATGAGGACGAGGTGAATCTAAACCTGGCCGAGAAAGACCACCTCGATGCCTGGCGTAGCTGGAAAGAATCGCAAACGCCACCACCACGGCCATTGGCAGACAGGGAACTCTGGAGAGCAATATCTCACCAGGGCAGGGAGATTGCCACCCTTAAAAAACAACGGCAGAGGAGCGAAGCTTGGTAATTAGGTTGTTGTTTAAACAACAACAACGCCGTCATTTAGCTGTCACTAGCTTGTCATTAGGTTGACACTGAGGTCACTGGGGTCACTGGGGTCACTGGGGTCATTTATTATCTTAGAGGTGAGTATGTACGAAGAGGTGGAAATCCCCAAGGAGACTACGCGAAGGGAAATCGAGGAGTGCGTGGTCGCTCTTGAAAAATTTACCCGGTCGGAGATTGATAAGGAACTGAAAATATTCTCGCGGAGAGGGAAGAAATACAGGTCAGGGATTCTTGCCGAACTCGTAGAGAAGAATATATTGGCGAGGGATGGGGACAGGTATCGAGTCCTGCAACTCGCAGACCAGGAAATCGACTGGCAAAATGCGAATGTGGACGATACTCTGGATATCAAATGGCCGTTACGGCTACACGACTGGATCAGGCTGTATCCAAAGTCAGTCGCTGTGGTAGCAGGCTCACCGGGTGCTGGTAAAACAGCGTTCCTTTACAACTTCATTTTGCTGAATCTGGAGCGGGATGATATTATCCTCTGGACGAATGACATGGAGGCAGAGGAAATGCAGGAACGCTTCATCGCATTCCAGACTCCCCTGCCCGTACCTGCACCGTGGAAAACGTACCGGAGATACGCTGACTTTGGCGATGCGATTAAAAAATACCCGGATGCAATCCATATCATCGACTACCTGAGTATGCAGGAAAACTTCTGGGCTGCCGGAACAGAACTGGCAAAAATCGATGAGGCACTCGGTAGAGGGATGGCACTGGTTGCTATCCAGAAAAAGCCACAACAAAAACTTGGGGTAGGGGGTGTCCATACAGCGATGAAACCTAAACTCTACCTGTCAATGGAAACCATTGCAGTCAACGGTAGTAAAATGGGACAATTAACAATCGAAAAGTCTAGGTCGAAGGCCTCTCCCACCCTAGAACCCAACGGTGTACGGTGGACATATAATATAGATAACGGAGCACGATTTACCAATGTCCAGCGACAGGACAGGGGACATGAGTAAATCAATCAAGGGGGAATGCAAAATGTCTGAGAGAGAGCTACAGGGCAGGACAATAGAGCTGGCACGGCTCTGCGGTTATTATGTTTACCATACGCATGATTCTCGCAGGAGCGAGCCGGGGTTTCCCGACATGATTGCGGTGCATGAATCCCGGCCGGTAGCTATAGTGGCTGAATTCAAGAGCGAAACGGGGAAATTAACCAAGGGCTGCACAGACCAGAGAGGACGGTATCACCCCGGCCAAGCTGACTGGCTACGCAGGTGGCATGATATCTCCACTAATCCTGAGAGCAGAATATACACCCGGCTGTGGAGGCCGGGACACACGGACGAGATAGAGGATATGCTCACGCAGGGGGGGCGATGAACAGGGACGAATTAGCAGACGAGTGGGGTGGTGAATTGCTTTTTCTGTCCGAGGAATACTATGACAAATGCATTGTTGGGGCGGTAGAGATGTTTGGCAGGCCACCTTTGGTTTGCTACGATAAACAATTATTGCTGGCCACAATGGTGGAACGGGGGATGGAGAGCATGGAAGAAGCACTAGAATATTTTGAATTCAATGTGCTTGGAGCATGGATGGGGGAATCAACTCCCGTCTTCCTTGTCGGTGACAGAATTATAGAAGAAAGGGGGGAACAATGAAACAGATCGGATATATTGAGAGTTGCCACAAGTCCGGGCGTCAGCCGGGGGAGATAATGGCATTGGGGCAACTCAAGGTAGACAGGAAATTTATGGCAGACTGGTTGCAGGCTGACTGCGACTGTGATGAGGGAGTGGCCATATTACGGGCTCATTGCTCTCAGTGCCGGCTGGGAATGATTGAGTATCTTGTGGGAAGGGAGACATGAGAATGCCTGAACGCATCGCCTGGATAGCCATATTGCCTGTATTCATCACCGGCATTATAGCACTGGGCTACGGATTATACAGGATAGTTAGATGGCTGGTTAGCCTGATTCCATGATAACCGCCAGCCATCATGCGATAGAGCGGAGGTATAACTATGGGAAGCAAACCATCAATCAAGGGTCAGAAGGTTATAGAATATCTGGAAAAATATCCTACCCTGCCTACCAGAACACTAGCCCGGATGGTATACGAAAACTGGGGCAACCTGTACAAGGATTTGGAGGATGCCCGGGCTATTGTTAATTACTATAGGGGAACTTATGGGAATGCTAAACGAGAGTCTCTTGCCGATAACAGGTTCATGCTGCCGGAGGCTACAGAAACCAACACCTTTTCCCTGCCACAACCCGCGCGGTATGACTGGACAAACTACCACATACCCAGAGAATTAACCAGGGGCGTTATACTGGGCGATATCCACATCCCCTATCATGACCGGAAGGTGCTGCAAGTTATTATGGAACATACCCAATGGTTCGGGGCAGACTATATAGTGTTAAATGGTGACATTATGGATTGCTACAGGCTCTCCAAATTCCTGAAAGACCCGTCCAAGGCATACATGAGGGATGAGGTGGATACTACCCGGCAGTTTCTCACCGTCCTGCGTGTATGCTTTCCAGACGCACATATCGTCTATAAATTCGGCAACCATGATGACCGGATGTACAACTACCTGATGGACAAGGCACCGGAGCTATGGGACAAGGACGATAGCGTCATGGAGGTGGAGAACAGGCTGGGAATCCCAGACTTGGGTATTGAAACAGTAGGAGAAAAGCGTAGAATCTTTGCTGGTAAGCTGGCAGTACTGCATGGTCACGAGTTCTGGCAGAGTATTAACAGGCAGGTTAACCCTGCAAGGGGCTTGTTCCAGAAAACTTTCTCCTCGGCAGTATGCAGTCACCTGCATCAGACATCAGAGCATTCAGAACCTAATATCAAGGACGAACTAATTACCACCTGGAGCTTGGGCTGTTGTTCTCAATTACACCCGGAGTATATGCCTATTAACAAATGGAATCATGGGTTTGCCACTATGGAGAAAACGCCCGGGGGAAACTTTAAACTGAAGAACTACAGAATCATAGACGGCGAGATGGTGTAGTCATGGAAGCTAGGCAACTGAAAATGAACAAATACTTCAGCCTCAGAACCGCAGAAAGCCCTAGTCGCAACAGCCCCGTGAGGACAACCATCGCCAACTGGGCATTATACTTCCTCCGGTCCAAAGGTGCGCTGGATAAATACGAGGTACAGTAGCCTTGAGAGGCTCTACAATCGCCATAGCGAGGACTTTGGCGGCAATGTGGTCTATCGGGCTGGGATGTTGTTATGAACCCCACAATTATAATTAAAAAACATGTACAGGGCTATGTGGATGCAGAGGTAGAGGTGCTGGATGTTAAATGGTACAAGGATTCCAGCATCTTTTACCCGCCCACCGTCAAGTGTTGCGGGTGTCTGGTTGCTATCGGGGACAAGCCGTGGGCTCTGATGCGGGTATTGGAGGATGGGGGTGAAAAATATAAACGGATATGCAGTCAATGTGGGAGGCACTTAAAATGGGAAAAGAAGTTCAAGTCCGAATGGCCAATGGGAGAAAGAAGAAAAGGGGGAAGACGAGGATGCGCATAGAACATAATGAGGACGAGAAACTGCATTGCCCCATCTGCGATGGTACGCAGCTGGATGGCGGTCAATCTATTGAGAATATTATCACAGAGATATCTTCAACGCGAACTAGCATCCTAAAGAAACTTGGGGATATAAACGGGATGCTGTCTCCCTTGAGGAAACGGCACCAGGAAATCATGTCATTGCACCCCAGTTGTGCTGCCTGCAGCATATTGATTGGGGCAGGGCATGTAGAGCAACATGCCGTGGAATATCAGGAACAGAGTTATTGCCCCAGCTGTGCAGCAGCCGCAGCTAAACGGGACAAACATGAGGAGGGAACTAAATGCGAAGAATCGGATTAGCAGACCTACAGGAACTGGTGGTGTCGGATGCTGCGGAGACAGCTCTAGAGGCCCAGAGAGCTTCATCCCGGCGACATGGGATATTGGCATTCGACTGCTTTAATACTATGGTCGTAGGACGGCGAGTGTATTGTCCTGTGGCCGAGGTCAGGCATGGTGGTTTTCAGGCAGGGGCTGCCGATGGGTCTCTGCCGGATATCAAAGTCCTGAAAGGTTATCGATTCTCAGAGTGCCAGGGTTGCGACCGGTACGATGGAGATGACCCGTGAAGTCTCTAAGGAATAGAACTCCTGCCAATAATACCTTCTACTATCACAGCTGCAAAAATCAGGCACAGCATTGCTAGCACAGCATAGATAAGTTTATCGTGCCACTTCAGTTTGCTCATTATATGATTGCTGACAAAATGCTCCAGATCAGAGAGCCTTTCCTTGGTGGTGCGATTATCCCTATCTCCCACAATACTACCCCTTAATCTTTCTCGATCAGCTTATTGCTAACCGCTCCCAGGATGCCAATACACCCTGTAGCTATCTCTATGTATCCCAATTTTACAGAGTAGAGTGCCAGCCCTACTAATCCTATCACGACTATCAGAACCTGCGGCCTGACACGGGCTATCAATTCCTTCATAGTAACCTCCACAGAACATAGCCCAGTATTGCCAGCACCCCGATTACATTGCCAGCGACAGCACCATAATAATCCTTCCAGCGTCTGTCCTGGGTCCATTCATCCTCTGACCGCTGGTAAACAATAAACAGGGCTGTCAGCCCCCACCCCAATACAGGGATAGCTGTCAGTATCCCGATGGGTATATGCAGCAGAACTCTCCCCTGAAAATCTCCTACCTTATCACGACTATGTTTTATTATGGCCATTGAATCACCTAACTATTTTCGGCTTGCGGTATAACTATATCAGTGACATGACTAACGATTGCTGCCTCCTGGGCAGATGTGAGAATTATCGGAATGCCCCTCTTGGTTGACTGAGTGGGATATTCGGTGCTTGACATCTCTACCAGTGCAGTCTCTGTAATCCCTATGTCTCCAGTGAGGCTAACCTCTATTTTAACTTCCACGCTTTTTAACACCTTTGGCATAACAACCTCCTAACTAATTAGCAATCCTCTTTCCTCTAGCCTGTCAGCTACCTGCGGGAACTCGTCAACTATTACACCAATCAGGTTATCTATTCTGTTACGGTTCTGCTTGACACCGCCCCAACCCAAATAAATACCATTCTGGATGTTTAACATATAGCCTGACCCTGTATCCTTTCTACTCATAACCCCAGCATCGCACAACGCACTAAAATCATTTTCCTTTACGCACATCAGGCTGAAATCATCGTAATCATCGAACTCGCTAAATGCCCCGTCTGCCCCTAACGCACCTGCTCCCGATAGCGTCATCGCCGTGTTATCACTACCGGACAGGTGGTTGTGGAACTCCATTTTCCCGGCGTGGCTTCCATCTGTTGCATCTTCGATCTGGAGGCGAATCTCAGAGTATTCAACATCATTGAGTGCTGGGTGTTCGGTCTTGCCCTTTCCCATTACCGACAGCAAGCTGTCGCCACCTGCCGGAGAGGCTGAATTAACATAAGCGAACAACCGGAACGCTCCTGCGCCATCGTGAGTATTCTGGAGTTTCAACCCTCTCCACTCTGCCGTAGTTGCAATATTGAAATCCCCTGAACCGGCATCAAAATTCTGGTTGTTCGTAGTTACCGTGCCGTCAAGGGTCACTGATGAAATAGTCCCGGAGTCGATGTCCACATTAGTCATATTCTGGGAGTTGAAATTGATAGCTCCGCCAGCAGTCCACGCTGGCAGCGTCCAAGTGCCACTGGCTGTCCATGTGCCCTTCCCAACGCAGGCATTCAGGGTAGTACCACTATCCCACTCGCCTGATGTTAGGGTAGCTGTGCCATCTGAGAACGTAGTCGCAGTAACAATAACACCTGCACCGGATGTAATGGTAAGATTGGTGTCATTGCCCTCTATCTTCTCGCCTGTTCCGAAAGTAATGCCGATATTGGCAGGAATAACAATGTCGGTGCTGGCCGTTAGATTGATAGCACCGCCACTATTAATAGTCATATCAGTGTTATCACTCTCTATCTTTTCAGCACCATCTCCGAAATGTAATCCAATATTCACTGGCAGTACCACATCTGATGCGGCTGTTAATAATATCTCGCCACCCGAGTTAATGGTAAGGTCAGTATTATCTGATTCTATTTTTTCTGCACCGTCCCCGAAATGTAAACCTACATTAACAGGTAACACTACATCGGCACCGGCACTCAGCAGTATTTCGTTACCGGACGCTATCGTTAGGTCTGTACCGTCACTTTCAATATACTCACCGCCAGCGTCATAGAAGAAACTCTTGCCGAGTATCATGGTGTCAGTACCGGAACTCTGACTGGTCAGGGTAATGAAGGTCGTGCCGGATAACCCGCCTGACTTCAGAAGTAACGTAGTCCCGGCACCATCAACCGCTGCCAGTATGCTGCCATCAGTGAATGTCATATCACCAACGCCAGTGAAAGCCTGATCTCCACCTGCCACAGCACCAGCTAATGTGGTTGCTCCTAAAGTGCTGACGAAGCTTCCGCCTGTCATTGTTAGGGTATTTGACGAATGCGTTAGGACAACATCGCCAGCGTTGAAATTGATGGTTGCCCCGCTTGTGACAAGTAAAAGATCACTGGCACCGGCAATATCCTTTGCGACTCCTATGCCGCCATCGGTATGAATTGAACCGGTCGTACCACTAGTGGAATCTGTGGTATCATCGACTGAAACAGCCCCAGAGATAGTGAAAGCTGCGGTGAAGGTCATTACATTCCCTGCGGTGCTGGTGTTAATAACAGCCACATCAGCACTTCCGTCCGTGATACTCAAAGCATCAGCCAGGCCATTGACCAATACGATATCATTTGTTCCGGTTGTTCCTGTGAAATTCAAATCTGAATTGGCAGGAAGAACAAGCCCGCTCGCAGTAATGGATGCCTCGGCATTTCCAGCGATCTTAAACTGAAGCGTAGTTCCGCCAACAACATCTATATAGGCTGTAGTGCCATCGTGATTACCGATAGCCATGTAATCAGTTATTGGCGTAGTATTGGAGTGGATTGCCAGCTCTGGATGTGTCCCTGCACTTCTGGCCCAGTCAGTAGCGACTGCACCAGCATCAGTAATATGAATTTGCTGGCTTGTATTCCCAACGCCTATTACAAAAGCGTGATTACTGGCATCGCCAGTAGACCATCGCATTACCGCATCAGCACTGGCTCCCCAAGCCAGGTCAACAGCATCATTTACAGGGGCATTGGCTATAAATGCCCGTCTGTCCGTGATGGTAAAATTACTTGAGTTTGTTTCCCCGGCAGGTATGTATACCTCTGCTAGTAGTACATCGTCATCAGCCCCTATATCTGGTAGGGCGGGAGATGTCATAAGGCGAGGGGTTGTCTCGCTGGACGGTGTAGATAATGTCGGGTTGGTAATGGCAGCAGCCGTGCCAGCCACTACAGCCAGAGCCCCTGCTGACTGATCCCAAATAACAAGGTCTCGCCGCGGATTGGTAGCATTAGCTGTTCCGTGGGTAACATCAGCTCCACTTACCGCCTGTATTGAGCCGTCAAATACCACCGCTACTGCTACGCTGGTATTCATAGTCCCGGCAGATGCTGTGACAGCCCCACCGGATACCACTCCTATACCCATCGCCGCAGCTATTCGCGAACCTTCCATAGCATGGAAATGTTTTTCATCGCTTATTGCTTTTGCTTGTGCCATAGTATAACTCCTTAAGAAACACCTATTGGTGCCTCTAAAAACCTTAAATGTACCCCTTCTGTAATGACACCGCCCTTCTGTGTTATCTTAACAGTCTCTGGAGTAGGTGACAGAACATCAGCGTACAGAGCCTTCTCTGTCAGGAAGTCCCATATCTTGACAGGGTAGTTTAGAGACTGCAACTCGAACAGCCGAGCATATAAATGCTGGGATGACACCTTGCTGATGGAGCCACCGGACATCTTCTGGGCTCCTGATGTCCTGATATGTAAATCTATTACACTCAGCTCGTCAGTTTCCAGCCTGGCCTTGATATTGACACCAGTTACTGTGGGCTGTGTTACAGTTGTAGGCCCACCGTAGGTTGCCGAGCCATAGGCCATAGTTCCGTAAGCGGCAGCACTCCGAACAGACGCAAGTCCATTCAGGGTCAGCCTTAACCTGACCCCGAACCCTGACACGTCCTTGGCAAACTCCTTGTCTTGCCGGGGAGACTCGCTGTAGGTAGCCAGAGATGTCCAGTCAGTATCCTCATCAAGCTTGTATTCCGCATCTACCGTGGTAGTATCACTGAGATTCTTGCTTTGAATCTGTAGTTTGAAAAATGCCTTCCTCACCAAGTCCAGGTCTTTAGTATTTTTCGACAACTCGATCTTGCTGAACGGGTTGAGGAGATAGTTCCCGTCATCTTCTATTTCACTATAGTTTTTTGGTAACACTATATAGTATATCGCCGGTGTACCACTGAGTTCTCCCGCTATCCAGAGTTCAGGGTTGCTGGTAACGCCCGGAGAGAATACACGCATATGTCGCACATCATCCAGTTCTATCTGGGCAATAGCCCCATGCCATCTGTAATCTGTATCTCCGTCTACATCCTCCAATCTCACCTTTAACAGCTTGGTACTTTCTCCGCTAAGAGGTTCTGTGCAAACATATAACCATTCTGCATCCCCTGCCATAGCCATTGGCCTGCCTGTATGCCCCCTAGCATCCCTTGCATATAATGCAGGCGATATGAGAACCGGCCCCCCGGTGGTGGTAAATACATGAAATCCGGCGTTGCCCATAGGATAGTACAGGGCACCCTGCCATTCCAGCATAGGCTTGTAGTTGTTGGTGGAAATATAAGGTGCCTTGTACAGCTGCCGGGCACTTCCCGATGTATCTATTATCCACATGCCGTTAGCCTTTCCAAAATACCATTCACCCTCATAGGGTTCAGCCCAGTTAACATTGTAGGCACTGCTGCCAATAGTGTTACTGTCCCCACCTATAAACTCAGCAACACTCCAGACAGGGGTGCTACTTGACGGGTCTATAGATACCCTGAACTCGTTAGGGTTTATAATCTTGCCAAGGTAATGATCACGGACAGTAAATAAATCTGCCTTGCTGTCTGTATGAGATGCCTCTGTAAACGTGGACATGTCAGAACTAAAATAGAATTTATTGCTGCCGCCCAAGGCTATATACACCTTGTCCAGCACCGCTACATCCGTGATAGTCTGGCCTGCCCCGGCCCATACCTCCGTGATAGTCCCTGATGTCAGGCTGTATATCTTTTCCCCTGCTGCCACATAGTTAACCCCGCTGGCACTTTCAAATATCCTGACGGGAGTTCCGTCCAGCGTGGCACCGGTAGCCTGTTGCACCCTCGGCCCCGGTATAATCTTGTTCAGGGCACTGGCATCGCAGTTGTCAGCCTTCAGGTATCTCTGCCAGTTACTCCCAATAGTCCTGTCTCTGCCCATGCCCTTGCGCCAGTCTGTCTGGGGCATATTAATCTCTTGTTCGGGCGGTAGGGATGTCCAGTTGATATCCCCTGTCTGCAACTGGGGTACTAGGGTGGCACCCTGTCCCCGATAATACTTGGGAGACTTGGACTCCTCGTCATAAATTATCTGGAAGCCTATATCTTCGGCACCGAAGTCATCAGTCTCCGGAAACTCTATTGTAAACTGTGCGTTAGCTAATCTTGCCATAATCTTTTACCGGGAATGATAATGTTATTCAGTGTATGTCCAGCCGTGGCTCATTTCTGTTCTCTGCGGTAATGCTACCCTTACTCTCCTCTTCCTCTCTGCTGCTATTGCCAGCCAGTCGTTTCTGTCCTTCTCATATTCTTCGCGTTCTGAGCCCACAGACTGAAACATCCTGACTTGGGATAAGTCTGCCAATACAAGAGCATATAAATAATCCAGCATGGTCTCATCAGCCTCTACTGTTGAGGTAGGGCTGTTAGCCGACAAGTCGGCAGCTATCAATCCTTTCCCTATCATACGGAGTCGCCTGTTCGCCGGAAGAGCATATGGGAAATACACCTCATGCCCTTCTGTCTGATAGTTCCAGTTCCTCAGCTGTGTCCAGCGTTTCATGTCGGCTAGGGTTTCGTCAGGATTGGTAGTAATGCTTTGTATGTTGTCAACATTAATAACCATAGCACCCAAGTCTGTAACATACTTGATTCCAACTGATATTATGGCATCCCTGCTAGTGGTAGCACCCGCATAGGATACTTCCACAACTTCCCACTTCCCGGCTACAAGAGCCGGTACATCAAGGGTTTCTGTGGCACTTGCACCGTTGGCAGTCTCGGATAATATAAGCTGCAAGTCCCCTGCCGTTGTCGCAATGTCCGACTTGATAGAAAATCGAACCCCTATATGGTCAGATAAATCCATGCTGCTTACGTTGTCGGTTGCCAGTATATCACCGGCACTGGCAGCACTGGTCACCGTTATCTTGACACTGCCATTGCCCCATTGGAAGTCTCGATTGTCCAGTGCCACTGTAACTCCCGTGCCTGTGCTTTCATCCCATGCATTGTCGCACTTATGTATCTCCTGATATGAAAATGTTCCGTTCTCTATCCAGATTTGATGAGGGTTGTTGATAATGGTGGATTTCACAGGGTATCTGTGCGTATTGTCCCTTGTCACTACCTGCGTGTCCGTTATTACCTGATGTATATCCTTCACCCTGACTCGCCACTCATTAATCTTGGCAGTAATGTCTGCAACTTTAAACGGGTGTATGGCATAGGTAACACTGGAAGCTATCAGGTCGTCCCACGCTCTCCTGACAGTAACCGTGCTGGCAGCACCATTCTCGTTGAATCCGCTGATTTCCCGCTCATTACCATCTTCGTCACCAGACGTTGGCCGGGCAAATTTACCGAGTATTCGCCTGTCCTGATCTTCAAAGTCGGCCAAGGTGCTATCCATAAAGGTGGTGGTAGTTCCTGTGTTGGTAGTTGTACCTGATATAAAACCGCCTATCTCCTCTGATATCCTCTGCCATAATGCCGCTAGCGTTGGTGTTGCCATAATATCTCCTAGTCCAAATCTAGTTGTACTTCATACCAGTGGAAGCCGTGGGTAAACGTGTCTCCAACCAAGCCGGATACAACGTGCATTGACAAGCCCGCTGTAGGTGGAACTATGATTCTGCCCCCTATAGGAGCACACATGATGCCACCGGGCAGAACACCTGCCTCTTCTGCTTCGCTGGAAACCCCCCAGGGAAACCACCCGTCATTTACTACTGTTGCCCCAACATCAAGCCTAGCCTTGCCTCCATAGTTAGTGCCGCCACAGGTACTTTTGATAGCTGTGATGTCAGCAGTAACTGCACTCATGCCTGTTGGGTGACTGCAAGCCCATATACCCGCATATGTCTGGGCTGCTGTAGATACAAGATTAAAGGCCATAATCCGCTCCACAACATACGACTTCCCGCCAGCAGCCTCACCGTTCCAGAGAGTAAAGGCGGCAGTTGTGCTGGGTCTTACAACCAAGGCGGCAATGGCAGATGTAGACATCGCCTGGTAGCCAATCCCCCTTTTAGTTAATGCTGCTCCGGCAGGCAGACCCTGAGCTACATGCAGGTCTCCGCTTCGGGTTCCCCTGATAGCCACGCGGCTTCCAATCGACAGCCTCTTGCCAAATAATTCCAGTTCCATATCTCCCTCCTAGTTATCTACCGGTTCTATATCAAACCATATAATGCTCATGCCTTAATTATACAACAGCTGGAGATAAGAGAATAACCTGGCCTCTCCAGGCTGCCGGTACTGCCATTAATCTTCCACATCCCTTTCATTTATATTCTCGCCTGATATGCTGGCAAGGTGCAACTTGCTCTGCCTGCCTTCCATGAGTATCTTGTAGAGCAACTCGTTCTGCTCTGCCAGCTTATCTTTTAATACTTCTAGTTGCAAAGACATACCTCCTTCTCCCAGTATCCACCACTCCGTACCATCACTGAAGATTTCAATAGATCGGTATTGCAGTCCCAGCTCCAGAGTTGTTTCACCGTCAACTGTCTCGTTGCTGAACGGGTCTATGGCAACCCGGTTGTCGCTGGTATCTATCTTCTTGATTTTATACAGCCTGCCCACTACAGTGTCGGCCTCCAGCAGGTTTATTGTTACCGGCCCGCTGGCAGCGTCTACCAGTATTACCGTTTCATTGCCTGCCGTATACTCCGTTTTTACAGGACTGTTCGCTACCAGCTTTATACTGATACTGCCCTGTACACTCAGGAACTTGGGATGTGTCAGTGCCCTCCATAGCTTCTCCCAGTTCAGCTGGAATACACGGCGGTCTGGTGTGCCTTGTGGCATCTAGTTATCCTTTTTAGCCCCGGTCTTCCTGTCCCTGTCACTGACGTACAGAGGAGCTTCGGGCGTACCGACAGGCAAATCAGCATCTTCCTCTTCCGCGCTGCCGGCAACCGCAGTCGCAGTGTTGCCAGCCAACTTAACCAGACTGGTCATCTGGTCTTTCTGGAACTGCCTGTCTTCCTTTCGCTCCTTGTCCGTTCTTTCCCTCTCCAGTGTCTTCCACTCCATCTGGTGGCGATGCTCCATATGTGAAGCTAATTGCATGGGAGTAGGGAGATTGGACTTGTTGCAGATAGGAAATCCCATAGTGGTATATAGCTTCCTGTTAGGATCGTCCTTGTGCAACAGGCACTTGATAGTTCCCGCCTTGGGCCTGATGCCGGGGTCTTTGTCAGTAAAACACAAAGTGCCATCTTCGGGCCTTCTTTTTCTCAACTGAAACCTTAGCATTACATCGTCTGCCCCGCGATTAATAATACTCTCCTCCCCAGTTCTGTTGTCCCAGACCCTGACCTTGCCGGGGTCTATCAGGGAACTCACTACCATCGGTATACCCGAATCGCCGGTATCAATAGTGTTCCCGACCTTGAAACTGCCCATTGCCTCTGCCGACAGCTCCTCGGCTATTTCCTGTGCCTCCGGGTCTAAAGTAACGGTTTGCTCATCCATTTGTTTACACCTCTATCCTTTTTAGTATCCTGTATTTCCTGGTACATTGTTGCCATGTCGGCTACCGGCAACTCCGACCGGTCTGTTTGCGAATTTCTCAAGTCATCAGCTATATCTTTCAATTCTCCGACACTGTGGTATATTTCTATCTTTTCATTGTCTGTTATTACACCACCCGGAATACTGAAGGTTTCCGCTGCAAAGTTTTTCCTTGACCCTAAATCCCTTTCACTATCGGCAAACCAGTCTCCCCGTATGACACGAATAGTCTGGTATCGCCTGATGTCCTTGCCGTCCGGAGTGTTCCTGTTAATCTCTGTCAGGGCAAAACAGGGCTCGTCATCGGATATCCACAGAGTGGCAGGTATTATCTTCATGCCTCTATCTCGACATACTTGTCCAGTAGTATTAAATGCTGGGTTTTTAAAACTGTATCCTTTGGAAGTTGTACCTTGTGGAACTTAATATCTGAATCCATGTTCATCAGTTCGTTATATTCACTGATAAACCCTCCCCAGTTTTCACATTGAGCGTCTATGGTATTTGAACCGGGATTATGCTTCGCTATCAACTTGTCCAGCTGGCTCTGGATTATCTCTACCTCGCTCCTTATTCCCTTGGCCAGCTTTACTACCTTCATGCCGCATGCTACAGGAACATCCGCATCTATCAGGGTCTCCATTGGCGATAACAGGTCTTCCTTTCCAGCCCTCCGTATAGGTTGAAACAACAAGAACAGCTCTCCGTTTGTAACTTTTCCGTTAGTACTCATTCCCTCACTTCTTTTTTTATTGGAGCTTTTGAATGGAGCCCCTTTATGGGGTTCAATTAGTACCCGAACCCCAAAGAGGTCATGTTATTCTATTAGGCGTTGAAATCACGGTTTGCCGAGATGTAAATATAATCTACATCCATAGTCTTAACAGCCGTGGTTTTGGATTCGGTGATACAGTTAAAGCACAGGTCAACAGTGGTAGACACGGCACCAGTTACTGTTTTCTGGAGTGCGCCGTCTGTATACCAACGTGCAGTACCGTTAGGGTCAATTTCCATTCGGAGTATTTGCCACTCACCAGCAACAGCGTCATCACCTAGATCGTTGCTTGTCGATACTGTTTGGCCAGTGGTAGTCCCGCCGTTATATACTGCGTGCCAGTCTGCTGAATCACTTAGATCAGTTGACATCAGGAACCCGCATATATCAGATGCGGTAAGGGTTAAAGTCGTGGTAGCACCATGACAAATAGCCCCCTCGATAATGGCCAGATTTGTGTTAACATCCGAGAATCCAATAAAGGATTCCCCAGTATTAATAGCGGCGAATCGTACCCGTGCCTCCATTACAATTGGTGCCATTAACGCCACATCAAACATGGTTGCTGTTTGAAGTCCTGCGGCATGAATATCCTCGTTAGTGGTGGTTAATTGAACAACCCCACTAAGGCCATCTGAATCCAGCCTAGCAGCCCCTGAGTCTGTTTCTGCGATACCTTGCCCGACAACATTGAAGTAAGCCCCGAGTTGTACTGGGGGAGCGGTTGTTGCTGTCAGCAGTTGGCCTTGTCCAACAAAGTCGTCAAATATCTCGATTCTTCCTCTTCCTGATTGTCCGTTTATAGCCAAGTTATTCTCCTTTCAGGAGCTTTAGCTCCCGTTCTAATTTTTTTATCCGCCCCACATAAGGGGCTGTGATCTGTCCCGTATGTTCGGGATACCTAGGTATGGCGGCAAGATTCTCGCTACGATTATCCTGCTTGTTGCCGTTCAGGTTATGGACAAGCCACCCTTTAGGGATTGGCCCATGTTCCTGTTCCCAGATTTCCCTGTTCTCAGCCATCCCTAACTTGTTGGCGTGGCTGCGTCACTCTTTATCTCATATACCCAGTTGCCAGAGCTTCTTTCGCCATAGGCATATTCATCATAATGGAACACTGATGTTCCACCGCCACCCTTCTGTGGCTCACGCCGCACCTCTGCTCTCGGCAGGAAGCCCTGCACCAGAATGATTCCCATCTTGGAAAAGACACCGCCAATGGCATCGTCTGCACTGTCGATGGTGATGTTGCCATTCTCGAAGACTTTAGAGCCTGCTATCGGCAGGTTAAAGTGTTCTTGGAACACTCTGGCAGTTGGCCCCTCAGTTACCACATAAGTGCCTACTCCGGCTACCAGCTCATCATAGATGTCCTTGATCTGGAAGCCATGCAGTACAATGTGTATTGGTTTGGGACCGGGTTCAGTTGCGTTACTGGATATTCGGGTGCTGGCTGCTACCAGGTGCCCGCTTGTGAGCGTTGTACCCGCTCCGCACAGACTGGTAGTAGCTGCATCTAGCTGTGTAAGACCATCCTCGTCTTTCTTACGCTCCATAGCGTTCTGGGCTAATCCGCCCAGCTTGGCAAAGGACTTCTTGCTGATACGAAGTGCCACCCTGTCAGTGATAAAGGTTTGCAGACCGGTAACTGTTGGCGTTATGGTAATTGCCGAATCGGACAGCTGTTGCGGATTGTCCAGATTAGTGGTCTCCTGCACCGCCTGAGCCGTCAGCTGGGCAAGGTCTACTTCCTTCCATGCCAGCCCTGTTCCCTTTCCTAGTGTATGTTTGTCTACTAATTGAGTCATTACGCCTTCAAACTCCCGAACCTGCCTAGCAGATGCTACAACAGTATCCAGGCTGTCAGCTAATGACCCAGTGATTGTATCTCCAGTAGCCATTTCATTCTCCTTGTTAAATTATTGAGATACTAATGGGCCTTCTAGGTCCTCTAGAGCTTGGGCTCCCTTCTTGTAGTCTACCCTCTGACCAGTTGCCATTTTTGCTATAATGTCTGCGTCATTGGGGCTGGAACCCTTTGGTCCATTGGTACTCTCGTTGAAGGCACCTGTATCATTTAAGGTTTTCCGTGCCTTCTTTTCTGCCAGTTCGTCAATACGTTTTTCCTCATCTTCCTTGGAAGCAGCGGGAATAGCGGTAGCTGCTCTAGCCCGGATAGCATTACCCAAGTAGGTTTTGGCATTGTCAAACAAGCCATACTGCATAAGCTTCGCTACCTCCACCAAGTCCGGGTCATTTTGGTAGTTGCCCATTTTAACGCCGGAACGCGCTATTATTGCCTCCAGCTCATTGCCCACTTGTTTATACCGATTATTGTATTCCTGATCTGCTTCCCTCTGCTCTGTTCCTGCAAGGGCTTGGTTCATCTGAGCTATTTCTCCAGCCAAATTATTGAAATGGTTCTCCTCGCCATCCATGCTAGGATTAGCTTTTCCGTAGGTCTGGATTAGTTTACCCAGAATCTCTCCCTGCTGGTCTATCCTTCTGGTAAGCTTACTGGACTGCCGGTCTCTCTCACTTAGATTTCTCTGATTGGATTGATACTGACTCTTCCAGTGTTCCGCTTCCTTTTGGGATGATTCCAGCTGTGCCTTCAGGGGTCCCAGTGCATCTTCGGCCTCTTTCGGCTCTGCCTGAGCTTCGGATGAAGTTTCCTCATCAGGCTTCTCAGTTAGCTCTGCTTCGGGTTCCTGAGTTTCTGTGATTAGTTGCCCATCCTCTACCTCATTAGTTTGCTCTTCATCAGCCATTGGTTATATGATTCCCTCCTGATTATTATTTTAAATCTCCCTATACCACTGATCGACAGCCATTGCACCCGCCGGATTAGAACGCTTCCAGTGAACCTTGGCGTTTGATATTAACCGCTCCACCGCTATTAATTGCGGGGCCGCCCGCTTCTTGGCATTTCCTCTTATGGTAGGCCACATATGGGGAGGTATTTCTCGCCACCTGCTATCCAGCTGCTCGTTAAGGTCTGTGACTGTTTCTTTCCATGTCTCCCGTAGCGCATGAATTCCCTTCCAGCCCGGAGATGCAGATACCTTCTCAAAAATTGCATCCTCTATTTCCCAGAATGGCTTGATTATATTTATGAGCTCTTGGCGTTCCTCCTCTATTGCCACAGCGCGGGGAGACAGGTCGTTAATCCAGTCGTGCTGGTTTTCACTGATATATAGCCGTTCCCCGGGGGTCTTCTCACTCAGGAATGTCTCCGCAGCAGCATGTGTCGCCCCCCAATCAATTAGACCATTATCATCGCGCTTCATCTTAGCATCTTCATAAAAGTATTCGCGGTATCCCCGAAGTGCCTTGTCGTACGGGTGGTCGTCTTCCAGCCACCTTTCGAGACCCTCCCGGCCTTCCGGGTCTATCCAATCCTTCATCATGTGTGCTGTATAAACCCCCGAAAACTTGCTAGTCATATGCTTCTTACGAAGGTCGTTATAGGTCTTCCACGATATTTCGCCGCTTTGCTTTAACTCAGCAATTTTATTCATTTCTGTTTTGAACTCGCCATCGATCTCATCCCGGACTACGGCGAAGGCTTTATCAAAATCAGAGCCTTTCTGCCTGAGCCAGACTTGGGAAACCTCTTCATTTAATGCTATTAATTCGGGGTTAGCCTTTTCCAGTGAATTCTGTTCCTGAACGGTTAAGCCCTCAGTTAAACCTAGCGGGCCATCCTTGTTCCAGTCTTTATCATAATGCTCGTTGGCCAGCTCATTTCTAAGTTCGGTTCTTTTGCCGGCCGCAGACAGGGGATGACCACGGCCTCCAACAAACTCGGTGATACCCCTCAAAGCACGCTGCGCCATATTCCCGCCCTCAAACAATACACTGTGTATCCATATCGGCACCAAGTTTTCGGCAACCACTGTATCGGTGAGATGCCAGAGAGAGTCCCTGGAAGGCTCCCCCACATAATCCTTGCCGGTCCAGATATCTATGATAGTTTTTAGTAAAGGGGCTGACTGGGCTCTACCAGTTTGAAGTAATGGGTTCTCCTGCCATCTAGGGTCAATAAAAACCGCTAGGTCTTTATCGTCAGGGTCATCAGTGATCTGGCCGCTGACGGCACCAAGTGTCTTGGCGAACATGCCAATCACAGAGCGTACCTTGCCACCTGGGCCAATTCTTTGGCCCGCTATAGTCCATGTGAAGAAATCTGGATTATATACCCATGTTTCGCCCTGTTGCCTCATCGGGCTCAGGTGTCTCTCAATCTCCTCCTCGGTTCTGGCTCCCAACGCTATGGACACTGCCGTACCTAGTGCTGCCAGTCCCGCCATGCCATGTGCCATAGAATCCCTTGCCAGCTTGCCACGCAAACCACCCCGCCTAACAGCCCCCTGAGCCGCATCATACAACAATGCTGTTATAGCCCTTGTGTAATTTGGTGCCAGAGCTATGGCTGTTTGTATTTGCCTCCTTCGGCCGGTCATGCCGAGTCTGGCACTGTCTGCCAAACCCCTAAACTCATTAATGAAGGCATCCAGTTCAGCAACCTGCTTGGCAGCCAAGTTAGGGTCTGCGGCGGCAGTCAGATGCTCCAGAGACTTTTTGAGTTCTATGCCAGCTACATCCAAAGATGCTTCGTAGGCTCTGGCAAAAGGTTTTAATATAACATTGGCACCCTTTCCGTATATCCTTGGAACCGCCAGTAGCGAGGTCTTCGCAGCATACCCCAGGGGACCCTGCCCCTTTTCTCTGGGGGGGCGCAACATTTTCCCGAGAGGTGTTTTGGATGCCAAAAGTCCCCCCGGCCCGGTAATGGCTTCTGTTATCTCAACTTCCGGACCGCCACCCCTTGTCAGGATCAGATTTGGGGAGCTATGTATTCTATCTGCATTTTGAGCGAGAACCCGCGCATGGAACTCAGGATCAAGCATTGCCTGTACAAACCCCTTCATGGATTTGCCCCAGACAGCAGGTTTCCATGTTGCCAGAAACAACAATTGGATAGTTGCCGTACTTACATCGCCAGCAAGCACAAACAACCTGGCGATAGCATTAACCTTGTTGGTTGCCGTTAGTACTGAGTTGAACTTGGTTGGCTTAAAACTCTCCACCAGAAGATCCCCCACTTCCTTAGCATCCTTTCCCATCAGAATCTTGCCCCAGAGGGCTTCAGGTGCTTCGCCATGCTTAAATCCAAACTCGCCTACCCCTACTTTACCCAAGGTTTTTGGCTTCAGCTCCCTTTTCCATACCTTGTCCAGAACGTCCACATCTGCAATCTTCTGCTTCAGCCCAGCCTGAATTCTCTGTAGTTCGCCAAATATCTCCGGGCCTTGGCGGAGCGAGAGACCATAGGGAAGTTTCTGGAGGCTAGGGATATCAGATAGAATTCTGATCGGTGTTTTAGGTCCGTGCTTTCCAGTCATATACTTATCGGCTACTTTTCCAGCCACCGAAGCTGCTTTACTCAATTGAGCTTTAAGTTGTCTAGTAGCCTCACCGACAGCTTTAGCGGTTGTCTTTTCGAGAGGAATACTTTTCCACTCTACCCCCACCAATTCTTTGGAAAGCAGATTCCCTTTAACGCCAGTGATTTCTTGCAAAGTTTCCTCTAGCCGCTTAATGGCATCCATGTCAGCTCGAGCACGTATCTTTGTAATACTAAGGAAAGAATGATTACTAACAGGCGAGAACCTGTCCCACGCCGGGAATGTTTTAGGAAGGAGTGGCGGCAGCTTCCCTTTAACGCCGGCGAATTGCGGGAAATTAGCGGGTAGTGGAGACTTAAAGCTTATGCCGGGTACCAGGTTATCATCCACCTGCTTTACAAACCACTCAGTCGCCTGCTTTTCAGCAACCTTCCGATAGGCAGCCGCTATATTTTGCCTCAGAGCCTCTTCTTCCGGAAGATATGAGAAACCTGCATTCAAGGCTTCTTCCTGTGTTGCGAACACTCTGCGTTTTTGTGCGTTCAACATCCCTGACTTAGTTGAACTGGCGGCCTTGACGAATTCGGCATCCACAATCATCATATCGTAGGTTCCGTCATCGAGAAGCTTCCCGAAAACCCTACGACCTGCGTATTCTGTAGTTTCTCCGCCCTCTGCAAAGCTGAGTTTCTTGATTGGGATGCCGTTTCTTTCCAAAAACTTTAGCTTGGCATACTCTAATTCCCGGGCCGTTTTCACCCACTTTTTCTGGGTTGCGTCAAGGAGATTCTTGTACTTACCGGGGTTGCCCCTGATATCATTAGGGGCTATTTTTGCACCCCCTTTGGTGAATTGAGGGCTTCTTAAAAAGCCTTCTTTGTCCAGGGGGCCAAACACCTTTTCCTGCCCGCCGTACTGATCGAATATAGACATTACTGTTTTGGTTTTCTGGCGGGATTCAGCAAAAGACATCTGCTTGCCGACTATCATTTGCGCTGCCGGGGTATCTGCCAATGCCGCAGGATTAAGACCAAAACCTGTATTGCCAAGTATTTCTCTGACAAAGGGCTGCTGGGCTATCTTTCTGCCCCCATCCTTCACAAAGTTAACAGCTACCAGGTTATCAAAGGACTGCAAGTCCGGCATCTTAACAGTGGCGGAGGTAGCAATCTTTTTTAGTTTCCCAATACCGGCCTTGCCCGCGGTGAACGGGAGCATCTCCACTTTGTCTACTACATTTGCAGCCTTGTGGGCCGCAGACCCTATCTTAGCTAACCCTGCGACCTTGGGCAGCAAACTTACACCCCTAAGTGGTGCAGATATCGGGGTAAACCCCCACCAATTCTCAGCCACAAACCTCTGTATCTTACCGGTTTCCGCTAAATCCTGTCTGGCTTCGTCCATATACCCGGCTTCCCACGGTAGCTTACTTAGAAATGAGCCAGCAGCAGCACCAGCCCCGAGACGATAGGGCGTACTGGAAAGTGCCCGATGTGCAATAGGGGCCACCCACTGCCGGTTAATGTCATCAAATCTTGCCAATGCTTCTAACGCCATCCCCCAAGGACCCTGCCCCTTTCTCTCAGAATACGGTTGCAGTGATGGGGCGGGCGGAATGCCTGGCCCGGATGGCAAGGGGACGGGTCTTGCCGGAGACTTCGGCAGACTGGCACCAGGGGCACCAGCCGCTACGTCCTCGCCACCCCTCAAACGACTAAGCACCTGAAGTATTGTTGCGGTGGGCAATTTCCCAATTTCAGCCATCGCCTGATTTTTTGGCAACTGCTTAAGCCGGGACACTAAAGAGTCTATCTCTGCCATGATTCATCCATATATTATATGATTGCCTTACTATCCTTAAAACGTCTGTTGTCTGGCCACTCGCCGCCTTGGAAATGCCCTTCTGCTTATAGGAGCCGGAAGGGCACCGCTTGGTTGCCCGAAGAACGGCTTCTGTGCTGCACCACTTGCTATTAAGCCCGATATCACATTTTGTACATCGGGGGATGCCCTCCGGAATGACGTGCCGCTGACGGCCGGCAGCTGTCGCTGCCCGGCACCTGTCGATAAGGGCGGACCGGTCGGAGCTATACCGAATGCAGACCCTAATGCTGTCCTTGGCTGTATAAGTGTAGGATGCAATGTATTAAACTGCCTCTGTACTTCCTCCCTATCTAGTCTCGCTTGTTTGGCGGCTTCAGTTTCTACCCCTTTCACTACCGGCTTACCAGCCTCATCGTATGTGGCTCCATACCTACCTGTTATCCCAGCTAGCTCCCTTTTAGCAGCTGCCCGCGCAAGCTCTGCCGCAAGGGTGTCTTCTTCGTTAAAAGTGCCCGTTACCTCAGCTCTCCGCATATCCCTTAAAAATTCCGCTTGTTTGGCGGCTTCAGTTTGGCCGATCGCATATACCGGCTCGCCAGCCTCGCTATAAATCGGCACCCCAAGCTCTGATAATTGATATTTATACCTGCCTGTTAATTGAGCCTCCTGCATTTCTCTTTGAAGTCTTGCCTCCCTAGCCGCAAGGGTTTCTACTCCACCTTCAGTTTCCCCAAGTGCTTCGGCAAGCCGCATAGCGTATTCCTTACCCGCAAGGGTTTCTCCCCCAGCCAATTTGCCCGTGGCTTCATACATGCCTGTTAGCTGGGCCATTCGGACTTCCTGCTCCAAGTCCATCTGTTGGCGGGCTAAAGTTGCCGTACCCTCACCACCCTCTATCCTTGCAGCGATCTCTCTAGGTGTCATTTCCGCAATCTGTAAGGGTGTCAATCCTTCCAAGCTCGGTTTACCACTGGGATAGAACCCCAACGCCTGGGCTAGTTGCAAGTCCTGCTGTTGTTGGGCTAAAGTTGGTACCTTGCCTGTCTCCCCTGCGTACATCCCTGTCAGCTCGGCCTCCAACTGTTTTCTACCTAAAGTTGGTACCGGTCCCACCCTTAAGTCCTTATCAACGCCCTCTTGCCCGGGAGGCTGGTACATTCCGGACAGTTGAGCCTGTAGTTGGGCTCTCCGGATTTCAGCGTCCAAATCAAACTGCTGTGCCGCAAGAGTTTTCTTATCCGCTTCCTCTCCCCTGCCACTCAGCGTTCCACTTAGTTGGGCTCTCCGGATTTCAGCGTCCAAATCAAACTGCTGCTTGTCCAGAGTAGCTTTCGTTTCTTTACCGTCCGCATCGTAATACTCTCCCGATAGCTTGGCGGCAGCAGTTCGAGCGTTAATCTCCAGCTGCTTTGCTTCAAGCGTTTGTATGTCGTCTGCCCCCTCTGTATCTGAAGGAAAATATCCTACCTGCCGGGCTATTTCAGCATTAATTTGGGCTCTTCGGATTTCAGCGTCCAAATCAAACTGCTGTCCTTCAAGGGTTTTAGTCCTTTCCAGCGGGAATCCCTCCGGGCCCATTTCTGTCTGCCCCGGTGGTGCGTAAAATCCAGTGAACTCAGCCTCCCCGAATGCCTGAGCCAACTCCCGCTCAGTCTTAGCTATTTCACGATCAGCTTTCGCCTCTTCTCCTTCCCATATCCGTCTCGCCTCCTCGGTTTCAGCAGATAGTCTCTGGTTTTCTGCCAGTACAGCAATTTGGCGTTTCTGCTCCAACGTGTTCTCAAGCTCCAACTTCTTCTGAAGTTCCTCATAGGTCTTCGGCACCCATCCTGGCTCCCAACCGCCGTCAGCACCGTCAGCACCAAGTTCCTTTTCAACATCCTTGATAGCCTCTGTCCTTTCATCACCCCCTTCACCAGCCTCTTCACCAGCCCCTTTACCAGCACCATCCCCTTTACCAGTACCATCCCCTTCACCAGTACCAACCCCTTTACCATCCCCTTCACCAGTACCAACCCCTTTACCATCCCCTTCACCAGTACCAACCCCTTTACCA
>Ga0098033_1000263_pt1 | contig 25892 bp, 23 predicted proteins | sample 1_EtaG_FD_75049 | JGI IMG/M metagenome (GOLD analysis project Ga0098033, IMG submission 75049) | Marine viral communities from the Subarctic Pacific Ocean - 1_ETSP_OMZ_AT15124 metaG | ecosystem: Environmental > Aquatic > Marine > Oceanic | place: Pacific Ocean | collected 2015-01-07
AGGGACGGCGCATTAGAACCTAGTTCATATTCAAAATCTCGGTCTACCATAGGCTGACTCCTTCTCTGGAGGCCCGTGACCTCTTTCAAAAGCATCCGCTAGGGTGAACCGTGGGCCGTGGTTCTTAGTTACCGATCAGCCACTCTTTTTTCCCGCCCTTCGATCAAGGCTTCATAATCCTGCATCACCGACAAGACCTCGTCCCAGTAACGGTAGCAATGACACCCGTTGTGGGGGTCTTCTTCCTCTGTGGCGAAGAGTCCTTCAGGGGGCGCCGTCCAGTAGTGAGCACTATCGTATCCGGCGTTTCGCCCTTCGATCTCTATCGAAGCCCCGATCTTCTTTGCAATGCGTTGCGCTTTTGCGCGGTCGCTTGCGTTTGGATCTTTGGGCTTTGACACGTCGAGGTCTGGCTTGGTCACGTCGTCCGAGGTCAGTTCATAAACCTCTGCGACCCGCGCCCTCCGCTTCACCCGCTTGTCTTTGATGGACACGATCTCCCGTATCCGTCCACAGGTGTAGCGGCGTCCACTGACAAGCTGCCAGTGGCGGCCCGCCGAGATCAGGAAAACCCGTCCAGGTGTCCGGTCTGCCTTGGACATCCGAAGCCACGCTGCGAGCGTAGGTCCGGTTGCCCGATCTAGCTTGCCACAATTGTATGGGATAATACCTAGCCCAGGGTAGTAGCAGAACCTCATTGAGATGTTGCAGGCGCGTAACGCTCGCTGCACCTCGGAGGTGTGCGTCCCGGTGATTCTCCTCGCTCCGGTCTGCTTCCGGATGAGCCGTGCGGCCTCTCCGGTCGTCAGGTCGGTTAGTGCCGATATCACGGACGGGCCGCAGTACCGGTTTTTATCTTTGCCATCAGTGATGGCCTTCAGCTTGAGTTTCGCCATGGGTTGACTCCTTCATTTGTTTGAAGGCCCACGGCTCACCGTAGCAGATGCTGTTGTCTTGTTCACGATGTCAAAGAGCCGTGGGCCTTTTCGCCGGGGGTCAGAGCGGTGGCCGATTGCCACTTCGCCCCGGTCGAGCGCCCCTTTTCACTATAGGTATTATCCCATACAATTGTGGCAAGATTGTGGCAGAAATAAGGTAATATTAAGGCAATTAAGGCAAATGCGTTGGGACTGTGGATAACTCTGTGGATAACTTTAGAACAGACCGGGAACGCCACTTCACGGGAGGGGGTCCGTGAAGTTATTCTCCGGCGTCGTCCACGGCCTTCTCGTCCGGGCCGTAAAGCTCGTGCGTACGGGTGCTTTGGACGTCGCACGTGCCGCAGTAGTAAATCGGTTGCCAGTCCAGTTCGTAGACGAATTCGTCAACGCCGCCGCACCGTGAACAGATTCTGTCGCTAGTCATCGGTCAATCCCTTTTCCATGTCTGCCGTGCCATTCCGGGCCGGACCTTACCTGCCCTCGGCAGGACTGCCCTCGCCTCGTCTGCCTCGCCACGCCGAACATGCCTTGCCTCGTCATGCCCAAATATGCGTGACCATGCCTGCGTTGCCGAACCAAAACCCGTCGCGCCATGCCAATCCGGTCCCGGCCGCTCCCGGCCTGCCTTGCGTTGTGTTTCCGGTCCGCGTCAAGCCACGCCCGATCAGTCCGGGACGCATCGCACCTGACCCAGCCAAGATCCGTCGCGCCTGCCTTGTGTCACCTCTCCGAGTCTACACCACGCCGGGTCATGCCAATCCCGGCCTGCGTTGCCAAGTCGCACCGTACCGCTTTCACCGCGCCTGACCCTATCGCTCCGCAGCCTGTCGAACCGAGCCTGTCCTCACCGATCCGGTCCCGGCCTGCCGTGCCACACTGAGCCGAATCTTGCCTCATCTCACTCACGCCAAACCGCGCTATGTCTGCCATGTCACGCCAAAACAAACCCGGCTCGGTCTCGCCTCGGCTTGCGCCATCGCTCCGGTACACGCCTGCCATGCCAGATGTCGCCACGGCGCATCGCCTTTGGCCGTGGCTCTCCGCACACCGCCGAACCTAAACTGTCCTCGCCTACCGTGCCTGCCTTGTGTTGCCGCGTCGCGCCGCACCAAAAATACGTCAAACCCAGCCGGGTCCGGTCAGGTCTCGTCCGGACGTATCCAGTCGCGACGAACCAAGCCGTGCCAGTACTCCTACTCCGCTGCTTGGAGAGCAGTGGTTGCGGATTCGAGGATCGAGATGACCCGCTCAAGAATGTGAGGTACAAGGCCCGCTGTATCGAGCGCGACGGCGTAGCGCACGAGCCACGCCTTGAGGTCAACGACGGCCTGTCGGCGTAGCTCCTCCAGATGGTCGGGATCGTCGGGGTCAAACATGTAGTAGCCCATCCCGTCCTGTCTCGTGGACGAGGGCGACAGAAGCAGGGGCACGTCGCGCTCTTGGATTTTTATCTTTCCTGTAGGGGTCTGCTGCTCGACTTCAAAAACGAGCTTCAAGCCCTGCACGAACATCCGCGCTTGCCACGTGCGATGCTCGCGGGCTGCTTTTGTATCGTCCCATGTGAAAAAGTCGTAGGCGGGATGGTCAGGCCCCGTGGACCTGACCTCCTCGACAAACGTCTGGGGGCTGTATTTCCCACCGTGACGCTGGCAGAAGTCCTTTACGATTTCCGCCCGCTGCTTGCGCAGGAGCTTGAGGCTCATGCAGCTTCCCTCCGCATCACTTCGTCGTTGAAGAACTGCATGAGGTCTTCCGTGTCCGTATCGGCGCACATGGGGTTATCCAACGCTCGTTGCTGGGCATCCCTGCCGTGATGCGCGACGAGGTCATCCCACTCGGCGTCTTGGTCGTCGGCGGGGATGACGCGGAAAGAACCAAAGTTGCCTTTCCCCTTCTCCTGACGGTAGTCGCCCAGCCCGATCAACACGCCTGCATTGCACAGGATATTGAACAGGGACGTGAGGTTTAACTGGGGGGTGATGTAGCGCATCTCGATTTCCGTTCCCCACTTGGGAAGGTATGGGCGCGTGCGGATGTCGGGGGTCTTGTTTATTCCGCCTTGGCGCACGATGTCCATTTTGAGATGCGGCGTACCGTAGAGCGGCACCAAGTCCCCCGGCATGAACAAGAGCCGTTGGATTTCGGTTTTGTAGACGCCCTCGGTTTCGAGGGCGGCGGTTGCCATTGCCGCCTTGACTGCGATGACCTTCATTCCCAGAGCCGTGGGGCCGTCAGGTATGATTTCGGCGGCATCCACAAATTCTTGTAGTGGGTCGTGTTTGATGTGGGCGCGCTCCGCTTTGGACTTGCCTTTTCCGCCGCCAACGAGGAATTCCTGTTTGGCTTTGGCCGACATGCGGTTCTGGTACAACGGCGTCGTGCCGATAAGACGCAGGGTGCAAGACTTTTGATTAAGCTTGCTTACGGAGATCGTGACGTTCTCTTTCTTAGCCGTGGGCATTTGCCCCTCCTATGTGTTAAGTCTCAACATATCCTATATAAATAGGAGATCACGGGCTGTCAACAAGTTATTTTTCACCATCCTCGTTTGAAGCCGCCAAATACCAGTCATGTTTCGGAACGTCCGCACCACAAGAATCACAGGTCACGGCGGTCCAGGCGAAGTGGTACACGTGCGCGTCGTCGCCGCACTCCGGGCAGATGATCGTCTTTCCCGGGCCTGCATGGCACCATTTTGGCACCTTCTTTAGCCCTGCATACTTCAGCAGCACCTTCGGAGTTCGCTGCCTCTGGTCGTGTATCCATTGATGATCGCGAGCGTCGATCCTCATATCGGCGACCGGCTCCGCCTCGATTTCGCAGCTTCCAGCACATATCTTGCGTCTTAACCACTCAAACATCAGTGCAACTCCTTCTTGTAGTTTGCGCGGATCTGGTCCGCTTTTTGCAGCCACAGTTCACGGAACCGTGGGTCGTGGGCCATGGTCGCCGCTTTCCTGCATTTGAGCACCCGCAACCGGTACGTGACCCATGGTCCAAGATAATTTTTCGGGACGGGTGAAAAGTTACTCATCGTCCGACTCCTCTATAAGAGAGATGCTGAAATCCATCATCACCGTGGCGCTGGGAGGTCTCGTCTTCATTCATCGTACTCGCCGAGTTGGTAGTCGGGTGTCGAACGAATGTCTGTTCATCGAATCAGAAATCAGTTATAGTCGTTGGTGATAACCTCCCCAAACTGGCCTCGCGCCTGCTGCGCGAGGCCTTTTTTCATACCAAAGACACCTTATTATATAAGACATCTCCTATACTCGTCAACCCTCCACCGGATACAAACCTTTTTCGTTGTCTTCGTCGTCCTCCTTCCCGTTCCCGTTCCACCGGTAGACCAGCGTAAACGATCTGCATTCCGGGCAAGTGAGGTTTGTTTCCACGTCAAACCACTCGGAGGTTTCGCAGTCGTGGTCGCCCCCCCAGATCAACTCCGTTTCGCAGTGCCAGCAATTCATGGCTACGGGACCCTGTTCCTGCCGAGAGACCCCTCATCGACAAGAACAAGAGGGGAACATCCCTTCCAAGAACTCAAACCGGAACAGAGCAGGACTAAAGCAGGACTAAAGCAGGAACGGAGGCTCTCAGAAGAGGCCTCCAGGGCGCAGCACAGGGTGCCGGGGATTGGCGGCTCGTGACAGAATCCGTTCCCGGTGCAGCCTCTACGGGAAGCAAAAAAGGACCCCCGAGAAAAGGGATCTCGGGGGTCAGGCGTCGGCGCGGTCAGGAGTCAGCCTCCGCGCCGTCGCTGCCCAGCAGCAGCAGGCTGCTGGGCAGCGACGCTGCCCAGAGGACTTTTCGTTCTCCCGCAGCGCGTTGACATTGTCAATCGGCCTCGAACTTGTTGGCCTCGTCCCCCCATGTTGTCCAGCCTTGGCGCGACTGACGGGCGAACAGCTCGATGCGGGGAACGTCGCCCATCAGGTCGACGATACGATCCGCGACCTCGTCGGGCTTTCTGGAGTGCTCGCGGCGCGGCTCGATGACCAGCCGTCGCACCGACATTGAAACGCGCCTCGGCTTGCCTTTTGCAGCAAGAAGGCAGAGTTCGGGGTTTGCTCGCGTCCAGTAGCCCATGCCTCGGTGGAAGTCGTCTGCTGCGAATCGGAGGCGGGGGGCGGACTTGTTCAACTTGGCCCAATAAAACGCCACCGTTTTGTATGTGAAACCCCACGCCTCGATGAGCTTGAAGGCTTCGGGAAGCAGGGGGTCGGTCGCCCACAGGAACAGGGCGCAGGTCTCGGCGGCGATATCTTGAACGGGGAGTGCCTGAACATCGCCCGAACTCATGCAGTCGTAGTATCGTTCGGGGGAGCGGCCCTTGCCCTCGTCGCTCCAGGTCTGGAACGTCCAGGGCGGGTCCGCATAAATTACGTTAAATGCCCCATCCGGCAAGCGTGCTGACAAGGATAATCACTCCATATACTGCCATACTTATCACGACGGGTGTCATCATTTCTTTGCAGCTTCGCTGATGACCTGTTGTCCATGGGCCGTGTGGTTCCGGAGATCTGTCGGAGGCACCCCCTCCTGGTGCTTTTCCAGGAGATAGGAGAACTGCCCGCTGATGGTGCGATGCTCGCGCTTCGCCATATCCCGCAGCACCTTGTAGGTGTCGATGGACACGACCACGCTTTTCCATTTTTCAGCGTTCATTCCAAGTACCTCTTATGCGTACATATAGGAGATTTCCGTTTATGCGTCAAGCTTCACGAGGCCCCCCCATGTGTCGCCAAGCGATATATCGCATGGCGTCGGAACCTTCAGATCGACGGCTTCTTCCATCGTTTTGCAAATGGCGCGAGCCTGTTTCTCTGAGGGGACGGAGAAAGCCAGTTCGTCGTGGACCTGCACGAGAGGGAAGGCCTCGTGCTCTTTATGGACGGCGACCATCGCGGCCTTTGTCATGTCCGCTGCGCTTGACTGGATCAAACGGTTGAGTGAGCGGTACGTGTATGCGCGTTTGATGTTGTTGCCATATTCCAGAAGTGCTTTCTCTTTTGGATGCGCCCTGGCCGAGACGAACTGGGCAGGCTCCCACAAATCGAACCTGCATTTGCGGCCAAGCAGGGACCTGACGGAGCCGCCCTTGAGCGGATGCGACGTGTGCCGTTGAGATACGTCCATTAGCTCTTTCACGAATGGCACGTCCTCGTGGTATTGCCGCATGAGCCGTTTGGCTTCGTCAATCGAGATGTCTAGCTGGGTCGCCATCTTGGTCTGTCCCATGCCGTACATTATGCCAAGGTTGATCGTCTTGGCTTGCCTGCGCGGAATTCCGGCAGCATCGGCAACCATCTGGTGGAAGTCGGTGGTGGGGTCGTCGCAGTATGCCTTGACGAACTCGGCGGCACCGGTGAGACCCTGGTTCGTGAGGCTTGCAAAATGCACCAGGATGCGCGGCTCCTGCTGGGAGAAGTCAATCGAAGACCACTGCTCGCCCTCTTCCGGCAGGAACAGCCCCCGCACCTTCGCCGCCATCTCCGGATTTCGCGCCGGGATCTGCTGGAGATTGGGATGGGCCATGCTGATGCGCCCGGTGACCGTCCCGCCGCCTTCTGAACGTAGCTGGTTGATGTGCCCGTGAATGCGGTCGCCTTCTGTATGGCGGAAGATGCTGGCGATGAAGGTGTTGCCCATTTTGTCGTATTCGCGGGCCGTCGCGATTTGTTTGACCAGTGGGTGCTCGTGCTCGGAGAGGAAATTTTTCGTGAAGCTGGGAAGCCCGGTCGGGGTGCGACCGTAGCTCAATTCCAGATGGTCGAAGACCTTGGCGACCGACGCCGCTGCCCAGATCTCGACCTCGACGCCCGTTTCCTTCTTCACCTTGGAGAGGATCTGCTTGACATGTTTGCTCCACTCGACCTTGCACTCCTCGGCGGCTTTGAGATCGACGCGAACGCCGCGCCACGTCATCTCGATGGCGATGGGGAGAACCTCCATCTCAAGCTCAAAAATCTGCCACAGATCTTCCTTGGTCAATTCGGCCTTGAAGGTCTGCCATAACTGAAGCGTGAGCCTTGCATCGGCTTCGGCGTACTCCCCGACAAACGTGGCCGGGAGCTTGTAGAGTTCGGCCTTTGGATCGACGCCAAACTCCTGTGCCGCCTCGCGCAATGCCGCCTCGGATTTCATTTCTCCAAGGTAGTCGTAGGCGACATTGTTGAGCGAGAAGCTGGGGCGGTTCTCGTTGAGTATAGGCGCGGCGAGCATCACGTCGAGGATGCGTCCCTCCAGTTCGATGCCGGTGCGGCGCAGCCAGCCTGCATCGTAGGCGGCGTTGAAGAAGATCTTGTCGGCGGGGTGGGCTGCAATCTCCTTCTTGAACCAGTTCAAAACTATGCGTCGGTCGAGGTTGCCGCTGGCATGGGCAATTGGGACATATATATTGCAGCCCTCGTAGGCGATGGCGATTCCAACCACCTCGCCATGACCTGTAGGCCATCCTGGACCGTGGGTCTTGAGCCGTGGATCGCGCGTCTCCAGATCTATCGCGATTTCCTTGACGCTGCTCGGCGTCACGGGCAGCGTCTCGACCGGAACCCACTCGGTCTTGACGCTGAAGCTTGGCTTTTTAAGAACGGTCTTCATTTCTTGATGCACTCGTATGCTATGGCGGCGTAACCCGCGCCGTCGATGTAGTCGTCTATATTGATGGTGCCGGATTTTCGCCGCGCCACCTTCAGGAGTTCCATCATGTTGGCGACATCGTGGGCGGTGACATGGTCCACGTTGTGGAGGTAGGCGTCCCAGAGACGTGCGATGTTCTCGTGGTTCTCTTTTGGCTCCCCGTGGACGGCGGCACGGTCTGTGCTGACCAGTTCGAATGCCTCGGTGAGAACGCGGTGCGGCATCAGATGCTCCAGCCTCGTTGAGAATCCTCGGACATCTTGAGGATCAGGTTTTCCTTGGCGCGGGTGACTCCAACATAGAGAACGCGGTAGGCGTCGTCGGGGTTGCGCTCCATCTCCATGAGCGCCTTGCCTGAGAGGTCGAGATAAAGGAGTACGTTGTCGGCCTCGCCGCCTTTTGCGCCGTGGATAGTAGACAGCCGGATCTTCGGCCTCTTGAAAATATCGATGCCTCTGTTGAGCAAGGCGGCTGCGTAGGCCCGGTCCTCGTCCTTGATGCGGTCGAGGGCGCTGTCCCATGGCACGTCGAGAACGCGGAGACCGAAGTGCTTTCGCAGCGTCTCCAACGTAAAGAGATCCTGTTCCTCGGCCCGGTCGAGCAGTTTCTTTGCTCCACGCTCGACGCCGGTCTCGTCTGTCGAGATGTAAGCGTAAAGATTCTGTGCGTCTTTCAGGGAGATCTCGTTGCCGGGGTTGTTTTGGAGGTGGGTCCAGCTACCGATTGCGGTGCGGACCCGCTTGCTCAAGGAAGGGTTGTTGAACCTTTCGAAGAAGTGTCCGCTCGAACGCATGGAAGAGGCAAGCGTGTCCAGCATGTAGTTGGCCTGTGCAAGGACGAGCCACTCCTTGTCGTTGAATTCGACGCCGTGTGGATCGTAGATGCGCGTGACGCTCCCTTCCCCGGTACGCGGCGACCACTCCTTTTGCTGCCGCTTTCGTATGCGGGAGACGACGGACGTGGCGACGTGATGGACGGAGCGTGGGACGCGGTAAGACTGCGAGAGCACCTCGGATGCACCGGGGAGCATGACAAACTTGTCAACGTCCGCGCCGCTCCAGCGGTAGATCCCCTGGTCGTCGTCGCCTGCCACGAACATCTGGTCGCTCCGCTCCCCTAAATGCTCTGCCACCTTCCATTGAAGGGGCGTCAGATCCTGTGCCTCGTCCAGAAAGACAGCCTTGAGATACGGGATGTAGCCTGGGTTTGCCGCCAAGTCCAGCATCATGTCGGTAAAGTCCTTGAGTCCGTTGAGTTTCTTGAACCTGTCATATTCGTCGAACAGGTGTTCGAACTCGTAGAAAGGAATGTCGAGGTCTGCGAGGTTGTAGGAGTGCCGTGGTCCCTGGAGCATGTTCCGCGCAAGGTCGATGCAGCGCATGACCGGATGGTTAGATCTCATCACGGCGAAGCCTTCTTCTTCAACACGCTCATGGCCTGCCGCCGTGAGATCGACGCCGACTTTATGGGAGAACATCTTGAGGTGCTTGTCAGTGAGGACCGCTGCGCTGTTCATTCCAAGGAGGAGAAAGGCGAGGCTGTGCAGGGTGCGGAAGTAAACGAAGTCTTCCTCTGCATCGAGGTTGAAACGTGCGACGGCACGGTCTCTTGCCTCGTGTGCCGCCTTCCTTGTAAAACTGAAATAGCCGATGTTGGTGGGCGACATGCCACCGGCTAGCAACTCGTCTACTTTATTAAGTAGCGTGGTCGTCTTTCCGGTGCCGGGCGGACCAAAATATCTAAACATTTCCGCGCCTTAGATGGACATCGAGTTCGTAGCCCAGCGCGTCGAGGATCTTCTCGATCTTCTGGACCGAGAGCTGATGTGGCGTTTCGACATTCTCGTATTCGCACAGGGTGCGCTGCGGCATTCTTGCGATTATCGCGAGCTTTTTCTGACTGAAGCCGCGCTCCTTGCGAAGTTCGCGAAGCAGTTGGGGCCAGTTGGTTATCAAAACGGAACGTCCTCCTCGTCAAAGCGCGTGCCAAACTCCTCGTCAATCTGGGCGAAGGCCGGGATCGACCAGCAGCGCACGGTGCGGCCTTTTATACGGAACTGCTCGGCGTGTCCTCCGATGTCTCTCAGGCGCTGGGCGATCTTGTTGGAACGGTAGTCGAAGAACTTGTTGCGTTTCAGGTAGGCCTCGAAATCCTTGAGACGGAAATAGGTGCGGCCATCGTCCTCGTTGGTCCATGGGCGGCGGAGCAGGATCTCTTCCCTGTCGAGCGCGGCCTGCATGTGCGTGGTGAACTCTTCCAGGAGGTCGTAGAACTGCCCTCGGAGGCTCGTATCCTCCGGGGTCGAGATGATCGCACCCTCGGTCTGGAGCATCTGCGAGAGGAGGAGGTTGATCTGGGCTTCCCATGCAGCGCGGGTAACCGTCCTCGGCATGAAGTTGATCTGGTCCATGCACAGCATCTGGAAGCGAGGCTGGCGTTGCAAGCCCTCGGTATCGAGTTCGACCGGACTTCCATTGACATCCAAAAACCAGAGCGGCGGCTCACTGTCCATCTTGCGTAGATTGGCGATGGCTGGCGTGTTGGCCCCTCCACCGACGCCGTGCTTGCGTGAGCGGCAGAGGTCCTTGTTGCAGAAATTGATGACAGGCTGGTCGGAGCATTTGTACTGGTAGTCCTTTTTCTTGATCTGTTCGGCGACGAGGTTGACCTCTTTGAGATCCAGAGGCGGTTGCATGATCTTCTGGTTGACTTCGAGGATGCGCGTCTCCCAATCGTCGGGATGGGCCTTCCTCAAATAGACGCCAAGATTAAAGAGACCGTTATTTCGTGTGCCCTCGGGGAAGCCCTGCCGTAGCAGCGCCTGCAAACAGGGAGGACCATCGGGCAGCTTCTCGTCCACCTGTGCGACGGGCTGGGATAGCAGCGCGTCGAGGTCGTCCTCGCTGATAGCGGCGGCTTCGGCCATGTCGAGGAACTCTTCCAGCGTGGCTGCGGTGCCGTCTAGTTTGACGGCGTAGCGCAGGCCACCCTCCGCATCAAAGTAGGGGAGGTTGAGGAAGTTGCCGGTATCGCCGCGCTCTACGAGTAACTTGATTTGTTTTGGAAAGATCTCGGTGCTGGCGGCGCAGCCCAGTTCACTGGCGAGTTCCTTGAGCTTGTGCTGGAGCTTTTCGGCATCCACGGCTTCGGTGAGAAACATGAAGAGGTGTCCGCCGCCCGATTTGCTGCGGCAGACGACCAAGGGAAACTGAAGCTTGTCGACGCGCTGGACAATTTCCTGATGGTCGAGAGGGTACGTGTCGATGTCGATCGCGCCCCAGAGGCAGACGTTCTCTTCGTTGATCGGCACGACGCCGATGCTCACGTCACCCTTCAGGTGGGCCTTGAAAACGGCCTTGGTCCGTGGTTCGCGGACGATTTTGTATATGCCCTGCTGCTTTCCGTTGGCGTCTTTTTTGGTGAGATCGACGGCACCATAGGCGCGGTCGAGGCCACGGAAAACGCGAGCAAATCTGTCTGTGGAATCCATAACGGAAAAGGGGGAGGATCTCTCCTCCCCCCGTTATCCCTAGAACGGCACGTCGTCTTCGGAGAGGCTACCCCCTTCCTGAACATGCTTGACTTTTACCTGTCCAGCCATGATCGACTGGGCAAAGTGCTTGGCCTCGGCGTAGAGGTTCGGGTCCTCGATCTGAGAATCCTTCGAGATCTGCCAGCCATGCCAGCTACCGTTCTTGTTTTCCTCGCCAACGGACTCAAGATGCCAGATGTGGCTCCACCTCGCCGGAGTGAACAGGTCACCATTAGCATCCTTCATCTTCAAAGTCTTGATGGCGCTGTTCCACTGCTTGGACTTTTTGAGTTGCGTGGCCTTCATGGGCAGCAGCGCCTGCTGCGTCATGCCGTCCGCATCAACAATAAGGACATAGTGCTGTGCAGTGCGTTCGAGATAACGACCACCTCCATCAACGACGTAGTCCTTGTTGTCGTCGCCGCGCTCGGTTTTGGGAAGGGCGTCTCCCGCCGAATAGATGGCATAAGGTGCGCCGGTCCCAACCCCGCGAGGCTCCCACTCGATGTGCTGAAGAGTGTAAGCGCAGTTAACCACGCGAACGCCGTCGCTGCCTTTCACGACTTCCTTGGTGACCGTGTTAAAAAGGTCGCCCGCCCTGGCGTTTTCGATGTCATCCAGTTCGGGTGACATCTTTTGGAAGAGCTTGAGGAAAGGGATTGCGAGGTCGTCGGGACCCAGATCATCCACTCCGATGCCCGCGTCCTCTGCGAACAGGTCCGTTTTCATCACGGCAACCTTCTTGCCGTTGCCGTTCTTTTTCGCCACCGCTTTTGACATTATTTAATCCTCCTCTTGATTGTCGCTCGTGTTGAAATGAAGGCTCCAAAAAGATCGAGGGGCACCGCGTCACCAGTTTCCACCCGTTCCCTGAGCCACGCTTTCAGGGTCATCGGCTCGACCTTTTCCAACTGGCTGGGAACGAATCCTTTTGAACCGCAGAGGCTTACAAACTCCTTTGCGGTATCGTCTTCCCCCCGGCCAAACGTCACCGTGACGTTGTTTTTGACAAGGTCACCGAAGTCGTGATCCCGCAACCACTTGAACGCCTCTTCCTTCCTGTCTTTTGGAATAGAAGCCGCGTAGATGGGGCTGATCGAAATTTCGGAACCATCTGTCAGGGTGAATTTTTGAAGCCCCATTTCCTCCAGAGCTTCGGGAAGGCGTTGGTCGGTGATTTCGTAAAGGGCTTTTTTATGCACCTTTAACGCTTGCTCGGTGTCGAAGATTTTTTCTTCAAGAGCAGCGGCTTCGTTGGCAAGCCGCGCAACACCGTCCAGTTCGCCCTCCTTGAGATGGTTGATCTTGTCGGCGACTACTCCGGAATCCGAAGCCATTTCTGCCAGTAAGTCATTCATAATTAACACCTTTTCCTGTTTCATTCATCGGTGGTTGACACGACCACCGCCAACGTATATATGTGAAGAACTAGGCGATTGCAAGAGAAATCTTAATGGAGTTTCAGTTTTTTACAGAGCCGTATGCGCATCAGCGCGAGGCGTTCTTGGCAAGTTGCCAAAGCGCAGTGTACGCGCTTCTGATGGACATGGGCACCGGCAAAACGAAAGTCGTCATCGACACGATGGCTTTTAACTTCGAGGAGGGCCGGATCAATTTTATTCTAGTGTCCGCTCCCAAAGGTGTCATTGCAAACTGGATCACCGAGATCGACAAGCATCTCCCGGAGCGCATCCCCAGAAAAATAGTCCTGTGGAAGCCCAACCTCACAAAGGCAAAGCGGAAGGAGCTGATGGAGCTTTACGAGGACCCCGATGGGCTCAAGATATTGCTGATGAACGTCGAGGCGTTCTCGACCAAGAAGGGCGTCGATGTCGCGGAGTTTTTCGTCAAGAAATTCAAGACTCTAATGATTGTAGACGAGTCCACCACTATAAAGAACAGAAAGGCCAAGCGCACCAAGGCGATCTGTGCCGTGGGCCGTGGGGCGGTAATGCGGCGCATTCTGACGGGATCCCCCGTCACGAAAAGCCCCATGGATTTGTACAGCCAGATGGAATTCCTGGACCCCGGCATTCTCGGCTTTCGAAGCTACTATGCTTTTCAAGGGAGGTATGCCATTGTCCAGCGCCGTACCCTGGGAAGCCATTCTTTTAACCACGTCGTCGGTTTCCGCAGGCTGGACGAATTGACTGAAAAGCTTCAGGCCCACTCTTACCGCGTCCGCAAGGAGGACTGTCTGGATTTGCCGGACAAGGTCTACATGTCGCGGAGTGTCGAGTTGACGAAGGAGCAGTCGGACGCCTACGTGCAGATGAAGCATCTGGCACTGGCGAGGCTCGACAACGGGGAAATGGCGACGACCAAGAACGTACTGACGCAGATCATGCGTCTGCAACAGATCTGTCTGGGGCACCTGACCGACGACGATGGCGTCGTCAACGAGTTGCCTTCGAACAGGTTGTCGAGCCTCCTCGACATTTGTGACGAGGTACAGGGCAAGGCGATCATATGGGCGACATGGACGCGCGACATCCGCTCGATTGCCGAGGCCCTGCGCGACCGCTTTAGCGTACCAGCGGTCGCAACGCTCCACGGGGAAACCCCTGATTCCGAGCGCCAGGAGATCGTGGAAACCTTCCAGGATCGGCAATCGGAATTACGTTTCCTCGTGGGGCACCCAAAAACCGGGGGGTTTGGCCTGACCCTTACGGCAGCCAACACCGTGATCTACTATTCCAACAGCTATGACCTTGAGTTGCGGGTCCAGAGCGAGGACCGCGCCCACCGGATAGGCCAAGAGAACAAGGTCACCTACGTGGACCTGCTGTCTCCGGATACGATAGACGAGAAGATTGTCGGGGCGCTCCGGTCCAAGATCCGGATTGCTGATCAGATTCTGGGCGAGGACGTAAGGAAGTGGCTAGACTAGATCGCTCCACGTCTTGCCGTCGAAGATCCGTGCAGAATTGCGGTTGTCACCATCAATGACGTAACTGCAATGGACCCAGCCGCTCGACGGGTCACCCTCCTTGTAGAACTCAAGGATCAACTGATCGAATTTGCAGTTCTCCTGGACCCAGAGGGCGACCTCCCTGTTGGAGATCGACGGCACTTCAAAATCGACGGCCTCTCCGGTGGTGTGCTGAGACCGGTCGGAGGAGCCTATGGCGCGGTTTAACTCCAGACAGCGGAAGCCGGAGTTGGGGATGAACGGAATGCCGTACTGCTCCCGGACGGGTTCGAGGATCGTCTCGCAAACCATGATCAGGTTTTCGACCGCCTCGTCGTCGGGTTCGTTGGCAATGCCGCGTCGTTCCGCCGTCGAGGATTTCGTCAGCTCCTGAAGCGAGAAGTGGTCAGAGAGTTTCATCCTACGAGCTGCCGGGGCTTACATGGGAGGGAGACGATGCCGCCTTTGTTTGCGAAGAGAGGCATACCCAGATCCCTCAACCCGGCCATTGTTTGAGGGTTGATCTGGCCTTGGGGCGTGGACGCTTGGCCTTGAGGTGGTGGACCCCCAACATTTGTCTGACCCAGAATGGAAGCTCCTATTGGAGATCCGACGGGCGCAGATGCTACACGTCTGCGGGGCTGCTGTGTCGGACGGGCGGAAGCCTGATCTTCTCTTAGAATAGGCCACTCACGCGGGGGGACATAAGGTTTAATCTGTTTAAATCTATCCGTATCCTCATCAAGTTCTTCGACAGGTTCCGTAATTATTTCGGAGGCTGCGCCGGGGCGTTTTCTAATTGCCTGGAGTGCGGCTCCGGGCACGTTAAGGAAATCTATTATTCCGCGAGCGAGAGCCTCCCGGAACGTATCTATCTGCGTGGCGGATTTCTTGGTTAACTCCAGTGCTCTTCGTGGGTTTAGAGCGGCTTCCACCACGATGTCTTTTATGACGTTTCCCGTTACCTTCTTGCCAACCGAGCGTAGATAACGGGAACCGGCTCCAGCAGCCACCAGAGCATTTATAAAACCGATGCCTCTGGCAACGCCAAGGCCCAGGATGCGACCAAGATTTGACCACGCCTCCATACTAAGGGCATCTTGAATGTCAATTTCACCAGCACCTGCTACCGACTTTCTGGTAAAGAGGCCCGGTTCAAAGGCCGCAAGCGCAATTTTGTCCAGCCCGTCTAGGAGTTGAGGATTATCAGGGAAGATTTGAGTTATCATCGTCCTGATTCTGTCGTCAGCCATAAGAGACCGGAATTCCACTGGATCAAAAGCGGATGCTTTTATATCACCGGTCATACGCTTGAGAGCATCCGCTTCGCCTGTCGCCCTCTTGAAGAGATTTCCAATGAAGGCAGCTTTGAATCCTTCTTCAGCGGCCTTGTTGTTTCGGACTAGGGAAAGGACTTCCTGAACGTCCGTCTTTGGAGTTGTGTTATCACGATTTAGCACCCGTCTGAACAGGGCCTCTACAGCCTGACCAGCTTCCGCATTGAAAACAGTTTCAACGGCTTCGCTTCTAACGGCCCTTTGTCGCATGTCCTTTATGTAACCGAGATAATCATCCATGGTCATGTTTTGTAAATCGATCTGGCCGCTTTTAACCAGTTCGGTAAGATGTCTTTTAGTTGTGTCGGCAAGAAGGGTGTTTAGAACAGAGGCGTGTGCCGCTGCATCTTCCGTGTTGGCAAGCCAACCCGGCACGGTTTCCCGGCCATTCTTTTTAAGAAAATCAATGATAGCCTTGTGCTCGCTCCTGAACGAATCAAGCTTGGCAGAATCAACCCCACCCTCCAATTTAAGAGCAAGACGTTCAAGAAGTATGTTCTCTGCAAGATCCAGGGAACGCGGAGTTGGCTCCACGCCTTCTTTTAAACGTATTTCACCTCTTTTCGCGTCTTGTCCCCAAGTAACCCTTTCGAAAGGAACATCAGGCCGGTCGAACAGGCTTTGGCCCGCTGTTACGCGAGCTTCGTCAATAAACGCGCTTGTGGTCACGTTTCCGTCTGCATCCGTGGATCGTACTATAGAGACAAAGGGAGGGACTTCCGCAACAGCGGTTTCAAGCTTCCGTAATGCCACCTCCCCTACCCGGAGTTCTGGGGAAGCGGGGAGAACTTGCTCGGGAAGCGTTTCTACTTCCAGCTTAACTTCAGAAGTTCCCCTTTCTTTACCAAGAACCTCTCCAGCAGCGCCTTCGATGCGTTTTTCAACCTCGGAAACTTCTCGGGCAAACTTCAAACGATCCGTATCGAGGGTTGGGAAAACCTCTTTATCCAGTAACTGCTCCATCGTACTTCGTAATGTTACTAATTGAGCATGTTTGAGTGTTCCGGACTCCTCTTGTCGTATAGCTACACCTATCTCAGATATCAGTTTTCTTACATCCTCGGCAGAGGTGCCGCCTTCGATAAGGTCCCCAGCCTCATCGAGAGAAGCAAGCCTTCCTGTAGGCTGGATATTGACATCGTCACCCACCCCGAGAAACTTGCTGGCAATTGCATTAATGTCGTCCTGCGCTTGCCGCGCTGCTTTGGAAGCCAGCCTCATTTTGTTGTCAATGTCACGCACAGCCCTTGAAGAGGTCTCGTCGCCCAGTTCAACTATTATTTTCTTTAATCTGGCTATGTCCCCGAAAATGCTCTCTAGGCCCAGCCCCGGTGGTGCAAGGCCCCTTGCCGTGGATTGATTCATCGTTTCCCAGATGTCATCAGGTCTGGTAATGAACTCATCGACAGCCCGTTTTTGAGTGTCGTCAAGACTTCCTATTTTGTTCCGATAATACTCCTCCAGCAGTTGCTCGTTGTCTTCGACTTTTGTCCGATCTTTCTCAAGCTGTTTGTTGTACTCGATCTCAAGTCTGTCTTTTTCTGCTATGGCGTCGTCCCGTCGCTTCTCAAGGACAGGTATATTTTCTTCTGCGGCGCTTGCCTTCCCTGCCGCCCTGGCTTCCTTCTGACGCCTGTTTAACTGAGCTATGACGGAACGCATACCCACAAGCTGGGCTATCTGTACGGGGATCTCTTTCAAATTGAATTTCTGTGAGCGCGACAAGGTTTCGAATTTCATCGCGCCAAATTCGGCAGGCGTCATCCCGCCAATAGACTCCCCGGTTTCGACGTCGATGGCATCGTCCGGGAATCTGATGTCCTCTTCTACTTTGTCAGTAAGTCCCCTTACGCGATTATAGGCAGCGGTTTCAAAAGCTCGGTACTCGCGATAGGCGTCTTCGTAGGTGTCTCGTATGAGTTGACCAGCATATTTACGTTCTTCAGGGGGAAGGTCGTCTACGGAACGAAGACCTCTATCTGCAAGATACCGGTCCAGTTTATCTCTCCACATCTCGATACGACCTGCGGCGGCGTCCCGACTGTCCTCAAGAACACGTTGCATGTTGGCATCACGGTCCCTATAGACCTGCTTGACATCGGTCTCCATCTCCGGACTCAGGAAACGTAACTCGGAAGCTTCAATCCCTTTTGGATCCCCTTCCCTAACAAGTCTGCGGCGCGTTTCTTCATATACGGGAATTTTTCCAGTCCGGGCATCTTGGTAATCAAACTCGTGTTGTACGGGTGTCCCCCCCGTGTCTCCCCCGAAGAACATGTCGTCTATTTTTGTCTTGAACTCGTTCTCTATATAATTGAAGAAATGTTCCCTGCGTTCCACAAGCCTTTCGCTCTCGGCAGCAAAGAATCTCTGTGCGGAGCCCTCGTCTTTGGTGGCTGAATGAAGAACGGCTACTTGAAAGTTACCATATTCAGTTAGATCTCTAATGTCTCCCTGCGTCTTTTCCAAAAGCCTTTCGATACGTTGGACCTGTTCGGGATTTCTTTCCCTGGCGGAAGGGCTCAAGGAATCCAACCGATCTCGGATGTTCTTGTACTTCGCCCGGAGGAAGTTGGCCTCGCTACGAGCAAGTTCCGGAGTTGTGAAAGCAAGACCCGAAGCCTGATGAACGTCATGGCCTTTCTCCAGCGCCTCGGCAAGTATGTCGTGAACCCGTACTAGTCGCGTTTTATCTCCACTAAGGGCCTCCGCCCGTGTAAAACGTGCAGCAGATGTGAAAGGTCGGAACAAGGGATCGATAAAGCCCTCACGCACGACTTTTTGTACTCCGGGTAACGAGACCAGACCCGTGAGCACACTGCGAGCCATAACGGGTCCCGTAAATGCCCCTGTAACCCCGACGACTCCCTTGAGCCACCCGGCAGCTTCAGGATCGGTTTCTTCCAGAATAGAGAGAGCGGTCTGGGACGCCACTGCCGATGCAACCCCGGCAGCCCCCTCCGCATAAAGTTGCTTCCCACCGAATCTATAAAAATTGTTGGCCCTGTCGATAAGGTTCTGCACGTTCTCGGGACTGGTTGCCGCTTCTCCCAGTTCCTCAACGCTTTTTTTAGCAAGCTGGGGGAAGAATTTCCGTGCCCCCGCTAAAAGCGTTGCACCCCCCCGGATTCCTTCCTGCACAAGTTTTGGCGCTCCAACGGCAACTTTTGCTGTAATGGGTCCACTTAAACCAAACTCCATGCCAAGGCTTATGGTTTTTTCAAACCATCCGTAAGCCTCGGGCGTCATATCCGTACCGATAACGAAGGGAGACCAACCCCAGTTCTCCTCTGCGTACTTGTTTGCCCGTCTGGCCCACGCCTCGAACTCTCTGCGGCTAGCCTCTGTTCCGTACTGGCCTACTTTCTTACGAGTCGCCGCTTTGCTTTTCTCAATATCTGCCTGAACCTCTTCCCAAGTACCCTCTCCTTTAATAGCCTTTCGGACCTCCGGACGAAAAGCACCAAACTCAGTCACTTCCGCAGGGATAAACGTCGCCAGAGTAGCCATGTCCGGCAACATGCCTCTTATGTTTGCTGGGATAGCCAGTATGTTGGGCCAGACAACACGAGCCAAGAAGCCTCTTTTATCCTTGGTCATAAGCCTGTCGAACACAGGTCTTATTGAGCCTTTGAAAGCCTCCCCTTGTTCTGACAGGTTTTCTTTGTCAAACAGGTCTATTACCGTCTTTCTCGAATAGGGAAGGTTTGTCGTAGTCTCCTGACCGGTGAGGTTATTCTTGAAACGGAATTTATTCATACCCCTGAACTTAGGAGACTCTCCCTCAAAGAATCCTGTTATATCCCTGTCAAGTGTAGGAAAACCTTCAGCCATGTTCAGCCTCCCTTTCGCCATCCACTATAGGACACTATCCCGTCTGTAATATGTTTGCGTATCTTCCGTAGCTGTTCTGCCGTGGGGTCCGTAGTTCCGTAGACCTTTACCGCCACGCCCTTAACGAGAGCATCAAACATGTAGTCGTCCATTACCTGCGTAGTCGTCTCACTTCCTTCTGTCCTCGAAAAACTAGGACTCTTGAAACCGCCCGTGTCATTCGGGTCGCCCCAGTTTACGAGCGGAACGACAAACCGACCACGGTACTTGGAGTCTTCTAGTTTCCCTTCCGTCCTGAGTTCCAGACGCTGGGAATCTGTCAGGGTTCTTTGAGGTTGTTTGGTGGCGCGATAACGATTTTTCCCGTAATAGCCATAGCCATGCCAATTTTCCGTGGTTTTAAGTTTAGAAAAATCGACTCCCGACTTTGCCACCCTTTCCAATGTGCGTTCATCAAAACCAACCCGACCGCCCAGGGCCATCCAGTTAGTCAGATCGCTATTGATCATCCTTAGACCATTATCGATGATGGTTCGGTTGTATTCGGGCGATTCGACTATGTTGGCAACCAGTTTCTTATAATCTTCTACGTCATAGACACCAATGCGTTCATCGCCAAATTCGTGTCCCATCTTGCGTGAGAAACCCGCTTCAAATCTATTCGAAGCAAATCTCAACTCCCTGTACGCCTCTGCAATTGCCGGGTCTTTCTTGAGAAACCCCTCCCAGCCTAGTTTAACCATTGCTTTTGTAATCCGACCAGAGATCCAGCCCGCAGCATCTTCCGATTCCAGCAGGGCATTCCGGAAATTCAAGAGAGCGGCACGGAAATCCAGTCGCTCATTAACCTCCTTTTGAACTTCTCCCGCACTCTTGCGGAACTGCCATTTTTGACGCTCATCCGCTACTTTCGTAGCAGCGGCATTTATCTTTTCTCTAAGCACTTCGGGAGAGTCGCTTACACTTAATCCGGCTGTGAACAGCCCAACTTCCTGATCCTTCCGCTGTTGCACATCCTCCGTGTAATAACCTTTCGTGCGCGGTTGGGTAGGGGTCTTGTATAAGCTTGGAAATAGCTCCGTCGCTATCTTTACTTGTTTAATAGGCTTGAAAAAGGCTTTTTCGTCTCCCGGACGAGAAACAGGTCCAAGTGCCACGTTTGGAGCCGCAAGGGGATCCTTTAATATGTCAACTGCTTCTCCCTCAAGTATTCTTTGCTTCGTCCTTGATTCAGTAAGCTCCAAAGGACTAGGTGGCTGATAGGTATCAGGGAAAGCGTTTCCCAGAACAACATCCAGATTTGGGGCTAATATTTTTTTCGCGGCTGTTTTTATCTGGTCTGATTTAATAGTGTGCATAGCTGGAACAATTTCACCATGGCCCTTTAAAACCGATATGGCGATAGAACGCGTCCTCTCCCGAAGGAATTTTAATGCCTTCTCGTCCGTAATGGCCCTGTCTTGGCTACGATCACTGGGGTTCGCCCCGGTTATATAATAAGGGGAGTTGCCTTTGATAAATTCTCCTTGATTCCAATACAAAACGTTTGGCTTGTTTGTTACGGGCATTCCCCGACCCCCGCCGAGTATACTTTGGTACGCCGCCAACTGGTTCCTGACTCCTTCAACAAGGTTATTGCGAGCTATTTCGGTTTGGTTTGGAGCGGCCAGTTTGACTGCGCCAGTGCCGAAGTCAAAATACTGGGTTTCTATAATGTCGTGGTCTTTCTTGGCGGCGTAAGGCCCTTTCTCCGGATTTCCCGCTATGTAGTATTTACCGTCACTACCCCGCATTAATTGAATGTGGCGTCCGTTTTCTTCGACAGCTTTCCTATCTTCATCAACAACGACATATTTTCCGGAAAAAGTAAGCTTACCTGCTGCCGTTTCTTTGGGATCTACAATTTCGAACTCACGCAGCCCACGCCCTATAGTTATGGCGTCTCCAGTATCTGCACGAATTGTGGTTGTCTTTTCACCTACTGTTTCTTGAAGAGCTTGGAAAAGATTTGGACTTAAAACAAGTTCTCCGTCCTCGTCTCTCACCCACTCTCGAACATGACCCAGTTTGGTTATTGTTGGTTTTGTGGTTCCAGCGGCAGGGGCAAAAGGCTCTCCCGTAGCATCAACAAGAACTGCGTTTCGGTTGTCTCCCGTAAGGATAATATCTCCAACTTCCGTTGGCCCAGTATAAGTAAATTTACCGTCTTTATACTGTCCACTAATCGGAAACACAGAACCTTTTGGCTTCTTATCACGACCAAGCTGCTTTGCATAACCACGAGTAAAGTAGTTTTTATCTTTACCGTCAGACAAAGGTTTTCTGAACCCAGTCACCAAAGCTCCAGCAGGAATTACCTTCTTTTCACCCTCCGCATCCTCGTAGGTATGTTTACCCACCGTTCGAATAACTTGCTGGTCTCCCTGTTTGCTTCGGTAAACATGCACGTTACCAAGCACTTCTTGGTCCTTGTAATTAAAGAAGACGTTTTTTTCCAGCGACGATGCCCCTTTGTCTGTAGAGGGATCTGGTATCAGTTTCAGAGCTGCATCCGTCAGTCTGTCTCGTGCGGTAGTTCCGGCTGTTAAAGCCGCGAGCTTTATTGCACGTTCTTCCTGCTCCCGTGCCGCCTTCGTGGCCTGACGTTGCTGCATCAGTCGTCCTGCAATTGGAGACAGGTCCTGTGCGAGTGGGGCACCTACAGTTCTAAAAAACGTTGATACGGCATGTTCTCCAGGGCGCTGGGCTTCTCCCGCTCCAGCAAAGCCGCGTTGCGCCATGGCGAGAAACATTTGAAGCTTGGCAAGATCTGTCGCTTCCTTATCCCGTGAAGCGTAGTCCGGGGTGCCCAGAAAATCCCTGTATGTCTGGGCGTATGTCTCCATCTCCGGCGTTATCGGAGCTGGGCCAAACTGTCCCGTTGCTTTCAAAGCGTCCCTAATAGCGGACAAAGAACCAACGCCTGATGAAACTCTATCAACCATAGAACGTTCCTAGACCATGCCTTGGCCCATGGGCCCTGCACCTTGCATCATCGCCTCAAGCATCATCGGATCGATGGGCGGACCTTCCGGTGCCGTTGGCTGGCCTGTCGGTGACATGCCACTCACGGCATTCACCAGAGCGCCCGTCTCAGCGGCCATGCCATCGGCAACGGCGCTTTTTGCTGCAAGGCCCACGATGCCGCCGCCCAGTTCCCCAACTTCGGCCAGTTCCTCCTGCATCAACGCACCAATGCCCTGGTCGAGTTGGGCAAGCTGCAAGGTGGGTTGCACCAGAGCCAGGACTGAATCCGGTGTGCGATCTGCATCTTCCCAGCCGACGATGTCGGCAAGCTTGGTGCGATAGGTGTCGATATCGGCATCGCCATCCCAGACGGTATTCATTATGTCGCGGAAGTCGGTTGCGCCGTCAAGGTTCTCGATGCTGCGCCCAACTTCCTCGTCAACGGCCTGTCCCACCGCACCGGTAAGCTCCTCGGTCGCCATTTCCTGAAAATCGCGCTGGGCGCTTTCCACGGCTCCCGGAGGCACCATTTGCATGGCGGCTTCCATGGCGGCGGGGTCCATCATCCCGCCACCCATGGGTGCCCCGCCCATGGGGCCTGCGGGTGGCGCACCCATCGGTACGGGCGAGGGTATCATTCCCCCGTTTGCCATCTGAAACATCCGTCTGTCATAAATTCCTGGCATGTCTTTTTCCTAGCTGAATAAACCGCCCAACTGCTTGGCGGCAGCGGCGGTGCCGAGAAGGCCGGTTCCGAAACTTCCAACCTGTTGCAGCATCGAGGGTTGCGGAGGTGTCGGCGATGTTTGCGAACCCAGAGATGTGTGCGTCGAGGGCGCTCCCTTGTAGATGTCCGACAGGTAGGAGAGCCTGCTGTAGGGTTCGAACATCTGCCTTTGCAGGTTCCCTCGTTCCGCGTCGAGTATGGATTGCTGTAATGCCTGTTGCTGCTGGCCGAGTTGCTGCGTTGCGGTGAGGTCTCTCAACCCGGCCTGCTGGGCAAACTGGCCCGCGCCCAGTTGCTGGCCCCCGATCCCGGCTTGCTGCATTCCGATCCCGGCCTGTTGTGCCCCGATCCCGGCCTGTTGTGCCCCGATCCCGGCCTGCTGGCCTGCCAGTCCGCCGTAAAGCTGGGCTATGCCGCCGTAAAGCTGGGACTGTTGCTGCTGCCTTTGCTGCTGCTGCTCGTAAGCCGATTGTGCCGTCTGCAAGGCTTGGCCGTAATTCTGCTGGTTAAGCTGTGCAAGGGCGCGTGCGCGTGCGTCCTGTAGATTGCGATCCAGTTCCGCGCCCTGAATGCCGAAGCGGCTCCCGCCATAGGCTCCCGCGCCAACGCCCTGGGCACCCAGTTGATTTCGTGCAATATCGCCCTGACGATTGAGTTCCGCCATCGTCGTATCGATGACACTCTGCTGGTAGGGGTTCATGTAGGCGGACAGGTCGGATGGCGCAAAAAGGCCCCCGGTTCCGGGAATTGCCGCCTGCGCCGCCTGAATTGCCGTGGGAGCCTGCCCCAAGGTCCCGGCAGCGGTGCCCAAGGTCCCGGCAGCGGTGCCCAAGGTCCCGAGCCCGGTTCCGAGCGTTCCGAGCCCGGTTCCGAGCGTGGCCGCGCCCGTCGTCAAATAAGGCTGATAGCCGCCAATCCCTCCCTCGGCCTGCGCCAGTTCAAATCCCGCCTCTTGAAGGGGACTGAACCCCGCGATCTGTTGTTCCGGGAGTGTTAACTCACGGTCCTCACCGGTGAGGGTTTTTGCGGATTCTATGAGGCCCAGCTTCAGGGCCTCTATCTCGGGAGCTTCCCTGATATATTGATGTTGGATTGTTTCGGGCATAACTACGACCTCATTTCGAAGTTACGCATCATGTTGTAGAGGTTGCTGGCCCCTGCATAACGGTTTCCCCCTCCACTGGGGTCGGCACCCCGCACCGCTTTTGCATTCATCACGAACTCGCCGTCCGACAGCATGGCGGGTATGTCATCGGAACGCTCCGTCCCCGGCCCCTCGACCAGAAGGTCGCGGCGCGGGTACTCGGCCATGCCGCCTTCCGCGTAAAGCCGCGTACCTCGCCACGGATTAGGATTAGGATTCGCGCCTACGGGTATTCTATACCTCCAGTAATCGGGATTATCACGACCGCCCTTTTGGCTCTGGTAAAAGTTATATGCCCCGGTTGTTTCGTGATATCGCCGTAGCCGTTCTCTGCGTTCGTCCTCCAGTTTCTGTTTCTCTTGCTCTTCAAGCTTACCAGGATCCGGTTGCATCGCTTCGTAACCGGCGTAACCAGCAGTACCAAGAGCCAAGGTGGGGCCGTAGGCCCGCAACATACCCGGTGTAAGATCTTTTGTAGCCATTTCTCTGGCGCTGTCGAAAGTTAGTCTCCCAGAAGGATCCATAGCCATGAGTTCATTTGCTTTTTGAAATATTTCAGAGTTCGTAGGCTTTCCCCCAGTTAATATGTCACTCGCTGTTTTACCCCAACCCTCCAACGTGGTCCCAGTATCGCTGGCTATGTCCCCTATGCGATCCCACGTTGTACGTTGATAGTCGCCTATTGTTCCTGGTATCTCCCGCACATCCCCGAGTGCACTCATATTAGGCTGTACTGGAACAGGAGCCATGGCCGCTCGCGCATAGGGTCCCGCTCTAAACGTTTCGGCTGGATAAGCACCTCTGAAATCGGCTCCCATGTAATCGGCACCGGGTACGGGAGATGTTGTGGGTTGCTGAAAAGCCGCTTGCGGGCTGGCGGAAGGAGTACTCACTTGCGCATATTGTGGAAGACCGGGACCCTGTGCTACGGATGGTAGTGGAGTACGGGCTGCTAGATTGGTCCCAATAGGAGGCCCGCCGCCTCTTGTTGCCAAGTAATGACCCGCTCCGCCGGGGACAGAAGGGGTTGGCGCGGCGGCTCCGGGGCCATAACTCATGTCCCCGAATGCGGATATGTCAGGTGGCTGCACTGCGCTTATGTCAGGTGGCTGCACTGGTGGCGCAACCGTAGGTGCGGCACCCGGTGCCTGTCCTCCCACGAACGCATCGAAGGATCCGGCAGCACCGGCAGGGTCAAGTGCCCCCGTGAACCGATCCCACTGGGTCCCAAAAGTAGCCGCCTGTGGATTGTAAACGGACTCCATGGCACCTTGCATGAAATCACCTCCGGTGAATGCCGATCTGGCACCTGATAGTCCGAAGTTCATCACGCCCGCCATTGCGCCCGCCTTGAGGGCGTCCTTCATGGATCCCCCGCCTGCAAGGGTGCCTATCCCGGAACCCAGGAAAGCGGCCCCGAACGAACTCGAGCCAAATAAGGCCGGAGACAGCCCCGAAAGAAACGGCACTCCGAAAACAGAAAGAACAAGTGGGATGACATAAGGTGCGGCCTTTTTGGCAAATTTCACCACCTTTGAGGCGACCTTCTTTGTCTTACGCCAGAGTGAAGAAAAGAAGAATTCCGGCATCCCAGTTACAGGGTTGATGCTGTTGAGTTCGTTTCCCACGACAAATTCGTCAGGATCCAGTCCCATCTCCCGCATCTGGTTGAACAGCATGTCCTTGACCTTGGGGTTGGCGTTCAGGACCTCCATGGGAACGACGGTCTCTCCCTCTGCCGCATGGACAAAGTAGATGTCGCCGTGTCGTCCGTACTCGGCCAGCTTCTGGGCCTGCTCGTGCATGGAGCCAATGCCA
>Ga0098033_1000264_pt1 | contig 25892 bp, 33 predicted proteins | sample 1_EtaG_FD_75049 | JGI IMG/M metagenome (GOLD analysis project Ga0098033, IMG submission 75049) | Marine viral communities from the Subarctic Pacific Ocean - 1_ETSP_OMZ_AT15124 metaG | ecosystem: Environmental > Aquatic > Marine > Oceanic | place: Pacific Ocean | collected 2015-01-07
CATTTCGGTGGCCGAGGACCGTTTTAGAGATAACTTTAACAAATGAAAGAGAGGTAGTGAAGTGAAAGAGTATATCGGAGACAGTGTGTACGCGAAGTTTGACGGGTATGCCTTCATCCTGACCACAGAGAATGGATGTCCTGGTGATCCGAGCAACATAATTGTCCTGGAACCGTTGGTCTTAAAAGCACTGAATGAGTTCAAGGATGCGTGTTACAAAGCCGCTAAAGACAAATTGGAGCGGGAGATGGCAGGGAAGTTATCGGCTTTGCCGGATGCTCCGAAAGACGTAGTGGATGCGGTCAATAACGCCATTGATGAAAGCGAGGAATAGTATGTGGATTTACAGAAAATCAGAGCCAGGACTCTGGACGGTGGGATACAAAGACACCAATACCGGCGAATGGCACTCCGACTCAGATCACGATGACCGCGAAGATGCGGCAGCACGAGTCAACTTCCTCAACGGAGGATTCGGATTGCGGCACGATAAGTGTGCGCCCAAACCGGATAAGGCTGAGGATTGCCCTCACGGCAACAAAGCCCATGACTGCGATGCCTGCAACACAGAAAGCGACTTTCAGCATGACTGCGACCAGGAGCGTCGGCATTTCGGTGGCCGAGGACCGTTTTAGAGATAACTTTAACAAATGAAAGAGAGGTAGTGAAATATGATTAAGTTTACGAAGTGCAACGTGTATGGGAGTGCGTTTGGGCATAAAGATAAGGATTCCACTTTTGCAGTTAATGCCAGCATCCTTGGTACTGGTTCGGATCGGGTGGCTAAAATCAAAACCCTACTAGCTGCCGCGCCGGACCTTCTGGAAGCGTGTGAACAGGCGCGGCTTGGATTACTGATGGTTTATGATGCGTCTGAGGATAATGAGAATAACCCTGTTATGGGATCAATTGGCAATAAGATTGTGCAGTGCCAAGTTGCCATCGCCAAGGCAGAAGGGAAGTAACCAATGGATTGGTATTGCCTATACAAAAACGGCAGGCTCAACCACACTGAAATATGCCCAGATCCGGCACCGGCGAACGTGGTCAAGATCTGGATATTCAATGCCAATGACCGGCTAACCGCCTGGGATATCGTGATCGAAGCACTAGCAATGGGTGCCAACCAGGAGCGGATCAAGGGACTATCAAATCACTGGGAGATTCACCCCACAGATCTGGCGTACTACTATCACAACCGACGACCGAATGATATCAGGAAACTTGGTGCCAAGATGTGGGCTGAACTGATGTACGGTGGTGATTTGGGCAAGTCTGTCCGTAAACAAATGCAAAAGGCAGAAGATGACCATGATCGGGAATGTGGATGTGGAGGTGACGACAAATGATGCTACGAATCTATCGAGAAACCTTCCCCCGTGGTCCTGGTAAACGTCGTGGACTGCTCAAGAAGTGGTATATCAACTACACCGATCACAATGGGAAACTCCGAAAACGTGCCGGGCATGAATCCAAATCAAAGACCATGCGATTAGCCGCCGACATTCGGGATGGCGTTGATATCGCCAAGAAAGCCGCCAGGGACGAAAAGCTGAACGAGTACCGGCAGGATATCAATATCCACCTGGACGATTGGAAGCAAAGCATCCTGGATAATGGATCATCCGAAGCACATGCCCACAATTTCAGCACCAGGATGCGGAAGATCTTCGATCATGCCCAGGTCTTCGCTTGGAAGGATATCAAAGCCAACCGCATCCAGCGTGCCTGCAAACAACTAACCAAATGCGTATCAACCTATAACCAGTATCTCAAATCCTGTAAGCAATTCTGTAAGTGGATGGTCTATGAGCGTCGAGCCAGATATACGCCCCTGGATCATCTGCGATATCAGACGCTCACCCCTGACCTGGAAATCCGTGGACGTACCCATTTCACCGGCGAACAGCTCAAACGGTTAATCAATACCGCAATGATTAGCGGGGAAAACTTCGGGATCAGAGGCAGAGAACGAGCATTAGTCTATACCCTGGCAGTAGAAACCGGATTGCGTGCCAATGAAATCAAAACCCTGGAAGTCAGAGACCTGGATTTTGAGAACCAAACAGTTACCGTCCGTGCATCCAACGCAAAGAGCCGTAGGAGTGCCATACTTCCGCTCAGGGACGATTTGAACGAGACATTGAGGGGTTGGGTGGGTCGAAAAGATCTATGCTCCACAGTCTTTGAGATGCCGCAGGGGACAGATATCTCGAAGATGATCTACGCCGATATGGAAGAAGCACGCATCCCTAAAATCAACCTGGACGGCAGACGCAGAGACTTTCACAGCCTCCGGCACACATTTATCACCAACCTAGCCCAAGCTGGCGTGCATCCTCGTGTCGCCCAAGAACTTGCCCGACACTCAGATATCAAACTCACCCTGGCACGATATACTCACGTTCATCGAAATGATCTATCAGATGCCGTGAGCCGACTGCCAAAACTGTAATGGAGAGATGATGAAAAAACACCTTGTAATCAATGCAAATGATATATTGATCGCTGATTCGATCATCAATTACGTGGTCCTGACCCATCCCGTAGTGAGAGCAGATCTGTTCTCTAAACGGAAAACAACACCCATCGCCAATGCCAGAGCCGAAGCAATGTTCCAAATCAGATCACAACTCAAATGGTCATATCCCAAAATTGGCAAATTCTTCGATAAAGATCACAGTACATGCCTCTACGCAATCAAGCGACATATGAAAAGGATTAACCCATGAACGGCCAAACAATAGAAGAAATCTGGAATACACCACATACCCAAAATGCCGTAGATGCCCTGGGAGACACACTCAATGATCTCTCAGACAATGAAAATGACCTGCTCTGCACATTCTGCGCAATCACCATCCAATTATTCGCCCTGGACGAACAATTAAAATTACAGGGATTCACAAAGCAAAAAGAAATCTTCGATGACCTGAAACACCGGATCTATGACAAGCATTTCAAAGAAACCACAATAAAACACATAAAAAGCCAAATGAACCAAGATAACCAAACAAATCAAGATCCCAAACTAAATGACCAACAACAAAACAATTCACAACTTAACTAAAAAAATAATCCTTGACAAACCAAAGAAAATACCAAAGGCTAGGCATGGGAGGACGGAATAAGCCTGCTAACTAACTCAACCCACTTCATAACAAATCATCCAGATATGACAGATAACTCCACACATATCAACACTAACTCCAGACATTAACTCCAGACATATCAACAATCACCCCGTAAACAAAGGGTATTCATAGAGAATAACACAGATGAGTGAGATTGTAGTACAGTGTATGACAAGGTGATATGTAGCAATGCAATAATGGATATGCTATCTCGACAATGCAATGCAACATATCCCCCGCTATCCTGAGGCTGCCCATACTGGGGTATAATACAAACAACAGGTAGTTCATTGAATTATCATAAAACCATTGATTCAAGCCAATGAGGCCATGTAACGCTGAAATTGCACGGTTCAGTACCCTCTATCCCCCCTCTCCTCCCCCTCATTCGATTCGATTTTTTTACCACACCCCCCGGTCTAAATTGTTTGGTTCCATCAACATAACCCTGCCCTCCGTCCTTGCTATATTTCGGTTTCTTGTTATGAGTATCGCAGGGGGTAACGTCTATATAAGGAGATTATGTTATGACATTTGGAGATGCGTTAGAGTTTTTGAAGAAGGGTGAGAATGTGCAGCGTTCTGGTTGGAACGGTCCTGGTCAGTACTTGACGTTGCAGGTTCCTGATGAGCATAGCAAGATGACATTGCCGTATATTTACATACGGACGGTACAGGGTGATCTGGTTCCCTGGTTGGCGAGTCAGACTGATATGCTGGCTGATGATTGGGGTGGGGTAACGTGATGCAGATACTACGGAGAGTAAGTTTACAAAGGGGTGTGGGGGATAGTATTAAGCAGGGTGATGTTGTACCTGTGATGTCTATTGAGCCAGAGGTAATCAATGTTCCGTTAGCGGTAGCGGACAGTTATCATAAGATGGCATATCACGAGCGTTTATCTCGTGCGCAGAATAGGCGTATCACTGGTTTGTTATATGACCTTGAACGGTCAGAGAGGCAGAGACAGGTTATGCAGGATGAGATGATTGAAGTGAAGCGTCATTTTATGTGGATTATGCTTGGTGTGTTTAGTGTGGGTGTGGTATTGGGTTTTTACGTGCCTTTGATCCTTCATTTATTGGGTGTTCCTCATATTCACACTTGCTGATTGTTTGCCGGTTACTCGTTTTCCTTTCCTGGGCCGATAGGTGGGTGGTACGAGTTTGGGGTAATCTTTGCCCATTCGGATGAGGATTCTTTCTTTAACGCTATTCGCTATATTGGGGATATTGGACTTGTGCCGGTCCTGGTCATGGAAGACGAAGGGGGCGCAACCCTTGATTAGAGGTGATACGGTGATACATATCTTCCAATTGTTTCCTTTGGGGTCTTCGTAATGTGTTTCAACGCTAACCGGAAACGATGATTCCAGGGTCTTTTTTATCGTCTTCCTTATTTGGAGGCTGTGTTTGTCCAGTGCTGGAATCATAGGTTAGTTCCTCGATTTTCAGGTATTCTTGTATGTCGGACTTCACCAGGGCGTAGAGTCGCTTGATGTTGGATTCGGTATATTCTTTGATTATCAAGTCTCTTTTTTTATCCATTAACCAGGACATAGATGCGGTTGGATCTTCATTGTTTGATAGGTCAATCATCAATGAGAATCTGCTTTGATAGGGGGTATCCATGCCTGGGATAGTATCGGTCCTGGTATTGGTTGCAACCATCTTTTTTTGATTATTTTACAGAATATACTTGACTGCGGTTATTTCCGCAGCATGATACACTTGATGACACACATTTGAATACTGTATCAAGTGGGATTCTCTCGATGGTCAATGCTACAAAAAAGCCGACTGATAAGATGATTGGTAAGTTGGTAGGGGTGAACCCTGAGACTTTGAACCATTATCATCGGTTATTGCAGCATCATAAGCGTAAGGGATTCCCTGAAGCAGAAGCCAAGACAATGGCATTTCAGCAGATGCGGAAACTGAAAGCGGAGAATAAGGCGGCAGAAGAGGCAGAGGCTAGGGCAGAAGAAGAGATTGCCATCCAGCTTGAAGAGAAGCAGAAGAAGGTAAAGAAGAAGCAGGTGCGGCGTAGTAAGGCTGAGAGGGTTCATTTGGGGCGATTCCAGCAGGAGTCGGCACCTGGGGCTGAAGTGGTTGCTTGGGTGGCGAAGTATGCGATGGCAGAAGGGGTTCAACCGGAGGATTGTATATGCCCTGTAGCGTGGAATTTGCTGCGTATGGTGCAGAAGGATGAGGGGTTTGCCAAGCAGTTTTGGTTGGATTATGTGAAGGGGGCAACCAAGAGTAACGCCGAAGTGGTCATCGAGAGGTATCGGGACAGTGGTTTACCGGCACAGGAAATCATCGACACGTTGCAGCAGGTTAATAAGAAACTGCTCATGGAGACCGAATCATAGATGGTTACGGACACTCTTCATGCCGAAGCGATTACTTCGCCGCTCAATAATACGGAAGCGGTTGAGCGTATTGCAGATTCCTCGATGCCTAGCCTGGAGATGACCCAGGACCAGAAGGACCGTTGCCCTTTCTTTAAGTATGTGCCGAGAGACCTGGAAGGGAACCTGAAATATAGGCGGCATATGCTGCGAGATGCGGCGAGTAACCCCGAAGTACAAGCGCAGATCTGGACCGCATGTAGTCGAGATCTGCTTTTTTATGTCAATACCTTCCTCTACCTGTTTGAGCCGCGCGATGCCCTGGAAATCCCCTTCCTGACCTACGGATTCCAGGATGCGACGCTGATGAGCCTTGCCGATGCGATAGGTAATAGTGATATCGTGATCGAGAAGAGTCGGGATATGGGCGCGTCCTGGATGTGTGTGACAGTGATGGAGTGGTTATGGCATTTTCATGGGCGGCAGACTTTCCTGCTTCTGAGCCGCAAAGAGGATCTGGTCGATAAGACCGGCGACCCCAAGTCTCTATTCTGGAAACTGGACTTCCTACATAAATACCAGCCTGCATGGTTGCTTCCGACCGACTGTACACGGATGAACATGCACAAAGAGAATATGGATACTGGTGCGTCCATCGATGGTGAGAGTACGAACAAGTTTGCGGGTGTTGCCGACCGGCGACGGGCGGTGATGCTCGACGAGTTTAGCAAGATGGACAACCAGGAAGTTATCTTTCGGGGTCTGCGTGATGTGAGTCGGACCCGTATATTCAACTTCACCCCGCAAGGATCTGCCAATCAAGCCGCTAAGGTAGCGCGGGATTCCCGATTCAAGACCATTACCCTGCATTGGAGTTACCACCCTGAGAAAGCCAGGGGGCTGTATTACGTGCATGAGGGTGGACGAATCGAGATTATCGACCATGCCTACTGGACGGCAGAGCGCAAGCGGGACTATCAGTTCCGACAGCAGCGACCCAATAACCCGCGATTCTTCTATAGATCCCCCTGGTACGACGAGCAGTGCGATAGAGCGGCACATCCGATGGAAATAGCCCAGGAGTTGGATATTGATTACCTGGGTTCAGCCTATCAATTCTTTGACCAGGAAGTGTTGGGGCGAATCGAGCGCGAGGATATCCGACCACCCTACGCGATTGGTGAACTGGACTTTGACCGGGAATCGCTGGAACCGATGGGCTTTGACCTGAAACCGGGCGGGTGCCTCAAGCTATGGGTGAACCTTGCCAGTGATGGGCGACCCCCCAAGGATCGCCGGTACGTGATCGGTGCCGATATCTCGATGGGGACCGGGGCATCCAATTCAGCTATCTCGATCATGGACCGCAAGACCCGCGAGAAGGTGGCAGAGTATATCACACCTGATATGGAACCAGGGGAGTTTGGACGGTTGGCGGTTGCCCTGGCTAAGTGGTTCGCCGGTAATGATCCGGCTGAATCAGCATTTATGATCTGGGAATCCAACGGTCCTGGCAGGCTGTTTGAGAAGGCTGTATTGGGCAGCCATTTCGGGAATTATTACTTTCGAGACCAGAACGACCAGGACATTACCCGCAAGAAGAGTAGAAAACCGGGATGGTGGAAATCAGCGGAGACCGGGATTAAAGCCCTGGGTGATCTGCGGCGGGGGATGAAGGATAGAACCGTAGTCATACGCTCCATCCAGACCATCGATGAAGCGAGACAGTATATCTTTAATACCGATCAATCCGTCACCCACTCCAACGAGAAACAGAACGAAGACCCTTCAGGAGCGAGAGCGAATCATGGAGACCTGATTATTGCCGATGCCCTGGCATTTATGGGGTTGTCGGAAGTGAGCAATAAGAAAACAGCAGCACCAGCCGCTAAGGTTGGGTCGTTTTTGTATCGGAGATTAAAGCATCGAGAGCAGCGGCAGACGAGCGAGAACAGGTGGTTGATGCCATGATCCTGGTGTTTATAGCATTGATGCTGGTGGTATTGATTGTATGCAATGTTGTCCCATGTCACTATCAATTACCTACTTGCGACTCTGATGATGACATAGATGAAATAGAAATCTTCCCCGCAGCAGTGGAAATCGAAGAAGAAGAGGAGGTTGAAAACGTGGCAGCAGCACAAGGAACCGGCATAACAATTACGGCAGCAATGGCTGTTAAGAAGGGGTTCAAACAACAAGCGGATCTACAGGATTCACAGCGGGAAATCGCCATGACCGGGGATCGGCATGTCAACACCAGCCTGACCCTATCAGCGCGGGATACCCTGGTCCTGATGGATTACGGGCAGATGGTTCGCCCTGGATATCTCTACTTCCGATGCCCTGAGAGTGATGATGAGTCATTTATCGATGTATTGCGCGGCAGTACGGATGCGGCGGCAATGTTGACCGGCGAAATAACATCGATGACTTCCGAAAGTCTTGAGGTCTTGTGTATCAAGGTTGCTCATGGTCTGACGACCGGCGATACGATCACCATCATCGATGTTGATTCTACCCTGAATAATCAGGTTGCCGGGGAGTGGACTATAACCGTTCAGGATGCTAACTCATTCACCCTGGATGGGAGTGTTACAACTGCATCAGAGAATGATGGAAGCGTTACCGGATCTATCGGTGATCCCATTACCACAAATACCGCTATCGATACCGATGATCTACCTTATTTCTGGTTGACCAATGATGTGATCGCACGCGCCAAGGGTGGCACCGACCGCGAGTTTAGTCTGGTACGCCTGGGACCGGGAATGACCAGTGTGGCAGGGGCGCGGGACCGTTTACTACGTTTCAAGGCATCAAAAGACAATATCGAGGTGGAATACCTACTCAGTGAGGATTAAGGGTTATGGCAGATCTTACAGCAACAGTGACATTGGTGAGCGCGAAGTCTCCCAATACGTCACTCACCTATACCGGGGTAGCCGACGAAATATCGTGCAGTGCCACCGGGCGATTGATTGGCACTCAAACCATCGGCACATCGGAAGAGGCATTGGACTTAGGACAAGTGGGTAGTGCGACCCTAGGTCTATGCCTGATTGTCAATACCGACTCAACCAACTTCGTCGAGATGCGCCAAGGGACCGGCACCACCAACTTGATGAAGTGGAAAGCAGGAGAGGCGTTTCTATTTAGATTCTCCCTGGACACCACTGCACCATTTATGATCGCAGACAGCGGCAGTGTGGTGATCGAGATCTGGTTACACGACGACTAGGAACATCATGCAGGATTGGCAAAAAGAAACCATCATAGCGCACTCGACGCTGACGGCATTGCTGGATTCGGTGAATAACAGCCGCTATCGGATGCAACCCTTCCGCGAAAAACAGCGGGAACTGGTGCGCCAATTTGTGGGATATAACTATTCCTATGACGGTGCCTACGCGCCGGTGCCGGTCAATCTGATAGAGACAGCCAGTGTCGTCTATATGCAAAACCTGTTCTCACAGATGCCGCAAGCTACTGTTTCATCCCCCTATGACAAATTCTATGAAGATGCCAGGGATATCGAGACAGACCTGAATGACCATATAGAAAACCTGGACCTGGACCTGCCCATCGGGAAAGCGGTACTCAATAGCCTGTTTTCCCTGGGGGTGGTCAAGGTGGGCGAGCAGTTGACCGGCGATATCGAAGTGGATGAAGTGATGATACCGATGGGTGATCCGTATGCCCTGCCCGTCCATATCGATGATTTTGTTATGGATATGGAAGCGCGGGACATGCACGAGCTACGCTTTATCGGTAATCGATATCGCATGGACTTTGAATTAGCCGTAACTACCTTTGGGTACAATCAAGCCGCCCAGGATCAACTACAACCCACATCCACCCCGACCCGATATAACGAGTTTGGCGACGAACGCACCGAAACCATGAGTATGGGACAATCAGTGCGGGACCGATCAGAGTTTAAGCCGCATGTGGAACTATGGGATCTGTACCTGCCGCGCGAAGGATTGTTGATTACCGTACCGGCTGAATCGGCGGGGCTACAGACAGCACTCCCAACGGTCCTGAAAGCGCGAATCTGGAAAGGTCCACCCCGTAAAGCCAACAGCATGAATTGCGGACCCTTCCATCTACTCTGGCATAACGACGTTCCTGGGAACTTCTTCCCGTTATCCCCGATGTCGGTTCTTAATGATCTGCATGACCTAGCGAACACACTCTTCCGAAAAATTGCGCGCCAGGCTTTGCGACAGAAAACGAACCTTCTGGTACAGGACTACGCTATCTCCGATGGTGAACGAATCATCAACGCCGATGATGGTGTGGCGATTACCACCAACAACGCAGACGGGGTGCGGGAGGTTTCCTGGGGTGGTCCCGATCAAGCAGGTATGGCCGCTTTCATTATGGCGAAGGATGAGTTTGATATCCGCGCCGGAAATTTATCGGTGATGGGCGGGACCGCGCCCGGTTCAGATACGGTCGGCCAAGATCAGATGATGCAATCCGCAAGCAGCAAACGCCTACAGCGGTATCAGCAGCGGATTCATCGATTTACCAGGGGGATTATCCACGATATTGCATGGTATCGGTGGCACGATCCGTTCGTACAAAATGCCCTGACCAAGAAGTACGAAGGCACCAATATCGAGATCCCGATTGTATTCACCCCCCAGGACCGGCAGGGCGTATGGGAAGACTATCGGTTCGATATCGTGCCGTACTCTATGGTTGAGCGCACCCCCCAGGAACAACTACAGGTACTCAATTCGATCCTGATGAACCATGTCTATCCAAACCTGGAAATGATGATGTCCCAGGGAATCACCGTGGATCTGACCGCATTTGTGGAAGAGGTTGCCCGACTGACCAACTACAACCATTTGCCACGTATACTCAAGACAGGACAGGGAACCTGGGAGCCGCCACCACAGAGAGAGGGGAACAATAACAAACCAGCCAATACATCCAGGACATATACCAGGGTGAATCGGCCAGGAGCGAACGTACAAGGAAAGAATCAGGCGATGATTTCCTCATTGATGGGTGCAAACCAACAGCCTGCGGAGCAAGCGCAGATTGCGAGGCAAGCAGGATGAGTATCAAAGAAATGGGTGGCGTGGCTAAAGAAGTGGCAAAACAAGCCCCTTCCCTGGTGATTATGGCAGTGATCGTCTTCATGTTTATCGGTTATCTGGAACGACGGGATACTGCGTTTCTCGAAATGGGCAGGGAGTTCAAACACGCAGCGGAGAAAAATGTTGAGGTGTTAGGCGAAGTTAAAGAGGCTTTGCGGCACTTTCGAGTATCTAACGGTCTTCGATGAAGACAGAACAGGTGAGATTATGAATGATGCAGCGCAGAGCCAATCAGGTGATGTGAACCCCGCCAAGCAACCGACTATGAAGAGTTGCTTGAAGGATGGGGCAGCAACCAACGAGAAACCCGCGCCGGTCGAAGGTCCAGGTATGAAGGACGTTCACGAAGCGGCAGGCACCGGACTGAAGAACCGTAACGCCTTCGGTAAGAAAGATTCTTAGGCTATGCCTGAGATCCTTTATCTACTGGAAGAGGATAACGGGGTACATCTGCGCCGATGGTTCCCTGACCTGGAATCCGCACCGGCTGTGATCGACGAGACCGGCAAGATGTTCGGTGACAAAAAGACCTATCTACGGGCAGATACCGTTGAATGGTCTGAATCTGAACTACGGATTCGGTGTAGCACCTATCCCCATGTCTCGTATGCGGCGGGGGTGCATCCTAAGCAGATCCCCGCCGCGATAGCGAAAGACAGGGCGAATGGGATAAAGGGTCTCGAATATACCAAAGACGGAGACCCTAAATACACAAGCCCTGGTCAACGTAAGCGGCACATGAAAAGCATTGGTCTGGTCGATAAGAGTGGATTCGGTGGGATTTTCGGATGAGCGTCGCAAAAAAATGGTGTGTGTTGTGGACAAATACCAATACCGGACGCATGGGGTTTATCCCGGTTGCGGGAGGGGTGGACGACCGCACCAGGGTATTTAACCTGAAGCGACAGGCACAAGAGTTGTCGAGTAGCAGGAATCGCACCGACGACCACTATTACTATGAAACCGTCCCCTATCCATCGGAAGTACCGATGAAGGCGACATAACGGAGAGTGACAATGGCAGAACCAACAGAAGAATCTGTAGTTGAAACAGTATCAACCGAGGACGCTTCATCTCAAACGGATGACTTCGCCAGCGCGGAGGATGCGTTATTGGAAGAGGCAGATGCTCCGATGGAAGAGTATGAAGCCAACGACAAGAGCAGTAACAAACCAGATAAGAGCAGCAAACCCAAAAAAGACAATTCCAGTGCCGATGATGATTCCGGCACTGATGATTCCGGCGATGGCGACGATGCTGTAACCGATGACCAAGTTGAAGAAGCGGTACGCGCAGGGTTCACCATGCACGAGGTCCGTGGATTCACAGGTACGCAGTTGAAGACGGTTCTTGCACGAGTCAAACGCGACTCCAAGGACGACTCCGACCCCGATGGCGGCAAGGGCGAAGAGGAAGAGGAATACAGCCTGGACGATTTAGCCTTAGATCCCGAAGAGGTTGATCCAGACGTTGCCGATAAACACAACAAACTCTTAGCGTTCCACAAAAAGAAAGAAGAGAAACAAGCCAAAGAGCAGCATGAAAGGGTCTTGAAAGAGACCAATACGAAGATGAAAAACGCCTTCCTGGATCTAGGGAAGGATGATGTTTTCCAGGATGTCATTGGCGACGGCGATGTGGAGAATATGGACCCCAAGAGCAATACAGCTAAGGCCATACACCGGATCGCAGATACGATGGTAGTGATAGCCAGGGGCTATCAGAATCGTGGAGAAGAACTCCCATCTTACGAAGTGCTTGCTCGTAAAGCCGGATACGCAGAGTTTGGAGACAAACTAACCAAAAGTGGCTCAAAACGGACCCGTAATAAGATTATGGATCAAGCCCGTGACAGGGCTGGTCAATTCACCAATCCCCCAAATGCAAAATCTAAGGCTACATCCAGCAAGGCTGTGACCGCAGATGATCGCGCCAAGACGTTCATCAAGGACTTCATGCGTGACAATGAGGGTGGAATGGAGGATGGATACGACGACGGGGACGATGGGCTGTAAGGAATAACAGTGAATCATGGCATTAACCGACGATAAAATACCAGATCTAATTAACGGTACGCTCAAGGAATTGGGCCGACTCCGTTTCAATCAGGTTGCGCAAGCCCGAACCCGTTATGAAGTTTTTGGCCGATTGATGAAACTCAATAAGGTTGAAATCCACGACGGCGAAGGCATCCAGCGCAACTTAATGATGCGTCATTCAGGAGCGGCACAACGCGCCGGGATGAACAGCGTCGATAACGTGTCGATTGGCGATGTGTCCGCACAGATGTCAATTGAATGGAAACACGTTTTTTCGTACTACGCCTACGAGCGGCGTGAATTGCTGATGAACCGGGGCGCGTCCAGGGTCTTCGATGTGATGAAGATGCGGCGCACGGACGGCATGTTGTCCCTGGTCGAGTTGATGGAGCAGGACTTTTTCAGCAAGCCTGCCGATTCATCCGATGAACTGACCCCCAACGGGTTGGACTATTGGGTGGTCAGCAACGCGACGACCGGCTTCAACGGTGGTAATCCTTCCGGCTTCTCTGATTGCGGGGGCATTGACTCCGACACTGAGGCAAACTGGAAGAACTTCACCGGCACCTATGCCGCTTTCTCTAAAGCGGATCTGATTAAGTTGATGCGCCAAGCCCACCGACGCACCGACTTTGTATCCCCCCTGGACATTCCCGACTACCGGGAAGGCGCAGGTCAGGAATACCGGATCTATCTCAATCGCACATCGATTGAGAATTTGGAGGATCTAGGCGAGGCGCAAAACGAGAACTTGGGCCGAGATTTGGCTCCGATGGATGGCGCGATGGCGTTCAAACGCAATCCGATCATCTATGTGCCGCAGTTGGATGACTCAACCAGCAACCCCATTTACATGCTGAACTTCAACTACCTGCACATGGCTTGCTTGAAGGGCGACTACCTGCGCGAGTCCAACCCTGAGAAGGCACCGTTCCAACACAACAGTTGGTGTGTATTCATCGACTTGACGTACAACTACTTCTGCACTGACCGGCGACGGCAGGCAGTTTTGACCCAGTAAACTGAATCCAGCGTGCGGGTTCGCACGTATGTCTGAAGGTAATCAGATATCAGAATGGAGTTACATTGTTATGAGTAGAACACATGCAAACAAGTTGTCGTTCCACGATGACGCGCGTTTCCTGAATCGCAAGGTCTTCTATACCGGGACCGGGGCATTGGAGCGGGGTGTCGGTCTCTGTTATGACCAGGACCGAGGCACTGCAACCAGTGTCGATGACAAGCGCGATGTCAATGTGGAGTTACCTGGAAGCGGTACGCAGAACAACCTTGCTTTCGCAGGGGTGACGGTGCGCGCTTACGAGAACGCAGAGCCGAATGGTCAGTGGGTCGAGATCCACGAACCAGGGGGTTTGGCGTACATTTCGACCAATCTAGCTACCGTGGTCAATGCGACTCGCTTGACCTGTTCGGCAGGCACCGGCAATGCCGGTCGTTTCCACACCGCAGGGTTTAGTGGTCGAGGAACGGCATTGGCACTGCAAACCAAGGCAGCATTGTCGGCCACCGGCAGCACTCCCGGCGTATTGGGTTCGTTGTTGGACGGGTCCGCATTGGTGAGTACAACCCCCTGGAAGACCATTTCCAATGGCGGGACGGTATTCGCCAATGCCCAGGCGGGAGATTATGTATTCGTCCTGGGTGGTCACACCGATGCGACCGGCGTAACGGTCCTTACACCGCAACGGCATACCATCGCCAGTGTCACCAGTGACGCGATTGCGGTTATGACCGATGCCGTGGCAACGGTCGATTCCAACGTATCGCTCTATGTGGTCCGAGGGAATCCGGTCGTACTGGCATTGTTGCAGGACGGCGAGGAATCCGGTCTGACTGAGTGGATCACCCCCGACAGTGCCACAGCGGTTGCATCGATGATTAGCGGAATGACCTTCATTCACGGTGGATCAACGGGACTTGCTGCTGACTCAACCTTTGTTCTGGCTGATGGGACATTCAGTGGGCAGACCAAGGGTTTCAAGTTGATGGGTGCATTAACCACAAGTGATTATGTGGTGACTGTTACCAGTGGTCTGGTTATCGATCCAACAGCAGCGTCATTGACACTATCTTTCGGAGCTTTAGCAACAGCGACGCTTGATGGGGCTAATGATTCATCTACTTTCACTTGGAAGGTGGATAATTGGGTCATCGATAGTAATGTCGGGACCGCATTGGCCTAACCTGAGTATTCGGGCGTATGCCCTTATCTGGTTGCGAGGGTGGTAATTCACCCCAGGTTGCCACCCTCGCATTATTTTTAACTTGGAGAGTAACGGGAGACAGAACAATGGAATGGAACATCGAAACAGATACCGACGCGAAGCACCTGATTACCATTGAACGGCTGTTGGGCTGTGAGAGCGGAACCCCGATACCGGAGGGTGTGGTTAATCTGTATCTAAAAACACGCCTACTATACAGCCGACTAGGGATGAACCCCGAAAGCATGAAACCGGGGATCTTCGCCGTGATCGTGCTGATGGGCTTGGCGAGCGAGGAAATGCACGAGCGGATCAACGATATCCTGCTTGGTGAAGTGGATGACGATACCGACGCTGATGGTCAACCCAATCCACCGGCACAGAAACCCAAGCCGGTCAAGGTTGCCGTCAAGAAAGCGGCGACCCGTACCAATACCCGCAAGAAGAAGGTGAAGAAAAAGCCAGGGCGCAAGAAGAAGAGCAAGGCAGTCAAAGTGACTCACGCGCCACTGCCGGATGATGTGGAAATCTTCACCCCTGGTCAGCAAGTGACAGTGATCCACCGTAACAACCGATTCCCTGGTCAGATTGCTACCCAGATTCGCCCAGGGATGTACAACGTCACCCTGACCAACGGTATGACCCTGCGTAAGAAATCAGCGGATATATCATCCGGTGCAGTCAGGGTGCCGGAAGTGGTTGCATCTAACCCCCATGCCGTCAATAGTGAGGATATATAACGATGCCGGGATCGCCGTTAGCCGTAGATTATCCATCGATTGCCAAGGAAGTCTCATGGGAAATGGGTTACGGGCGTGATATATCCATACTCAATGCGACCCGTTTAGACCTATTGGCGTATGTGATCGCCAAGGGGATGCGGCAAGTCTATTGGCCCCCGCCCACCGAGGTTCGTCCAGGTGGAGTGTCCAGGTCATACCGATGGCGATTCATGCAGCAGGACACCGCTATCGATACGGTTATCGGGCAGGGTGACTATCAAATGCCGGAAGACTTCGGGGGGGTGGTGGATGTCATCACCTTCCAGACGACCACCCTTAGAGATCCAATCGAGATTACCGGCGAACAGGAAATCAGACGACGACGGCAGAACCGCACCTATAATGCCCGACCATTCCTGGCCGCGCAGATGCCGCGCCCCTCAACCGGCGCACTGGCACAACAGTTTGATATGCAGTTATACCCAACCCCTGATGCCGTCTATACCCTGGAATACACCTACCATGTCGTACCCTGGACCCTGGATGCGGATCACCCCTATCCATTGGGTGGGGATATGTTGGGTCAATTGTTTATGGAATCATGCCTAGGTGCCGTCGAGCAGCATATCAAGAAAGCCCCAGGGATTCACACACAGTTATTCGGGGATATGTTACGCGCGGCAATCGTGACCGACCGCACTACATCGGTCCCTCATACCTTGGGATATAACGCCGACCGTAGCGATTCAGCGCAAACCAATCGTTTTAACCGTAATACCAGGGGCGACGACGGATACTACGTCACCTTCGCAGGAGAATAGAGATGCAGACGATTCCCGAAACCGGCGCAGTACCGACATTCAGTACAGCTACCGGCACCAATGCGGCAGCAGTGATTACCTTAGCGGCAGATGACGAAGAGGTGCATGTGATCGATTGGATTCATTACAGCTTCGATCAGGTGCCAGCGGCGGCACTCACCCTGACAGTCGCCATCGGTGGTGTCACCAAATTCACCCGACAGATAGCGGCGGGTCTGGTGCAATCGAGAGACAATATCCCCTTTGAGGGTGGTCTCTATGGCGAAAAAGGTGATGCGGTTGTCATTACACTTGGGGCAGGTGGTGCGACAGTGGTAGGCACTGTGAATGCGAGGTCAAGATGAAGGCAATACCTGAAACTGGTGCAAAGCCTACATTCAGCACTGAATCCGGCGTATCAAATCTGACTGTCTCTTTAGCGGCAGATGCCGAGCATACCCATGTGATCGATTGGGTAGATTTCAGTTACGAGGATGCGACCAATGCGGCACCAACTGAAATATCGATCATTGATGATTTTGATACAGTGCTATGGCGATGGCAGATATTGGATAACCTTGTTGGGTTGGCGAGGTTCATACCGTTCCCTGGTGGAATCTACGGCACCAAGGGCAAACGCCTGCGGGTGACGCTATCCAATACGGGACCGACTGCCTCTCTGAACGTCAGAAGCAGATAAATGTAGAAACTTAAACACGAAAAGGAGTAAACATTATGCCAGGACACAATATACACAGTAAGCTAACGCTTGGGCATTTTCCCGCTGAATGGACAGGGTTCTATATCCCTGGTCATGGCAATATGGAAGGTTGGGGGGCGACGGTCCCCTCTGATGGGGCAACAGGTTGGGGCAAAGGCGCGCGTTTCAGGGACACCAACGCGACCGGCGATACCGATGGGGTATATATCAACATCGGTGACAAGGATTCAGCAAACTTCGATGTTATCACCGAATTGAGCCTGGAAGCGGATCTAGCCTTGGCGACCAGTGGCAACGGTGCCAGCAAGATTGGTGTATTTGATACGGCAGGGTATTTTGCAACAGCAACCGCCGAGGCTGTGTTAGCCGAAATCGGCAAGCATATCACCAGTACCCAGGCGTTTTTGAATATCCCATTGGGAGCGTTCACGAATGATATCGGCGTAGCACTGGCAGTATATGCGGCGGCACCGGCAGCAGGGTATCACGCAGTTGCAGAGGGCTTAGGGATACAGTGGGGGGCGCACGCAAACCCGACACCCATCGGAACATCCATTCCTTACCCACCAGACCTGGACCCTGCATCGAACATCATCATGCACTTCTTGGCGGCTAAGGCTGGTGCCACTATTGGCGATGCCGTAATCTGGACAGTGACGGCATTCGAGAACATCGACGGTGCCTTGTATGACGCTGATAGTGATTTTGGTGGCGACTCTTCCGCGATGACCGGCGATGCGGCCACTAAGACCTGTCAAGAGGAAACCTTGACGCTGGCAGCAGCAAACATTACAGGTTCGCCGGGATGCTTAAATCTGACCATTCAACCGAAAGACGGCACCCTTGGTACGGACGATGTGATCCTGCTTGGCGTTTGGTTGGAGTACACCCGAAAACTTCTGACTGCATAAGACTATCTCATGGCACAGCAAGCACCAATGGAATTGCAGTGGCCGTTGGGTGGGATCTCTAAGAAGGTCCAGGTCCAGAGTCAACCCCCCTATACCACCCCTGACGCTCAGAATGTACGTCATACCGACGTAATTGAAGGGCGCACCAGGGGTGGGTCTAGGGCTGGTCTGGGTAAGATGTGGGAGGAAAGCGCGGGAACAAAGGTTATTGATGATGTAACAAAAGTGGTGGTTGAAGTTGACGCACAAGGTAGTAGTGCAATCGAGAAGATACAAATCAATGTGGATAAACATCATTTTTCAGGTGGAGAGGTAATTGAAATACGAGGACAAACCATTGTTACACCACAGGGAGATCCGTCGCCACTGAATGGGGAGTGGACCGTTGAGTTTGTGGATGCCGATAATTTTCTATTAGCAGAATCAACAGATAAAGCACTTCCAAATATATTAGTTAATGGGTTGATAACAACCAGGGTTAATCTACTGGCACAGGTGGACTTTGTTACTAATAAAAGAGTTGAGGAACGCACCAAGAAGATTATCACTGATAAATTCCAAGCAGATGATTTAGGGGATAATTGGAAAACAGTGAGTAAAGGGGGATCGATTGATTTTTCTTTTCCAACTGTTTTACGAGGAATGGCAGCAGCAGAATATGATGATGAGGTAGCTTGTGCCTATAAAGAGGTGGATCACGATAATCAGTTTGATTTCGAGACCGAAGGTAAACATGAAATAGGGATACATATTATTCCTTATCGTGGCTCACATCGGGGGACATACAAGCTGTATATATGTATGGAGGATGGTGATCCATCGGCAAGCGCGGCAGATGGAGTTACTGTTACATTAACATTGGGTGTGACAGCGGGTTCGTTCAGTGGGACAGTCAATGTTCCTAGTTCACTATCTATATCCAGTGTCTCTATACCGGCAGTAAACTTTCAAACAGTCAGCGGTACGATATTAAACGAGGCAGGCAATGGAGTTGATAAGGCGGGATGGTTTCGCCTGATATTGAAAAGAGGGTTTTTCGGGTTTGACCAATTATCAGGATGGTGGCAAGGGACGAAACTTTTTCAAATTTTCGCGCAAAACGGATTTGGAAATCCAGACATTACCTTACCAGCCGATGGTAATGAGTTGATTGTTGTTCCTTTATTGCCGGGAGGTGCGGAAAACTCCGAGTTTCCAGAGGATCGGGTGGGGTTTGGAATGGTGCCGAGAGCGGAGAACGACATCACCCTGGTCGATACATGGCAGTATATCTATGAAAAAGGGGTGATCCCTACAAGACGTTCCCTGGTTGTAGCATCAGCATGTGGAAAAATGTCTTTCAATAAGGATTTATGGAAACTGGAAGATTTACAGAATCTTGATGGTACTAAATCTAAAACAGGGTTAGCAGCGGATCGCAATATACAGAGCGTTCAATATGAGCAAGATTTATTGATAGCGGATTTTTCTGAGGCTAGAGCAGCAGGAAAAGGGCAGAACAGGGTTGATGGAATAGATGAGCCTGGGCATATAGAAACTGTAAAGTTAGTCAGTAATACACTGTTAAAGGATATAAATGTAAAGTTTGAAGAATTGGGGATAGTCAGTACGGATGATCTGGTGTATGTCAGACGAGAACTTTACGCCAGCATTACATCCGTTGATGCAGGGGGTGGGGAGATAGTTGGTGAACCGGCAGGTTTTCCGTTACAGGTTTTTGAGGCAGTTTATATCCCTGGCTCACAAAGCGGGGCTACTCTGGGTTTAACATGGTTTGGGGGTTCCAAGCCTGACCACATGGATGGTACAAGTGGGAATAGCGCGTTAGCCAAATGGGAAGTTGTGACATATGAGGTGCATCGATGCCCGAAAATATATCAACCAACACACCCTGTTAATCCATTAAATCATTTTGTTAGATGGGAAGCAAGAAAAAGAGGGGGGCAAGATCAAGGGACGTTTGGTTTTCCTCCCCTGGGTTGTCCAATCATTTGTAAATGGTCAAACAGAATTTGCATGGCCGGAAATCCTTCGTTCCAATGGTTCATGTCCAGACAGGGTGACCCCACAGATTGGGATTATGGCGCGGCATTACAAGGGGATAGTGCGGCGGCAACCTACGGGGATAACGCCGATGCCGGTACATTGGGTGAAGAGATCCGCGCATTGGTCCCATTTGGCGATGACCACCTGATATTCGGATTGAAAACTGAGACCTGGGTAATGCGGGGTGATCCAGGGTTTGGGGGGCGATTACTCAATATATCCAGGAGCGTCGGTTTTCTTGATCGGGATGCCTATTGTCATGGTCCCAACGGTGAACTGGTATTCATGTCATTAAACGGTTTGTATGGGATGTCAGGGCAGGGCAGTTTACCAGAACCGATATCTTTGGGGACACTACCAGAGGATCTGTTAAACATAGAACGGTCCAACTATCAAGTGACGATGGAGTATTCTGTAAAAGAGCGAGGGATTCACATCTTCCTGACCCCTCGTGTACGCAATATCCGCAGACATTTCTATTTCGATTGGGATACCAAGACCTTCCTTCCAGATAAGTATCGATTGGATCAAGAAGCAACAGCGATATTTAGATATAACTCACAACTCGATGACGCAGAATATGTGTTAATAGGTGGTCGTGATGGATATATCCGTAGGTACGACGAGCGTTTTGAGTTGGATGACGGGGAAGAAATTGACAATTACATCATCATTGGACCATTGGCAGTGGGGGGCGATCACTTCACAGAAGGGTTTGTGCATGAGATAGAGGGGGTTCTGGCTCAACATAGCGGACCTTTATCCTACAACATTCTATCCGGCGCGACTGCGGAAGAAGCGGTAAAGAGTACCACCAGGGAAGCGGCGGGGCATTGGTTCGCAGGTGATAACCCTATCGATTATCCCAGGACAGCGGGACGCTATATCTGTATCAAGATTGGTAATCATAGTGTGGGCAGGGCATGGGCGTTAGAGGCTATACGGACGGTTATGGAGCGTGGGGCGCGGTTCAGGAGAGACTAAGTGCCGACAGTATCTAACAGCATACGAACCGCTGTAAACACGATGGATGATGTGCGCCGCGCCTTGATGAAGATCCTACAGGATATGGGGATCATTAAGCGGAATACTGTCACCGTGGATGCCGCCTACTCTATTACCCGATTCGATTCAATAATATATGTGGATGCAGAAGACGCATTACCAGCAGTAGGTATCAATATAACGCTTCCTCCGACCGGCAACCTGAGCCGGGGGTTCCAGGTGGATGTCAAGAAGATTGATATCAGTACCAATAAAGTGACCATTAAAGTCGATAATGAAGATACTGAAACGATAGATCTGGCGACTGACCTGGAGATAAGCACACCCCAGGCGAGTCGTACCCTATCGTGCAATGGGGGGGCTCTTTGGCATGTCCTATGATCCGATACTAGGTATCGCCAATATAGTCGAGGACACAACCCCCCAATTAGGGGGCAATCTGGATACCCAGACATTCACCGTTGACGGGCGTGATGTCGGCACCGATGGCACCAAGTTGGACAGTGTTGAATCGGGGGCAGATGTCACCGATGCGACAAACGTGGATGCCGCCGGTGCCACAATGAACGCTGATACCGACGTATCCAGCAATAGTTATGTTGTGGATGAAGATGATATGTCGTCTGATTCGGCCACCAAATTAGCAACACAACAAAGTATTAAGGCATATGTAGATGCAGGAGATGCCGCCCCCGCCACACGACCATACTTAGTTACAAATTATTACACTAGAAATGGGTCAATAACCATAACACCATTTATTACAAACAGTGATACGACTGCACAAATGTATGGATTACGAGTCGTATATAACGCCGGTGCATCGGTTGTTATTGTTAAATTTTATCAAAACCAGCTACCTGAATGGGTCGATGTTTCCGAAGATATAACCGTATATCTTCCCGTTCAACTAATCAATGCTACTCCGACATCGGGTGAAGGTTGCTACCATCAAGTTTTTGTAGATTATTTCGACCCTGCTGGAGTGGCAGGAGTTATCTCAGAATATACAGCAACGGCTAAATTTAATGATCTAAATGCGATGGGTTGGACACACACACATACTGATATGCTTAATATTGGGACGATTGCGGGTGGAACTTTACCGAGTGAAGCAGTGTTTGGGATAGCATGGACAGCACCAATTAACGATAACAGTAAATGGACAATGAGTAATACTAAATATCTCAATCAAGCAAACATGCTTCAATTAGAGTGTGTGCCACTATAAGGATTATTTAATGCCAACGCAGCGAGAAAGAAATGATTTTTTGAACGCATACGCAGACGCAGAGATTGCCAAACAAGAGCGGCACACTATCGCGGTAAATGCACTGCGAGCGGCGGTTTTATTGGCTCGTAAATTAGAGGCCAGGGAAGTTACGCGGGTTGAATATGACCGTCAATTGGCGACGATCAGACAAGTGGATACCGATGTCATCCTGACCGACGAAGATACAGATTTTATAGATAGCGACTAAAGGAGATAGTGATATGCTTGGAGCATTAAATATACTCACCAGCATGATGGAAGGTGCGCAGAACGAGGCTAATAAAGGCAAAGCCCTGGAAGGCTATGGAGAACTGCGTGGCATGGAGGGTTGGTTGGAGCAGTACGGACATGATCTTGATAAATCACAAGGTATCGAGAGTGACCGGCAATTCAAAAAATATGATGACCTGGAATCCGGGGTCAATAAGAAGATGGATGAACGCTTGACCCGTAACATGGACCGTATCAAGGATATGGGCAAGCAGGAAGAGAAGGATATCAATCAGCGTTACGACAATATGCAGTCGGATGTTGGTCAGAATCTAGTACGTCAGGGTTTATCCGGCACCGGGGTAGCGGCAGCACTAGGGAGTGGTGTAACCAGAGAACGCACCGACGCGCAGGGACGATTGAAAGAGCGGGTATCACAACGCCTAACTGATGTGGATTCAACCTTGAGTGGGCAAGCGGCAGAGATGCAGGCATCATTAGGCACTGGTAACATCAAATTCAAGCAGGATGTGACCCAACAGGGTTATATGGATATGGAGCGTCGCCAGTTAAACGCCTTGGACTTCAAGAAGGGTAATATCCAGGACATGGCGGGTATCCATATTGGTGCGCCTACCTTCTCTTCAGCATTGAATCAAGGCATGAGCGAGACATATCGTACCTATCAATCCACTAAGGCGGCAGGTGCAGGTAATAAGAAACCTGGAATCGGTGGTGGAGTTGATCTGGGTATTGTTAAGGCTAACTACGGTTAAGGGAGTGTGATTGATGTTCATAACAGTAATAGTAGTTGGCTTTTTCATTTGCTTTGTATGCCAATCTCAGTTTTGGGCGGCAGCAGCAGCGGCGATGTCGGCAATGGCATCAAAAGCGGCGGCATCGACAGTAACTACGGCGGCATCTAATGTTGCAACTACAGCAGCGGCATCAGCAGCGGCAAGCAATATGACCCAAACAGTTAATGCAACGAAATCCAACCCATCCGGTATGGTCGATAAAGTTAAGGGTATGGCTGATAACCTATCTAAAAAAGCTACCGAACATGCTCCAGGTGGTACACCAGGGAAAGAAGGAATAAAGGATCTAGGCGCAGGTGTGCCAGATGCCCAACTACCAGTGGGAAGTAAGGAAGAATTAAAGAGTAAAAAGTCCACCCCCTCGAAATCCAAGACAGTGGAATCATCTGAACCCCAACAAAGTGATGACGAACCCCAACAAAGTGATGATGATTTTTTCAGGGAAATGCAGGAACTTGCGGCAGGGGATGGTCCTGAAACAACATACAGTAAAACAAGACTAGCTAAGAAATTAGCCAAGAATGATGAAAAAGGTAAGTCATTTGGCGATCAATTCTGGGACTCTGTAACAGACAAAGAGTTATGGAAAGATGCGTTTTTTGACCAGCCTGATGAAGAGGGTAGGCGTAAACTCAAATTCAAAGCCTGGGTCAAGGGTAAGAATTTCAGCGCAGAGTTTGGGGATGACGGCGAGTTAGAGCGTCGAGCGCAGATAAATAAGGAGCAACGGGGGGTAGCCAGGGAAATTGCCAGGGAAGAGCGGGGCGATAAGAGGTGGTTGGATCGCAATGAACAAGGGCGTATTTGGGATAAGGAAGACGAGAAAAGGCATATTGCTCAACGTCGGGACCAGACATTGTTTGGCTTGACCGGCAAGGTGACAGGGCAACTACAACAAGAATGGCAGGAATGGAATAAAACCAATCCTAACGATCAGATTGATAACCTGCCGGATTACATCTCTGAAATCGAGATGCGTAACCAACAAAGTATCAAGGATCGGAACTACTTGTACCGGATACAGAATAACGGCCCATTCATGGCGGCAGAGTACCTAAAGAAAACGAGGGCATGGGAAGATCAACAGTTAATGGCAGAGGCAAAAGCACAACGTGTGCAAATGGAGAAAGATGAAGCGAGGGCATCAAATTACGCTGAATCAATAGGCGATAAGGAATATGGAAAACTCCGAAAAACCGCAACTGATGCCAGAGACACATTGATGCGTAATGAGCAACCACAAAACCGAGATACATTAGATGCCGTGTATAAAGAAGCACAGGCGAAATTGAATGAGCGTACCAAGACATTATTACAGGAAGCATCACAGCAGCAACCGCCTCACACTACAGCGGAGCTATTCGCACCAGGGACCGGCAATGTTCCAAGGTACGGCAAGGATGGAAAAACCATCATTGGTTATAACCGACTCGATTCTAATGGTGTACTGCAATACGAGAAGATGGACCCAGAGGATGACACCTTAATAGAAGGCACTACTCGTACCGATCCTGATGGCAGTAGTTTCAAGGTGGTTGGTGGTAAGTGGAAGGAATGGACAAACCCCCACACTGAGGCACGACAGAAGCACCAGAACGCTGCAATAACCAAAGCAGCGAGCATGACTGTCACAGAGATCACAGGGGAAAAGCCCAATCAGATACAAATCACCCGACCGGCAACCTATGAAGAGAAAGAACAACAGATCCAGGATGAAATGAAGTTGTTCGATAAGTTTAATCCGGCACCTAACCAGGGTGACAAGCAAAAAGCACCCCAACAGAACTGGTTCGAGAAGATGTGGGGCAAACTCAAGAGTTATGACATTAAGAATATGACCCCTGAGCGTGCTACAGAAGTTGCTCAGGAATTGATGCTGAAATTTCCTGACCGCGATAGCACCCCCCCAGAGGTTGAGGAAATGTTGGATGCTTTACGTGCCAAGATTGAAGAGGGGATGAATGCCGCCAAGCAATAACATCTTGGATATGTTCGATAAACGGGACCGGGGCGTGCTGAAACAAGAGCAGCGCGAGCAGAGCCTTCGACAGATCCCGATTATGGATATGTTCACCATGCGCGATACGGGGCAACTAGCACCAGAGGAATCCGCGCAGCAGCAGCAACCCACCACACAGAGAGATGGACCCCTACCGGCAAACGCACCTGATAGCGATATCTTCGAGAGTCAATTCCAGGAATGGTACGCAGAAACAGTCGAGCAACGGCAACAGATGGGGATGCCGCTTAATCCCGATCCCGATCACCCTGGACAGAAGTACGACTATCGAGAGTTGTTCCGCAACGGCGGCAGCATGAACCCCGATGACGGACACTTCCCCTCTGAATATAAGGATGACGACCACCCGAATCGGTACGTTGACGGGGTGGATACTAAGACGGGTGAACCGCAACAGGAAGGACCACCTGATTATCTGGAAGACATAGAGCCAATAGGGATTGAAGCATTAGATAAATTCCAGCGTGATATAGGTCTTGCGCGGACACCCAAAACCGG